>Ga0157369_10003328_pt1 | contig 19095 bp, 11 predicted proteins | sample C25metaG_FD_113461 | JGI IMG/M metagenome (GOLD analysis project Ga0157369, IMG submission 113461) | Corn rhizosphere microbial communities from Kellogg Biological Station, Michigan, USA - C2-5 metaG | ecosystem: Host-associated > Plants > Roots > Rhizosphere > Soil | place: USA: Michigan... | reverse complement strand
GGAATTCGGGGTTGCCGCGCACGAGATTCATGTTGCCGGCGGCGGGCTCGACGATGACGGCCGCGATTTCGTCGCCGAACGCGGCGAACGCGTCTTCGAACGCTTGCGTGTTGTTGTACTCGAGCACGGTGGTGTGCTTCGTGATATCGGCGGGCACGCCGGCCGAGGTGGGATTGCCGAACGTCAACAGGCCCGAGCCGGCCTTGACGAGCAGGCTATCGGCGTGGCCGTGGTAGCAGCCCTCGAATTTGACGATGCGGTTGCGCTGCGTGAAACCGCGCGCAAGCCGCAGCGCGCTCATCGTCGCTTCGGTGCCGCTCGATACGAGCCGGACTTTTTCGATCGACGGCACGAGTTTGCAGATCTCCTCGGCGATCTCGATTTCGGCCTCGGTCGGTGCGCCGAACGAGAAGCCATCGACGAGCACGCGCTGCACGGCTTCGAGCACCTCGGGGTGGACGTGGCCGACGATCATCGGCCCCCAGGAACCGATGTAGTCGATATAGCGGGTGTCTTCCGCATCCCAGAAGTAGGGGCCTTGAGCGCGCTTGACGAAGCGCGGCGTGCCGCCGACGGAGCGGAAAGCGCGCACGGGCGAATTGACGCCGCCGGGGATGGTCTGCTGCGCGCGTTCGAAAAGGGCTTGATTGCTGGGCATGAGAGGCGAATGAGTTCGACGTGGGGCCGGTGGGAAGTGGCGGGTGCGCATTGGTATGCATTCCCATGCATTCGTGCGCATCGGGGCTCGGCCGGCTGGATGGCGCTCATTGTACCGAAAGCGGCGCGGGCGAGCCCGCGGCCGAATGGCCAGGTGGGTAGGTGGGTAGCCGCCGGCTGGAATAAAAAAAGCGCCCACGAGGGGCGCTTTGAAGATGCTGCTCCAACCTTTACTCCGGCGGGCCGAAACCCAGCCGGACGACAGGCTGTTGTGCTTAGAACTTGTGGCGGATGCCGACGCGGCCGACGACTTGGTTGCTCGTCGTGCTGGCGGCGCCCGTGAGGCCCGCGTAGATGTCGGCGTTCACGCCTGCCTTCATCGAGTGGTTCCACACGCCCATGGCGTAGACGTCCGTGCGCTTCGACAGACGGTAGTCCGCCATCAGGTTGACCTGACCGTACTTCGGCTTGGTGCCCGTTGCGTCGACCTTGCCGGTCGTGTACGTGTAGCCGCCACCCAACGTCGTAGCCGGCGTCAGGCTGTAGTTGCCCCACAACTCATAGCTGTCGAAGCGAGTCGTGCTGCCCGGCGTGAGCGCATCGTTGAAGCGAACGTCCGAAATGTTGGCGCCGAGGGTTGCCGGGCCAAACGTGTACGTTGCGCCGCCGCTGATGCTTTGCATGTTCGACGGCGTGCCGACGAAGTTCCAGATACCGCCGGAGCCGATGTTACCGTCGGTTGCAACCGTGCTCGAAGCCAGGCCCGGGTTCTTCGCGAGGAAGTAGCCAGCGCCGATGTACAGCGGGCCGCCCGAGTAGTTCAAGCCAGCGCCGATCGTGCTTTGCGCGCCGAACTGGCCAGCCACGCCGCCGAATGCGTAGAACAACTCACCTTGAACGCCAGCGAAGCGCGGCGAAACGTACTTGACCGCATTGTTCACGCGGAAGCCGTTATCCGTGTTGTCGATGTCGCCGGGGTGCGAGAAGTAGGCGCCCCATTGGCCGTTGAACGTCGTGGCTTGCGCGTTGTCGACGACCGGGTCGTATTGACGACCGAGAGTCACCGTACCGAACCGCTCGTTCGTCAGACCGACGTAAGCTTGACGGCCGAATTCACGGTTGCCTTGGCCCAGGTTGCCGTTGAACACGTTGAAGCCGTTTTCCAATTGGAAGATGGCCTTCGTACCGCCGCCCAGATCTTCCGAACCCTTCAGGCCCCAACGGCTGCCTTGCAGGATGCCGCTTTGCATTGCCCACTTAGCGTGGCCGCCGGCGTTGTTCACGTACGTGAGGCCAGCATCGATGATGCCGTACAACGTGACGCTGTTTTGCGCGAACGCCGGTGCTGCGAAGGCGCCCGTCACGGCGAGTGCGAGAAGCGATTTTTTCATCAAATGGTCTCCGAGACGAAGAGAGTTGCAGTGTGAGCAACCCGGATTGGTTAATTTCGTTGCCGCGGGACCCGTCCACCTCTTGGGTGTTTTGGCGCCGCCGCAGGGTCCAGGCAGTCGAGGGGATACTAGGCATCTGGACCCCGTACCCTCATTAGTAGAAACACTAGTTGTCGGCGATTATTGCTCGTACTGCAAAACAGTAATTCCGCGGATGAACCTTGCCGACCCTTGTCCCACAAGGGAATGAGTGAAAGCGAACGCTTAATTCGCGAAGCGAAGTGTTGCGTGAAGCCAACAGATCGGGATGCACCATTGTTGCGAATACGTTGAAGAAAAGTCGACGTTTTGCGGCATGACGCGGGCACCGTCGCGTTTATTGGCGAGCTGTAGGCTGATGCGAGGGCCGGTCGAGGCCGTTTAGGTGGGTCTGGTGCGCCGGTTTGGTGCGCGATGGCAGGCTCAAAACAACGATCCCGCGCCTCGCTAAGAGGACGCGGGGGCCGTAACAGGGTGATGCCACCCTTAATCCGCAGCCGAAGACGCCGCTCCGTGGCTCAGCCAATCGAGGACGGCCGTCGTCTCATCGGTGCTGGCCGAACGCGCTTTCGCGACGGCTTGCGCCACCTCGGCGGTGGGCTCGGCGCGGCGAATCGCCACCCCGACCGCCAGGATGTCGATCATCACCAGGTGCAAGATGCGCGAGATCATCGACAGCTGCGATTCGCGGATCTCGATGTGATCCGTCTCGAGCGCGACGGTCGCCCGCTTCGCGAGCGGCGTATTGCTCGATGTGATCGCGATAACCTGCGCGCCAGCCTGCATCGCCACATCGAGCACACGCAGCAATTCCGGCGCGCGCCCCGATTTCGACACCGCCACGATCACATCACCCTTGCCGAGCAGCGCCGCCGATGCCGCTTGCATATAGAGATCGCCGTAAGCGATCGTCGGGATGCCGAAGCGGAAGAACTTATAGTGGGCGTCCTGCGCGACGATGTTCGAATTGCCGAGCCCGTAGAACTCGATCCGGCGCGCGCCGTTGAGCAATTCGATCGCGCGCTCCACGTGTTCGAAGTTCAGATGCTCGCGCAACTGCAAGATCGCCGAGACGGTGTTGTCGAGCACCTTCGCGCCGAAATCGGTCGCGGTATCGCCCAGATGCACCTGGCTATGGCTGACAGGAATCGTCCCGGTCAAGCCCGTGGCGAGCTTGAGCTTGAAATCGGAGAGCCCTTGGCAGCCGAGCGAGCGGCAAAAGCGAATCACCGTGGGTTGGCTCACATCCGCCTTGCGTGCGATATCGACGATCGGATCGCTGATGATCGAGCGCGGATGGTTGAGCGCGAGATCGGCCACGCGGCGCTCGGCGGGCGTGAGCGCATCTCTCATCTGACGAATCCGCTCGAACACGGCCGAGGAGCCGCCGCCGGCCCGGTTCGACAGCTGTTCGGCGAGGATCGCCGAGACGCCGAGGAAGGCCGGGTACTCGGCCGTGATGATATAGGTCGGCACATTGGCGAGGTACGGCTCGAAGCGGCCCTTCGCTTCGAAACGCTGGCGGAACGAAGAGCGCGTGAACAGATCGCCGAGCTTGAGCACGACGCCGCCGCCAATATAGATGCCGCCGAGCGCGCCGAGCGTCACCGCCAGATTGCCGGCGAACGTGCCGAGGATGCCGCAGAAGCATTCGACCGCTTCGAGGGCCAGCGCTTCGCCCGCGTGCGCGCGGCTGACGACTTCAGCCGGATCCACCGAAGGCGCCACACGTTTCTTGTCGCGGCCCGCGAGCGCGCGATAAATCAGCTCGATGCCGGGCCCGGCCGCCACGCGCTCGAACGAAACATGCGGCCACTTCTTGCGGGCATATTGGAGGACGATGTCTTCCCGCTCGTCCATCGGCGCGAAGCTGGCGTGACCGCCTTCGCTGCCGAGCGCGATCCAGCGATCGTCGGCGGGAATCAAGCCCGATACGCCCAGGCCCGTGCCCGGCCCCAAGAGCCCGATCACGCTGTTTTGCCGGCGCGAGCCGCCGCCCACCTGCACGCGCTGGGCATCGGTCAAGCCCGGCAGCGCCATGGCCAGCGCCGTGAAATCGTTGACGACGAGTAGTGTGTCGAAGCCGAGCGCGCGGCGCGTGGCCTCGATCGAAAACGCCCACTTGAAGTTCGTCATGCTGACCTGATCGCCGTCGACGGGATTCGCGATCGCGATCGCCGCATGATTGACGTGGCCGATCTTCGAATCTTTCAGGTACTTCTTGAGCACGTCTTCGATCGTCGGATATTCGGCGCACGGATAGACGCGAATCTGCGAGATCTCCCCGGGTTCCGTTTCGAGCGCGAAGCGGGCATTGGTGCCGCCGATATCGGCGAGCAGACGCGGACCATCGGCGTGCTGGCGGGCGCCGGGTACCGTTACAGCTTTATTTTGCAGACCAGTAGACATCGAGTCTGACTCCCTTGTCGTTTGCCAGCTTCGAGATGGCGTTTTCTTGCGGCGCGGACGCGGCCGCTTTTAGCACGTCGAGCTTGCGTTCGCCCGAGATCAATAGGAACAGCTTGTCGATGCGCTTCAGGGCGGACATCGACAGGCTGACGCGGGCATGGGGCGCCGCGCCCGGGTGGACGGCGACATAACGTTCGCTCGTTTGCAGCGCGTGCGCCCATTCGTGCTCGGGCGCATCGGCGAAGATCGACGCCGTGTGGCCGTCCTCGCCCATGCCGAGCACGGCGACGTTCGGCAACGCGTAGGACGCATCGGCGTTCAACGCGGCGATGCGCGCCTCGATCGAGACGGAGACATCGACGAGCGGGGCGAAGCGCGCCGCGCTCGCTGAGTGCGTGAGCAGCGTCTCGCGCACGAGCTTAGCGTTGCTGGCCGCGTCGGTGTCGGGTACCCAGCGATCGTCGACGAGCGTGACATCGACGCGCGCCCAATCGAGCGGCTCGCTCGCCAGCGCCTCGAACAAGGGGCGCGGGCTCGTGCCGCCGGAAACGGCCAACGTGGCGCGCGCGTTCAAAGACGCGGCAAGCGAAGCGCCAAGGGCGCCGCCGACCGCTTTTGCCAGCGCGCCGGCTTGGGCGCGCGGATCGTCAAAAGCGTGAAGCTCGATCACTTCTCCTCCAGACCACTTTTTTGTATGTCTCACATCGCCGGCAGCGCTATTGCCCGCTGCCGAGCCGTCGATCCTTCAATTCGCCCTTAATTCTCTTCTTCGAGCCAGCAGGTGTCGTGCTGCGCGAGCATCGCGCTGGCGGCAGCCGGGCCCCAGGTACCTGCGGCGTACGGCTTGGGCGGTTTGTTCGACGCCGCCCATTCGTTCAGGATCGGCTCGACCCAGCGCCACGCGGCTTCCTGCTCGTCGCGCCGGACGAACAGCGCGAGACGGCCGTTGATGACGTCGAGCAGCAGACGCTGATACGCCTCCATCTGGCCTTCCTTGAAGAACTGATCGAAGGCCAGATCCAAATGCACGCTCGACAGATTCATCCCTTCGCCAGGCTGCTTGGCCAGGCAGTAGAGCCGGATCGATTCATTCGGCTGCAGACGGATCACGAGCCGGTTCGAGCCGGGCCGCAGCGCCGGCGCACCCAGCGCCGAGTGCGGCACGGGCCGGAAATTGACGACGATCTCCGCCACGCGCTCGGCAAGCCGTTTGCCCGTGCGCAAGAAGAACGGCACGCCGGCCCAGCGCCAGTTTTCGATTTCGACCTTCAGCGCGACGAACGTCTCGGTCGTGCTTTGCGGCTTCACGCCGTGTTCGGTGGCGTAGGCCGGCACCGACGTGCCCTTGATCACGCCCGCATGATACTGACCGCGCACGGCGATCTTGGAAATATCGCGCGTATCGATCGGCTTGAGCGCACGCAGCACGCGCAGCTTTTCATCGCGGACCGAATCGGAATCCATCGAATGCGGCGGCTCCATCGCGACGATCGAGAGCAACTGCAGCAGGTGGTTCTGCACCATGTCGCGCAGCGCGCCGGTGTTGTCGTAGAAATCGCCGCGCGCCTCGACGCCCAATTCCTCGGCAATCGTGATCTGAATGCTTTCGACCCATTCGCGGCGCCACAGCGGCTCGAACAGCGCGTTGCCGAAGCGCAGCGCCAGCAAGTTTTGCACGGGCTCTTTACCGAGGTAGTGATCGATCCGATAGATCTGCTCTTCGTTGAAGATCTCGCCCACCGCATCGTTGATGGCGTTCGACGAACGCAGATCGTAGCCGAGCGGCTTTTCCAGCACGATGCGCGCGTTCTCGTTCAAACCGACGGAAGCCAACGCGCGGCAGATCGGCACGAACAGCGACGGCCCTGTCGCCAGATAGAACACGCGCGTGCCGGCGTGCCCATCGAGCGCCTCGCGCAGCAGGTCGAAATCCTCAGGTTTACCCAGATCGAGCTTGACGTAGGCGATACGTTCTAGAAAACGCTGCCACGCCGCTTGATCGAGACCGCCCTTGGACACATGCGATTTGACGTTGGCGTTGACCCACTCGATATAGCCGTCGCGATCGGCCGCGTGCCGCGCCACGGCGACGATCCTGCCTTGGTCGGACAGCATGCCCGCGCGATGGGCCTCGTACAGCGCCGGAAGGATCTTTCGCATCGACAGATCGCCGGTCCCGCCGAAGAGAACGAAGGTGAAGCCTGAGTCGATTTGCATGAGTCGTGAGCCGAATCTAAGGGTTGCGGGCGCGAGTCGAGAAACGTGTACTTCGCTGGCTGGCTGCTCGAGTTGCGACGTCTGTAGCGCGATAAAAATATTTTTGACACTGAATTGTAGTTTAACTACAATCCAAATCAAGAGGTAACGTCGATCGATTGAAAAAACTTGTGCGCCAGCAGCGCTGCGCAAGGTTTGGAAGCCCGATCGGCGGCAGTGCGCCGCGTGTCCCTATTTCCACCGCGCGTGCATGTTAGCAGCGCGGTTTCAAGCGCGCTGCCTCCCCGAGCTCAAGTCCGCGCGAGGCGGCTAGCCGAATTCAAACAGGAGACAGTCGTTGCGCTTGGAACCACCCGCATCCTGACGAGCCTTCGCGGCCACGGCCGCCCCCTCGCCGCACGAGCGTGCGCGCGGGCGGAGCCGGGCCATATCCAGAGTTGTTGTTCTGTTGCACCCAACCACCGTTCCCCAGCCTGTAGAAGAGGGGAGTCATCGTTACTTGGTCAGTAGTCTGGAGGAGATAAAGAATGAAAGTTCGCGCGATCATGGCTGCGCTGTGCGCCACGGGGCTGATGCTGGGCGTGTCGGCGGCTCAGGCGGGTGAATCCGTCGAAGTGCTGCACTGGTGGACCTCGGGCGGTGAATCGAAGGCCATCGGCGTCCTGAAGGACGACATGACGAAGCAGGGCTATACGTGGAAGGACTTCGCAGTGGCGGGCGGCGCGGGCGCTGCGGCCATGACGGCATTGAAGACGCAGGTGATCTCGGGCAATGCGCCGAGCGCCGCGCAAATCAAAGGGCCGCTGATCAACGAATGGGCCGACCAAGGCGTGCTCGTGAACATCGATTCGGTTGCGAAAGCCGACGATTGGAAGAAGAACCTGCCGCCGCAAATCGACAAGATCATGCAAGTCGACGGCCACTACGTCGCCGCGCCGTTCTCGGTACACCGTGTGAACTGGCTGTACATCAACAAGGCCGCGCTCGATAAGGCCGGCGGCAAGGTGCCGACGAACTGGGACGAGTTCTTCAAGCTCGCCGACAAGATGAAGGCGGACGGCATTCAGCCGATCGCAATGGGCGGCCAACCGTGGCAAGACTTCACGGTGTGGGAAGACGTCGTGCTCTCGCAAGGCGCCGATTTCTATAAGAAGGCGATCGTCGATCTCGACCAAAAGACGTTGACGTCCCCGCAGATGGTCAAGGTGTTCGAGACGGTCCGTAAGCTCACGACGTACTTCGACAGCTCGCGCACGGGCCGCGACTGGAACCTCGCCACGGCCATGGTCATCAACGGCAAGGCCGGCATGCAGTTCATGGGCGACTGGGCGAAGGGCGAGTTCGCGAACGCGGGCAAGAAGGCCGGTACGGATTACGTCTGCGCGGCGGTGCCGGGCACGGAAAAGGCCTACACGTTCAACGTCGATTCCTTCGTGTTCTTCCAGCAGAAGGGCCAAAAGGCTGCGACGCCGGGCCAGCTCGCGCTCGCGAAAACGATCATGAGCCCCGACTTCCAGAAGCAGTTCAGCCTCTACAAGGGCTCGATCCCGGTTCGTCTGGGCGTCGATATGAGCAGCTATGACGATTGCGCGAAGAAGTCGTACGCCGACGAACAAGCCTCGATCAAGGCCAATGGCTATGTGCCGTCGCTCGCGCACGGTATGGCGCAAGGCGACGCAACGGCCGGCGCGATGAGCGACGTCGTGACGAAGTTCATGAACTCGAACGAATCGTCGGCCGATGCCGTGGCCGCGCTCGCGAAGGCAGCGAAGACGAAGTAAGCATCGATCGTAGTTCCGAGGGCGGGCGCTCGCAACGAGCGGCGTCTGCCCGCGTCACTCAAGCCGGCCGGGCGTTGCGAGGTTTCGCAGCGCCATGGCCGGTCCGCAAGCACTCAGGAGTCGAGTAGTGGCTGCCTCTCTCAGCGGAAAGGGGAACAACGTGGCGCCCGTATCCCACCGCACCTCGTCGATATCGGCTATCGCCGATCGCTGGATCCCGAAGCTCGTGCTGTCGCCGAGCGTGGCGATCAGCCTGGTCTTCGTTTATGGCTTCATTCTGGTTACCGGTTATCTGTCGCTGTCGAACTCGCGGCTGATGCCTAATTACACGTTCGCTGGTCTCACGCGTTATAGCGAACTGTTCGAGAACGACGTCTGGTGGACGTCGGCGCAGAACCTCGGCTGGTTCGGTATCCCGTTCATCGGGATCTGCATCGGGCTGGGTTTGTTTTTGGCGATCTTGCTCGATCAAAAGATTCGCAACGAAGGCGCGCTGCGCGCGGTGTTCCTCTATCCGATGGCGCTCTCGTTCATCGTGACGGGCACGGCTTGGCAGTGGATCTTGAACCCGTCGCTCGGGCTCGAAAAAGTCCTGCACGACTGGGGCTGGACGAGCTTCTCGTTCACGTGGCTCGACGATCCGAACAAGGCCATTTTCTGTATCGTGATCGCGGCCGTCTGGCAATCGACGGGCTTTGTCATGGCGCTGTTCCTCGCCGGGCTGCGCGGCGTCGATGCGGAGATCTTCAAAGCGGCGCAAGTGGACGGCGCGACGTTGCCGACCATCTACCGCAAGATCGTGATTCCGAGCATGCGTCCCGTGTTTTTCTCGGTGCTCTTGATCCTTTGCCACATCACGATCAAGACCTTCGATCTCGTCGTCGCGTTGACGGCGGGCGGCCCCGGTACGTCGTCGTCATTGCCTGCGATGTTCATGTACACGTTCTCGTTCAACCGCGGGCAGCTCGGCGTGGGCGCTGCCTCGTCGATGATGATGCTGGCCACCGTGGTCGCCGTGCTCGTGCCTCTCATGTATTTGGAATCGAGGAGCACCCGCAATGCAGCCTAAGATGACAATGAGCCGTGCGGTCGTTTACGCCGCCCTGATTCTGTTCGCGCTGTACTTTCTGTTCCCGCTCTACGTGATGCTCTCCACGTCGTTCAAGGATCTCGATCAGCTGCGCACCGGCAATTTGCTGACGCCGCCGTCGCACTGGACGATCGCCCCGTGGGTGAAAGCGTGGAGCGAGGCCTGCACGGGCGTGCGTTGCGACGGGATGCGTCCGTTCTTCATGAACTCGGTGCGCATGGTGATCCCGGCCGTGTTGATTTCGTCGATCGTCGGCGCGTTCAACGGGTATGTGCTGACGCACTGGCGCTTCCGCGGCGCCGATGCAATCTTCACGATGCTGCTCGTCGGCTGCTTCATTCCGTTCCAGACGATCCTGCTGCCGATGGCGCGCCTGCTCGGTTTCGTCGGCATCTCGAACACGATTTCGGGCCTGGTGCTCGTGCATGTGGTGTACGGGATCGCCTTCACGACCATGTTCTTCCGCAACTTCTACGTGAGCATTCCGGCTGAACTCGTGAAGGCTGCCCGCATCGACGGCGCCGGCTTCTTCATGATCTTCACGCGGATCTTGCTGCCCGTCTCGCTGCCGATCTTCATGGTGTGCGTGATCTGGCAATTCACGCAGATTTGGAACGACTTCCTGTTCGGGATCGTGTTCTCGGGCGTCGATTCGATGCCGATCACGGTGGCGCTGAACAACCTCGTGAATACGTCGACGGGCGTGAAGGAATACAACGTCGACATGGCGGCCGCCATCATCGCGGCGCTGCCGACACTGCTCGTCTATGTCGTCGCCGGCCGCTACTTCGTGCGCGGTTTGACGGCGGGCGCGGTGAAGGGCTGATAGGACGTTCCCGGTTCGGTTGCGGCGCGCTCAGCGTGCGCCGCGTCGCAAAACCGCGCCGCAAAACGAACGCATCGCACATTCGACTATTCGAAAGCAGCAAGCAGATTAAAGGATTTCAGCATGGCAAGCCTTTCCATCCGCGACGTATACAAGACCTATCCGAACGGCGTGCCCGTCTTGAAGGGCGTCGACATCGAGATCGAGGACGGTCAGTTCCTGATTCTCGTCGGCGGCTCCGGCTGCGGGAAGTCGACGCTGCTCAACATGATCGCCGGCCTTGAAACGGTCACGAAGGGCGAGATCTGCATCGACGGCAAAGTCGTCAACGAGCTCTCGCCGAAGGATCGCGACATCGCAATGGTGTTTCAGTCGTACGCGCTCTATCCGTCGATGACGGTGCGCGAGAATATCTCCTTCGGCTTGAATATCCGCAAGGTGCCGAAGAAGGAACAAACGCAAATCGTCGATCGCGTATCGTCGATGCTGCAGATCGATCACTTGCTCGATCGCAAGCCGGGGCAGCTCTCGGGCGGTCAGCGTCAGCGCGTGGCGATGGGCCGTGCGCTCGCGCGCGATCCGGTGATGTTCTTGTTCGACGAGCCGCTTTCGAACCTCGACGCGAAGCTGCGAATCGAGATGCGCTCGGAGATCAAGCTGCTGCATCAACGTCTGGGCACGACGATCGTCTACGTGACGCACGATCAGATCGAAGCGATGACGCTCGGCGATCGCATTGCCGTGATGAAGGACGGTGTGGTGCAACAGTTCGGCGCGCCGCAAGACATCTACGATTCGCCGTCGAACTTGTTCGTCGCGGGCTTCATCGGCGCGCCGCCGATGAACTTCATCGAAGGCAAGCTCGTCGAGCAGGGCGCGGGCATCGGTATGGAAATCGATACGGGTGTGTCGCAAAGCGTCTTGAAGCTGCCGTTCGAAGCGAATCGCGTGAAGAGCTACGTGGGGCAGAAGGTCATTCTCGGCCTGCGCCCGGAGCGCATCACCGATGCACGCGGCGCGCACGATGCAAACAGCAGCGATTTGCAGCCGCTCACGGTCAAGGTCGACGTGATTGAGCCGACTGGGCCGGATACGCTCGTGTTTGCGCAGATCAATGGCAAACGCACGGTGAGCCGCGTTCACCCGGCCTCGAATCCGCAAGCGCAGCAGAACATGACGCTGTTGGCCGACGTGTCGAAGGCCGTGCTGTTCAATCCGAAGACGGAAGCGCGCATCGCGTAAGTGCGCAACGCCATGGAGCGGGGCGCTTCGTGCGCCTCGCCTTCGCGCGGTTCGAGCCAGCCAGCCTCATCACGCTAGATTGCCGGTTTTATTGCAGTTCTCCCCTCAGTCGTCACTCCCCCCTCGATTTTTCGCTAGCCCCGGCGTGGTGCGCCGAGCGCTTCGCCATGTTCGCCAGCGGTGCGCACCCTGCACCGAATCCATCGCATTTCATTAACCGACGGCCTCACAGGCGTGCCCTGCTTGAATCGGCACGCAACTTGCCTAAGCCTGCGCTCCTACTCGATCGCGCGCGAGCGCGAGTGCGCCGCGGGTTTTCCCCGTATCGCGCAATCTCTCGCGGCCAGCTAACTTGATTGAGCTAGGAGTCCGAACGAGCGATTTCGATCGGACAGCCGAGGCGGGCGGCCGCGTGTCGCCGCCTCGTTAGAAGAACGCTTGATACCGAACGACTGCACCCGAATAGGGCGACAGCCGGATCCGACGAAGGGCTCGAGCGCCGATGCGCGGCCCAGAACAACGAACGGGAATATCGGCCATGACACAAGCCTTCTTCAGCGAGATGTTCGAGCGCGACGGCCCTGCGCTCGCAGGGGTGCCGGCGGCGCAGTTTCATGATTGCGGCCAGGCGCGCGCGCATTACGACGGGTTCTTCTCGTGGATGTGCGCACAAAGCGAGCAGCAGATCAGTAACAAGCGTGCCGAAGCTGATCTGAACTTTCGGCGCGTGGGGATCACGTTTGCCGTCTACGGTGCGAAGGATGAAACGGGCGTGGGCACCGAGCGGACGATTCCGTTCGACGTCATTCCTCGCATCTTTCCGGCATTGGAGTGGGCCGCCCTCGAACGGGGTTTGCGCCAGCGCGTCGGCGCCCTCAATCGGTTCATCCACGACATCTATCACGAGCAAGCGATCATCCGCGCGGGCGTGATCCCCGCCGAGCAGATTCTCGCCAACGGGCAGTACCGGCCCGAGATGCAAGGGATCGATGTGGCGCGCGACATCTACGCGCACATCGCCGGCATCGACATCGTGCGCGCCGGCGACGGCGAATTCTATGTGCTCGAGGACAATCTACGCGTGCCGTCCGGCGTCTCGTACATGCTCGAGAACCGCAAGATGATGATGCGGCTCTTTCCCGATCTGTTCGCGCGCAATCGCGTGGCGCCCGTCGCGCACTATCCCGATCTGCTGCTCGATACGCTGCGCGCCGCGGCGCCGCACGGCGCGGACAATCCGACCATCGTCGTGCTGACGCCGGGCATGTACAACTCGGCGTATTTCGAGCATGCCTTCCTTGCGCAGCAAATGGGCGTCGAACTCGTCGAAGGACAGGACCTCTTTGTCGACGGCGGCTTCGTCTATATGCGCACGACGCAAGGGCCGCAGCGCGTCGACGTGATTTATCGGCGCGTCGACGACGATTTTCTCGATCCCGAGGTGTTCCGCCCCGATTCGACGCTCGGCGCGGCCGGTTTGCTCTCGGCGTATCGGGCCGGCAATGTGACGCTCGCCAATGCGGTGGGCACCGGCGTCGCCGACGATAAGTCGATCTATCCGTACGTGCCGGACATGATTCGCTTCTACCTCGGCGAGGAGCCGATCCTCAATAACGTCCCCACCTGGATGTGCCGCAAGCCGGACGATCTGCGCTATGTGCTCGATCACTTGGCCGAACTCGTCGTCAAGGAAACGCATGGGGCGGGCGGTTACGGCATGTTGGTCGGGCCCGCCGCGACAGCGGCCGAGATCGAAGCGTTTCGCGCCGCGCTCATCGCGCAGCCCGGCAAGTACATCGCCCAGCCGACGCTCGCGCTTTCGACTTGCCCCACGTATGTCGAGGCGGGCATCGCGCCGCGTCACATCGATTTGCGCCCCTTCGTGCTCTCGGGCAGCGAAGTGCGCATGGTGCCCGGCGGCCTCACGCGCGTAGCGTTGCGGGAGGGCTCGCTCGTCGTCAATTCCTCGCAAGGGGGCGGCACCAAGGACACGTGGGTCCTCGAAGGCGCTTTCGCGGGACGGGAGGCATCATGCTGAGCCGCACCGCCGATCATCTCTTTTGGATGGCGCGCTACACCGAGCGCGCGGAAAACACCGCACGCATGCTCGATGCGAACTATCAACTCGCGCTGTTGCCGCAATCGGACGAATACGCGGCGCTGGGTTGGCGAGCGATGCTGTCGATATCCGAGCTGGCCGATATTTACGCGGCGGCGCATCCGAGCATGACGAGCCGCGATGTGATCGCGTTCATGTCGAGCGATGCCGGCAATCTGTCGTCGATCATCAACTGTTTGCGGGCAGCGCGCGAAAACGCGCGTGCCGTGCGCGGCTCGATTACGACGGAGCTGTGGGAAACGCTCAACACGACTTGGCTCGACGCGCAGCGCATGCTCGCCGACGGCGTGCTCGAACGCGATCCGTGCGAGTTCTTCGAGTGGGTCAAGTTTCGTTCGCATTTGTCGCGCGGCGTGCAGTTGGGCACGATGGTGCGCGACGAAGCGTTCTATTTCATGCGGCTCGGCACGTTCCTGGAGCGGGCCGACAACACCGCGCGTATTCTCGATGTGAAGTACGAGATGCTCGAACAGCGCGGCGGAGCATCGGCGCAGCCGCTCGCACAGTCGCTCGATTACTACCACTGGGCCGCCGTGTTGCGATCGGTCTCGGGCTTCGAGGTGTATCGCAAGGTGTATCGCGACGTGATCATGCCGGAGCGCGTCGCCAATCTGTTGATTCTGTTCGACAACTGGCCGCGCTCGCTCGCGGCGAGCCTCGATGAAGTGCGGCAGATCATCGGGCATGTGCGCAACGCGCGTTCGGCGTCCGCCGAAGCGATGGCGGTTCAGTTGCATGCGAACGTTCGCGCCGCGCGCATCGGCGAGATTTTGCGCGGCGGATTGCATCTCTGGCTGACGGAGTTTCTCGTGCGCGTGAACGAGCTCGGCAGTTGCATCAGCCGGGACTTTCTCGTGCCGCTCGCGCCGGAGCCGGAGCCTGTGCCGGAGGCCGAACCCCAGCTTGCGGAGACGCGGCCGATAGCGCCCTCGGCTTCCCAAACGCAAGCGCAGTCTCAGTCTCAGTCCCAATCGCAGTCTCAATCGCAATCTCAATCGCAATCACCCTCGCAACCGCATGTTGCGTGAGCGTGGCGGCCTGACTCTTCCGTTCATCGCATCGAGGTCTATCCGTGTCGATCCGCGTCGCGCTCAATCATGTCACGCACTACCGCTACGACCGCCTCGTCACGCTCGGCGCGCAAACCGTCCGGCTGCGCCCGGCGCCGCACTGCCGCACGCCGATCCTCAGCTATTCGATGCATGTCGAGCCAGCCAGCCATTTCGTCAATTGGCAGCAGGACGCGTTCGCGAACTACCAAGCGCGTCTCGTTTTTCCCGAGCCGACGCGCGAATTTCGCGTCACGGTCGATCTCGTGGCCGAGATGTCCGTCTACAACCCTTTCGATTTCTTTCTGGAACCGGAAGCGGAGCAGGTCCCGTTCGACTATGCCCCGGCACTGCGAGCCGAGCTCGCGCCCTATCTGGTGCGCAGCGCCGAGCCGACACCGCGCTTCGCCGCGTTCATCGAGAGCATCGATCGCACCCCTTGCGGCACCGTCGATTTTCTTGTCGCGCTGAATCAGCGGCTTGCGAGTGAAGTCGGCTATCTGATTCGCATGGAGCCGGGCGTGCAAACGCCGGAGGAAACGCTCGAGAAAGGCTCAGGTTCATGCCGCGACACCGGTTGGTTGCTCGTCGAAACGCTGCGTCAGCTAGGCTTCGCCGCGCGCTTCGTCTCGGGCTATCTGCTGCAGCTCGCGCCCGACGAGAAGGCGCTCGATGGTCCGTCGGGGGCCGAGCGGGACTTCACCGATTTGCATGCTTGGTGCGAAGTCTATTTGCCTGGCGCGGGCTGGATCGGGCTCGATCCCACGTCCGGTCTGATGGCCGGCGAAGGACATATTCCCGTCGCCTGCACCCCGCAGCCCGGCAGCGCCGCGCCGGTGTCGGGCGCGCTCGATGAGTGCGAAGTCGAGTTTTCTCATTCGATGTCGATCACGCGCGTATACGAGACGCCGCGCGTGACGAAGCCTTACGACGAAGCGCTCTGGCACGAAATCGAACGCGTGGGCGCGCGCGTCGACGCCGATCTTGCATCGATGGACGTGCGGCTCACGATGGGCGGGGAGCCGACCTTCATCGCTGTGCGCGATCGCGACGCGCCCGAGTGGAATACCGACGCGCTGGGGCCGACCAAGCGCGGCTACGCCGTCTCGCTGATGGATAAGCTGCGCGAGCGCTACGGGGCGAACGGCTTTTTGCATGTAGGGCAGGGCAAGTGGTATCCGGGCGAGCAATTGCCGCGTTGGGCCCTGTCGCTTTACTGGCGAGCGGATGGCGAGCCGTGTTGGCAGGACCCGACGCGCTTTGCCGACGAACGTGAACCGATGGCCTACACGGCCGAGGACGCCGAGCGGTTCATTCGACATCTGGCGGAGAAGCTCGGCGTTGGCGACAGTCATGTCCAACCCGGCTACGAGGACGTCTGGTATTACCTCTGGCGAGAGCGTCGCCTGCCGGTCAACGTCGATCCATTCGATTCGCGTCTTGACGACGAGCTGGAGCGGCTGCGCTTGCGGCGCGTGTTCGACGCCGGCCTTAGCGCGGTGACGGGCTACGCGCTGCCGCTTGCCCGCGAACGCGAGACGGCCGCGGCGCTCGACGGGCCGCGCTGGGTGACGGGGCCTTGGCATTTCCGCGACGAGCGCATGTATCTGATTCCAGGCGATTCGCCGATGGGCTATCGCTTGCCGCTCGATTCGCTGCCGTGGGTCGGCTCGGCCGACTACCCATGGCTGCATGAACACGACCCGTTCGGCCCGACGCCGGTGTTGCGGGGCGCCGCGCAACTGCGCGCACAGTATGCGGCGGGCGAAGCGCGGGGCGATGTGCCGGGGCGCGCGGCCAGGGGCGCCGCGCCGCGTACAGCGCGTACATCCATCGGCGGGCTCGGAGATCAAGGCCACACCGCGGCGTCCGATGAGCGCCTGCCCGAGCGCGGCGAATCCGCGCCATGGGTGCGGCGCACGGCGCTTTGCGTGGAAGTGCGCGATGCCTCTCGCGCGGCCGGGCCGCAAGGGGAGGCGCTGGCAAGCGCCGCGGGACGCAAGAGCGGCGTGCTGTATGTGTTCATGCCGCCGCTGGCGTTGCTCGACGACTACCTCGACTTGCTGGCGGCCGTCGAGGCGACGGCGGCTCAGTTGCAAGTCAAGATCGTGATCGAGGGCTATCCGCCGCCGCGCGATGCACGCCTGAAACTGCTGCAAGTCACGCCCGATCCGGGCGTGGTCGAAGTCAACATCCATCCGGCCGCGACCTGGGACGAACTCGTCGACCATACAGAGTTCCTCTACCTCGCTGCGCACGAATCGTATCTCGGGCCGGAGAAGTTCATGCTCGATGGGCGCCATACCGGTACCGGCGGCGGCAATCACATGGTCCTCGGCGCGGCGACGCCGGCCGACAGTCCCTTCTTGCGCCGCCCCGATCTGCTCGCTAGCCTCATCGCTTATTGGCACAACCATCCCTCGCTGTCGTACTTGTTCTCGGGTTTGTTCATCGGCCCCACGAGCCAAGCGCCGCGCGTGGACGAAGCCCGCAACGATCAACTCTATGAGTTGGAGATCGCGTTTCGCGCGCTGCAGCGCCAGCTCGACGATCTGGCGGCGCTCGGCGGGGACAATGAGCGTGTCCCGCCTTGGCTGATCGACCGCACGCTGCGCAATATCTTGATCGATGTCACGGGCAACACCCACCGCGCCGAATTTTGCGTCGATAAGCTTTACTCGCCCGACGGCCCCGCCGGCCGCCTCGGCCTGCTCGAGTTGCGCGGCTTCGAGATGCCGCCGCATGCGCGCATGAGCCTGGCGCAACAGCTGTTGCTGCGCGCGCTCGTCGCGCGCTTCTGGCGCACGCCTTACACAACCCGCCTCACGCGCTGGGGAACCGAGTTGCATGATCGGTTTATGCTCGGCACGTTCGTGCAGATGGATTTCGACGATGTTCTGGCCGATCTGCGCGCGGCCGGTTACGGATTCGATCGCGCGTGGTTCGCGCCGCATTTCGAGTTCCGCTTCCCGCTCGTCGGCGAGTTCGACGCGAGCGGCGTCTCGCTCTCGCTCCGTCATGCGCTCGAACCCTGGCATGTGATGGGCGAGGAAGGCGCGCCCGGCGGCGCCGTGCGTTTCGTCGATTCGTCGCTCGAGAGGATCGAAGTGCGCGTGCTCGGTTTGAACGAGAACCGCCATTGCGTGACGGTCAACGGCGTGCCGTTGCCGCTGCAGCCCACCGGCCGCGCGAGCGAGTATGTGGCGGGCGTGCGCTTTCGGGCGTGGCAGCCCGCGGCCTCGTTGCACCCGAGCATCGGCGTGCATGCGCCGCTGACATTCGATCTCGTCGATAACTGGGCCGCACGCTCTCTGGGCGGATGCCAGTATCATGTCGCCCATCCGGGTGGACGAAATTATCAGACGTTTCCCGTCAACGCCTATGAAGCGCAGAGCCGGCGGCGTGCGCGTTTCTTCACGATCGGCCATACACCCGGGCCGATGCAAGTGAAGGCGCGCGGGCGTAGCCTCGAGATGCCTTTTACGCTCGATCTGCGTCGTGTCGGGATAGACGACTGAACGAAGCCAGAGAGTCATTTGCCTTTCCAATCGACCCTGCCGTTCGATGCCGCGGCCGATGTCGCCAACGTGCTCGCTCGCCTGTGCGATGTGCCCGCGCGCGCCGGTCATTGGGACGAACTACGCGACGCCACGGGCGCCTTGCGCGCGCCTTGGCGGCGCTTTTTCGCGCTGCTCGGCGAGGACGGCGTGGACGGCCTCGAACAGGCGGCCGCGGCGGTCGCCCGGCAGATCCGCGATAACGACATCACCTACAACGCGTATGCCGATAACGGCGAGTCGCGCCCGTGGTCGCTCGATGTGCTGCCGTTTATCGTCGATGAAGACGAATGGGCCGTGATCGAGCGCGGCGTTGCGCAACGGGCGCGCCTGCTCGAAGCGCTCGTCGCCGACATCTACGGGCCGCAGACGTTGCTGGCGCGTTCTCTGTTGCCGCCTGCGCTCGTCTTCGGGCATCCCGGCTATCTGCGTGCGATGAAAGGCTGTGCGCCGCCGGGAGGGCGGTATCTGCAGATCGTGGCGGTCGATTTGGCGCGCGGGCCCGGCGGGGATTGGACCGTCACCGGCCATCGCACCCAGGCGCCGTCGGGTCTCGGCTACGCGCTGGAAAATCGGCTGATCGTGTCGAGCCTGTTTGCCGAACCGTTTCGTTCGCTTGGCGTGCAGCGCCTCGCGCCGTCGTACTCGCAGCTCATCGCCACGCTCGCGCAAGCGGCGCGCACGACGATGACGGACGACGAGCGCCGCGCCCGAGCCG
>Ga0157369_10003327_pt1 | contig 19098 bp, 18 predicted proteins | sample C25metaG_FD_113461 | JGI IMG/M metagenome (GOLD analysis project Ga0157369, IMG submission 113461) | Corn rhizosphere microbial communities from Kellogg Biological Station, Michigan, USA - C2-5 metaG | ecosystem: Host-associated > Plants > Roots > Rhizosphere > Soil | place: USA: Michigan... | reverse complement strand
AATTTCTGGGCTAAATTCGTCTCCGAGGGCAACGTCATCAACAACCAGCTCGACAATGTCGCCGCGGGCAACAACACCACCTCTGGCGAGTTGCAGGCGCTGATCACCGAGATCCAGAACTATCAGCAATCCAGCGCGGCGTTCGATCACAGCCAGGGCGGGATCTTTGGAGCGCGCTTCGACAATGAGCTGCTCGGGGGCACGCTTAACGCCGACACGGCGAACGCCGTCCACGGCCTGCAGGGCATCCTGAACGGCGACACTGGCGCGGCATTGGCCGCCGACCAAGCGCAGATCCAGGCCGCGGGCCAGGGCTTCGTGGCCGACGCCAACGACGTCTCCGGCAACAACATTCCACTCGGCGGCGGCACCTATGTCGGCACGGCAACTACGGTCGAGGGCGCAACCTCCGTTCCCGGAGTGGCTCAGGGCACGATCCCGGTTGACGGCTCGGCGTCGGGGGGAACGGTGGCCCAAGGAGGTAGTAGCGGAACTGGTACCACCGGCACCGGTGCTGGCCAAGGCAATGGCGGCAGTCAGGGCACCGGCGGTAGCCAAGGTTCAGGCGGTGGCCAGACCGCGCAAGGCGGTGGCCAGGGCGACGGCTGCCACGGCTGCGGCGGCCACTCCGGTCAACATGACAATTCCGGCGAGCATGGCCATCACGGCGGCCAGCCGGTGCCGAGCTTCTGGAACTTTGTCGAGAACGAACTCGCTCACGAAGGTTTCGGCGGACGTGGACACAATCACTTCGAGCTGATGTGGCACCACGTTTAACGGGGGTCCGCCCGCATCGCCGCCGCACCTCCCGCGGCGGCGATGCGGCGGTCGTTTGCTCGAATTGGTCAAGTCTTCGTTTTCAAATCTTCACATTCAAGTTTTGGCTTTCCGCTCGCGCATGATGCGGCGGCGTTCCTTGGCTTCGTCCGACCACACCTCGTCGAGATCGTAGAACTCGGCGACCACCTTCGCGCCAGGCGCGATGGTGACCCACGGCAATTTCGTCGACGTGAAAATATGGATGTCCGGCGGATACGCGCCGGGATCATCCATGGTGCCGACGCGCACGAAGCGGACGGCTGAGCCTGCCTGCGGATAATTGCTCCAGAGCGCGACCTTGCAATTCGGACAGCGGGCGATGCGCTGGCCCTTGCCGCTCACCGACGGCGTCACGATGATCTCCGGCTCGGCCGCGATGTGTTCGACGCGCTCCGCTTCATAAAGCGCATTGAGACCGTGCGCGGTGCCGGTCTCGCGCTGGCACCAGGTGCAATGGCAGGCATGAACGATCAGCGGCCTGCCATTCAAACGATAGCGAACATGCCGGCACGTGCATCCACCTTCCATGGACCCCTCCTCAATGTTTGCCCGCCCCCATATAGCCGAACAGGAAGCCCGCTACTTTCCGCTTCTGGATTTCCTCGCTGCCTTCGGTGATGCGGTAGCGGCGGTGATGGCGATAGATGTGCTCGAACGGCTTGTGGCGCGAATAGCCCATGCCGCCGTGTACCTGCATGGCGCGGTCGGCGGCCTCGCAGCACAGGCGATTGGCCCAGAAGTTACACATCGACACCTTGTCCGACAGCGTGTGCTCGACTTGCGCCTGGGTGAGCTGATCCATCTCCCAGGCGGTCTTGCGGATCAGAAGCCGCAGCATCTCCGCTTGCGTTGCCAGCTCCACCAGCGGCCACTGGATCGCCTGGTTCTCGGCCAGCGCCTTGCCGAACGGCTTGCGCTCGCGCGCATATTTCACGCTCTCGTCGATGCAATAGACCGCAGCCCCCAGCGAGCTCGCGGCCTGGCGGATACGGTTCTCGTGCACGAAGCATTGCGCCAGCGACAGCCCCTTCCCGATCTCACCGAACAGCGCATCCTCCGGCACGAACACGTCGGTGAAGCTGACGCGCGGATGATCGGTCGGCATGTTGAAAGTCCACATATATTGCTCGATCCTGACACCCGGTGACTTCGCCGGCACGAGGAAGCAGGTGATGCCGCGGGCATCGCCGTCATTGCCTGAGGTTCGCGCGAACAGCGCGCAGTGGGTGGCGACGTGCATGCCCGTCGTCCACATCTTCTCGCCATTGATGAGCCAGCCCTTGACGTTGTCACGCGTCGCAGGCTTCGCCTTGGTCTCCATATGGGTTGCATCCGAGCCGTGCTCGGGCTCGGTCAGGCCAAAGGTGATGCGGTATTTGCCGCGTATGGAGCGGTCGATCATCGCCTTCTGCTCGTCCGTGCCGTAGCGGTCGAGCATGGTGACAATGGGCAGATTGCCGACGATGGAATGCTCGTTTTGCAAATCATTGTGCAGGCCGAGTCCTTTGGACGCGAAATGCTCGCGGATCACCGCCATCCAGAGGTTGGAGCCGTCCTTGCCGCCATAGCGCTTCGGGATCGCAAAGCGCAGATGACCGGCCGCGTCGGCGCGGTCCTTGGCCTTGCGCAGCAGCGCCTCCCATTCGTGGCGAGGCAAGCCGCCATTCTCGAAATCGGTGCGTGCCCATTCGCGGCGATGGTCGAAGAAACGGACATTGTCGTCCTCCTCCTCCAGCGGCTTGATCTCGCGCGCGATGAAGCGGTCGAGTTCGTCGAGATAGGCGACGAGGTCGGCGGGCAGGTTGAAATCCACGGCGCTACTCCCTCAAGTTTCTTCGTTGTTGCATCGCTGTCGGCGAGGACGGCTTGTAGCGCGGCCCCCGTTTGCGTAATTGGATGGTTCGAGCGCTGCGCGCGAGGATAGGATCGGCCATTTCCGCGCCACAGAAAATCGACGGGAGGAACGATGGAGCTGAAGTTTTCCAGGGTAACGCGCAAGGGACCGATCACGATCGTGACGTTGCAGCGGCCTGAAGTCTACAACGCGCTGCATATCGAGGCGCACTTCGAGTTGAACAAGGTGTTCGACGATTTCGCCGCCGATCCCGAGCAATGGGTCGCGATCGTCACCGGCGCCGGCGACAAGGCGTTCTGTGCCGGTAACGACCTGAAATGGCAGGCGGCGGGCGGGAAACGCGGCTGGGACAAGGGTGGCTTTGCGGGCCTGACCACGCGGTTTGACTGCGACAAGCCGATCATTGCCGCCGTCAACGGCGTCGCCATGGGCGGCGGCTTCGAGATTGCGCTCGCCTGCGACCTCATCATCGCCTCCGAGAATGCGACCTTCGCCCTGCCCGAGCCGCGCGTCGGCCTCGCTGCGCTTGCCGGCGGCCTGCAACGGCTGCCGCGGCAGATCGGGCTCAAGCGCGCCATGGGCATGATCCTGACCGCGCGCCATGTCTCGGCCAGGGAAGGTTTCGAGCTCGGCTTCGTCAATGAGGTGGTGCCCGCCGGCGAAGCGCTCGCCGGCGCCGAGCGCTGGGCCGAGACCATCGCGAAGAACTCGCCGATGTCGATCCGCGCCTCCAAACAGGCGATCCGGATGGGCATGGAAGTGTCGCTCGAAAAGGCGATGACCGAGCAGCGCGAGTACCCCGCCGTCAAGGCGATGGCAGCCTCGCAGGACTATATCGAGGGACCGAAGGCGTTTTCGGAGAAGCGACCGCCGAAATGGCTGGGGCGGTAAACGCTCTCGTGTCCCGGACGCGGTGCAGCGCTCCCTGGCGATGCGAAGCATCGTCCAGTACGGTGCACCGCAGAGCCGGGACCCATTCGTTGCGCTGATGGACCCCGGATCAGCAGCCCACCACGCCGCTCGCGCGGCGCGTTGCGCAGCATCCGGGGAACGCACATTACTCACTTTCGTCCCAGCTCCCGTTTGTACGACGCGTAGTTCGGCTGATCGACGGCGAGCTTGGCCAATGTGGTTTGCCACAGATGCTCCGGCAGGCCCGGCGTATTCAGGTCGACTTCGCCTTTCGCAATCTTCTCGGCCAGCGCGCGGTTCTGCTCGAGCAGCGAACCCTCGACGCCGAGCAGCTTTACCAGCCGCTCCGATTCCGCCGTGCCGCTTCCCTGCTCCAGCGTCAACTGCCGCACGACAAGCTCCAGCGCGTTGATCGCGACGCGGAGCTTGAACGCATTGTGGCCCGCGATCATCGGAGCAATGTCGTTGCGGAGGAAATCGGCGACCGCCTTGGTCAGCTCCGTCGGCGTCGGTTCGTCCTGCATCTTAGTCTCCCCTCGGTGCCAACAACCGCAACAGATCGATTTCGGTCTCCGACGCGCGGCGACCGATCATGGCGCGCTCCATGGAATGATCGGGGCCACTGCGAAAGCGCTGCATCATGCCGCAGCACATCACGCCCCAGCGCAGCGTCCCCATCACCTCCCAGAATTTCACGCGGGCCGGATCGGCCTTGCGGCCGCCCTCCTCATAGCCGGCAAACAATTCCTCACGCGAACCGAAGCCACCGACGGGCTTGTCGATCTCGCCGAAGCGCCAGGAGTTGACGCAGATCCAGCCAAGATCCTCCATGGGGTCGCCGAGATGCGCGAGCTCCCAATCCAGCACCGCGCGCACGCCATCCGACCCGATGATGAGATTGCCGTGGCGGAAATCGCCATGCACCAGTGTCACCTCTTCCGACGGTCCGGGATCGTGATTGCGCAGCCAGCGCAGCGCCAGGTCGAACACCGGCCGCGGCCAGTTGAAGCTCCGATATTCGCGATCCAGCTCGCCGATCTCCTTGGTCGCGCTCATCTCGCGTAGTTCCGGTAGCTCGCCGCGTGGCAGGCTGTGAATGCCCGCCGCGACCTTGCCGAGTTGCCGCGCCAGCATCGGACGCGCCGCGGCGAACTGCTCATCGCGCAGAATCTTGCGCGCGATGGTCTCGCCCTCGACACGGGCCATGATGAAGCCGGTGCCGAGAGCGTCGTCCGGCTTCAGCACATGCATCACCTTTGGCGACGGCAGGCCCGCATCATGCGCAAGCTGCATCAGCCGCGCTTCGGCCGCGAGACCGGCCGCACGCGTCGGCGCCGCGCCATAGCCCTTGGGCGAGCGGCGCAGGATCGCGCCAAAGCTGCCGTTCGCATGCACGATATCGAACGACCAGGTCTCCTGGCTGGCGCCGCCGGAAAGCTTGGCAGCCGCGGCGACACCGGTCGCACCGGGATAGATGGACGCGACGCAACGGGATAGCTCTTGCTCGATCATTTGCCTTTGAATTTGGCCGGCCGCTTCTCCAGGAACGCGCCGACGCCCTCCTTGAAATCCTCGGTCGCGCCCGCAATGCGCTGCGACTGGAATTCGAGATTGAGCTGATCCTCGAAGGAATTTTCCGGACTGTCCCAATAAAGCTTGCGGATCAGCGACAGCGCCACGGTCGGACCATTCGCAAGCTCATGGGCGAGCTTCATCGCTTCCTTCATCAGCTCCGCGTCATCATACACGCGGTTAATGAGGCCCCATTCCAGCGCTTTCTCCGCCGGCAGCCGCTCACCCATCAGCGACAATTCGATCGAGCGCGCCCGCCCGACAAGCCGGGGCATCAGCCAGGTCGAGCCGCAATCCGGCACCAGGCCGATGCGGCGGAAGGCTTGCAGGAAGTAGGCCGAACGCGCGGCAAGGATCATGTCGCCGAGCAGCGCGAAGCTCATGCCGGCGCCGGCCGCCGGACCGTTGACCGCGGTCACCAGCGGACAATGCAGGTTGCGGACACGGCGCAGGAACGGATGGAAGCCGGTCTCCAGCGACTGCCCCGCATTGCTTCGTCCGGGCTTCTGCGGCTGGTTCCGGCCCTGCAGGTTCGCGCCGGTGCAAAAGGCCCTGCCTGCACCGGTCAAGACCACGCAGCGCACCTCTTCCTTGCGGTCCTCGATGGCATCGAGCGCCTCGGAGAGTCCGCCCAGCATGTCCATCGAGACCGCGTTCATGACCTCCTGGTGATCGAGCCGAAGGACCGCGACCGGCCCGTCGATCTCGATCGTGCAGTATTTGAATTGCATCGTTGCCTCTTTTCCTCGTCTCCCGCGTTGTCCGTGTCACGGGTAAGATCAATTCGGACTGGAGCGCATATTTGATTTTTGGGACGGGCTTGTCCATGCTCGGAACCAACATCTGTCGCGCGTCATACAAATATGGAAACGCCCCATGAGCATCTTTGACCTCTCCGGCCGCGTGGCGGTCATCACCGGCGGTAACGGCGGTATTGGGCTTGGAATTGCACAGGCACTTGCGTTGAGTGGCTGTGCCGTGTCGATCTGGGGTCGCAATGAGGAGAAGAGCAAGACCGCGGCCGCGACCATGGCGAAATATCCCGGCGAGGTCGACACCCGCGTCTGCGACGTCACCGATCCCTCCTCGGTCAAGGAGGCGATGAAGGGCGTGCTCGACGCCTTCGGCCGGGTCGACGGCTGCTTTGCCAATGCCGGCATCGGCGGCGGCGGACGAAAAGCCTTCATCGATCGCAGCGAGGAAGAGTGGCGAAGAATGTTCGCCACCAATCTCGACGGCGTCTTCCACGTGTTCCAGGCAGCCGCGCGCCACATGACGGAGCGCGCGGAAAATGGCGATGCCTTCGGCCGGCTGGTCGCGACCTCGAGCCTCGCCTCGCTGTTCGGCACCGCGCGCAACGAGCATTATGCCGGCACCAAGGCTGCACTCAACGCGCTGTGCCGCGCGCTCGCCGTGGAGTTCGCACGCTATGGCGTCACCGCGAACGCGATCCTGCCCGGCTGGATCAGGAGCGACATGACCGCCGGCATCATGGCCAACGACAAATTCGTCGCCAATGTGATGCCGCGCATTCCCGTCCGCCGCTTCGGCGAGCCCTCCGATTTTGGCGGGATCGCGGTGTACCTGATGAGCAAGGCCTCGTCCTATCACACCGCCGATTGCTTCGTGATCGACGGCGGGTATACGGCGTTTTGATTGATCGCCGCCTGTCCGCCACTTCACCTGCCCCGGCGGCGCGCCAGGCACACGCAGAAGATCGCAGCGGGGAGCGCGACGAGTGCCGACGCGAACGTATCCGAAACGCCGTCCCCCACCAGCGCTCCGGCCAGGCCGGCGCCGCTTGCGAGTGCCACCAACGCCGGTATGGCGAAAATCCGGATCGCCGACTGCCGAGAGGACGCCTTACTCATGCCGACCTCGCTGAAACAGGTACGTCACTTGAGGAGGCCACGAGCATCCGCTCGACGCTGACGCGCGATTTGCGCCGTCTTAGCCAGTGATAGAGGCCGGTTGCGAGCACGACGATGGTGATCAGATCCAGCACCGCCCAGATGATTTTGAGCGCGAGACCGCCATAGTCGCCGAAATGCAGCGGCTGCGACAACAAAAGCGCCGCCACATACCAGGGCAAGTCGCGGCTGTCGGTGAGCTTGCCGGTCTCGACATCGATCAAGGCCGGTTTCAGCAGCCGCGACGTCAACGGCGAATTGCCGCGCATGAAGATGGCGTAGTGGTTCTTGCTGGTGAAGAAGGAGCCGGGAAAGGCGATGAAGGCGGGAACCATGTCCGGCTCCGCGCGCCTGACGGTATCGACCGCGGCCTGGACGGAGCTGTAATGCGCAGGCGGTGGCTTGTCCTTGTATTGTGCCGTCATCTCGGCGAGCTGACCGAACTGCCAGATCTTGATCACGAGATCGGCCCAGGTGTTGATGACGCCGGTGGCGCCCACCACCAGAGTCCAGGTGACGAGCAGGATGCCGGCAAGATTGTGGACGTCGAGCCAACGCACGACGCGAGGACGATCGGAACGATAGGTGCCGAACTTCAGTTTGCGCATCGACGGCGCGTAGACCACGATTCCGGAGATGATCGCGACACAGAACAGAATCCCCATCAGGCCGAGGAACAGCTTGCCCGGCAAGCCGGCAAACATGTCGGTGTGCAACTTCAGCATGATGTAGGTGAAGCGGCCGGTCACGACGGGCGAGTCGAGATAGGCGGCCGTGTGGGCGTCGGCACGGGCGATACGGTTGGTCGAGGGATCGACGTCGAACGAACGATTGATGCTGAGCAGATAGGCGTTCGGATCGTCGCGATCCCAGATGAAGAAATGCACGACCTGCCCGGGAAACCTGGCCAAGGCATTGGCGATCGCCTGATCGATATTGGCCTCCGGTGTGCCCTTAGGCACGGCCGCAGGCCTGACCTGTTCATGCAGGAGATCGTCGATCTCGTCGTGGAAGATCAGCGGCAGCCCGGTCAAGCAGAGCATGAGCATGAAGACAGTGCAGATCAGGCTGGTCCATTTATGGACCAGCCCCCATCGCCGCAGGGATCGCGTGGCAGCGGTCAAGGTTACTGGTTCCAGCTGTATTTCAGGGTGCCGAGCACGGTGCGCGCGTTGCCCAATCCGCAATAGGGCAAGCCGGTCAGGCATGAGGCGACATAGAAATGGTCGGTCAGGTTGGTGATATTGACCTGCGCCTTCCACCCTTTCCAGTCCGGCCGCGCATAAGCGAGATCGTAGCTCACCGAAGCGTCGATTAGCGCGTAGGACGGGATGATGAAGGTGTTGAACACGTCGCCATAGGTCTCGCCGACATAGCGCACGCCGGCGCCGATCCCAAGGCCCGCGAGCGGACCCTCATGCCAGGTGTATTTGCCCCACAGCGCTGCCTGATCCTGCGCCGTGTTCATCATGTATTTTCCGGCATAGCCCGCGATGCTGGCGGTGACCTTGGGATCAAGATGCGTGTAGCCGCCGGTGATCTCCAGCTCGCGGGTAAGGTTGCCCTTGGCCTCGAACTCGAAGCCGGTGACGCGCACGGCATCGGTCTGGACGCTGAAGAATGGATTCGTCGGGTCAGCCGTCAGGACATCCTGCTGGTTGATCTGGAACACCGCCGCGGTCAGCATCAGGTTCGAACCGTTGGGCTTGAACTTGATGCCGGCCTCGGTGCCCTCGCCCGTCGTCGGCTTGAAGGAATGGCCGGACGAGTCCGCGCCGAGGTTGGGCGAGAACGAGGTGGAATAGCTGACATAGGGCGACAGGCCGACGTCGAAGAGATAGTTCAAGCCCACCCGCCCGGTCTGAGCGGAATCGTTGCGGGTGTAATTGCCGGCAGGCGGATAGATGGAAAGGCTCGTGAAATCGGTGCTGGCCCAGTCCTGGCGTCCGCTCATCGTCAGCGTCCAGCGATCCAGCTTGACCTGGTCCTGCGCGTAGAGCCCGGCCTGGGTCTGGCTGTCGTCGCGCAGGATGAAGGGCGACAACGAGCTGAACGACGGCACCGCCGTGTTGTAGACGGGATTATAGGCATCGATCGGGGCGATCGGCGTCGTCCGATAATCGGTATGGGCCCAGAGATCGAAGTAGTCGACGCCGACCAAAACCTTGTGGACCAGCGGTCCCGTCGCAAAGTCCGCTTGCAGCTGGTTGTCGAGTGCCACATTGGCGGCATTCGCCTTCACGTAATTATAGGTCCGCGAAACCAGGCTGTCGGTCAGCATGCCTTCGGTGCGAACGGAGGCCAAATCGTTGCTGACCTCGGTGTAACGCAGGTTCTGGCGGAACTGGATGCCGCTGTCGAAGCGGTGCTCGAAGGCATAGCCGATTGCCCATTGCTCGAGGTTGTAGCCGTCGGAACCGGGAACGCCGAGATAGCGGCTATAGGGAATCTGCCCGTTCGGATTGGCCAGGAACGAGACCTGCCCGGGCACATATTGCTGGTAACCCTTGTTGTCGACCTTCTGGTACTGCGACAGCAGGGTGAAGCTGGTGTCGATGTCCGGGCGGAAGGTGAAGCTCGGCGCGATGAAGAGCTTGTTGTCCTGGACGAAGTCGGTCTGGCTGTTGCTGTCGCGGCCGAGGCCGACGATGCGATAGAGAAACTGCCCGTCCTTGTCGACGGGGCCGCCGACGTCGAAGGCGCCCTGGAAGCGGTCGAACGAGCCGAACGTGCCCTCCACTTCATAATGCGGCGTGTCCGTCGGCCGCTTGCTGACCATGTTCAAGAGACCACCGGGATCGGACTGGCCGTAGAGACCGGACGATGGTCCCTTCAACACCTCGATCCGCTCCAGCCCATAGGTTTCGATGCGCGGCACCGCGAAGGTGGTGCTATCGGCCGGCAACCGTAATCCATCGAGATAACGTGGCGCGTCGAAGCCGCGGAGCTTGAACGCGTCGAAGAAGGCGTTGGCGCCAAAGCTCTCCACGGTGACGCCCGGCGTATAGCGCAAGGCCTCGGTGATGTTGGTTGCGCCCTGCGCCTCGATCTGGTCCTTCGTCACCACCGAGACCGACTGCGGTGTGGTGAGGATCGGCGTGTCGGTCTTGGTCGCGGTCGCACTCTGGCTGGCGAGATAGCCTTGCACGGGACCATTCGCCGTTTCCGTTCCTGCGCGTCCGGCCGCGCTCGCGCTCACATCCTGCACCACGGCCGTCTCGTGGCCGGCGGTACTACGTGAGCGCGTCGCTGTTCGAGCGCGCAGCGAGGCCCTGATAGGCCGGTTTTGCTGCGCCTTTGGCGCCTCGACCGAAACCGGCGGAAGCGCAGTCGGCTCCGCGCCGGTCACGCCTTGAGCCAACGCCGGTGTGCCCGGAAACGCGAGCTCGGCGGCTCCGCAAATCGTGACGAGGGCAAGCCAACGCCCGTTCTTCCTGTTTTCGAATTTCATCACCCAATCCCCGTTCGCGGATGACGCAGACACGCGCCTCTCGCGATTTCTTCTCGCGGGATTGAAAGCAAAGATTCCGTCCGCCGCGCCTTTGCGCTTGCGCAAAAAACCTTTGGACTCTCGTCGACGAGCTCCAGTCTTGCGCGCGGGACGTTTCGTCGCAGTCGCGGTCTCGCGACGTTGCGCACCGTGCCAGGTGAGGATCGCGATCAAGGTGCAAGGAGCCAGATCAGCTTGCGGCCGGGCGAGTCTTGCTTGGGGCGTAGCCAAAATGCCTGCGGAAAGCGGTGGCGAAATTGGCGGGGTTGCCATAGCCCGCGATATAGGCCGCCTCGTTGACGGAGATGCCCTGCTCGACGATGGCCTCGCGTGCCAGCTCAAGCCGGCGGCGTCGCAGATATTCGAAGGCGCCTGCGCCAAAGACGCGGCGGAAATGAGTATTGAAGGAGCGTCGGCTGATGCCGGCCTGCCGCGCCAACTCGGATATCTTCCAGGGCCGCCGCAAATCTGCGTCGATCGCATCGCGCACGGCAAGCAGCCTTCTATGCCTGTGATCGACCGACGCCTCGATCTGCGCCCGGTCGCCGGCAAGCGATATCACGCGCGCGAGGATTTCCGTGGCGTGGGCGGACAGCAGCAATTCCTCGGCGCGCCCCTCCAGCGTCGGATACAGCATCTCGGTGGCCATCGCAACGATCCGCGGCGGCGCTTTCAACGTCGCGACGAAAGCTTCGTCTCCGTCTTGCGAGAACAGGCCAAGAAACTCCTGCCGCAGGCCGAGCCGCTCGATCGACGCTTCCGGAAAAGCGAGGCCGGCCGCGAACATATGTGTTCCGCCCGGTGCTTCGCCCTCGCAGGCGACGGACTTGCGCAATGCCATCACCACAATCGAGTTTTCCGAGTAGCGAAAGCGCTTTGCGCCGCGGCGCGGGCCGCCCTGCCCCGCTCCCTTCAGCACAACGGTCACGAACAGGCCGGCCTTGATGACGCCTTCCGTGCGCAGCCCGCCGTCGAGCACGAAGTCGTTGCGCTGAAACAGGCAACCCGGCGATTCGAGCCAGCGCGCGGCAAACGCGAAATCATCGATCCTCGATGCGTTCGCGGAGTCGAAAATCCGGAACTGATCGAAGATGCGATGATAGATGTGCGTCACGTCCTTTGCCGCGGCGGAAGTACCAAGCCTGATTTCGTATCTGCCGGTTTATTCTGAAAGCGGCAACTAGAACGTCTTCAGATTAGAGAGCGTCGAAAAAAAGCTGTCGCGGCAGGGATCGAGAGGCGCGTCGATGAAGTCGTAGTGGTCTGCCGGCCGCTGGCCAAATCCCGTATTTCTACGCGCTACGGTACCCCCGAATCCCTGGAAAGCTGCGGACGGATCGCGTCGGTTGACACAACGGGTCTGGAAATTGCAGCCAATCCCATTAATATCATTGGCGATTCCTGTCAGAAGGCAATTGCTCGGAAGAAATGGCGAAGTCATCGAAGCTCGTGGCCGCAAAGCGCGGCAGGGTCCTGCTGGTCAGGCGTCGGCGCGACGGTCGGTGGATGTTTCCGGGTGGCCGCAAGCGCCAGAACGAAAACGACAAGGATTGTCTGAAGCGCGAGATCAAGGAAGAACTGCCGAAGCTGAAGGTCGGACGGCTCCGCCTCTGGAAAGAGGTCAAGTCCAAGAACCGCCATTCGGGACGCAAGATGAGCGATGCGATCTTCATCGCCAAGAAGGCCTCCGGCCACCTTGCGATCGGCGACAAGAAGGAAATCGACCGCGCGATCTGGCGCAAGCCCCGCGGCATCCGCCTCACCGCGACCTCCCGCTACATCAGGGACAAGCTGTTTCCAAAGCGGTGATCCAGACGGTCGGCTGACCGCGGTCGCGGCCTCTCTCTCCTCGTCATGGCCGGGCTTGTCCCGGCCATCCACGTCTTCGAAGCGGCGAGAAAGCAAGACGTGAATGCCCGGCACAAGGCCGGGCATGACGAAAATTATGGGGCACTACCGCGGCAGAGGATGCGTGGCGGACGGCGTGACGGCGGCAGGCTCGGATTGGGCGCTGCGGCGAGGCTCGAGCTCACCGGCCGCATCCAGCACCGGATACGCGACCGAGCAGATGTGCGAGTGAATCCGCTTGAGATCGCGCAGCACGTCGAGGTGCAGCGACGTCGTCTCGAGGCTTTCGGGCCGGCCCTCGCGTAGCCGATCGAGGTGCTGCTCGGTCGCCGCCAGCTCGGCGTTACGGAGCGCGGCCTTATCGCCGAGCAGCTTGTGAGCCTCGCCGACGTCGCCTGACATGAACACGCCAAAGGCGATCCGGAGCGAGTCCATGATCCGGCGATGGAAGGCGAGCAGCTCCGCGGCCCCCTCGGTCGAGAACTGGAAACGCCGCTTGATCTTCTTGGTCGCGAGCTCGTTCAGGTTCTTGTCGACGATATCGCCGATATGCTCGAGGTTGATGGCGAAGGAGATGATCTCCATTGCCCGCTTGGCCTCGCGCTCATCGAGGCTGCCGCGGGTCAGCTTGGTCACATAGAGCTTGATCGCCTCGACGATGTCGTCGACCGTATTGTCCAGCCGCGCGGTCTGATCGGCCAGCGCGCGGTCGTTGGTCATGATCGCGGTCATCACCTTGCGCAGCATGGTCTCGACCATGTCGCCGACCCGCAGCGTCTCGCGCGCGGCGTCGGCGAGCGCAAGCGACGGTGTCTCCAGCGCGGTCTCATCGAGATAACGCGGCCGTGCCGGATCTTCCGCTTGCACGCGATCCGGCAGCAGCTTGGTGAGGAGCTGCGAGAGGGGATCGAGCACGCCGATGAAGAGAATGGCGGTCGCAAGGTTGAAGGCGATGTGGAATTCGGCCGTCAGCTTGGCCAGGTCAGGCTGCCAGATTTGCACGTGCTGCGTGATCGGCCTCAGGAAGGGCAGCACCAGGACAATGCCCACGACGCGATTGAGGAGATTGCCGATCGGCAGGCGGTAGCTGGCGGGATTGTCGCGCTTGGCGCCTTCGATGAGCGGATTGACGGCGCTGCCGAGATTGGCGCCGAGCACGAGCGCGAACGCCGCCGCCGGCGAGACGAAATGGGCATAGGCCAGCGACATGATCAGCAGTACGGTGGCAACGCTGGAATGCGCGGCCCAGGTAACGACGGCGCCGATCAGAACGCACAGCACAGGATCGCCGGTGATGGCGCCGAGCAGCACACGGACCGACGGCGCGTTCTCGGCCGGCGCCAGCGTGTCGAGCAGGATGTGCAGCGACAGCAGCATCAGCCCGAGACCGATGAAGACGCGGCCGACGTCCTTGATGCGCGAGCGCGGACCATTGCGGAAGGCAAGCAGGCCGATGATAAACAGCACCGGCGCGACCGCGGCGATGTTGAAGGACAGTACCTGCACGATCAGGGTGGTGCCGACATTGGCCCCCAGCATGATGGCGAGCGCAGGCACCAGCGCGACCAGACCTTCGGCGGCAAAGGAGCTCGTGATCAGCGCGGTCGCCGTGCTGCTCTGCAATAGCGCCGTTAGCCCGAGGCCCGCCGCGAACGCCGAGAAACGGTCGTTCAACGCCTTCGACAGCAACCGGCGCAGGTCCGGGCCGAACGCGCGCAGAATGCCGCTGTGGACCATATGCAGGCCCCACAGGAGCAGCGCCACGCCCCCCATCAGGTCGAGCAGAACCATGCTTCCCATGTCTCCGACTCCAGCTCAGACCCTCAAACCTAATGGCAAGCAGCAGCGGATCAACCCTTTTGTAAGCCAGCAGGGGAGCGTTAACGCCTGCGCAAGGGCGATCGTTTCGCTCGGGATGCCGCACCTGCGGGCCCCGCAATCCGCTCTGCGCGGCCCACCTCTTTATCGCTGCTGAACGGCAGACTAGGCTCCGCCGCCAAGTCGCGGCCAGAAGAGGAAATCAAAAGATGGAATACGCCCCCGACCAGCTTGCCCCACGCGAACGCTACAAGGTGCTGGCCTCTTTTGTCCTGCCGCGGCCGATCGCCTGGGTAACCTCGATCGGCCCTACCGGGGTGGTCAATGCGGCGCCGTATTCCTTCTTCAACGTGTTCTGCGAGGATCCGCCGCTCTGCATGTTCGCGGTCAACCGGCGCGCGGACGGGGGCACGAAGGATACGCTGGTCAACATCCAGCGCACTGGCGAGTTCGTCGTCAATCTCGCCGACGAGCCGCTGGCGCGGGCGATGCATGAGAGCAGCGGCGACTTTCCGCCCGACATCGGCGAGCCGAACTATCTCGGGCTGAAGCTTGCGCCCTCCTCCAAGGTCGCCGTGCCGCGGCTGGCCGACACGCCCTGGGCGATGGAGTGCAGGACCTGGAAGGAGATCGACGTCAACGGCGACCGCGTCCTGATCATGGGCGAAGGGATCAATTCCCATATCCGCGATGAGCTGTGGGACCACGAGGCCATGCGCGTGCACATGGAGCGCTACCACCCGATGGGGCGGATGTTCGCGGACCGTTATTGTCGCACTGACGATCGCGTGGTGTTCCCCGCGGCGGCGGGCGCGCGTTAAAGCCCGCCGCGCCGTCACCTCGATGGCACAGCCTCTGTTATATGCACACCGGCAGGGCCGGCTGATATCCGCCGAACGCTAACGGGGCTGTGGCCGCTTCTCCGGCTCCCCGCTCTTGTTGCCAGGGAGTCCCTTGATGCGGGCGGAGTCCTGTTCCTGGGTCGTGATATTGCCCTGTTTGGTCGTCGCCGTCGAACCAACCGTTCCTTTTTGCGCGGGAGGCCCATTCTTGTTGCCGGGCTGGCCTGGAATTCCCGCGCCGGAGTTCTGCCCGCTGGGAGCGGTGGCCGGCGAATTGTTCGACTGCGCCGATGCCGTCACAACAGACAGGATCAACGCACACATGGCTGCGCCAAGAGTATTCAACTTCATGGCATCCACCTCCGATTATGACTTCGTCGAATGCGAACGTCCGCCGCGGGCGCACGTTCCTGTCCCGGGCGTGTTTTTGAGCAGTCATATCGACCCCGCTCACGAACGAGGGCTTTGGCGCATGATTTCGGGCCCAATCCGGCAATTCGGTGAAGCGGGCGTTGGCAAATCGCACGCATACAGCTAGGGGATGGCGGATGCTGGCAAATCCAACATTGGGGCTTTTCATGAAATCAATTCGAGCCAATCTGGCAATTTGCTTTATCGCGTTGTTCGCTCTCGCTTTCACATATGTGCTACCTGCCTTCGCGGCCGACATCCCCGCCGACGACGATCAGGACGTCTTGATCCGCACGACCCTGATGACTTTCAACGACGCCAACATGACCAATAATTATTCCGTCTTCGTGGCCAAGGCGTCGAAGGAGTTTCAATCGCAGTTCACGGCCGACAAGATGGCCTCGGCGTTCGAAGCGTTCCGCAAGAACGAGCTCTATTTCGAGGACGTGGTCACGGCGGATTATGATTCCTACGAGAAGGCCAAGATCGACAATGAGGGCGCGCTAGTGCTGGCGGGCGTGTTCAAGACCGACGACATGGAAGTGAAGTACCGCCTGCGCTTCATCCAGAACAACAAGATCTGGAAGGTCGCCGGCATCAACGTCGACGCGACCAGGAAGAAGCAGTAAGGGTTGCGAGCGTCATTCCGGGGTGATGCGAATGCGTCGAACTATGGTGCGCAATTGCGCACCTGTGGTCTGGCGCTAACGCGCCATCCCGGAATGACGGGGAAGATTTGAGATCGCAACTACGCCATCGCCGGCCGGTGCGCGCGCAGGAACGAGCGGATCTGACGCACGGCGAGCGGAACGCGCTCCTTCGGCTCCTTCCATGGAAACATGCTGACCTCGGCCTTCGGCGCCAGCATCGCGGATTCCATGGCAACCGCGTAAGGATGCGCCGGGACGTCGTCGGGCAGGATCAGCACCGGCGTCTGGCATTGCCGCACGAAGTCGCGCGTCACGGTGAAGACGAAATCGGGATCGGTGCGATACATCCGGGTCAGGAATCTCTCGGCCTGCTCCATCGTCAGATCGGGGCGGCGTTCGACAAGCTGCGGAGCCCAACCCTTCATGTTGTTGTCGTAGAAGAGATCGCGCGCCTCAGGCCGCGAGCCGCTCGGCTGCGCCAGCACCGCTGCGACGATCCTGTCAGGCGCGCGCTTGATCAGGTTCCAGATCAGGGGACCGCCGATGCAGAAGCCGAGCACCATGAACCGGTCGAAACCGAGATGATCCATCAGCGCGAGCTGATCGTCGGCATGCGAGTCCCAGGGCCTGTCGATCTCGAGCGGGCCGGTGGATTGGCCCGGTGGAGCATTCCGTAGGTCGTAGGCGATGCAGCGGTATTCGTCCCCGAATTCCTTGATCGCGTTGAAGGGCGGATAATCGCCGGTGATCCCCGTGATGTTCGAGTTCAATCCGCCGCCGGCGATCAGCAGCAGCGGGAAGCCGGAGCCAGCCTCCGCGTAATGGATACGAATCGGACCTTTTTCGTAAAAGCTCACTTGGCCTGCTCTCCGATCTTGTCGCCGACCTTATCCTGCGTCTTCGTCTCGAAGTCGCTGGCGTCGTGGCGCTCGTGCAGTTGGCTCGCAGGATCGCCCGAGACACGGTTGACGATGCGGCCTCGCCTGACTGCCGGACGCTTGGCAATCTGGTCGGTCCAGCGCTGCACGTTCTTGTAATCCTGCACCGACAGGAATTCGCCACCACCGTAAAGCAGGCCCTTCACCAGCCCGCCATACCACGGCCACACCGCGATATCGGCGATCGAGTATTCGCTGCCACCGAGATATTCGTTATCGGCGAGCCGGCGATCGAGCACGTCGAGCTGCCGCTTCACCTCCATCGCGAAACGGTCGATCGCATATTCGATCTTGGTCGGCGCGTAGGCATAGAAGTGGCCAAAGCCGCCACCGAGATAGGGCGCCGATCCCATCTGCCAGAACAGCCAGGACAGGCATTCGGTGCGGGTCTTGATGTCTTTCGGCAGGAAGGCGCCGAACTTTTCGGCCAGATACAGCAGGATTGAGCCGGACTCGAAAATGCGGATCGGCTCGGAGCCGCTGCGGTCCATCATTGCCGGGATCTTGGAATTGGGGTTGATCGCCACAAAGCCGCTGCCGAACTGGTTGCCGTCGATCCGGATCAGCCAGGCGTCGTATTCCGCGCCCTTGTGACCAGCCGCGAGCAGCTCTTCCAGCATGATCGTGACCTTCTGGCCGTTCGGCGTTGCCAGAGAATAAAGCTGCAGCGGATGCTTGCCGACGGGAAGTTCCTTGTCGTGGGTAGGACCGGCGATGGGACGGTTGATGCTGGCAAAGCGGCCCCCGCTCTCCATGTTCCGGATCCAGACTTTCGGGGGTTCATAGGTGGGCGCGTCGCTCATGGGTGCTCCAGCGGACGTTCTTGTTTAGCCTATGGAAGCAAGACGGGGACGGTCGGGTCAAGTACCTCCCCGTCATTCCGGGGCTCGCGTAAGCGAGAACCCGGAATCTCGAGATTCTCAGGTGCGCAATTGCGCACCATAGTTCGCTTACGCGCCCCGGAATGACGGGCTCTGAGGGACGCTTCCATCACCTTGGCTTACTTCCGCCCGGCACTTCGATGGGCTAGCGTCGTTCGAACAGAACAAGAAAAATTCGTCAGGAGTTGACGCCGATGAAATCACCGATCTACGACATGCTGGGCATCGAGTTTCCGCTGCTCGCGTTCAGCCATTGCCGCGACGTGGTCGCGGCCGTGAGCCGCGCCGGCGGCTTTGGCGTGCTCGGTGCGACCGCCCATTCGCCGGAAACGCTGGAGCAGGAGCTGAAATGGATCGACGCCCATGTCGACGGCAAGCCCTATGGCGTCGACGTGCTGATCCCCGAAAACATCTCGACCGCGGGCGAGAAGAACGTCACCTGGAAAAGTCTGGAAGCACGCATCTCAGGGGAGCATCGCGACTTCACCCGCAATCTGCTCAGGAAACACGACATCGAGCTGACGACGCAGAACGTGGCCGATAATCAGCCGCAACCCTTTGATGCCGAGACTGCGCTCGAGTTGCTCGACGTGTCCTTTCGCCATCCGATCAAGCTGATCGCCAACGCGCTCGGCGTGCCGCCGAAGGAGATGATCGATCGCGGCCGCCGGCACGGCGTTCCGGTCGCGGCGCTGGTCGGCGCCAAGGAGCATGCGCTGCGGCAGGTCGCGGCCGGCGTCGATATCCTGGTCGTGCAGGGCACCGAGGCTGGCGGCCATTGCGGCGAAGTGTCGACCATGGTGCTGGTGCCGGAGGTGATCAAGGCGATCAAGCCGATCCGCGACGTGCCGGTGCTGGCTGCCGGCGGCATCATGACCGGCCGTCAGATGGCAGCCTGCATGGCGATGGGCGCGGCCGGCGCGTGGACCGGCTCGGTATGGCTGGCGACGGTGGAATCCGAGACCAGCGAGATTTTCCGCGAGAAGATGATCGCGGCGTCCTCGCGAGACGCGATCCGCTCCAAGGGCCGCACCGGGAAACCCGCGCGGCAATTGCGCTCGGTCTGGACCGATGCCTGGGACCGCTCGCCCGATAGTCCCGGCGCGCTGCCGATGCCGCTGCAGAGCATCATCAGCCGTGACGCCTTCGATT
>Ga0157369_10003323_pt1 | contig 19110 bp, 13 predicted proteins | sample C25metaG_FD_113461 | JGI IMG/M metagenome (GOLD analysis project Ga0157369, IMG submission 113461) | Corn rhizosphere microbial communities from Kellogg Biological Station, Michigan, USA - C2-5 metaG | ecosystem: Host-associated > Plants > Roots > Rhizosphere > Soil | place: USA: Michigan... | reverse complement strand
TACATTGGCTGTTGAACACTGGCTGAGGCATCTCAGGAATAAAAATGGCGACTCTATGGCGAACAGCACCAAAGCTAAGATATTCCCAGCGTCATGAGCGTGCTCTTCAACCACGCTATCCGCTGCGAGTGGTTGGAGTAGGGTAAGAATCCAATCCTGCTGGTTCGCCAGAGCGCTCAGCGCAGACGCACGCCCGTGTTTCTCGAAGTACACGAGATCCAATCGGTGCTCTCACATTTAGAGAGCGAGCTTCGCTTGATGGTGGTGCTTGCCATCACGACCGGTCTGCGGAGAAGCGAGCTGTTCGGCCTCAAGTGGTCCGATGTCGATTTTACTGGTCTCGAGATTTCCGTTTTCCGCTCCATCTACCGAGGAACGGTTGGTCGATGCAAAACCGAAGCTTCGCGCAGGCCGTTCCTCTCACTCACCGAGTGGCAGCGGATCTATGGATATGGAAGAATCAACTCCACACTCGCAGCCCGACGACTGGATCTTCGCCAGCCGCGTGCATCAGGGATGTCGACCGATGTGGCCTGGAACTGTTCTGCAGAAGATCATTCAACCGGCAGCCCTCAAGGCCGGAATCGGCAAACATATTGGGTGGCACACGTTTCGCCATACCTACTCCACTCTGCTTATCGCGAATGGTGAGAACGTGAAGGTCGTTCAAGAGCTGATGCGCCATGCCAGTAGTCACTTCACGCTACAGTTCTATAGCCACGCTCAGGCGCGAACCAACGTGCGGCGCAACGTCGTTTGGTCGAGGCTCTTCTCAATGAAGAGGAATGGGTTTGGGCGCCTGTTCCGATTGCGCAGGACAAGGCTGATCTTTGAGGCGAATGGAGCAAGACGGAGCAAGACCCGGGGTCATCAGCGCCTGTAAGTTGTTGAAAGGATTGGTGGGCACAGCAGGATTCGAACCTACGACTTCCACCGTGTGAAGGTGTGGCGGAAGTGGACGGATGCACATTGTAAAGGCTTTATGAGCCGGAAGAGCCGGTAAAACCGGCATTCCGGGCTATATTTGGCATCAAATTGGCATCAACTTACTAACCAGTGGGCGAGGGCTGACCGTGGGGGTTCAGCCCTAGTTTTTTGGGAGGAAGAGACGTGGCATATTGTGCGCTCCATTGCGCCAAAACATCGACCAGGCACAACGCAGCGAAACCTAGCGAGCCCGATAGGGAATATTCCACACGTAGCAATTTTGTACTCAGATCAGTTCGCACAACAATGCCGTCCTTCTCCATTTCACGCAAACGTTGCGTCAGCACCTTCTTGGATGCCGCAGGGATCATTCTGTGTAGTTGGCTCAATCGCACAGGGCCATGTTGAAGCCGGGACAGAATTTCGACCTTCCATTTTCCCTGAAGGAGAGTCAGTGCGAATTGGACGGGATACGCCTCAACCGTTCGGCACGAATTGTAAATCACATTCCCTTTGCTCTTTGCCTGCTTCAGCAGGAGGTGAATTGATTCGGATTTTGCCGATCCATCGGGCGCAGCCCTGCGGGCACTCACGCCGAAGTCGAATTGCGCCTGTCCCGTCGCGTCCCGGGCCATTCCACACCGCCTAACGTGAACGACTTCACTCTGATCGAAACCATCGATCTCCTCGACGGATATCGTCCGCTGCCGGGTAAGGGTGATGAGATTTGCTTTTCCAGCTTCCTTGCCAGGGCACAGGATGTCTCCCTGCCTGCCTTGACGCGTGGGATAGCGGCAGAAGGAAGCTTTCGCTGGGCGGCCTCGAACCGCCGTTGGCAATTACGATTGCTCGACTTCCTACTGGGCGTTCCGGTCACCGAGACACCTGAATTAGTCCGTCGCATGGCGAAGCTCAGCGGGATTGCGCATTCTCACTGGCACGAATCAGAGTTGCTGGGCAAGCTTAGGGAGTTTGCCGCGAGCCCCGAAGCTGCAGTCGACGCATCGTTTGAGCTAGGGATGGCGAGTCTGAAAGATGGTCTCGATGCTGACGGAAAGAACGCCGCGTTGTCATCGTTTGAGATCGCCAAAGGGTGGTTTGAAAGGTCTCTCGCGCATTCCGAGGTCAACCCGGAGGCGCAGCTCTTTGTAGACTGCCTGAATCTGCTCGCAGCTTATCAAGCACCTGTTGACAGACAAACCTTCACTGAGGCGGTAAACCGAATATCGACGAGCGCCTTTGAGTTGTCAGCATGGCTTGACACACAGGAGTCGCCTTCCTGGCTGGGCACTCGTCGCCTCGAAACGGTGTATTGGAATCAGCTGGCATTGGCACTGGAGGGGTTGCTTGACCGTCTTGATGAAGCCAGTTGGTGGGAGCCTGCTGCGGTAATCGAGGAACACGTATTGGCGGTGTATGGCGCAAACCGTACTATCCTGAGGCGCGGACCTGATGGGGCCATCAACTCGCTGGTACGTCCGCGGATCACCGCAAGTCTGACAAGGAATCGTGGACAGGCCTACCAGTTGAAGACCTGGCTCCATAAGAACGTGAGTCATGAGTGGGCTGCAGAAGCCCAGCATCTGCTTGACGAGGTCGAACGCATGGCCTCTGGAACGGACTCACCGGTAAACCCTTCTGACGCGGCGATTGAGCAGCCATCGATCGCCGCGCTGATCGACAAAAGAGAGCTTCCGGAATCAGTCAAAAATACTCTGTTGCAGGTGATCAGTAGCGCTATCTCAGTTCATGTAGACAATCTGACAGGAGCTGAGATTGACATCATTGCCGATACGGTCGGGATCGTTGAGCATCACCCTGACTATCAAAAGAATCAACATGCCCGCCGGCTATTCGACACGCTCCTGCTGTGGGTGATTCGTTTTCTCTTTAATCGTTTGGAGGTAACCAAGGCGGACGATCCAACAGTTGAATACCTCTTCCAATGTCCTGATGGGACGAATGTAAAGGAAGATGCTCTCCAGGAAGATTTCTTTCGTTGGCTCACGACGAACGCTGCCGGTTCGGACCTCGAACCAACAAATGTGGGGGGTGGGAGAGCTGACATTAAACTGAAGTCGAGTAGCGAACGTATTGTCGTCGAGGTAAAACGCGAACTCGAGGATTCGTTCTTCGATGCACTGGCAGCGTCCTACCAGGCCCAGGCGACCGATTATCAAAATGTAAGTGTGCGGCTTGGCTTTCTGTTGGTTCTCGATCTATCGAACAACACCGCCGAGGGCACGCCGCATCTTCGGAGCCTCGTTCAAACGCGGTCGGTGCAACGGCCTGGCGAGGATCATCCTCGCCTGTTGGTAATCGTTAAAGTTCCCGGAAACAGAAAGCGCCCCAGCGATTTGACGAAAGCGGCGAAAGCGACCAGAGGGCGATAGCGCGGCTACCCTTGGCACGTCTATCCGTGGCAAGAGCCTGATCTCGTAGAATCGTTCTTTCAGCGGCTCAAGGCGTTTCTATGCCGAGCCACGTCAGGATGACATGGATACCGATTTTCACTTTACACTTCTCGAGAACGGTCTGGATTTTGTGCGCTCTTGCCTTGAGCACCTAAACGCGGCGCAGCGGATTACAGAAAATGCTGGCCAGAAGCGCCATCTGAAGTATGCCCTCATCCACCTCTGCTCAGGTATCGAGTTGGTCCTTAAAGAGCGTCTCCGGCAGGAAGACTGGAGACTGGTGTTTCAAAATCAAGCTGATGCCACTGAGGAAGCATATGAGACGGGCGAGTTTTTCAGCGTCGACTTCAAGGCTTTGCACAATCGTCTGGAAGATGATTGTGGCATCGATCTGACATCGATGCAAAAGGCTGAACTGAAGAGCTTCCGCAGTCGACGTAATAAGGTGGAGCATTTCAACGTCGTAGATACGCTGTTGGCAATGCAATCGAGCACAGCCAAAATGGTTAGCTTTTTAGTGGACTTCATCGATCAGAATTTCGAAGTCGATGAGTTCGAAGAGGAAGAACAAGAGCTCCTTACGGAGATCCGCAATAGCCTCGGCAGCTGCGCAGCCGTCGTACAGGAGCGAGTGGCGCTCATCAGACCAGAAGTGATGGGGCTTCATTCAGCCATTCAGTGCCCATCATGCCTCCAAATGGCAATGAATGCTGACGGCGGCGCCGTGAGGTGTTTATTTTGTTTCTTCGCTCCAGACCCGTCCGATGCTGCAGAGGAGTATGTAACGAACATACTCGGCTATCCCAGCAGATTCGAAGTGGAAAAAGACGGAGGTGAGTGGCCGGTTCGCACTTGTCCCGAATGCGGCCACGATACGTTCGTGACGGCGGTGCCGGGCAGACACGATTCGCGCGATTTCTATTGCTTTACCTGCGGATATGAAAATAGCTCAGAACAGATGGAGATCTGTCACGACTGTGGAGAATATTACGATCATGACGGCGAGGCCGGATCTCATATATGTGCTGAATGCTTTCACGCGAAAGTATCCAGGGATGATTAGTTTGCCCGTCTACGGGCGAGCCAAATTCCAGTTCGTCAAGGATTGAATCTCGATTGGTGCCAACAGGCCAAGGACTCATCAAGCACATGAATTTTGCGAAAATGTAAGTCGATGTCGTAAGCGGAATCCGCTTCAGAGATTAGGTTTGGTCTGAGTATCATCGATAGGTATTCGAATGTCTCCGGCCACATTTTTGGCAAGTTCTTCGAAGTCGCGAAGAATCAGGAATCCGTTGACGCCGACTAGTTACTTCGATAGCGTGGGGTTTGACCTCTGCCGTGGCAAATTAGCCTAATTTGACTCGCTTTGGACCTCTGCCGATCAACGGCGACAGCCAAACGGAGGTTGACTTCCGCCGCGCAGCGGCAGGGGTCTATTTCCGGCGGTCTCTGTCTGTGCACGGCATCGCAGGATGAGTAACGGAAAACGCGCTTTGCGGAAGTAATCCGCATCGTTTCCGGTTCGATGAGCGCATTGGTCTGAAGTCAACAGTTGATGTCGAACTGTCCACAGATCGCTGAACACTGGCCGACTTCTCATTTTTGATCTCCTTAATGGAGAGTACTCAGGAATTTCTTCATCTCATCGATGACTTGTTGCTGGTTCGAGCGGTACACGTAGTGATCGGCATTAGCAATCCGCACGACTCGGGCACCGGGAACTCCATGTTGAAATGCATCGGCCTGGGCAGTGCAGCGAGCAGTGTCCGCCGCAAGCCGCTCTGCCCTACGATTAGGATCGTTCGGAAAGAAGCGGCTCCAATCGTGAGGGCACACAAGTATTGCGAGTACCGGGACAGGGATTTTGGTGTATTCCTCGACACCGAAGTTCAGCGCAGCTTGAATGGGTGCCCGCTCTCATCCCACGCACGAATTCGCGTGCCTTCTTTATCGGCCGAATGCTAGCCCGTTGCGTCTACCCATCGCATTCCAACGGCTCTGCCATCGGCCCCCCGGCGTTTGTTGCCAATTGGAATAGGCCATCCCCTTTTCGTCCGTCGCGAAGACCTGCAGCCGTCCGTCATTGGTGTTGCCCGCAACAAAGACTGAATCCGTCAGATTCACGCCGTTTCCTCCGCCGATAGCCGCCCAGGTGTCTCCCCAGCGGCCGTCCGCTTGTTCTGCAAGCCTGTAGACTTTTCCGTTCGATCCTGCGGCAATCAGTTCGAAGCGGCCGTCCGAATTCTGCATATTTACGAAGCCGGAGCGCAATGAAGCTCCACGCACGACAGGCAGCGCCGACCAGCCACGCCAGGCTCCTTCCCGCGATTCCTGTGCGATGCTCCAAATGTTTCCGCCATGGTCACCACCGCTCCGATCCAGTGCGAAGACCGCCAGGTTTCCTGCCAGGATTCTGCCCACCTGCAAGCCCGGCTGGAGAATCTGCCCGTGCGGCGCGCCGAGACAGGACCAGTACTCGTCCCAGCCATTCTCGAGCGTCTGCCCGATCCGCCACAGCGCCGAGTGCGCACTCCCGTCCAGCACGAAGACGTCGATTCTCCCATTTAGATTCTCCGCTACCGCAAAACCGCGCTGCACTCCCCCCGCGAGCTTCGGCAGCATCTTCCACGACGACCATGCCACGCCGGGTGCCGCCTCCGTTGACATCCACAAATCTCCAGCCCCATCGAGGCCGAAAACGCTCAGGCTCCCATCAGCATTCTGCGCCGCCTGCACTCCACTCAGTGAACGGCCTGATCCTCCCAGAATCACCCACCGGCTCCAAGTGCCGCCCGACGTTTCCTGGCGAGCCGTGTACACGCCCTGCGCAGTCGCGGCGAAGGCCTGTAGGGTATTGTCCTGATTGCGAGCGATGGCCAAACCGCCGCTCACGGCTGGCAGGCCGTCCGAGAATTCATCACTCCAGTTGCTCCAACGATTGGCAGCGCTGTTCGGCTCGGTTACCAGATCGCCGCCGGTCTTCTGCCACGCATGCCAAGGCCGCCCCTGCAGGTCGGCGGCGAAGATTTCTAGCGCGCCGTTCTCGTTGATGCCGATGGGCCCGGCGTAGCGACTGCCGGCATGGAAGCGGACAATCACGGCCGTTGCGGGCTCGATCATCAGCGTCACGTGGCCGGAAACATCGGCGCTTTGCGGAGTCCAAACGCCACGCCACTGCTCCCCGGTATTGGCAATCGTCGCACCGGCGAGTTGCGCGGCTAGACGGGTTGAATCGCCAGGAACTCCCGATGACAGCATCATGGTCGCGACGCTCGCCTTCGCGAACGGCTCCCCCTTCGGAATAATGATCACCCGGGCCGCATGTTCGGGCTTGTGACCCTGCATTTTGTTGATCACTGTGATGTACAGATCTTGCCCGGCGCCCACTGCATACGCCGTCAGGCTCCAATCCTTCGGCGCATCAACAACGCGCACGGATGTCTGCATAGGGTAGCCGTGGCCGCCGAGGTTAAAAGCTTTGATGCCGTAGCCTTTCGGAGTAGCGTAGTAATCCCCGCAGGGACCTTGGGCGCAAATCCCGGGCGCCTTCCAAAGATTGTTCCGCGGGACGAGCGTGTCGGTATAAATCCACTGGTTATTATGGAAGTTCACGCCGCTTGCGCCGTGCTCGGCCCACCAGTGCATGTAATCGAGCGCCCACAGCGCCGAGGCAAACGAATTGCTCCCACCGGGAACGCCACCCAAGTAATCGTTCGACTCCGTGAGCCTGAATTTAGTCCCAAGCTTGCGAATGGGCTCGTAGTCGTTCTTGTAGAGCCAAGAGTAGGGCGTGTAGACCAGTTGCCGGTCATGCGGAATCCCGGACGGCTGCGCAGGTTCAGGCGTGATCTCATCGGCCTCCAGCCACGCAGGAGAAAGCATGTTGGCGATGCCCTCCGCGGCTGTGAGTGTGTACTCGCCGGATGCAATTCCACCGCCCACGTAGTAATGGCCAAACGAGGCCAGAAAGTTGATTTTCGGGTCGCTCTTCTCGCAGGTGGCCAGCAATTCCGGCCACGCCGCTGTCGTAAATCTCGATCCGCAGACGTTGCCATTGAACCGCGCCTCCAACGTATAAGAGAAGGCATCTGGACCTGCGACAGGAACATGCGCCAGCCCCGGTTTCGCAGTGATCGCGCCGATGTACTTCCACCACTCGTCTAGATACGAGGGAAAAGCACTTCCGGCATTGGTCATCGCCTCGGAAATGCCGACCTCATACATCGCCGGATCGCGGATTACGAGATCCGGAGCCGACTTGCCCGAGCGCGCCTGCGTGCAGCGCGGATCGTCGCCATGGTACGAGCAGCCCTTGCCCGAAATGCAAGCGCACTCGCTGCTGTTAGTACAGAAGCTATGCGCCGTGTGGTAATCGTCCTCATTGCCGGTACTCAGCGCAGCGATGTTCTGCCAATAGTGGCTCCAAATGTACTGCGCAGTCTCAGCACTTTGTTGCGCCAGATCGGGAATCCTGCACGAAGCTGGATTGAGCATCCGAAACTGGTAAATGATTTTGAGATTAGCCTGCTGGGCAAAATGAAAGAGCGCATCGAGATCGGCGCGGGTAGGAAACGGTGTCCGGCAGCCATCGCCTGTTGCGGCACCCACGCGCAGGCTCTTGATGCCTATTTGCTGGAATAGGGCGAGCGGTTGCGGATTAGCATCTGGATCGAAGAGGTGGACGCCGGTCGCGAGGCCATTGGTACCCGGCATTACGCTGGTGATCTCAAAGCTCAAACCGGCAAAATCTGGCGCGATCGGCTCGCGCTCCGCCATGCTCAGGTAATCGGCATTCACCGAGATTTCAACCTTCGTCTGCGCTGCTAAAACCCCGGGCAGTAACCCCAGTATCCAAATGACGTACACAGTCGCATTCCGCTTCAAATCTCCCTCCGATTTTGAGTTGTTGCATAGTCGTATCCCCTGCTGGGAGCAAAAAATGCGTGGGTCGATCTGCGTAGCGCATGCATTCGAAAAAGTTAGACCTGCGTCTCTTCCTGGCTCGGAGAGCGATTAGAAGTTGAATCACGCTCAGATCTCCAAGGCAGGGATCTTTTGAAGTGGTTATCTTGTCGAATTTGTCGAATCAGGGTTGGCCTGGATAAAAGGCAAGGCTACTGCCTCCAAAATTGGACCAGCCATTCCAGCCGCCACCGGTAGAAGGTTGCCAGTCCGACCAGACGCTGCCACTGCTATCGACGGTGAATAGCTGAATGCGTTCGTCTTCGGTGCTGCTCGCAACCAGCTTTGGATCAAGACCGCTGCCGCCCATATCGGTCCAGTTGCCACCAAAACTACCGCCAGCGGAGCCTTGCTGCCAGATATTCCAAACGTCATTAGGTGATTGTGTCGATATGCCGAACAACACCAGGCGACCGTCCTTGTTTTGTCCTATGACGATCCCCGGTTTGAGCGTCTTGCCGGTAATCTCAGTCCAGTTCGTGTTCCAGCTCCCGCCGGCCGAGGTTTGCGCGTTCGTCCAGACATTGCCGAAGGAATCTACACCAAAGAGCTGCAAGTCACCACTAAGATTTCGCGCCACTGCCAGTTGGGTATTCAACTGCACGCCAGTCAGTTCCTGCCAGCCGCTCCAGCCAGCCCCGGTGGTCTTCTCCCAGCAATGCCAGACATTACCGGAGGAGTCGGCGCCGAACAGTTCCAGGCGGCCATCAAGGTTGTGGGCCACGACGTATCCAGGCTTAATTGTGGGGTCTCCGCTTCCAGTATTTAGCGGGGTCCAACTGGTAGCCCAGCCTATTTCAGGCGCGTTTTCGGAAATGGTATAGATCACACCATTGCTGTTGAGACCAAAAACACTCAAGCTGCCATCGGGGTTATTCCCGGCTGCCAAATTTGCCAGACCCAGCCCTGCGCTGCTGGTCATGTCGGTCCAGGGCGTCCACGCGCCCCCGCCGGGCGAAGGCTGCTGAGTCCAATACACATCTCCGCTCGTCGGCACGAAAGCTTGCAACGTGTTGTCCTGATTCTTGACAACTGCGCTCCCGCCTATCGAACTGACGCCGCTGAAACCTGAACCCGTCCAGCCGTTCCAATCCATTGAGGGACTTTGCGGTACGTTGGCGGCTTTTTGCCAGTCGTGTTCCACGGCGCCGCCAGATCCAATAGCAAACATCTCCAACGCGCCGTTCTGGTTCATCTGGATTGGCCCGGAGAGTTCGCCTGCGGCGTCAATCCTCACCACTACCGCCGCAGCCGCGGGTACAGATAGAGTCAGCGAGCCGGACGTGTCGGGTGAGAGCGGCGTCCATCTGCCAAGCCAAGGTGAGTTGTTGCTGATGGTCTGGCCGGCTAGCGTCGCGGCTTTTGGAGTCGGATCGCCGGCTGTGCCGGACGTCAACGTCATGTAGGCGCCGCTGGCCGTGCTGAAACCCGTCGGCTGAATGGTGAGGCTGACTGTAGCGCTGTTACCCCTCACACTGTTTGTTTTATTGATGAAAGTTACATAGCTGGTAAGTCCGGAACCAACCGCATAAGCGGTGGCTTGACTGGTTGGGTTTAGTGAATCAGTAAGAGTCACGGTCTCAGCATAGCCGTGGCCACCCAGGTCGAACGCTTTGAGGCCGTATCCCTTGGGGGTGACTACCCAATCATCGCATGGTTCCGATACACCACTGCTGTTTTGGCAGCCTGCGGGCAGATAGCCGGCACCACCATTGGTGATCGTTACGCCTGTAACCTCATATTGCGTAGGATTAGTGCCCGAAATCGGGGCCGTTTGGACCGTGGCAGTTGCAGTTGTGCAACCAGTGCCTGAGCACGGAGGATCAATCGTGACTGCGGTGGGCGCGGTGGTGTAGACTCCCCCGTTGTTCACGGTGATTGATGTCACTTTGGACCCCGTGCTGCTCACAAATGCGCCTGCATTTCCGCAGACCGACGGACAGTTGCCGCCAGTAAATTTCACCACAGGTGGCTGTCCATAAGTGGCAGGAAGGTTGCCGGGCAGGATCGTGTCCGAGTAAAGCCACTGATTGTTATGAAAATTGACACCCGCCGCTCCATGCGCTGCCCACCAGTGCATATAATCCAGCGCCCAGAGCGCTCCGGTGAAAGTGTTGCTGGCGCCGTCGATGCCACCGAGATACGCGTTCGATTCCGTCAGGCGATAAGCCAAATTGTGGCTCAGCACTGGAGCCAGATTCTGGTTGTACAGCCACTGATAAGGCGTATAGGGTTCGAGACCGTATGGCCCCGTAGCGAGTTGTGGTCCGCTTCCGGTGTCGTTGTCCACCCAGTCTCCTGAGAGCATATCTTCGATCGCCTGGGATGGCGAAAGGTAAGACTCAACGCCGGCAGTAGTCCAACAATGGCAACCTCCAACATACAAATGCTGGGTGACGGAGCTGATCTGAGAGGTAAGGATGCCGCCCGAAGTGGCTTTGCAATCGGCAAAGCCCTGCGTCCAGGAGACACCATTGGGATAGGAGGTGCCGCAGGAACTCCCAGTATAGTATGAGCTTGTACTGTAGGATCCCGTGTCGGGGGAGGCGTAACTTTCCGGAACCGTTTGGTCGATCGCGGAAGCGAACTTTTGCCAGTCGGTTAGATAAGACGGAAGACCCGATATATTCGGGTCGGTCCCACCGTTCCCGGAGAGGAAACCGGACCAGTCCTGCTCGTTGCCGATGGAAATGGCTTGGAGCGAGGACTGGTACCCTGCCGTCGAGATATAGCCCGCGATTGCAGCATCGTCGGATGGCTGGGGGCAGTAGTAGGGCTGCGTTCCGGATTGGTGGCAATAGATAGGAACGGAATAGATGACATGCACGCCGGCCAGGGGCACCCATTGAAACAATGCATCGATATCGGAGTTTGTTGGATGGGAACCATTGACCGAACTGCCGCCAATGCGCAAATTCTTAAGGCTCAGGTTCTGAAAGAGAGTGATCAGTTTGGTGTTGTTGGGAGACCAAAAATTGCCGACGACTCCTCCCTGGTTGACGTTTGACGTTACGGTAGCTGTTTCAAATCCGAGCCCGGCGAAATCCGGCGGGATGACATAGTTACGCGACGTGGTGTCCACCGTGACCGAAGCCGTTTGCGCATAGATGCAGCCCATGCTTAAAACAGTGGACAACAATATCAGAGCGCATTTCAGAATTCGGTGCTTGCCTGACATTATTAGCTCCTCATATCTGCGTGACATCTTCCGCTCGTTATGTTGCGTTGCATAAGCAGCCGAGACAAACATGCCAATCAGAAGAAGAGCTTCAGCGCGAGCTGGCCGATACGATAGCCATTGCGGTCGCCTGTGATTTTGCTAAAGCCGCTTGTTGTCCAGTTAAGTTGCCCAGGATTGCTGAACTGCGGATGATTCAGTGTGTTGAAGGTCTCCAAACGGAACTGGAGTGAGGTCTCACGGCCAGTGGTGAAGTTTTTGAACACAGAAGCGTCGAGATTGTAGAAGCCCGGCCCGCGCACCTGTTCTGGTGCGCCTCCAAGAGGCGAGAAATCGGTCTGCCCAATTGCTGTTGCAGCCGGTGGTTGAGCGAATGCGCTGGGGTTCAGCCATTGTGTCACGTTATGCGGGCCGGCGTAAGGATTCTGTCCCGGAACCAGATTCGCATTGCAGCCGAAGTCCGAAGTTGTGCGAGTTGGGCAGCCGACGGTGAAAGGTTGGCCGGTCTGGAACGTATAGATGAAGTTGAGTTGCCATCCGCCGATCAAGGCATCGGACAATCTATTGATACTGCTCAATAACTGCCGTCCCCTTCCGAAGGGCAGAGCGTATTCTCCAGAGACGTGTGCTACGTGAGTGGCGTCGTTCGTGCATAGGGCATAATCCGGGCCAACGCCAAAGCCTTTCAGCCATTGGGCGCGAAATCCGTAGTAGCCAAACCCTGAGCCGCCGTTGGACATGCACTTACCATAGGTATAGTTGGCCAACAGTACCAAATTGTCTTTGAACTGATGCTGATAAACAGTCTGCAAGGAGTTATAGTTGCTGATCCCTATCGTTGCTACATTCTGCATATTAGCCGCGAAACTCGGGAACGGGCGGTAATTGGTTTGATTGACGTTCGTGGGCAGGATTTGAGACGGGGAATTTTGGGATCCAAACACATCTGAATTTCGTCCCAGCGACCCGACGTACCCCACCTGAATTGAGTCCCGATTTGTAAATTGGTCTTGAACAGTAAAGTTCACGCTTTGTACATAGGGAGTCTTGTAACCGTATTGCTTTCCGGAGAGCGACAATCCTAACCCGGACACTTGCGATGGATCTTGCAGATTAATGGCATTGAATGTGTTCTCCATTGTTGCCACCTGGCCATTCGGGAGCAGGTCTGGAGTCTGCGAGGTGAGGCTCGGGCTGTTGATCTGGAACTGGAACGGATAGTTGGTTCCCAGGGTTTGGCCATATCCTACATTGTCGAAAGCGCCATAAGATATGCCATAGCCGGCGCGAACCACAAGGTTCGGCGTAATTCGATACGCAACTCCGAGACGTGGAGCAAAGTTAGTACGCTGCGCCTTATTGACGTCGACGCCGGAAACGCACTGGACGCCGATGTTATAGCTCGCGAGCAGCGCATTGAAGGCTGATGACCGCGCCACTGCGCATCCTTTTTTCGGAATATAGTAGATTCCTCCCGCGCCATCGCCTCCAGCCTCCTGGAAGTTAGCCTGGTTTCCTTGGCTCTCGCCATACGGCGATGAGTAATCCCACCGGACACCAAGGTTCAGAGTGAGCGATGGCGTGGGCCTCCAGTTGTCCTGGAAGTAGGCGGCGTAATAATTCGCAAAGTAATCCGTACCGGCATAGTTTGATCCCGTATAAGAGCTAAGGCCTCCAATGTTGTCGATACCGCCTGGGACCGTAGCGGGACCTGGCGTGAGCAACATCTGCGCGATGCCCAAAAGGTTGCTGTTTGCGTTCGGTACGTCCGTATACGATCCGTTGAAGCCAAATTCACCCTTGCTGTAGGAAGGCTGTGTAATGTCTCCAACGATGTGGTTGTATTCGGCGCCTGCCTTAATCTCGTGGCGGCCGTATACCTTCATTACGTTATCGAAAAACTGCAAACCACTTGTGGTTTGAATGGTAGGCATAAATCTGCGCCCGCCAAAGCTTGTGAAGCCGTTGTAATCAATAGTCGGCAGTCCGCCGTTGTTGGCGATTTGCGGGATGCCCTGAATGCCATACTGCGCCGGAATGCCGAGCGTGCCGGCTGTCGGTATGGTTAAGTTGTGGTCGACATGGTTGTAACCGAAGGTGAAGTCATTTGCCAGTGTGGGCGAGAAGACATGCGTGTAGCCGCTGGAAATCGCATAGTGCGGCTCACTGTCATTCGGAGCTATCTGTAGCGCTCCGCCCGCTATGCCGGGGAAGGGCTGGTATGAATCGTACAGCGCCACGCTTCTGCTGAAGACGCCCCAAATCGAATTGCTGGAATTGATGCTTTCATCGATCCGTACGTCGTACTGGTTCACAGTCGAAGTCGCGGCGGGGGTAACGAAGTAATTGTTCTGAAGGACCGCTTTGGTTGCAGCGGGAAGCAACTGGAGCAGCTTGATCGCCTTTGGATCAATTCTCGCCGACGGAAGGATGTTTAGTTGCGAGGTAAGGCCGGTGAAATCCGTTTTGCCGGCGACACTGCCGCCTGTGTAAAACGGATCGCGCACGTAGCCAGTTCCGGTGGCGACTAGACCCGTGGTGGAATCGACCTGGCCCTTCGTGACCGGCCGCGTTGTTTCCGGGTCGAGGATGGTTCCGTGGGAGAATGTTCGTCCGAGAGCATCCTTAGCCGATCCACTGTTGCCGGTGATCAGGTCCTGAAGGTTGGAGAAATTGCTGCTGCGCATACTGTCTGTGGGCACTGTATCGGTAAACGAGGCCTGCTGCGTGATGCCTGTGTGCTGAAAATCGAAGAAGAAGAAAGTCCTATTCTTGCCGCTATAGAGGCCGGGGATATAAACCGGGCCGCCAATTGTGCCACCCCACTGGTTCTGGCGATACTCCTGCCGCGGCTTGTTGTTCCGTTTATTGAAGTAGTCGTTGGCGTTCAGGGCCTCATTGCGCAGGTATTCCCACACGTCTCCCTTGACCTGATTTGTGCCTGATTTGACCACCGCGTTGACTACAGCACCGCTAAACTGCCCAAATTCGGCGCTGTTGTTGCCGTCCTGCAGCTTGAATTCCTGGATTGCATCCGGAACCGGTGCGACACTGCCGGCCTGGCCGTTCGCGCCCGACTCAAATACGTCGATGTTATTGTCGATACCGTTCAGCCGATAGTCCACCTGGTTTTGGCTCACGCCATTCGCCTGTATCTGGCTTGGGTTATCTGTGTTCGATCCCGTCGTCGCATAGGTTCCAGCGGAGAGCTGGGCGAGGGAGAGCCAGTTGCGGCCATTCAACGGAAGGTCGTTCACCTGCGCACTGGGAATCGTCTGTCCAAGGGAAGCGTCCTGCGCCTGTAAGAGTGGGACGGCAGATGTGACGGTCACTTCCTGGCTCAGACTGCCGAGCTGGAGAGAAATGTCGGCGGTCACCACGCTTTGCACGTGGACCTGAATACCGGTCAAGACGTACGTCTTAAAACCGCGTGCATCAACCTTCAAGGTGTAGCTGCCGACCGGTACGCCTTCAAAGACGTAGGTCCCGCTCGATGTAGAGCGCGTTGTCTGAACTACATTGGTAGCTCCATTGGTCAGAGTGATAACCGTACCTTTAATGACCGACCCCGAAGGGTCCGTTACGGTTCCAGCCACTCCGCCCGCAGCGGTCTGGGTCCATCCCTTGGTGGCGACTAATGCGATGAATACGACACTGGCAAAAAGTACTGCATTGCGAATTCTTCTCATTTTGTTTCTCCCGTCTGCTTATGTGCAGGATGAGTCATGACCCAAACGGTGAAGCGAGTTGCCCTTCCCGCATTCCGGTTCTGCCTGGAATCTGAAGTTTTGTGGGATCGATATTGCCGTTAGGCCGGGGGGCTCGAAACCACCACCGGAAGCGCCAAATTAGATTGCAATCGATTGCGAGAAACGCAATTTGGTTTGCTGTCAAGTGCAATTTTTTCATTCCTGGCTCCTGGCTGCGATCATCTTGCAGCCCGACAAAGTTCCGTTGATTGAGTGGACTGTATAGCCGCAAATGAGCCGAGTCAAGAACCCGGAAGCTGAATTCTATATCTCCGAACTTCGATCGAACCGGAGCCATAATCGTCTATTTTTCTGCTAGATAGACAGCTCAACGATACCCGTTGGAGGTTTCTTTGGGCGCTTTGAAAAACTAAAAAATCGACTCATTTCTTAAAATTGGCACCGGCGCCAGTGCCAGTCGATGTCGAAAGTGGGCCCTTGAGCCGGAATGGAAGTTTTGCGAAGGTGTGGCCTGTGAAATCCGCAAGCGTTATCATGAGGGGCTGAGCGAATCTTTAATGCGCCGCGTCACGGGCCAGAATCGGTTGCTGGAACCGAACAAAGCAGCACATCCTTTGGACACTCTGTGTCGCCGGCTTCGGCAGGAGTCCTCCGCGCACAGTGTTGGGAGCCTGCGCAGCAGCGAAAGTTCGTCTGGAATTTGTGCTCCGAATGGGATACAAATCCTGCTTCAGAGCCATGAATTTGGAGCCGTGGCGGGAGAGAATGTGGCGCTAGCCGAGTCTCCGTTGGGAGGACATCACGAGCAATTGAAGACGCCGTGATTCAAAACGGCGAGATCCCATTCTCATCCCGTGGTGTTGCACCAGAACTGGCCCTCCGTTATCCGAACGGTCAGCGCAGCGCGATGATTGGTACTACCACTATACGGCCAAGGCTGAGATCTGTTAACACCTCGCATTGGCGCGAAACAAAGGCCCATTAATTCAATCGATTAGACACGATTGTCGATTGTCCATATCAGCCAGCGATTCGAGCGGAGAAAATCAAATGCAAGCGAACGGCGAATTGGGAATCGGCGCTTATTACCAGTTTGATAGTTACACACTCAATCCGAATAGAAGAACTCTCACATATGGCGATAAGCTCGTCGACCTGACACCCAAAGTATTTACGACTCTTCTTGTGCTTGTTGAAAACCGGGATAAAGTCCTGACAAAAGATGAGCTGCTCACCATCATTTGGCCAGATCAGTTTGTCGACCAGTCGAATTTAAGCCAAAACATCTCGGTTCTACGTAAAAGCCTTGGCGAGGCCGAGACCGGAAACAAGTACATCGCAACGTTTCCAGGACGCGGGTATCGCTTTGTCGGCCGCGTAGAGGTCAAGCGTCGCCGCGAAGAAGTTCGCGTTGCGCCGCCGCCCAATCCTGCATCCACTGCTGTAAATGCACTTGAAGCAGCTCCGGTACACGAGGGCCTCGCCTCGCCGTCTGACAGATGGAAGAGAATGCTTCGTTATTGGACTTCCAGGAGCATCGTGGCTCTAAGCGTTGTCAGCCTCGTGGCAATTATCGCATTCGTAATCGGCGATAATATCCGCCATTCCAGACTTAGAAGCATCGCTGAAGACAAAGCGCCTGCAAGGATATATGCCCGAATGAACGCCGGGCTGGCGCAACCGTCGTGGTCAAGGGACGGGAAAGCGATAGCATTCGTCGCTATGGACCTGAGCAATACTCGCTCCGCAATCTACTTCCAATTGAAAGGGGACATTCAACCGCGCATGGTTGTGTCAGATTCAGGGCAATTCAGCAGTCCTGCCTGGTCACCGGACGGAAGGCTGCTTGCATTTTTGCATTTTGAACCTGACACTGCAGACCTTGTCATTTTCGATATGCAAACAAAGTCGTCTAGGGTATTAACAAGACTCTTTGCGCACCGATATGGATTGAATTATCGTCATTTAGACTGGTCTCCTGACGGGAAGTTTTTAGTCGTCGATGATAAGACTCATGATTCGGAGCCTTTTAGTCTCTATCTCATTTATGTTGAGAGCGGCCAGAGAGTTCGGCTGACTTATCCCGATTCGGACATGATTGGAGATGTTTCGCCGAGAGTTTCTCCGGACGGTACAACAGTTGCATTCATTCGAGACATAGATTTCTTTGAACAAGATGTCTATATAACGAGTGTACAAGGGAGAACCTATCAACGAATTACTTCGGCTCACACGCTGATAAGTGATGTCGGATGGAGGACAAACAAAATATTAGCGTTCGCCGCAGACCACGGTAATGGCTTCAAATTTTGGCAAGTCGATCTGACTAGGCTAAACCAAACGGAAACCTTAGCATCGCGAGTAGGCTCTGATAGAGCATTGCAGTTTTCAATCGCGCAGAATGGGCAAGTGATTGCATTTTCGGACTACAGTCCGAATCTTGATATTTGGTCAATCGATGTCACAAAGCTGTCTAATCGCTGGGTCCCGGTAATTCAAGCCCCGGGAGAAAACATTCGGCCTTCTGTATCGCCCGACGGAACGCTTCTTGCATTCTTGTCCAACGTCTCCGGAGAATTTAAGATTTGGGTGAGTCGAATTGACGGGACAAATGCTTCGGCAGTATCCACCGGGGCACTCATTCCTGCCTCGTTCTGTTGGTCTGCCGACGGGAAATCGCTTATCTTCTCACCACAGCGTGTTCATGGATTGTATGAAGTGCCGGTGCACGGTGACGCTCCGATTCGACAGATCAGCTCTATCTATACTGATCCGCATTCCGCCACTGACGGAAAATCGTTGTTTGTGCGAGCCCATTTTTTCATATATCGCGTTCCGCTCATGGGCGGAACCGCTCAGGAAGTGACAGAGCAAGGAGGCGCGCCGATCGCACAATCGCGAGATGGCCAATACCTGTATTTTTCTCAGGGCCGAATGAGCACGACGATCGCCCGCGTCGATCTTCGGACTAGGCATCAGGATGAAATTACTCGCTCACTCGTGCCCGGGTACTCGGGCGCGTGGGCCCTTAGCTCATCAGGTATCTATTTTCTTGGCCAGGAACAGAATCAGACGGCGGTCAGGTTTTTCGACTTTGCGACCCATACAGAGGAACATATCGGCGATTTTCCAGGGGGTCTCCCACAAGTAGAAATGTCTGGGTTTGGAACCTCGCCTGATGGAAAGCGCCTTTTGGTAGTTCGTGCAGACCCGATGCCATCAGACGTGGAAACCACGATGTTCTCATCCGACTAAGACTAGAAATCGGGCGGCAAATAACCGCGAGTTTAATGCGTCATGCAGTCGCCCGATTTTGGAAGAAAGAATCCGGCCGATGCACCTGACGCGCTCTCGACAATTCACTGTGCTACTCATGTAAGCGCAACAAGACTTGGTCTGGGACTGATGCCCAGGCTTTTCCTCCATTTCGGGTCTCTTCTCTGCGCGGGTTTTCGCGCCGGACATCTCCTTTCTCGTCGGGAAATCATCCGAATGGGTGCTTCAATAGGTACTGACAAACGGGCTTCGATCCAGCGATCTACTGGGGATTGGATGGATTTCGATTAGCGGTAAATCGCCGATGCGCTCATCGATCAATACGGACACATGACTTTCCACATTTCCGGGGTTCTGAGCGGATTGCAGGCAATACGGAAGCGAACCGATATTTGTTTAGATCTCCGATTCAACTGGCCCGTTGTGCTCTCTTGGCGCGGATGCTATCGGTGGCATATTCGAGCTGACAGTCGATGCCAGCCCTTCTTTGCTGCCAATCAAATCTAACCTGTTCGTCGGGCTCGATGGGCGTCCCTTCAAGAACCGTGCCTTTCCATGTGTAATAGGCACCAGTCGGCAACGCCAGTCGGAACCCCTGGCCAACTTTAACGGAAGTGGCGGAAAGGAGCCGACCCGCAGT
>Ga0157369_10003322_pt1 | contig 19119 bp, 13 predicted proteins | sample C25metaG_FD_113461 | JGI IMG/M metagenome (GOLD analysis project Ga0157369, IMG submission 113461) | Corn rhizosphere microbial communities from Kellogg Biological Station, Michigan, USA - C2-5 metaG | ecosystem: Host-associated > Plants > Roots > Rhizosphere > Soil | place: USA: Michigan... | reverse complement strand
TGTCTTTCGTCGCTGCTCATATTCAGGTGACAGTTGGTCATACTCTCGGTTCACAATACATCAGACATTTACGGCGCGAGCCAAAGCATCCTGGCGGTGCTGCGTCGGCTGAGGCTCGACGGACACTCCGTCCATATGGTGCTCCCCGCACCTGGGCCTCTTGTGGAATTGCTCGAGATGCACGGAGTTCGCGTGCACATCTTTGAGTCTCTGGCGATTGTGGATCGCGCACAGCTTGGCTCGTTTAGCAAGAAGATAGCGTTTTGCTTGCGCTACCCGTATTCGGCAATATGGCTCAGCGCACTGATTCTTCGGCTGAAGGTAGATGTGGTGCACACCAACACTGCCGTAATCCCGGCGCCTGCGCTTGCAGCGAGGATGACCCGGCGCCGACATCTCTGGCATATCCGCGAATTCTTTTCTGAGTTTCGCGGCGCATGGAAGTATTACCAGATGTATATCTGGAGTTTCTCGGACAGGATCATAACCATTTCGAACGCGGTGCGCGATCAGTTCGACGTTGAGCTGCGATCAAAGTGCGTTACGGTCTACAACAGTTTTGGGTTGGGAGCGGCTGACGTTGATCACGACGCTGCACTGCGTTTTCGGAAGAGCGTGGGCGATCCAGTGCTGCTGGTCGGTGTGATTGGGCGCATCAAGTGGGTGCGAAAGGGACAGGAAGTTCTCATCAAAGCAGCGGCACTGCTGGCGGAACAACATCCGGAAGTGCGCTACGTGATCGTAGGTTCGGTTTGGCCCGGCAATGAGGATCATCTTGTCAGGCTGAAGGAGCTGATCGCGCAGCTGGGCCTGACGCAAAAGGTGGTATTTACCGGGGACGTGAAAAACCCACGCGATGTCTATGCCGCATTTGATGTGACTGTTGTTCCCTCGGTGCTTCCCGAGCCGTTTGGCCGCGTCGTGATGGAATCGATGGCCGCGGGTACGCCGGTGATTGGCAGTCGATGCGGCGGCATTCCAGAGCAGATATCCGACGGAGAGACCGGGCTGCTCTTTGAGCCGGGCAACGAGCGGGAACTCGCGGCTGCGCTTCAAAAGCTGCTGAGCGATGGCGAGCTCAGAACTCGCATGGGCAGAGCTGCCCGCGAGCGAGCTCTGAGAATGTTCGACGACTCAGCTACGTATGCCAATCTGACTAAGGTTTTGGCAGGGCAGTCTGTCTGAGAACGCATTCCGGTCCTGATCGCTATCGCAGACTCAAACGAAAAGTTCAGTGCCAAAACTCCCCTTGCGAACGCAGCCAGGACACAGTCTCTTTGACGCCTTCTCCCAGACTGATGCGCGGATCGCCGAGTCGCTCGAAGGTCTTCTCCATCGGAGTTATGTAGTCCTGGGTCATGCTTTGATAGCGTGAGGTAAAGATGGGAAATTTGCCGCCCGCGGCGATAATGCCATCACCGACCTTTGCGATGGCGCGGACGAAGGGCCGAGGAACAACGCGTACAGGCTTGCCCACCAGTTCCATCGAGAAGGCATTGGTCCAATCGAGGAGATCGATAGGCGCGTCTCCAACATAGAACACCTCACGATCGACCTTGTCCGGTGCTGAATTGATGATCGTGTAGATCTGCTCGACAACATTGCCGATGTAGGCGTAACAGCGGATGACCCCCTTTCCGCCGGGATGGACGTAGCGACCCTGCTTCAGGACACGCCAGAATTCATTCGGGTAGCGAGGATGCCATTTTCCCCACACGTTGGTGGGACGCACTATGGTCCAGAGGCATGTGAGCTCTGCTTTGCGAACTGCCTGCTCAGAGAGCACTTTGCTCTGGCCGTAAATAGTGTGGGGCCGAAAGTCGAAGTCGTCGGAAGGTAACTTGCCAGGTCCGATGACGAACTGGCTCGAGGTAAAGATCACCTGCTCGACCGAAGGTGTGTTTCGAATGGCTTCGATCAGATTTTCCGTGCCGATGTGGTTTGCGGCATAATCGTCGACGGATTTGCCGTCCATATCCGTCCGCCCGGCAAGATGGATGATGTGAGTCGCTCCGAAATCGCGAACAACTCGGCAGAGATGTTCTTTGTCGAGAAGGTCGCATTGAGCCCACAGCGGCAGATGATCATTCACCTTGGGTGGACGGACATCGAGGCAAAGCAGGTTCGTGTGTCCCCGTTTCAGCAGGTACTCGACCATATTGGTTCCGATGAATCCGCTGCTGCCCGTTATCAGGATCTTGCTCATATGTCTCCGCATTCAAAATGGCAGCCATGTGATCAGGCCTTTGTGAAAATGCAAGGCACACGGGAATGGCGCTCGCGCAGGCGATCATCCTGGTCGAGCGGCACAGGCACGCAACTCGGCCAGATCGCTGGGGCAGTAGGTGCGGCTGAGTTGAACGTCGTTCTGCTCGCGCAGCACATTCGTGTGAAAGAGGCCATCGGATTGCGAGCCAGGGATCATGGGAAACCGAAGCGGACGGCTATAGATCTGTCGGACTGGCATGCGCGCGCGCAATGCCTGAACGTGGAGCCATGCATCATCCTGTCTGGGACAGAGCGTGAGGAACTCAGCACCGGCAGCCTTAAGGTGTTCGAGGAAAGACGGCGGGTAGATAACGCCAGAGACTCCGGTTGCGAAATGAAGATAGCTGGACGTTGTACTACGACACGGTTTCCAGCTCTCATACGCTGACATTCTGTCTTCAGACATCTGGATGCGGTGGGCACGGTAGCAACTGATGCTCGCTGGGTTTTGCTGATAGGAGCGAACCAGGCCTTCGAGCCACCAGCGCGAATAGAGCTGGTCATCATCGGCCGTTACGAGGGGGCTTGCAAAGGATTCGGTTGCGTGGAGGTAAGGATAGTACTTGGTATGAGGTCCGAAGTTCTGAGTCAGGCGTATTTCGAGACCTCGTTCGATCAATCGGCTGAGCTGTGCGGATGGGTTGGAGAAGGCTTCCTCGGTATCGACCCAGAGAATGAGACGTGATGGAAGCACTGAACCGGCGGCGATCGACTCGAGGGTCAAATGAACCGTGTTGAGGCGGTGTCCGTAGCTTGTGAGTGAAACGACAACACCGCTCTGCGGAGAAGTGACAGGAGCGCGCGAGGATCGGTTTATACGGTTCAACCTGACGATCTGGGTGGGCGAGATCTTGAGCTCATTGCGAAGGGCGAACAGAGAGATTTGCCTCGCTATTGCGATGCCATCGCTGTAGTTGAACCGTGCGTTCAAGAAGCTATCCTCACCAAGTAAAGTTGTGTCACCGTCGAGCTTTTGAAGTTGCGCGTTGCCACGGAACAGCGAACTTGCAGGCGCCTTCAGCTATGGCCCCCAGGATGGTTTTGTCGGCTTGTGTCGCGCTTGGTCGTTCTTTCACCGCCGAAGGAGTAGAAGACCTTGAGTTGATGCGAGGTATTCACGTTGGGTGTGGCCAGCGAAGACGCTTTTCCACCCTGTTCTTCGAGGACCCAGTTGGGGTGACCGCGACCCGCGACATCAACTTTCGTCCATCCGAATGCAAACAGGCTTGAATCGGTGAGACTGATATGGGCTGTGCCGGGGCCGCCCGGGCCAACGTTCATGTAGAAGAAGAAGCCAAAAATCTCTGCGCGTGCATGGTTGGCAAGAACGATTGAGGGTGATGGCTGTTCCGTCTTGTAACCGAGAACCCAGAGGGTGCATCCGGAGCAATGGAGCTTGTCGGAGTTCTTCTGCTCAAGGTTGAGTTGGCGCGCCCAGATGTGTTGCGAGGGATAGAGGTTCAGCGTCGGACTGCCACGCGAGCCGATGTTGAGCATGCAGTCTTCGATGTAGAGATCGCCGGCTCCGTCCCTGGCCTCGTAGCTGTTGAGGGTGGTGTCACGCAGAGCGATGGCGCGGCTACCGGAGTGAATAATCTGGCAGGACTGGTACGGGCAGCTATCAATCACCAATGGCGTGCGTGACGAGCCGGCCACAGTCAGGATGAGCTGAGGCGCTCCGGTGGGGAATTTGGATTGGTAGAACTGGAGATGGTTGACCGAATCGGGGATGGTGATCTGGACGGTGCCGACCGCAGTGTATACACCAGGAGGCGCATAGATCGTCGCTGCAGTTTGGCGGAACCGCTCTGGCCATCGCTCTGTGTTGGCATCGAGCCTCAACCATTGCCCTACGGGAGGATCGTTGGGTTCTGGAGTTTCGCGCACCGGAAGATGGAGCGAGTCGGGCTGCTGAGTGGAGTTGAAAATGCTTTGCGCCGATCCAGTCCAAGCCTGCGCGATGTTGCCTTTATGCTCGACCGGCGAACCAGCGCCGGAGTCGATCTCTGTCGGGTCATAGCCCGTGGCGTGCAGGTTCTCGATGTAGAGAGAACTGCCACGATCCACAACAATGCCTGTGCTTGCGGTGCTACTGTTGCGGATCTCGGAGTCGAGGAGAGCGACATTGCCTGACGTTGCGCCATAAACGTGCAGGGCGGGGACGAAATTATCGCTAAGCCAGTGGCGAATGGACACGGTGAGAAGGCGGTTGTCGAGGGCGACTTCTGTCTGGGCCTCTGTCGTGAGGTTTTCGAACGTAATGCTGTATTCGTTCTGCGATGAGGAGTAGGCTGCCCGGCAGCCGTAGACGGCGACGTGCTTGAACAGCATGGGGCCGGGATATTCGTGGTTAAATCCGATTGCGGCGGGGCAGTTGGAATCATCAGCCCAGATCTGCACGTTGCGGGCTGTGCCGGAATTGTTCTGAACGGTACTGAAAGGAATGGCGTCCGGATTTCCTACGCCAATGTTGATGCCAAGGTTATAGATGTATTCGCGGAAGTTGCTGTTCTTCGTAACGCTGTGCGGATTGAAGAATGAAACCGGATGACCTGAATTGAACGCAGCGGAGTTTGGCAGCAGTCGAATATACGAGCGCTGCGGCCCGGAGCCCCAGAACGACCATGTATTGCCGTAGATCGTGAGCGGCTCACTTGTTGCATAGCAGCCGGGCGGGAAGTACAGGAACAGTGGAAACGTGCCGCCATTCGTGGAGGCCGGCGTGCGGTTTCCTCGCTGCGAGAGGAGCTGGCCGAATGCAGCGGCATTATCCGTTTTGCAGTCGGGGACCAGATTCGCCGTTGTATTGTGCGTGACGTCAAGGACGGGATAGCTCGAAGGGCCATCGAGGAAACCTGGAGGGTACTGTATGGAGTTGATCAGCCTCGCTCCAACCGGGCCGGGAGGTAAAACCGTGAGCGTGCCATCTTGGAAGGCGGCGTGGTCAGCCGGATTCACGAGCTGAAGCGAGCCCTGAGCAATGTGGATGGTGTAATCGCCCGGAGGCGAGGCGGAGGTTGCCGTCGTGCTGCGAGCGGGCTCTCCGTTGAAGACGCTAGCGTAGGGCGCGGAGGATGGCGACACCCGGAAGATGAGTGGAGGCAACGGATCGCCTGCGTGCATGGTGAGATGCGGAGCGGTGAACGTGTAGACAGACCCGGATGCCGAGAGTGGAAGCAGCCAAGGCAGCATGTGCCTGAGGAGTTTCATCCGGATTCTTTCTGGCCCCCTAGTCCGCAGATTTGTATGTCGCTTCATTCAATTCTTGCTGAAACAATGGCTCCTCTTCGGCGGCCTCCTTGCGCAATCTGTTGATGCGCAGGTAAAGAGCAGTGCCCATGAACGTGGCCATTATCAACTGCACACAGCACATGCCGAAGAGAACGCCGTTCAGGCCGAACCCGCGTGCGAAGGGTTTGGCTAGAGAGACCGAGAAGACAATGAGCACCGGATACGCAAGGAGAACCGGTGCGGTGTATTCCAACGCCTGCAATCCCGCACGCAGCGGACCCAGCGTGAAGATGATGAGATAAAGCAGGGCGTAGAAGCGCAGTACGTCTCCATCCTGCGAGTATTTGCCGCCATAGGTGAGATGAAGCCAGAAATCAGGAAAGGCTGCGATGATACCGGCGAACGCCAGCGTAAGGCCACCCCAGCGAACGAAGACCTCCCGGACGTATTGCATCAGGGCCGCTGGCCCCGAGTGGCGGAAGCGGCGCGCGGCCTCAGCCGGGATGACATTGTCCAGTCCGAGGAACCAGACGTGCGCCACACCGACGATGTTGTTGGCTGCCCGCAATGCGCCAGAGGCAGCTGCGCCGTAAAACACAGGCGCTGAGAGCAGGAAGAGATTGCCGGCTCCCCATTGCAGGAAAGCGGTGGGAGCGAGCCAGCGCGAGATCCTCCAGTGACGCAGGAAGACTCCTTTGAACGCGGACCAGCTCACTGTAAAAGGCTCGAACCAGCGAACGCAGGCCAGTAAGCCGGCGAGCGACGTTGCGGCGATGATCCACAGCGCATTGGAAAGCGTTGCGATGTGGCGGCTGCCAATCCAGAAAATAATGGGGACTTGGGTAAGGTAGCTTACGATGTCGGAGATCAGGGCGCGCTTGCTCTGCCGCGTGCAGAAGAAGTAGCGGCGCAGAAACTCCTGTAGCAGGTAGGCTAAAGTGGCTCCGCAGACGGGTAGCGCCAGCCCCGCAATCTTCCACTCTGGAAACAGGCGGTTCGAGTACTGCATTCCGATGAACATCCCCAGAGCCGCGATGCAGACAAACGAGAGCTCCTGCATGAGAACCGCACCAAAGTAGGAGGGCCGGTCGGCCTCATCTTGCTTTGGCCCGACGCTCATCATCGGAGTGACGATGAGGGCATACTGCAGGCTGTTGGCGAACAGGACGGCAATCCATGCCAGTGCGAAGACACCGTATTCGCGGATGCCAAAGGCCCTTGCAAGAAGGATATTGGTCAGGAAGTTGGCTCCGCTCACGAGGCCCTGATCGAAAAGAGCAGCCAGGGTCAACCCGCCGCCTAGCTTTTGCAGGATCCGAGCGATGAACGAAGGTCGAGGCAAGGGCAAATCCTGTACCGATGTCGGCAATATTTCACTGCTGGATTCACTTCGAAGAATCGTTTCGGGTTCTGTCATTGGGTGCTTGGAGAATCCAACCATGGCTGAGGGGCCGAAGCCGCAAAAGAATAAGCTGGGTCGGCGCTCCTTGACCGCAGCTTCATGCGACGCGGGAACGGCGAGTCAGCCAGCACCCCAATGAAGGTGAGCAAAAGCAGGCCTCCTGTGCCCAGATACTGATAGCTGAATTCCGATCCGGTAATGGTATTGAGGCAATACTGGCAGAAGACCAGAAACACGAACAGGTGCATCGGGCCGCAGCGCGCGGCGCGAAGAGATTTCCAAAACACCAGGCCATAGAGAAAGACCAGGATTGCCAGCGCAATGACACCGCCGTCGAGGGCGATCTCGATGAACTCGTTGTGGGCGTGGGGTGGAATCCAATGGGCGAAGCGCCAGTGATCGTGGATTGCGCCTCGCGCACCCACGCTGTAACCATAACCGACGATCGGTCTTTGAAGGATGGCTTCGAGGCTGGCCTGCCAGATCCGCGTCCGATCATTCAGCGAGGCCAGGCTCTTCATGGCCTGTCCGCGTCCCACAAACTTGATCAATCCCGAGCTGAGTAACAGGCCAATGGGTGCAGCCACAATGGCCGTGAACAGCGCACCCCAGCGGAAAATTGGCTTGCGCGAGAGCACGAAGGCGTAGGCCAAAATCGCAAGGAGGAATCCCGCTTGCTGAGCGCGCGACCCGGTGAGCACAAGAGTAATGACCGCGAATGCGCAGGCTGCCCATTTACGCGGCCCCCGCGGAAAGAAAAACAGTGAATAGAAAAAGGCCACGCTTGCAAGGAAAGCGACATGCGCCGGATGTAGAAGTTGACCGCCGAGCCTTCGGACGGTCGCTTGCAGCGGATCATCGGAGCTGCCGTAGACCTGATCGGGAAAGATCGGCAGCATCGTCCACACGAGTACCATCCACGTCCAACTGACACGCCCCAGGAGTCGGACGACCAACTCGGTTCCATGCTCGGCCGGAGTTCGCGTATAGAGCGCCAGGACGAGGCAGAACGCTACCACCCATTGCCCAAGGCGGAAGCAGGACAAAAGCGAGCCCACGGTCGAAGGAGAAGTTAGGCGCGTGGCAGGATGCAGAGCGACGCCTACAAGCAATTCAATCAGCAGCAGCACCCAAAGCCAGAGCTTGACATCGACTTTCCGCGCCATCAGGGGCCTTCGGTCGAAGATCAGGAACATGGTGAGCAAGTATCCGGCAATACAGGCCAGCACGATGGTGCTGATCGAGGTTAGATTGAGCGCGTTGCCAACCCGGCCGGTCACATCGAAATGCACAAAATTCGGCACCCCCACCAAATAGGCGAAGGTGGTCCAGTAGAGCAGCGGATAACGCCTTTCTGTTGGTCTGATGCTCTGTATCATTCTTCTCTTGCTCCCAACCCTGGGGGAAATTCAGGTTTCCTAACCAACAAGAACTGCTCAGCGATTCCAGATAACGGCAGCCGCCACAGCAGTGTTGAGGAGACCCGAGCTCAGAACCAACTTGGTTTTGCTGACGGGAACGTAAACGACGTCCTCGGCCTGCAGCCGAAGCGGAGGAGCCTTGCCCTTGACCATGTCCCCGTAGGCGATTGGCATATCTTTCACGCCGCCGTCGTCTGTCTTGCGAATGACGCGCATGGAGCCTATTGCCGCAGGCATGGTGGTGCCGTAAGCGAGTGCAATCGCCTGCGTCACGCTGAGTTCACCATCTTCCTGCATCACATATCCGCCGGGCCGGTTGACTGCTCCGAGGACGTAGACAATACCGGCTCGCCTGACGGTGACGGTATCGCCGGGCCGGACTTCGGTTTCGCTTAAAATGTGGCTGTTTGTGTTGCGCGAGTACGTGATGAGTGCGCTGCGCGGTTCCGCTCCGGTGGCATGGCGAATTTCGATTTCCTTGCCCGCGTACTCGGTTTCTCCTCCGGCCATGGCGATGACATCATCGAGATGCCTTGGCGCCAACATTTCGATGCGGCCCGGGTTGTGGACTTCGCCAAGGACGGTGATCTCCGTGCCTGTGTACTCTTCCACGTTGAGATTGACGCGAGGATTGTTCAGTATCTTCGAGTCGCGCAGAGCGGAGGCGATCTTGCCCGACGCTTCGACCAGCGTGAGATCTGCCAAATGCACACTCCCCGCTAGTGGAAGATTCACGTTGCCGTTTGAGTCCACCCGTAACTCAAGCGAATACTCCGGTGTGTCAAAAACCTCCATGCTCAGCAGAAAGCCGGGAGCGATCTTGAGTGAAGAAAAGTCCTCGGGAATGGGGGAGACAGGGGGCAGCCTGTGCCGCAGCGTGGGCGTGTTTGGGCCGGGCGCCTGTGCCGCCGAATCAAGGCTGCCCTGACCGCCTACCCTGGGAGCCGGCTGATACTGCGCCGATAAAGCGGCAGCGCTCACCAGGTTGATCGCAAGGACCGCGATCGCTCTGAGGCAATACCCGAATGCGCGATGGCTATGCGTTCTGTACAAGTTGGTCTCCTTTCCCGCGGGAGTAGCTGTATTCGTAGAAACCATCGAGAGCAGGTTTGTCGACGTCGTTGAGCACGAACGCCTGCAAGGGCACCTGTGCTCGCTCGAGCGCATGAGCAACGGCCGAGACAGCCAGCCGCGTGGTGTTTCTTGAGCGCACAATGGCGATCACGGAGTTTACCTTGGTGGCGATGATCGATGCGTCGGTTACCGCAAGGATTGGAGGACTGTCGATGAGCACATAATCGAACGACTTCGACAGTTTGTTCAGGAGTTTGCTGAACCCGGGCGATGCGAAAAGCTCCGAAGGAAACTGAGGACGCTCGCCTGCGGACAGAAACGAGAGTGTCGGCAACCCGGGGTGTTGCCTGATTCCGGCAACCTCTTCTGACTCTGGTTGTGTGCACGCTTCACGAAGACCCGGACTGAGCGGAGTTGTGAAGAAGTGGTGCAGGTCCGGGTTTCGCAAGTCGGCATCGATCAGCAGAATCTTAGATCCCTGCTGCGCATATGCGACGGCCAGGTTGTAGGCGACGGTGCTCTTGCCGGCGCTGCCGAGGGCGCTGGTGATGAGAATCGTGCGAGGCCACGTGCGGGAAAGCGTGATGTCGAGGGAAGTGCGAAGAGAACGAAAAGCTTCGGAGAATGGCGAACCGGGTGCGGTGATCAACTCGCTACTGCGCGAAGGCATCTCCTCGCTGCCAAGACTGCGTGAGCGCGGGATATACCCAGGAAAGACTCGGCCTTTGATTTCGGAGACCTCTTCGAGAGTGCGCACCGTCTGGTCCTGACTTTCGCGCAGAAACGTAACAGTGACGCCGAAGAAGATGCTCATCCCAGCAAGAGCAGCGAGATACATGGGAAGCTTGGGAGAGTTTGGAGATCCGGGGGGGATTGCGTCCGCGACAAAGTCAATGCGCGTGGCGTGTGTCCCTGCCGCAAGCGTCGCCGTCTGAAGTTTAGAGAAGAGGTTCTCGTAGAGACTCTGGTTGGAGAAGGCTTCCTGGGCCAGAAGCTGCAGCTTGACGCTCTTGTCAGCAAGGTCGTTGGCTGCGCTCTGCTGCTGCTGGAATTTAGAACGTATCGATGCTTCATTCGTTCTCGCATACGAGGAGGCGTTGGCCGCGCGCTTCCGCATTCGCCCTAGCTCGGCATTGATCTGGTTCTGCACGGAGTCGACCTGCGATTGGAGTTCGATACGGCGGGGGTTGTTTTCGCCATATTTGACCGTGGCCGCTGAGAGCTGACGCTGCAGATCTGTCTGCTGTGCGCGGAACTGGCTGAGCAGGGCAATGCTCTCGGGTGTAATTGAGCTTGCGGGTCCGTTCGCATTGGAGACCGCCATGGGTCCGAGTCCGATTACCAGGTCGGGATCATTGGATTTGATGAGTCGATTGACGGCCTCCGTGGATATGCGATTGGCCTCTGCAGCGGTCAGTTCCTGGTTCAGCGTGAGCAACCGCTCGGTCACGGTGTTTTGCGGCGTGACGGTGACGGACGTGTTTCCGTTGGCATTGTTGGCTCCAGTAACCTGAATCCCCGCCAGCCCGGTTGTTCGTTCGTAGTCGGCGAGTTCCTGCTGCGATTTCTGGACTCGGGCCTTCAACTCGCCGAGCTCATGCTGCAACCAGCTCGACGAGCTGAGAATGGAGCGCCTGCGCCGGTATATGGTGTCATCGATGAAGGTGTGCGCGAGGGTGTTGGTTATGTTGGCCGACAAAGCCGGATCGTGGCTCTTGAACTGAATTGTGATCAGTCGGGAATCGGCAGGAGACTCGACTTTCAAATGGCGGTGAAAGATGCTCAGTGCGTTATCCCGGGTGTGAGGCGCGCGGTCGAGTGGAAACCCCTTCTCCGCTGAATCGACGGCCTTGCGGAAGAATGGCTCGTTCAGCAAATTGAGCTTCTCAATCACCGCGAGCGCCAGGCTGTCGTCGGTCTGAAGGATGCTGACGTCAGTCTGGACCTCATCCTTGATGCCGTCGGAGTTCAAGACTGGCCCATTGGATTGAGCAGCGTCGTTGTCACTCGGATCGTCTTTGTTGACCTCGATGATTGTTGTCGCTGTGTAAGAGGCGATCAGAGCATAAGCGCCCAGGCCAAGAACGAAGATCAGGCCCGTAGCGGCTGCGGTCAGCTTCCACCGATGACGTAGCACGTTAAACAGACCCGAAAGATTCTCGTAACGTCCGGGACCTCGCTGTTCCGGAGCAAAGGATTCCTCTACTATCAATGGACCTGCCACGGACGACGGCCGTCTGATTAGGTTTTGTTCAGTCTCACTCATCGAAGCACTCCGTAATCAATTGCAACCTGGTCTCACGATTGTGGCGCAGCCTCAGCGATTGAGAACGCTGATACGCTGCTTCACCCTTTTGACAAACTCAGCAACTGCAAAAACATCAGCGCAATAAATCGGGGATTATGTTTGAAATAGCGCTTTCCCAACCGTCTTGGCTCGGTAGCAAAACGGAAGGCCCACTCCAGGCCACTCCGCATCATCCACCGGGGAGCCTGAGGTTTTGTACCAGCGATGAAGTCGAAGGCTGCTCCGACGGCCAGCATCACAGCAGGAACCTTGCCCCGATGATCGCTTACCCATATCTCCTGCTTGGGACACCCGAGACCAACGAAGAGCAACTGAACTCCGGAGGCGACGATCCGTTCGATAACTGCCTCATCTTCTTTGCAGGTAAGCGGCCGGAAAGGCGGGCTCTCGGTGTAGGCAATCTTAAGGTGCGGATGGCGCGCGCTGACAACACGTGTGAGAGCATCGAGCACATGAGGGCTGCCACCGTAGAAGCCCACGGAAATGCCGGCCTCCTCCGCAGCTGCGAGTAGAGCCACCGTGAGATCGGGCCCGTAGACGCGCTGCGCAGCGCGTTGGCCAAGCGCGCGGAGCGTCCAGACCAGCGGAACGCCGTCGGGGTTTACCATGTCCGCCATATTGAGGCGATCACGGAACGTCGGATCGTCGGAGGCCTCCATAATGACGTGCACATTAGCGAAAACGAGCGCGCGCGACTGGCGCCTTTCGCCCCAGGCAAGACAACTGCGAATGGTCTCGTCGTAGCTGCTGGCTGCGACATGAACCCCAAGTATGCATTGCGTATGCGTAAGGGAAGGTTCCAAAAATTGAGCTACAGTGCTCATTCAGTTTCCTCAAAGGTTGTGGGTTTTGACCGTTCCTTCGCAATCAACTCATTACTCATACAGCTCCAGTGCCCCGCAATACGGCCGGAACCGTCTTCGCGAGGATTTTGAGATCGAGCCAGAGAGACCACTCGTCCATGTACTTCAGATCGAGGCGCATCCACTGCTCAAAGGTGATCCCGCTGCGGCCATTCACTTGCCATAAACAGGTCATTCCGGGTTTTACGCTGAAGCGCCGGCGCTGCCAATCTTCATTGAAGCCTTCAAAATCGCGAATCGGAAGTGGCCTCGGACCAACCAGGCTCATTTCTCCCGCGAGGACGTTGAGCAACTGAGGTAGCTCATCAATGCTGGTTTTGCGAAGCAGCTTCCCAATGGGCGTGATGCGAGGGTCTTTCTTCATCTTGAAGACTGGTCCCATCGCTTCATTCTGTGCTTCGAGCTTGGACATGAGCGCATCCGCGTTCGGCACCATGGTGCGGAATTTGAACATCAGAAAGTGCCGTTTGTTGAGACCGATGCGCTCTTGCAGAAAGAAGATAGGACCTGGTGAAGTGAGCTTGATGGCGATTGCAGCGGCCAGCAGGATGGGCGAGAAAATGAGCAGCGCAAGGGTGGCGATGACAATATCAATGCTTCTCTTGAGGATTTGCGGCACTGGATCGCCGAGGCCCGTGTAGGTGGCGATGTACTGATGCCCCCCGAACTCTTCTGACCGCCACCGCGAGGTCTTCAATCCGAAAAGATCGGAGTGGAAACGCATGATAATGCCATGCTCCTGACACAGCATTGCAACCTCGGACGAACGCTTGTAAAACGACGCGAAAGGCAGGTAGAAGGCGACCTCATCTACCACATTGCGTCGCAGGTACTCGGCGAGGCCGGAGTAACTAGTGACCAGGCCCCGGCCTGTCGACTTGATCGCATCCATGCCACTCCAGGAATCATCGACAAACCCGAGCAGTCTGTATCCACGCTCGGGCTGCGAAGCGATGCTCATCGCAAACTCAGCGGCTCGCTGGTTGCTGCCCACGATGAGCATGTATCGTTGGTCCTTGCCCTGTGCCCGCAACTGTGCGGCGAACAGCCGGAGCGCCAGCCGGACGCTAGCGACGATGAATGTACCGAGCGCCCAGAAGAGCACCAAAAATGGAACGGTAATCACTCGAATGGAAAAGATCACGCCCAGGATCGCGAAGCACGCGCTGCTCAGAGTCATCGCTTGAATGACATCGAGAAATTCAATGCGCAGCCGGGAAAGTCTTCTCGAGCGATAGAGTCCGCAAAGACGGAAGATGACGTGGCAGAGAATCAGGGCGACTATAAAAATAAAAAAATTGCCAATGCGGGTTCTCATCGCGAAAAAACGCGCCGGAGAGGTTTCATGTTGCGCCTCGACCAGGAGCACTGCCGCCAGAACAAATGCGACGGCTACGAGGAAGAGGTCACAGAGCTGAAGGAGCCCGATCGTTATTCGATGTTTGTCATTCACCGGGCATCTCCAAAGCACGCTTGGATCAATCAATTCAATCGCCGGAATGAGAAAAGGACCACAGGTCCGAAAGGGACGTTCACGATCAATTAATTGCTGCCCCAAAACGACTTTGCGCAGAGCAGTAGTCTGGCCTCAGCGAAGGCAAACTCCGCTGCAGGTCTGTGAGGTTGCAGTCTTGATCGATCGAACGGAAGGATTTCCTGATCCGCCGCGATCGATTTGCGGGAATTTTTGGGGCCCAGTTGTACCTGTTCTACGACAAGCGATGCTGGCAAAATGGAGCTTCGCGCTTCCAACTGCATTTGCTGAATTGACTGAGAATTAGAGACGGGGAATCTGCCTACCTGCCATGTTTGTTGCTTGTCCTTGAACAAAGGTTGTACTTACGTTTCGGAACAATTTTTTGACCGCCTGAGCTACAGCGGATAGAGCTTGCGAGGAACTGAATCTGCGCGACAATCGATGGAACCAAGTAAGCGATCATCTTCCGTTTTGAACCGAGGTAATGTCCGGTCCACTCTCTGCCACTCAACTTGAGATTGAAATCTCGATGAGAGGGCGAGGGTTGACGTACTCACATTTGACAACCTTCTCTCCATTCTTGTATGCCATAACGAAATAGAGATGACCGGAAGTGAAAAGCGATCCTCCCTTCCCTATACGTAGCTGATTCGCAATAACGAGAGCATTCAGGGTGCAGGAATACCTGCCTGGCACCGACCTGTCGGCGGTTTTAGAAAGTGGTGACCACATGACCAAAAACCGAACTAATGAAATCTTGTCCGTTATTCGCTGCAAGCTATCAATTGACAAAACAATCGAGCAGTTAGCTGAGACGTATCGGTCAGCTCAGCCGTATCCGCATCTCGTTTTAGATGGACTATTTCCCACGTCTACTTTGCAATCGCTTCTCGCAGAATTGCCGCCGCTCAAGAGTGAAAAGTGGCATTACGAATCCAATGAACGAATGAGCAAATATAACTTTAGATCGGCTGTTCAGCTCGGCGACTCTGCATATCAGTTCATATCGACAGTACACTCTGCAGGCTTCCTGCGATTTCTGTCTGAGATAACAGGTGTGGAAGCTCTATTGCCAGATCCCTACCTGACCGGTGCTGGATTCCACGTATATCCCTCGGGTGGAGAATTTAACGTGCATGCCGACCGAAATATGGATTTCTACTGTGGGCTCCAGCGTCGTCTTGTCATGCTCATCTATCTCAATCGCGATTGGAAGGAAAGTTTCGGTGGACAACTCGAACTTTGGGACAAGGATGGAACTCGGTGCGAAAAGGTTATCGAACCAATATTTAATCGAACCGTCATGTTTGAGATCGAAGACAAGAATTTTCACGGTGTAAGACCCATCGTGGCACGCGATGTATTCCGTACCTCCTTGATCCTTTACTTCCATACATCCAACAGCCATCTAGTTCCACACGAATCCATCTTTACTCCGACCCAGCACCGAAACAAGAAGGCGATGATCAAGCGCATTGGTAAAGAAATTACTCCGCCCTTCATCACCAAACTCGCTCAGCGATATGTTGCCAAGCGCTGGTGAGCGCGCGCATCACTCCATGCGACATCGGGCAAATATTTCGAGCTACCTTATGTCTCCCTCATAGCGGTTCGACCATCATAGAGCGCCACAAGGAGCGTCTGAAGGAGTGGTTTGGACTGAAGTCTCCAACCGTGCTGCTCATTCAAGTACAAGCCGTACACATCACAAAAGCGTTGACAAGCCTGCCCATAAGCAGGACAGTGGCATAGGTAGACTATGCCAGCACCGGAGGTCCACGGCTCATGGCTGCTCTCATACGGCGCGACGGCGATCGAGATGAGATTCCACCGGGCACTCTCTACATGCTCATCCTGAAGACGCTTGCAGTACGCGGCCGTCTGCACGGATACGAGATCGCGGAATACATTCAAAGCTCCTCTTATGAAGTCCTGCAGGTTGAGGAGGGCTCGCTGTATCCGGCCTTGCAGCGAATGCTCGTAAAGGGATGGGCAAGGGCGGAGTGGGGCGTGACTGCCGGGAATCGCCGCGCGCGATACTACACGCTCACGCCCGATGGCAAAAAGCAACTTCGCATTGAGCTCTCGCAATTTGAGCGGGTAATGGGCGCTATCTCTCGAGTGATTGAGACAGCGTGAGGAGGAGCCATGAGCTTTGCGGGCGAATGCAAAAGGCGGCTTCAGATGCTTCTTCATCGCGACGAGTTTCAGCGAGAGCTTGACGAAGAACTGCGGCTTCACTTGGACCTTCGGCGGGAGCAGCAGGTTGCGCGCGGCGCCGCGCCCGAGGCAGCCCGGCAGGTCGCGAACCGACGATTCGGCAATGTCACGCGCATTCGCGAGAGGAGTTATATGGCTTGGGGATGGAACTGGTTGGAGCAATCTGTCCGCAATTTGAAGTACGGCGCGCGTACTCTGCGGCGCTCCCCCAGCTTCTCGGTTGTGGCGGTGTTGGTGATGGCGCTCGGTATCGGTGCAACCACATCACTGTTCACGATTGTGCGTGCTGTGCTTCTGCGTCCCCTGCCTTTTCGAGATCCCGGCAACCTGGTGATGCTCTACGAGCACTATCGCCAAAATACAGGCGGCGATGGATTCAATGCCGTCGCCCCAGGCGACTACCGCGACTGGCGCAGCCAGACGCACAGCTTTGAAGATATGGCTGCCATGCGCGGCTACGGAGGCATCATCTCTGGCGTGCAAAGTGAATTGCCCGAAGTGGTGCAGAGCGCTGGAGGGTCGGCCAATCTCTTTTCCCTCCTCGGCGTGTCGCCGGTCTACGGTCGGACCTTTACTGCGGCTGAAGACCAACCGGAAGGGCAGCCGGTAGTGCTTCTCACGTGGAGCCTGTTTCAGCGGCGCTTTGCCGGCGACCCGTCGATCATCGGCAAACAGGTTCATCTGGACACGATCCCAACCACAGTCGTCGGCGTGCTGCCAAGCTGGTTCGCGTACCCCGACGCCAAGATTCAGTTCTGGTTGCCGTATGCTCAGACGTTCTCGCCGGCGGACTATGGCATACACGATGGGCACCAGAGCATGGTGGTGGCACGGCTCAAGCCAGGTGTGAGCGCGACCGCGGCGACGCGCGAGGTGAGTGCGCTTCAATATCAGATCCACGTCGCGCACGCTTCGAAGCCTGTTGCGGAAGACGTGTGGTCCCGGCCGATGATCGAGGACTTGGCAAAAGATGTGCGGACGCCATTGCTGGTACTGCTGGGCGCGGTGGGCTGCATGCTCCTGATTGCCTGCCTTAACCTTACAAACCTGCTGGTGGCGCGATCGGCGACGCGTCGCAGAGAAGTTGCGGTACGCGGCGCACTGGGCGGCAGCCGTGTTGTTCTTGTCTGCGAGCAGATGACGGAAAGCTTGCTGATTTGCCTGGCCGGCGGAGGACTGGGCCTGCTGCTGTCGCTGGCTTCGACCTACTGGCTGGCTGCACACTGGCGCAATCTGCCGCGTGCCGAGTCCGTGCATATCGATGGATGGGTTCTGACGTTTACGTTGGCCCTGGTAGTTACAACAGCATTGCTGGCTGGCCTTGTGCCCGCCGTATCGTCCACCGGAAAAGGGCTGCTGACGGGCCTGCGCGATACATCCCGAACGGTGGGCGGCGGCAGCGCGCGAGTGCGCCTGCGCAAGACAATGCTAGCGGCTGAGATCGCGCTTACTGTTGTGCTTCTGATCTCGGCAAGCCTACTTTTCAAGAGCTTCCTGCACCTGCGCACTACGGATCTCGGCTGCCGTATTGATCACGTGATTACCATGAAGTTCGGTCTGCCGGAAATTCAATACGATACGCGCGACAAGGTGGTGCGCTTTCATGAGGCGTTGCTGGAGCGGTTGCGGCGCCTGCCCGGAGTGCGCGGCGCAGGGCTGGTTTCTGTCCCGCCGGGCGCGGGTCCATCAGGCGACAGGGTCTTCAGCATCTTGGAGCGGCCCGCGCCCAGCTACAGCCTTCAGTACGACGCTATCGCTTTGACCGCCGACCCACAGTACTTCAACGTGATGCAGATTCCGCTTGTGCGCGGGCGCGTCTTCACGCAACACGAGCGCCTCAACAACGATCACTACATCGTTGTGAGCAAGAAATTCGTGGATCAGTACCTCACGGGTGATGACCCCGTCGGAAAGCATGTGCGGGTGGTCTGGGATACGAAGCCGGAGGTTTACGAGATTTTGGGTGAAGTCGGAAACACGGTCAATGACGTCACCAAGCCGCTTCAGCCAACGATGTATTTCCCTATTCTGTCGGGCATTCCCGATCGTACGTCGGAGGCGACGATTGTGGCGTATACGGCCGCGGATCCGCTGACGATGTCGATGCCGATCCAGCAACAGATCTCGGCACTCGAGCCGGAACTGCCCGTGTATAACGCGCTGACGATGGATCAGATTCTTGGTAAGACCTCGGCAAGTCAGGGATTCGCGGCGAATCTGGTGCTCGCGTTTGCAGCGCTATCTCTTCTTTTGTCGGCGGTAGGACTCTATGGCGTGCTCTCCTACCTGACCACACAGCGAACGCCAGATATAGGTCTCCGTATCGCAGTGGGCGCGCAGAGATCACAACTCCTGCGCCTCATACTTTTCGAAGGGTTGCGGCCTGCACTTATTGGACTGATCGTTGGCGTCGCTGCCAGCACTCTGACTGCGCAACTGCTGCGGTCGATGCTCTATGGAACGCGGCCGCTCGATCCGGCGTCGTTTGCGGTTGCAGGCACGATGCTGATGGCCGTGGCAGTGCTGGCCTGCCTGATTCCGGCGTGGAGGGCTTCGCGCGTCGATCCGATCCAGGCGTTACGAACTGAATAGTGTTGCCAGTGCCCCGAATTCGGAAGAACGTTCATAAGCGCACGATCGCCAAATCACCCATTCAGTTCCGATCGGAATTTCACATGCCGTAGAACGGCGGGTCATTCCCCTTGAAATTGCCCGCTCTCACCGAACGAAGTAAGAGCGGGACCTGGAAGACTAGCGCACAATCAGAAATAGAGCTTTGCTCCGAACTGAAATACTCTCGGATCGTATGCAGAGGTAACCTGGCCGAAGTTGCTCGAGCCAAGCGCATTACTCAC
>Ga0157369_10003320_pt1 | contig 19123 bp, 12 predicted proteins | sample C25metaG_FD_113461 | JGI IMG/M metagenome (GOLD analysis project Ga0157369, IMG submission 113461) | Corn rhizosphere microbial communities from Kellogg Biological Station, Michigan, USA - C2-5 metaG | ecosystem: Host-associated > Plants > Roots > Rhizosphere > Soil | place: USA: Michigan... | reverse complement strand
TCAACGACCTGGCCGGCGTACATCACGATGGTCCGGTCGCAGATGTCCGCGACCACGCCCCAGTCGTGAGTTATCAGCAAGATGGCCATGCCGGTCTCGCGCTGGAGCCGGCGCAGCAGGGCCAGCATCTCGGCCTGCACGGTGACGTCGAGGGCGGTGGTGGGCTCATCGGCGATGAGCAGCTCCGGCCGGCCGGCCAGGGCCAGCGCGAGGGCAACCCGCTGCGCCATCCCGCCGGACAGCTCATGCGGGTAGGCGCGCGCGGTCCGCGACGGATCCGGCAGTTCGACCTGGCGCAGCAGGTCCGCGGCGCGGGCCCGCGCCGCCGGGCGCGGCACCTGATCGTGGCGGCGGATCACTTCGGCGAGCTGGCTGCCGACCGTGAAGGTCGGGTCCAGGCTGGACTGCGGCTCCTGGGAGACGTACGCGAGAGCAGATCCGCGCAGGCGGCCAAAGGCGCGGTCGGGCATCTGCAGCAGGTCGTGCCCTGCCCACTGAGCCTGCCCGCCAGCGACCGTGAGGCTTCCTGGCAGCAGGCGCAAGAGGGCGAGGGCGCTGACGGTCTTGCCGCAGCCCGACTCGCCCACCAGGCCCAGGGTTTCGCCGGGGAACACATCGAAGCTGACGGAGTCGACGACCAGCGCCCGCGCTGCCTGCTCTTGACGCGTCACCGACAGCCCGCGCACCGAAAGCAGCGCGGCGTCGGCAACCGGGGTTGCCCCCGGCCCGGATGCCGGGCTGCCATGCCCGGCGGCGGTCCGCTGGAATGCCCGGCGCCGCACGGGTGGGGGGACGGTGTCCTCCATGGCGGCCGCGTCGCGCACCGCGTCCCCGAGGAGGCCGAAGGCCAAGATGGTGATGGCGATGAGCGCTCCCGACGGGATCAGGAGCCATTCCTGCTGCTCGATGACGGTGGATGCCTCGGCGACCATCCCGCCCCACGTCGGCGTGTTCGCGTCGGCGGTCAGCCCCAGGTAGGCCAGGCCGGTCTCGAAGAGCAAGGCATAGGCGGCGAAGATCGATCCCTGGACGATGACCGGCCCGGCGACCCGTGGCAGCACGTGGCCGCGGACAACGTGCAGCGGTGACAGCCCGGACAAGCGGCCCGCGGTGACGTAGGGCTCTTCGCGGACCTTCAGGGTGGCGCTGCGTACCACGCGCAGCATCGCGGGCGCTGCCAGCAAGCCGAAGACCAGCATCGCGGCATTCTCGTTGCCGGGGACTACGGCGAGTACCACGAGGATGATGACGATCGGCGGAATGGCCATGACCATCTCCGCCCCTCTGCTGAGCGCGCGGTCCGCGCCGCCACCGCGGTACCCGGCGGCCAGCCCCAGCGGCACGCCGAGGGCGAGGACGACGGCCAGCCCCTCAGCGACCGAGAGCAGGCTCCGCCGGCCGCCATACAGCAGCCTGCTCAGGACGTCCCTGCCAAGCGTGTCGGTGCCAAGCAGATGATGCGGGGCGGGGCCAGACAAGACATCGGCCAGGTGCTGGGCCCCCGGGTCGTCCGGGGAGACGAGCGGTGCCGCCGCGCACGCCAGGACCAGGAGCACCAGGAACGCCGCCGCGCCCATCCCGGCCGGCCGGATCATGAACTGGCGGGCGAACGATCGCCGCCGGGCGGCGCCCGGACGGGCTGGCAACCGGGGAAGGGCGGCCCTCATGACACGCGCACCCGGGGATCGAGCCAGGAGTAGGTCAGGTCGACCAGCAGGTTGACGACGATGACGGCAACCGTGAAGTAGACCGCCACGCCCTGGATGAGCGGCAGGTCGTGCTGGGTGGTCGCCTGCACCACCAGTCCGCCGAGGCCGGGAAGGGCGAATACCATTTCGACCAGGACGGTACCGCTGAGGCTGCCGATGAAGATCAGGCCGGTGACGGTGACCACCGGGATCGCCGCGTTCCGCAGCGCGTGCTTGCCGATGATCGACCGGCCCGGAACGCCCGCGGCCCGCAGGGTCCGGATGAAGGGCCGGTCCAGGGCCTCGCGCATCGCGTCCCTGGTCTGCTTGGCGATCACCGCGATCCCGGGCACGGCCAGGGTGATGACCGGGAGCGCGATGCTGGCGAGCCACCCGGCCGGCGACTGGCTGACCGGAACGTATCCGGTGGCCGGGAACAGCCTGAGCGTCACCGCGAACCAGGTGATGAGGAGCAGGCCCAGGAAGAAGTTGGGGACGGCCAGGCCGGTTAGCGCGATGGCGTCCACGATCTTGCCAGGCGCGCCGGCCCGCAGGGCCGCCATGACGCCCAGGCCCACGCCGACCACCGCGGCGACCGCGGTCGAGCCGATCACGAGGGACAGCGTGACCTGCAGGCGGCTGTCAAGCAGGGAAGTGACCGGCTGCTGCCAGAACAGGGACGTGCCCAGGTTCCCGTGCAGTGCGCTGCCGAGCCACGCCAGGTACCGAGTGAGCAGCGGCTCGTTCAGCCCCAGGGACTGGCGAAGCTGCTCGTACTGCGCCCGGGTCGCGTCGGTGCCGAGGATGGTGCGTGCGATGTCACCGGGGATGAGCGCTGCCAGCAGGAACGTCACCGTTGGGACGATCAGCAGGAGGGGGAGGGACAAGGCCAGTCGCCGGCCGATCAGGCCCGTCATTCCGCATCACCACGCCCTCCAGGCCGGGGCCGTGCGGTGACGGCCCCGGCCGCGGCTTGGCCGGCAGTGCTCACCCCGCGGGCCTGATCTCGGTCATGTAGGCCACGTTCCGCTGGGGTGTCGCGTTCACTCCGGTAACACTCGGCTGGTACAGCACGACGAGCGGCGTAGCCGCCACGGGCACGAACCAGGCCTGGCTGACGAGCAGCCTTTGCATCTGCTTGGCGATGGCTGGCTCCGCGCTCGCTGATGCGGCGTTCAGCTGGCCGTCCAGGGCCGTCAGCTGCGTGCTCGCGGTCTTGAACGGGTTGAAGCTGGCAGTTGGGCCCCACAGGTCCGCGTAGTCGAAGGCCGCCGGGAGCCGCCCGAAGCTGAGCGTGGCCGCTGGATAGGTGCCGCTGGACAGCGTCTGGAAGTAGGCGCCGGTGTTCGTCGTGACCTTCGGCTTGACGATGACGCCCACCGCCGAGAGCTGACCCCCGAGCGCATCGGCCAGCAGGTCCTGGCCGACGGCGGCAACCGACACGACCGGCAGGGTGAAGCCGTGCGGGTATCCGGCGGCAGCCAGCAGCTGCCTGGCCTTGGCGGGATCGTACGGGTAGGCCTTCTCCAGCGCTGAGTCGTAGCTATCCCAGCCGGGGGCAGCCATCTGCGTGATCGGAGTCCCGTAGCCTGAGCCCAGCACCCTGGCCAGGGCGTCGCGGTCGATGGCGTAGTTCAGGGCCTGCCGCACCTGAAGGCTGCCGAGCGCCTTGTCGGTCTTGCCGTCGCGGTCCAGGATGCCCAGGCCGAGCAGGAGCGTGAGCGGGTCGACGTACCGAAGCCCGGATTTCTCCGCCACGGGGACGCTCGTCACGGGCTGGTCCATCGCCACCTGGACCTGCCCGGTCCGGAGAGCCTGGAGTGCGGCCGTGGGGCTTGCGAAGATCTTGACGACCACCTTCGACCAGTGCACCGCCGACTTAGCCCGGTAGTAAGGATTGGGCACGTACGTGTAGGTCGCCCCCGCAACCGTGGCGGTTGGGTCGAGCATGTACGGGCCCGCGCCGTCCGTCTTGGTCGCCAGCGTTCCCGCCCGCACCGCGCGCGGGCTGCCGATCATGCCCAGCGCGAGGATCTGGCCGAAGACCATCTCAAGGTTGGGCGTCGGGCTGCTGAAGTTCAGGGTCAGCGTCAGCGGCCCGGTGACGTCGACCGACTTGAGGGCCGAGAGGTAGCTGGACCCGCCGTTGCCGGGCTTCATCTCGTGCTCGATCCAGGTCTTGACGGCTTCGGCGTTCAGCGCGGTCCCGTCGCTGAACTTGACACCGGGACGCAGCTTGATCGTGAAGCTCTCGTTGCCGGGCCCGTAGCTCCAGCTCTGGGCCAGGCCAGGCCGGTAGCTGCCGTCGGGCGCCTGGACGATCAGCGGGTCGTAGGCGAAGTCGCTGTAGGTCTCGTCAGCTGGCTGCCCCATGGCCGGGTCAAGGCTGGACGGCGGGCTTGGCGTCGCCACCGTAAGCGTGCCGCTTGCCCGCCCGGCGCTCACCAGCGCGCCGGAGCCGCTGCCACTGCAGGCGGTCGCCGCGCCCGTCGCGATGAGGGCGAGCACTACCGAGGCGCATCGCAGCCTCCTGAGGCCGCCCGCGCGTGCCCGGAGCATGCCCGGAGCGCGAGCCGGGCCGCCGCCCCCGCGCGACGCGCCGGCGGCGCCTCGCCGCGGTATCCCCAGCAGCCGGGTCCGATCCTGTGTCATGACCGCTCCTTTCCCGCCGCGCCCCGAGCTGGCCAGCCGCGGGGCGTGAACGACCCGCGCACGGCGGACCGCGAACGCGGAGAGCCGAAGCCCGCCGCGCCGGCTGCCGCGCGTTTCGCCTGGTCAGGCGTTACTAGCGACATATGTCATCGATACCACATTGACGAGACATGTAAACAGCCGGTGACAAGGCGTTTCAACCCTGCCGCGTGCGGCGACCGCGCCGCCCGCCCGCCCGCCCGGCATCGACCGGGTCGCTCAGGCGGGCGTCCCCGCGCATTTCTAGCGTTAAAAAAGCGAGGTTTACGGATGGCGATGACATGGAAATGCAGGAGAAAACATGATTCGTAACCCCCGGTTATTCGCGTAATGGAATTTACCAGGGGCGGCGTGCATCGGTCAAACCAAGATTAAGGGCGCTAACTGGAATTGGCACCCATCTTCCTGCGCGGAAGGCTGGCGCCCGCTAGAGTGCGAACACGTATATGCGCTGGGGAAATGCTTGATCCGAACTGCTGGCGGATTGCGCTATACCCTCCAAATCGGACAAAGGATTAGGCAGCCGGGCATCGGTAATGATGCCCGGGCTGAGCGATTATATGGACTTGCGGCCAGATCGACGGAAGCCAGGAGGAACCATGTCGATCAAAGCAGATAACCTAACTATTCCCGGACGCCTACGGATGCTGTCGGCCGAGCGCGGCGAGCAGACCGCCATTCAGGCGTTGCCCGACGGAGGCAGGCTGACATTCCGCGCCTGGGACCAGCGATCGGACGACGCCGCGCGCGGGCTGGCGGCCATCGGGGTCCGGCCGGGCGACAGGGTACTGCTGCCCGTCACCACCGACTGGCTCAGCCTGGCAGTCGCGTACGCGGCGATCCACAAGTCCGGCGGGACGGCAGTCCCAGTGCTCGCCAGCTACGGCGAAGAGCACGTGAGGTGGGCGCAGGCCAGCGCCGCGGCCGGGGGGGTGGTCAGCGACCAGCCGATTGCCGGATGCGCGGGCTGGGCCAGGTCCCTGGCCGAGCTTGAAAGCGGTGCGAAGGCACCGCTGAATGTCACGGTCAGTGCCCACGACGAGGCCCAGATCATTTTCACCTCAGGGACCACGGGCCGTCCCAAGGGCGTCGCCGCGACGCACGAGAACATATTGCAATCGATATGCAGCCGTCCAGCCGGCCCCGCGAAGGTCGGGCTGCACTCGGTTCCGGCCGCGACCAATGCGGGGCAGGGACTGCTGGTGCAGCCACTCGGCAACACACCGCATACGCTCCTCGTGCTGCCGGAATTCCGCGCGGAGGAATTCCTTGACGCAATCGAGAAGCACCGGCCGACCGATATCGTGCTGGTCCCCACGATGGCACTGGCGCTGCTGCGCGCCCAGGACGCCGCCCAGCGCGACCTTTCCTCGGTGCGCATGGTTCGCACGATGAGCGCTCCGATTAGCCCCGCCTCGCTCGAGCGGATAGACGCCATGTTTCCGAACGCGGCCACGGTCAACATGTACGCGTCAACCGAGTCCTGGCCGGCCCGGGTGCGGGCCCGATTCGACCGCACCCGTCCCGCGTCGGTCGGCAAGCCCGAGGGAGGCACCCGAGTGCGTATCGTCGACGCGTCCGGAGCTGAAGTGCCCACGGGAGTCACCGGTGAGGTCCAGCTCAAGGCGGACGGCGTCACCCCCCGTCGCTATATCGACGCCGCGGCCAGTGCCGAGGTGTTCCTAGCCGACGGCTGGGTGCGCACGGGTGACGTGGGTTACCTGGACGCGGACGGATTCCTCTACTTGAGCGATCGCGTGGGCGACGTCGTCATCAGCGGCGGCTTCAACATCTCCACGCTGGAGGTGGCCGCCGTGCTCGAAGGCCACCCGCAGGTGACGGAGGCCGCGGCTTTCGGCATGCCGCATGAGGTGCTGGGCCAGTACGTGGCGGCAGCCGTCCAGGGGGTGCCCGACCTCGACGTGGCGTCCCTGTACGAGTACGCCCGGGAGCGGCTGGGCCCGGTTAAGGCCCCGCGCCGGATCGCCGTCGCGGCGCGGCTGCCGCGAACGCGGGCGGGAAAGGTCGACAAGCATTCGCTGCCCGCGCTGATCCGGGCGCTTGCCGTCGACGGCGGCGGGCATGCGGGAGGCGGGGCCGACGAGCGTGTCGCGCGGATCTGGGAGGCCGTGCTCCAGCAGCCGGTCACCCCGGCCAGCGACTTCCTTGAGCTGGGCGGCACCTCGCTGGAGGCAGCGGAGATCACCGTCAGGGTCCGACGTGAGCTCGGCAGGGCGGCCAGGGAAGAGGACGTCTACCGCGCGGGGACGCTCGCTGAGTACGCGCAGCTGATGCTGACCGCCCGGCCGCTCGATGACGAGGCGGGTGACGCACCGATCAAGCGCCTGCCACGGAGGACGGGATGACATCGGAGATCTTCCGGGCCTCTTATCTCCAGGAGTCCCTGTACCTGTCGGCGAGGAACGGCGGATCGGCGGTGAACGTCGGGGTGGTGCTGCAGCTTCGCGGTTCCCTGGACATACCTCGGCTGCTAGCGGCCATCGGTGGTCTCGCGTCTCGGCACGAGGCGCTACGAACCACGCTGGCCAGCATCAACGGCGAGGTCTGCCAGGTGGTCGCGCCGTCCGGCGAGGTCCCCGCGGTCGTGCTCGACCTGTCCGCGGAGCACGATCCCAAGGCTGAGGCCATCCGGCTGATCAACGATCACCTGCGCCGGCCGTTCGACCTGCACGGGCCCGCGCTGTGCCGGGCGATAGTCATTACCTGCGGGCCCGGCTCGCACTTCCTGGCCCTTAGCCTGCACCACGCCGTCATGGATGGCTGGTCTGCGAGCGTCCTGGCCGCGGACCTGCGCGCCTGCTACCGCGAGGCTGGTGCCGCCCGGATGGGCGCGCCAGCGCTCCAGCCCGCCGACTACGCGGCCTGGGAACGGCAGGCCGCTGACTCGGCATCGCTGGATGACTGGCGGGAGCACCTGCGCGGGTACAGCGCCAGGGTCCGCATCCCCGGCGCGACGGGTCCCGGCCCGGAGCAGCTCGGCATGGCCTGCGAACTACCCGACGGCGGCCCGGGCGCGTTCGATGGCATCGAAAAGCTCGCCAGGCGGCTCCGCGTTCCCGTGGTGGCGGTACTCGCGGCGGCCCTGGCGGCGTCGCTGCGCGAATACGCCGCTGCCCCGGACTGCGGTCCAGGCGAGCCGCGCCTCATCATAGGCATGGTCCGCGCCAATCGTGAGCGCGCTGAACTGCGGGACACCGTGGGTTACCTGGCGGACATCACGCCGCTCACCATTGACCTGAGCGGCGACCCGGAGTTCGGTGGCCTGGTCGGCCGGGCGGCAGCGGCGCTCGCCTACAGCCGGGACCACCCCGTTCCGCTCGCGGCCCTGGCGCGGTTGCTGCGCACCGGCAGCGGGGAAGGGCCGCTGTTTGACGTCTGCCTCAACTACCTGCCTGGCGGCCCCCCGCCGGAGCTGCCCAGCGGGGGGCTGCTGATGACGAGCGTCGACGTCAAGGACGAGGAGCCATCGGCCAGCCGCTGGTGGGACGGTACCGCGCTGATCGACTACGTGCTGCGCTCCGCCTCCTCGGCGCGGCTCACCGGGTGCGTCCGCGGCGACGTCAACACCTTCGCGCCCAGTTTCCTGGCGGACCTGGCGGACCGGTTCTGGGCGGTCCTGCAGCGCGGAACCGAAGCTCCTGACTTGCAGGTCAGCGAGCTGGCACCAGCCGTTCCGGGAGCGACGCGATGACCGGGCCGGCCGAGACCAACGCACGGGCGGTCGACCTTCTCCCCGTCACCTACCTGGAAGAGGAGTGGGTCAGCGCCGTCGACATGCGGGCATCCGACCATAATCTCCCCCTCGCCATCAGCATCGAAGGTCCCTTCGATCACGGCGTGCTCTTGGACGCGCTCCGGGCGCTGGCGGCACGGCACGAGACGCTGCGCATGGCATTCGTGCCGGGTGAGGAAGGAATCCGGCGTGCCCTGTGGCCCATGGCCGACCCCGGCATCTACACGGCAGACCTCGCGTCCGTTGCCGAAGATGAGCGTGACCGGCAGCTCGACAGCATGATCCTGGCGGAGGCCAGGCGCCCCACTGACCTGACGCGCGCCCCGTTGTGGCGCGGGTTCGTGGCTCGCCTGTCGCCCGTTCACCACGTCCTTGTCATGGTCTATCACCACGTCATCTTCGACGGGTGGTCGACCAGGGTCGCGTTCCGGGACCTGACGAGCCTGTACGCGAGCGCGCTGCGCCGGGAACGACCGCGGCTGCCCGAGCTGACGATCCAGCTCGCTGATTACGCGGGGTGGGAACGGCAGCTCCGCCTGCCGGATGACGCGGTGGCCCACTGGCGCGGCGCGCTGCCCGGTGAGACCGCTGCGCTGCCGATGGACCGCGAAGCGGGGCACGGGCCGCAGGTCATCGCCGGCCGAGCGTATCCCGCCATCCCCGCCAGCCAGGTCAGCCAGCTTGACGCGATCGCCGGGGCCGCGGGGGTGACCCTGACCAGCGCGCTGCGCTCGGTGGTGCTCACGGCGCTGCGTCCATACCTTCCGGAGCAGGTGGTCATTGGCTGCGTCCATGGCAATCGAGAACGGCCCGAGCTTCAGCCGATCATCGGGCTGTTGTCAGATCACCTGCCGGTCCGGGTCGATCTCTCCGGCCGCCTCTCCTTCCTTGACCTGATCACCCGGGTCCACGCCGCGGTGCGGGCCGCGCGCCGGCACCAGGCACCCTCCGGCTCGATCGCCAGCGTCGTGCCGTCGCTTCCCGTGGGGGAGCAGATGTTCGAGATCTCCATCAACAACATGCGGCACTCGGCGCCGCTCGTCGAGCGGGTGACCGCGCCCGACGGAGCCGTCGTCACGTTCTCGGTGCGCGATGTCGCGGCGGCCGGGCTATGGCCGCGGATCAGGCACGCGTTCTCGGGCGGGGTCCGGCTGGGCTACCAGCTCCGCCAGGCTCTTAGCGGACAGGTGAGCGGGGAGATCTGGGGTCACGTGCCCGCTTTCCAGACCGCGACGATCGACGCGCTCGGCCGCGCCTTCGCCGAGACGGCAGGCAAGATCGTGAGCGATCCGCGGCGGGACATCAAGGCGCACGCGCCGGTGCCGGGCCCGCGCCAGCGGTGATGTCCGGCCTCATCTCGCGGGGGCCGCCCGGCCAGCGAACTGGCCCCGCCTGGAGTTCCGCACGACGGCCAGGCCCGGCGTTGCTCGCGATCGCGACGGCCCAGTTCATGGTGGCGCTGGACACCACCATCGTCAACGTCGCCTTGCCGCACATCCAGCAAGCCCTCGGGCTCTCCGGCTCAGGCCTGGAATGGGTGGTCAACGCGTACGCGGTGACCTTCGGCGGGGTCCTGCTCATCGGCGGCCGGGCCGGGGACCTGCTCGGCCGCCGCCGGGTGTTCGCCGGGGGGCTCCTGCTATTCTCCGCCGCGTCGCTCGCCGGCGGCCTGGCCAGCTCGCAAGCCTGGCTGCTGGCCGCCCGGGCGGTCCAGGGAACCGGCGCGGCGATCACCGCCCCGGCCGCGCTCGCGCTGATCGCGACCACCTTCCCCGAGGGCCGGCCGCGGAACCGGGCCATGGGCGTCTACTCGGCCACCAGCGCGGCTGGCGGCACGATCGGGCTACTGGCCGGCGGCCTGCTCAGCACCTACGCCTCCTGGCGGTGGGTGCTGTACGTCAACGTGCCCATCGGGGTGGCCGTGGCCCTTGCCGTGCCGCTGGTGCTCGCCGAGGCGCCGCGTCAGCGCGGCCGCTTCGGCCTGCCTGGCGCGATCGCCGGCGCGGGCGGGGTCGCCGCCCTCGTCTACGGCCTTTCCGCGGCCGCCGCCTCCCCGGACGGGACCTCTCACTGGAGTGACCGGAAGGTTATCGCCTCGCTCACCGCCGCGGCGGTGCTGCTTGGCGCCTTCGCCCTGATCCAGGCGCGCAGCCAGCAGCCGCTGGTGCCTGCCCGGCTCCTGCGCGACGGCGACCGGTGCGCCGCCTACCTGATCATGGTCTGCGCGGCGACCGCGATGTCCGCGGTGTTCTTCTTCCTGACTGTGTTCCAGGAAGAGGTCTGGGGTTACTCTCCGCTGCGCACCGGGGGCAGCTACCTGCCGATGACCGCCGCCGTGCTCACGGCATCCGGCGCCTCTGCCCGGCTAGTCACGCGGGTCGCCACCCGGCCGCTCCTGCTCGTCGGCGCGGCCGCCGCGACCGGAGGGCTGTACTGGCTGTCTCGCCTCAGCGAGCACGGCAGCTATGCCGGCGCGGTCCTCGGTCCCACGCTGGTCGTCGGCTGGGGACTCGGGCTGCTGTCGGTACCCCTATCGCTGACCGCGCTGTCCCGGGTCAGGGACAGCGACTCCGGGGTAGCCTCCAGCTTGCTCAGCGCCGGCCAGCAGGTCGGCGGCTCCATCGGCCTGGCGGTCCTCGGCACCCTCGCCTGGACTGCCGCGGCCGGCCGCGCCGGTACCCGGGTGACCGGCACCGCGACCAGGGCCGGGCGCCGTGCCGGGCCGGACGGCCAGCTGCCCGCGGCGATCTACCAGCATGCCCTGGCCACCGGCTTTGGCCGCGCGTTCCTGGCGGCGGCCGCGATCATGGTGGTGGCCCTGGCCATCGCCGTCATCAGGATTCCGGCGGCGCGCGGGACTTCGCCGGGCGCGGGCTCGCGCCACCGCAGACGCGGGCGGGGCTGGACGCGGTGGAGGCGGAAGTGGAGCCGCGCTGGTGCGGTACCCCCCAGGCACTCCCGGCCATCAGCCACCCGAAGGGGGTCCTCGCGAGAGCGGAGCCGCGCCCGTCACCGCAAGACGGTCAAAGGTCGCATACCGCGGTTATCATGCAACCATGAGTGGTGGGACGGGGGACGTCTGCGCCAATTGCGGCGCGCCGCTGGACTTGGGTAACGATGGGGAATGCCGCTGGTGCCGCGCGAAGGTGCGGGGGTGGCATTCGCGGCTTTATCGCAACGGCGGTGGCCGGCCGGCCGTTCGATGGCGGTGGAACTGGCGCGTCGGCGCGATCACGGCGGTCGCCATCGGCCTGGCCGCCGGGGTCGGCGCCGGGATCTCCAGCTACGCCGGCTCGCACCAGACCGGCCCGCCGGCGGCGACCGCCTCCGGGCCGCCCGGCGCGAACCAGGCCGTAGCCCCGGGGTCGACGGCCCTGCAGGCGCTCAGGCAGGACTTCGGCCCCTGGCGGCAGCTCAGCGGGCGGCTGACCGGCAGCCCCGCCCTGCTCTTGCTGCAAGGCGGCGGCGCCTTCGCGTCGTCGCGGTGGACGGTGCCATCCTCCGCGACGCGGTGGGCGCAGGACATCGGCGGCAACGTCACCTCCGTGGCGCGCTCCGGTGATCAGGCCGCTATCACGGATGCCGATGGCGTCGATTACACCGTCGGCATCGATCAGGCGTTCATCATCTCCAGTAACCCCGGCACCGTGCTGCTGATCAGCCCGGGCAGCGCGGTCATGTCGATGTCCCTGGCGCAGGCGACCGCCGTGCGGCAGTCCCTGAAGGGGTAAAGCGATGTCCCCGGTACTGCTGGGCCTTACCTGGGCCGTCATATTCGCCGTGCCCGTGAGCCTGCTCAGCCGATGGCGAGTGCGCATGAGGCCGCGAGCGAAGGCGGCATCGCGCCCGGGCGCGCATTCCGCGGCAAGCCGGCCGGCGCCGCGGACGAGGCTCGTGCGGGCGCTATCGGGCAAGCGCACCGCCTGGCTGGCGGCGGTCAGCTTCGGGGTGCTGTTCTGCGTCGACAGCCTCGCCTTCTACCAGGGCCGCCCGACGATGACCTTCGGCGGACTGGTCCCGCTGATCCTGGTGAACCTGATCCTGTCGGTGATCATCGCCACGGTCTTCTCCGTCGGGCGGGTCAACGCGGGCAACGCGGTAGCCATGCTGGCGATCGTGGCCTTCGGCACCGTGTGGCTCATCGGGCACAACGGCGGGCACGACGCCTACCGGGCCGCGCACCTGGTCAGCGTATCGTCGGCGCCCAGCGACCAGATGCCGGCCAGCAGCACGGACAACATGGTGATCGTCTCGCCCGACATCGCCGCGACCAAGGCCTCACAGGCCATGGCCACCGGCCTCGCCGGCCAGCGCAACTACAGCACCTACCTGCAGCTGGGCCCGGCGACGTTGCAGTACGTGAACGGGCGGATGTGGTACGTGTTCCCGCTGGAGTTCGACGGCGCGGGCAACAAGGCGCGGCTGCACGCGATCGAGCCTGGCTACATCATGGTGTCCGCCGAGGACCCGGACGCCATCCCGGTTGAGCACTACGACGGCCCCTACACCATGGTCGTCAGCCTGGGCGGCGGGCAGGGCAGCGAACCGGACCGGTGGGCCTACAGCCACGGCTACAGCGGATACCTGCTGGACAACCCCACGCTGGAGCTCAATGACCAGGGCCTGCCCAATTACACGGTGACGCTGCTGGCGCCCCAGCTGGGCTGGACGTTCTACGCCCCGGTCGCGGTCCTGGTGATAGACGCGCACACCGGCCAGATCACCCGGTACGCCCTCGGCGATGTCCCGGCCTGGGTCGACCGCGTGTACAGCCGGCAGATGGCGGTGAGGATCGCGGACTGGTACGGGCAGTACTCCCAGGCCGGCTTCCAGGGAGCCGGCAGCAGCAACGCCAACCGCTTCCGGGTGTCCGGCGCGCCGGTCATGGTCTACACCGGGGCCAGCCATCCGATGTGGCGCATGTTGCTGACCAGCTACAACAACGACAACTCGGTGGCCAAGGTCGTCGAGATGAACGCCGCCACCGGCGCGATGCGGATCTACGCGCCGCAGCGGCCGATGGGGATCGAGGATCCGGTTACCCAGGCCTTCGACAATGCCTCAGGTATCGGTGCCACGCTGGTCAAGGCCGACCACTACCAGGCCGTCGACCTGACCCTGCACGTCATCTACGGCCGCCTCACCTGGATGGGGACCTACGAGCCGGAAGGCTCGAGCCCGAGCTTCGTCGGCGTCGGGTTCGTCGACGCGTACGAGGCGACGGCGAACAACGTCGTGTTCGGCAACAGCAGGTCCGCCGCGCTGAACAACTACCAGGCCCAGCTGGCCACCGAGAGCACCGCCAACGGAGCCGCGCCCGGACAAGGCGGCCAGTACCAGACGATAACCGGCACCATCGCCGACATCCAGTCGGACATCACCGGCGGGCAGAAGTACTGGTACGTCATCCTGGACGGCCAGCCGGGACACGCCTACGTCGGCACCGTGGCCTCGGTCGGCCCCGCCCTCGTCTTCGCCAGGCACGGCGACCCGGTCACGATCCGGATCCTGGCCGTCAGCGCCCAGGAATCCACCGAGACCATGCAGTCCTTCACCGACGCCCGCGTTCCCCTGCGCCTGCCGGGCTCGTAACCGCGGGTGGCGGCGACGGCGGCGAGCGCGGGCGGGCGGCATGAAGACGCCGGGGGCCTAGTGCCGTTAGGCCCCCGGCGCCAGCTGTCGGGTTACGCCAGGGAGGCGAGGTGGGGGGCTACCGTGTTCGCGAAGTTGTAGCCGCTGGACGCGTCCCAGTTGATGGACCAGGTCATCGCCCCGCGAAGGGCCGGATAGGCCGACGACGGGACGAAGCTGCCGCAGTTCATGCGGGCCGCCAGGCAGTCGAGGGCGCTGTTGACCAGTGACGGGCTGACGTACCCGCCGCCGGCCGCCGAGGGGGAGGCCGGGAGGCCGAGGCCGACCTGCGAGGCCGACAGGCCGCCCTGCAGCTCGATGCAGGCCAGGGCGGTCATGAAGTTCTCGGTGCCCTCGGCGTAGACGCCGCCGTCACAGCCGTTCATCGTGCCCGAGTTGTAGTACTGGGTGTTGATCATCGTCAGGATCGACTTGATGTTCAGCGCCAGCTGGAAGTAGGCGCCGCCCGTGGAGTCGGTGTCGATGGTCTGCGGGGCCAGCGTGATGATAAGGCCCGCGCCCACGTCGCCGCGCAGCTGCTGCAGGGCCGAGGCCATGAACGTGGGATTGACGCCGTTCTCCAGGTCGATGTCGACGCCGTCGAACCCGTACTGCCGGATGATCGAGAAGACGCTGCTGGCGAAGTTGCTCGCGCTGGTGGCGTCGGACACCGACACCGTGCCGTTCTGCCCGCCGACCGACAAGATCACCTTCTGCCCGCGGGAGTGGGCGGTGGCGATGTCGGCGATGAACTGCGCCTGCGGATAGCCGCCGAGCGCGGAAGACAGCGCGGAGTCCAGGCTGAAGGACACCTGGCCGGGGGTCGCCGTCGCGTTCGCGAACGCCACGGCGATGAGGTTGTAGCTGGCCGGCACGCTGGCGATCTTGAGCGGGGTGGCGCCGTTGGTGAAATCCTGCCAGTAGCCCATCAGCAGGTGCGCGGGCAGGGTGCCCCCGCCGCCCCCGCCGCCGGACGCGGCCGTGGTCGCGCTGACCTGGCTGGACTTCGGCGAGGTGCCCGCGGAGTTGGCGGCGGAGACCGCGAACGCGTAGGTGGTCGAGGCGGCCAGGCCGGTGATGGTGGCGCTGGTCGCGGTGACGGTGCTCACCTGGCTGCCGTTCTCGTACACCTGGTAGCCGGTGACCGTCCCGGACGGGGCGGTCCACGACAGCGAGACCGACGACGACGTGGTGCTGGTGACGGCCAGGTCCGCCGGCGCGGCCGGAGCCTGCGTCCCGCCCCCGCCGCCGCCGCTGCCGGCCGGGCCGGTGAGGGTGAGGCTGTCGGCGTAGAACACCGGCTGGGCGTACCAGCCGTGGATGTAGATCGTGACGCTGGTGGTGGACGATCCGGTGGTGAAGGTGGTCGACAGCTGGGTCCAGCTGGCGGCCGCGGGCGTCCAGTTGCTGGTGTCGCTGGTGCCGGTGCCGGTGTCGCCGAGGAAGACGTAGTTCCCCTCCACCTGGCCGCTGAGGCTGTAGGACGACGACGGCTGGACGCTGACCACCTGGCTGCACTGCGCGTAGTCGCTGTTGCTGGGCGTGCCGGCCAGCGCGCGGGAGTCACCGGGGTAGACCGGCGAGGTGACGACGGCGTCGCCGGATGAGCAGGTCCAGCCGGAGGTGTTGCCGGCGCCGAAGTCGCCGTTGACGAGCAAGTTGGCCGCCGCCGAGGCGCCCGGGGCGACGGCGGCGCCGGCGGCCACTGTGACCAGGAGCGCCGCGAGGGTGCTGAGCGCTAGCCGCAGGGCACCGCGAGGCGGGGATGAGGAGGTAGGCAACCGTTGACCGTGAGGGAGGAGATGCATGACGGCCTCCAGGGGGCGGGGCGAGGTCGGCACGAGCGGTGAAGCTACCTCGGTGGGAAACTAATAGGAAACTTACCTATTAGTTTCCGTCAAGGTAGCATCGCCCCGGCGGGGGGTCAACGGTGTCCGCAGAAGAAGCGTGATTGACCGGTGCGCGGACGTGACCGGGCCGCTTTCCGCGTGTGAGGAGCAGTGTCACGGTGTTCCGCGGAATGTCACGCCGCAAAGGTGTCAGCTCACCTTTCCGAAGGAGGACATCATGCCAAGCGCAAACCGGATGACGACGGCGGTCGCGCTCGACGCGCCGCAGATCGAGGGGCGCTACGCCACCCTGGGCGACTACACGGTCAGCTTCGAGACGTTCCGGCAAGACGCCGATCCCGCTCCGTATTTCGCGGGGCTGCCAGATGACCGCTGCCAGTGCGCGCACTGGGGCGTCGTGACAGCAGGCCAGCTGACCTTCCGCTGGCCGGATCATGACGAGACCTACGTGGCGGGCGACGCCTACTACGCGCCGCCCGGGCACCTGCCCCTGGTGGCCGCGGGCACGACCATCGTGGAGTTCAGCCCCACCGCTGACCTGGAGGCCACCATGGCCGTCGTCGAGCGGAACCTCGCCGGATCGAGCGTGTCGCCATGAGCGCGCAGCCGAGCACGAGCGTGGTCACCGGCACGGCGGGCGGGGGAAGCGGCCAGCGGGACGCGAACGCGGTCGTCGCGGACCTGATCAGGTTCCTGGAGACCGGCACCGCCTCGGACCGGCTATTCGCGGCGGACGTGTTCGCGGACCTGTCGCTGCCGCACTGGCGGGTCCAGAGCGGTACCGCGGCGGAGGTCATCGCCATAAGGGCCGAGGGCCACCCGTGCCCCGGGCAGGTGCACGTGGAGCGCGTCGAGCAGACTGGCCACGGCTTCACCATCGAGTTCGAGGAGCGCTGGGAGGACGGGGGCCAGCGATGGTATTGCCGGGAGATGATCCGCGCCGACGTGACCGACGGCCGCATCGCGGAAATGTCCATCTACTGCACCGGCGACTGGGACGAGGCCAAGCAGCGCGAGCACGCCCAGGCGGTGCGGCTGATCCGGGCGTGACCAGGGGCTTCCCGGGAGCCTACGATGAGGCATGGTGACGGACTCGCCCGTCGTCCGCGATCTCCTCGGCCGCGCCGACGCTGCTCGCGCGGTCGGCCAGGGGGCGGTCGCGGCGCGCCTGTACGACGAGGCCGCCGCGCGCTGCCGGGAGGCGAACGACCTTGACGGGTGGACCGAGGCAGTGCTCGGGGCGGCCTCGGTCCACCTGTTCGGCGCGGCGCCCGGCAAGCTGCCGGCCCAGCTGCACGACGTGCTGGCCCGCACGACCGATGAGGCGACCCGGGCGCGGCTAGCCGCCGCGCTCGCCCGCTGCTGGGCGTACGCCGGCCATCCGGCCCGCGCCGTCCGGTTCGCCGACGAGGCCGTGGAGCTCGCTGAGCGCGCCGGGACTCCCGAAATGGCGGCGGACTGCCTCGACGCCGCGCTCGCGGTCCACTGGGGCCCCGACGAGCTCGACGTGCGCCGGTCACTGGCCGCCCGCCTGGACGAGACCGCCGCCCACGTGCTCGATCCCGCCGCCCGGCTACAGGCGCACCTGTGGGCGTTGCAGGTCGCCTGCGAGGCACTCGACCTTCCGGCGATGCATCGCCAGATGCGCGCCCTGGAGCTGCTGGGCGAGGAGTCCGACCGGGCGCTGTTCTTCGCCGCGTCGCGGCGGCTCATGCTCGACCTGCTGCGGGGCCGCACTGATACCGCGGCCCGGCTGCGGAGCCTGGCCGCGCAGGCATCGGAACGGGCGTCCCTGGCCGATGCCTGGATGGTGCTCAAGGCCATGAACGCTTACTCGGCGGCGCAGTCAGGTGACATCGACGCGTGCGCGGCGGCAGCGGCCGAGTGTGAGGAGTGGGCCGTGGCCGAAGGCGTCACGGTGGTGTGCGCCGAGGCTGCCTACCTGTGGTCGTGCACGCCGATGCTGGACCGTGCGCGCGCCCTCGTCCGCACCTTCAGCGGGCCTTCCCTCGACGACCTGCCCCGCGACGTGAACTGGCTGCTGACCCTACAGTGCCTGCTGGAGGCCGCGCTGGCTGTCGCCGACCGCGACGTGGCCGGGAACTGCGCCCGGTTGCTGGCACCCTACGAGGGCAGGGCGGTGTTCAACGCCGGCGCGGTGATGTTCCATGGCGTCACCGACGACACCCTGGCCCGCGCGGCGGCGCTGCTCGGCGACCCGGTGACAGCAGCGCGGCTGCGTGAGCGGGCGCTGGCGACCTACGAGCGCATTGGCGCCCAGTGGTGGCGAGACCGGCTCGCATTGTGGCAACCGCCGTCGGCGGAGGGGTGGCGACCTTCGGCGGAGGGCGGATCGGGCGGCCCGCACCGGGCGCACCTGCGCCCGGTGCCGGGCGGGCTGTGGATGGTCGGGCCAGCCGGGACGGCCACGCCGCTGCCCGCCCGGCGCGGCTTCGGCTACTTGCGAGAACTGCTGCGCCGCCCTCACCAGCCAATCGCCGCGCTGGACCTCGTCGCGGCGGGAACGGGAACCGTGGCGCAGCCGGGACTCGGCGTGCTCGACCGGCAGGCGCTGAGCGCTTACCGCAAGCGCCTGCGCGACCTCGATTCCGAACTCGCCGAGGCTGAGCAGTGGTCTGACATCGGCCGGGCAGACGCGCTGAGGGAGGAGCGCGACGCGCTGCTGGCCGAGCTCGCCCACGCCGCGGGACTGGGCGGACGCGCCCGCCTGGCCGGCGCCAGCGCCGAGCGCGCCCGGGTCGCCGTGAAGAAGGCCATCAGCTCAGCGATTGACCGCGTCGCCGCTGTCGATGAGCCGCTCGCGCGGCATCTGTCGGTTCGCGTCCGCACCGGGCTGACCTGCTCCTACGAACCCGATCCGGCGGATAGCCGGGACTGGATCCTCGACTAGCGGCCGGGCGGGGATTCGCGGGCGCTGAGCCGTCCGCCTGGCCGCTAGGGCTGGACTCGACCAGTGGCGCCCCAGGCGAGTGATCGCATGTCAGCCAGCACCCGGTTCAGTTCCGCGGCGAGGCCCTCAGGGACGCGGCCCGCGTAGCACCCGGCGAGCGAGTCGTAGTACCAGAGATGCTCGGCCGGGTCCCGTTGCGAGAAGCGCTCCCAGACGGCCGCGCCGGCGGCGTGCAGGTCGGCGACGATCGAGCGGGCGTTGTGCAGCTTGTCGCACGCGGAGACGAGGAACACGCGGGGATCGGCCTCGTCGGCGAGACGGCGGATGTAGCGTTCCTTGCGCTCGCGCCAGGGGGGCTTGGCCGCCCCCGGGACGGCTATGGCATCGGAGCAGCCGACGACGATATCGGCGACCCGGTCGCCGAGCTCGCCGCGGATCCGCGCCTCGGTCCGGGCACCGTCGTCGGAATCCTCGATGGCATCGTGCAGGAGCCCGCTGATCGCGGCGTCCTCATCTCCGCCGTGCTCCAGCGCCAGCGCGGCGACCGACATCAGGTGCGACAGGCAGGGGATGCTCGTCCCCTTGCGCAGCTGAAGGG
>Ga0157369_10003318_pt1 | contig 19131 bp, 8 predicted proteins | sample C25metaG_FD_113461 | JGI IMG/M metagenome (GOLD analysis project Ga0157369, IMG submission 113461) | Corn rhizosphere microbial communities from Kellogg Biological Station, Michigan, USA - C2-5 metaG | ecosystem: Host-associated > Plants > Roots > Rhizosphere > Soil | place: USA: Michigan... | reverse complement strand
TCTGGTCCGCAGAGTGCCTATAGCGCGCACTGATTGGTCAACTTTGCATCGAACCGGTGTTCCGCAATCACCTTGCTTCCAATCGGTATACTGTTTCGAGTAAAACTCTCTCGCTCCAGGCAGCGAGAGCCCAAGACGAAGCCACCCGACGCCACCGGGAGCAAGCGATACGAACGAGGTTCACTCAATCAGAAGAAGGTGAATCTCATGAACCAACTGGAGCTATATGAAATTCAATCGCATGCCGGCCGGACCATCGTTGCCGCATTGACCCAAGAGCAAGCTGCCCAGATATTCGTTACCTGGGAAGCTTCGGAGGGCCGACAGGCCGAGGAATTCTCGGTAAGAAAGCTTCCTCTCGACAGCCTGTCGCCAGTCCACCAAGCGCAACTTCGAGCGGTGCTCTCAGCCGAGAAGGCAGGCATTGTCCGCCATGATGCAGAAAACGGCTGGACCGTTCACTGGGACGGTTGGATTTCGGGCGATCCTGCAGATGAGGAGGATCACTCACTGCTGAGCATTTTCCACGTCGGCGGGGAACCGATCAACGAGGTTTATGTGCTTGCTCATGACGAGGTCCGTGCCCGCGAACTCGTGCGAATGCACTTTCAGGAGCTTGGGCGAGTGTCAAAGGACCTATTGCTCACCGAAGTCGCTCTTCAAGATGTGGAAGAGGAGGCGGCGAACGATGCCGTCAATGAGGCGCTGGATATTGGCTGGGAGGGGTTAGTCACCAGCGACGAAGCAGGTTTCTGGTCGTTTACTACGCCCCTTGGCAATCGCGCTGCGCACCTCGACGCCAATCATTGAAGCGAGAACCGCGGCGAGCCAATGCGCTCGCCGCTGCCTCATCACATTGGTCGAATTATCTGCAATCAAAGTTGAAAACAGTGCGAGAAATTTTCGCCCTTCACAGCACCCGGGCACTTCTGGCGTTTTACTGCCTCGCGTAGCCGAACAGCCGACGCCGCTCAAAGTTGATCGAGTAAAGCAAATGCGTGCGGAGTGGCTTTATGCTATACTGCACGATGCCCCAGAAACCGCGCAACCTCATCACCGACGAACAGTGGCTTGAGGCCGCCGAAGCCTATGAGCTCGGATTCAAACGCGCATATGAGATCGCGACCGAGCTCGGGGCGTCACCTTCAACCGTTTCCCGCGAGTTTAAGCGCAGGGCGTGCCGGAAAGGCTGTAGGGCAGCCGAAACAGTGATTGAGCTTGAGGCTGAGCTTGATCGGAAAGCGCGGGCAAGAGCGGTGGCGGAGGAAGCGAACGAGAACGCGGCATGGGAGCGAACGGCGGCCATGGACCGAATGATAGAGGAAATGATGAGAGCGTTACTGGCTGCAGATCAGGCCGGGAACCTTTCTTCGGCGGCGCCAATCATTCAGCAGGTCGGCGGCGCTGTTGGAGTGAAGCTGGCGCGATAGGCTTTCCACTTTCCCGCTGGCGATGGGAGCCGTTCTCGCGCTACGGTCGGGCCGCTCGGTATCGAGGCGTAGCGGGGGAACCAGTGCAAGTTCTGCACCGGATGACGATAGAGATCGATCGGTGACGCCGGAGGCTCGCGCTCGGCAGCTAATCGACAAGCAGCTTGAGGCTGCCGGCTGGGAGATTCAGGATCGCTCCCAGCTCGACCGCCATGCTTCGCTTGGAGTGGCGGTCCGTGAGTATCCTATGGCTAACGGCCCAACCGATTACCTTCTATTCGTTGAGGGCAAGGCGTGCGGCACGGTCGAGGCCAAGCCCGAAGGCTTCACACTGAGCGGCGTGGCAGAGCAGGCCACTGGCTACAACGCCAACGCACCAGGTCCGCTCGCAACCTGGGGAACGCCCCTGCGCTTCGACTACGAGGCGAGCGGATCGGAGATTCTGTTCTCCGACCTGCGAGATCCCGACCAGCGGTCTCGACAGCTCTTTCAATTTCATCGGCCTGAGACGTTGCTCGACTGGCTCAAGGCCGACAGCAGTATTCGTGCGCGGCTGGTTCAGCTGCCGCAGCTTCCCATAGATGGGCTTCGCCATTGCCAAGTCGAAGCAATCGACGGCGTGGAGAATAGCCTACGCACCGGCCACCCGCGCTGCCTGATTCAGATGGCCACCGGAGCTGGTAAGACGTTCACCGCGGCCACATTGTGCTACCGGCTCCTCGCGCACACCGGGGCCAAGCGGATCCTATTCCTGGTGGACCGTAACAACCTTGGTAAGCAGACGCTCAAGGAGTTTCAGAACTACCGGCCGCCAGGCACCGGCCGCAGCTTCACCGAGCTTTACAATGCACAACGCCTTGGACCGGCTGGTCTCCATCCCGCATCAAAAGTGGTCATCTCGACGATCCAAAGGCTCTACAGCCAACTGACGGGCGCGGAGATCGACGAGACGGCCGAGGAACGTAGCGAGTTTGAAACCGCTCACGCACCCATTCGTGAGCTTCGCTACAACTCCCAGCTGCCGCCGGAGACTTTCGACTTCGTGATCGTCGATGAATGCCACCGCTCGATCTACGGAAGCTGGAGGCCGTTGCTCGACTATTTCGACGCGCAGATCATCGGCCTGACGGCGACACCGTCGCCGGCCACCATGGGCTTCTTCAACCGGAACATCGTTGCCGAATACCCATACGAGAAGTCGGTCGCGGACGGGGTGAATGTCCCATTCGAGATCTTCCGTATTCGCACCCAGATCGGGGAGCACGGCGGACGCATCGAAGCCGGCTACTCGGTGCCGAGGCGTGACCGCCACACACGACGCCAGCGATATGAAGAGCTCGACGACGACCTGGTCTACGCCCGAAGCGACCTCGATCGTTCGGTGGTCGTCCCCAACCAGATCAGAACGGTGCTGGAGACCTATCGCGACACCCTCTTTACTGAGCTGTTCCCTGGCCGCTCCGAGGTGCCCAAGACCCTGATCTTCGCGAAGGACGACCATCACGCGGAGGAGATCGTCACCATTGCTCGCGAGGTGTTCGGTAAGGGCAACGAGTTCGCCAAGAAGATCACCTACGCGGCCACTGACCCTGAGCATGTCCTCGCGCAGTTCCGCAACGACTATCTGCCTCGCATAGCGGTGACCGTGGACATGATCGCGACCGGCACTGATGTGAAGCCTATCGAAGTGCTGATCTTCATGCGCGATGTCCGGTCCGCGCTTTATTTCGAGCAGATGCGGGGCCGTGGCGTGCGATCGCTAGACCCCACCGATCTGAGCCGAGTTACGCCCGATGCGCCGGCGAAGGAGCGCTTCGTTCTCATCGATGCGGTGGGAGTGACCGAGAGCGAGAAGACGCTTGTCCAGCCGCTGGAGCGCAAGCGCGGCGTCGCCTTTGAAAGGCTTCTGGAGAATGTCGCATCAGGGCAGAGCGATCCCGATACCGTATCCAGTCTCGCGCACCGGCTGGCCATGCTCGATCGAAAGCTCGGACCGGAGGACAAGCAAAAGGTTGAGGAGACCGCGGGGAAGAGCCTCTCGGTCCTTGCGGCCGAACTTGTGGGCGCGCTCGACGAAGACCGCATTGAGGCTGCACCAGATCCCGTTGTTGAGGGGCGGCGGCTTCGCGAAGAGGCTCTACGGCCGTTTGGCAGGCCCGCCCTGCGCAATCTCCTGATCGATCTCAAGAGGGCCAGCGAGGTCATCATCGACACGGTGTCGAGCGACATCGTCATCTCGTCGGCATTCGACCCCGAAGCTGCTGAGAGGCTGACGACGAACTTCCGTAGCTTCATCGACGAGAAGCAGGACGAGATCGTTGCTCTGTCGATCCTGCTGGGTCGGCCTTCTGCCCAGGCGCGGCTTACTTACAACAGTCTCGAAGAACTTCGCGCCGCGATGCTCCAACCCCCATGGCTACTCCAGCCGCTGGAGCTATGGAGCGCCTATCGGCGGCTGCGGGGGGACAAGGTGCGGGGCAATCCGGCCAAGACATTGACTGACATCGTCTCGCTCGTCCGGTTCGCGATCGGGCAGACCGAAGACCTTGCTCCGCTCTCATCGGTGGTCGCCGGCAAGTTTAACCTCTGGCTGCACCGCGAGGAGAGGCAGGGCCGCGTCTATACGCAGGAGCAGCTCGGCTGGTTGGAAGCGATCAGAGACTATCTGGCGGCGAATGTGGAACTTCCCTTGCGCGACCTCCAGGACCAGTCAGCGTTTGCTCGCCGTGGAGGTGTCGTCGCAGCGAGGCGAGCATTCGATGGCCGGTTGGAAGCAGTGCTCGACGATCTCACAGCTGCCTTAGTCGCCTAATGGCGACAGTGCTTGAAGAGCGCGAGTCCTCGACGTGCAAGTCAGTCAAACTTGGAGATTTGTTAAGAAAGCGCGTGGCCAAGGTGGCTCCGGCAGAGGCGCCAGACCTCCCATTCGTCGGGTTGGATGCGATCGCGCCGAATGGGATGAAGCTGCTCGGCTCCGTTCCGTTTGGTTCACTTCGTAGTGGCGGATCGCGATTTGAACCTGGAGATGTTCTTTACGGGCGACTCCGGCCGTATCTCAACAAAGTTTGGCTTGCCGATCGAGTTGGAGCAGCTTCCGGCGAGTTCTTCGTCCTGCAATGCTCGCCTCAGCTCGATCCGAGCTACTTAGCTTACCTGCTTCATTCCCGCAGTTTCGTGGATTATGCATCTCATCGCGTTACTGGTGACAGACCGCGCCTCGACTACAGTCACCTTGCCTCTTTCGAGGTTATTCTCCCGCCGCTCGACGAGCAGCGCCGCATCATTTCGCACGTCAATCAGCTCATCACGGAACTCGAGGACGGCGAGGAAGAGCTCCGGCGCGCTCGGAAGGATCTCGAAACCTACCGCAAGTCGTTTTTGCAAGCGGCCGTGATTGGAGAGATCACTGCTGATTGGCGCGCCCTAAACGACCCCACGGAAACGGGTGGGCAGCTCCTGCGGCGCCTCGTTCGTGAGCGTCGCGAAAGGTGGGACGCCAATCCCAAGAACAAGGGAAAGGAATACACCGAACCGCCAGACCCACAGCAAAACAGGGCCGTTCGGTTGCCGGCCGGATGGGCTTGGGCGAGCTGGAGCCAGCTCGGCGACTCTCAGAACGGCAAGGCTTTTCCTAGCGCCCACTACTGCGACGCCGGCATCAAGCTGTTAAGACCAGGCAACCTTTTTGCGGATGGCTATGTGCGGTGGACAAACAAGAACACGCGTTACCTGCCGGAAGCTTACGCGGAGAGGGAGGCAGGTCTCTTAGTTTCTGGGGGCGAGCTCGTGATGAATCTGACCGCCCAATCGCTCGCCGACGAGTTTCTGGGTCGCGTCTGTCTGACGCAGGCCGGCGAGAAGTGCCTGCTCAACCAACGACTAGCGCGCCTGACGCCCCATGGCGTGAATGTCTCGTATGTTTGGCTCGTGCTGCGGTCGACCTTGTTTCGGGCATTTGTCGATCGATTGAATACGGGAAGCATGATCCAGCACATGTATACGAGACAGCTCGCGACTTTCGCTGTCCCGTTACCACCAGCCGGCGAGCAAGCTGAGATCGTTCGGCGTGCATCTATCGCGCTCGAAACCATCGAACTTCTGGAAGAGTCACTAGACCAAGCCGCGAACACTTCTGTGCTTCGAGGGTCCATCCTTGCGGCCGCATTTCGCGGAGAGCTTGCTCAATGAACGAACAGGTGCTCGTCTCGAAGGTCTGGAACTACGCGCATGTGCTGCGTGATGAAGGCGTCTCCTACGGCGACTATCTAGGCCAGATTAGTTTCCTGTTGTTCCTCAAGATGGACGAGGAGCGCTCAAAGGCGCTGGGCGAGCCTTCGGCGATCCCCGACGATTGCCGCTGGGACACGATCCGGTCAAAGTCGGGCGAAGCGTTGGAGCAGCATTACAAGGAAGTGCTGAGCACGCTTTCGCGCCGATCCGACATCGTCGGCACATTGTTTCTGAAGGCTGAAAGCAAAATCGCCGATCCAGCGAAACTAGAGCGGCTGGTGCGGCTCATCGACGGCGAGACTTGGATGGGTCTCAATGTCGATGTGAAGGGAGCGATCTACGAGGGTCTGCTTGAACGCAATGCCGGTGAGGTGAAGTCGGGCGCGGGGCAATACTTCACCCCGCGACCGCTCATTGAAGCGATCGTCGAGGTCATGGACCCCGATCCTACAGAGACGGTCCACGACCCCGCAGCGGGCACCGGCGGCTTTCTTCTCGCAGCCTACGAACACATGCGACGCAACCCGGCCGCGCAGGATCGCAAAGTCGCCGGGTGGCTCAAGAACGAGGCGTTCTCCGGCAAGGACATCGTCGCGGAAGTCGTGCGGCTCTGCGCGATGAACCTCTACCTGCACAACATCGGCGGTTCGGTCTCGCCTGTGCAGCAAGGTGACGCTCTGCTCAATGACGACGGCCGGCGGTTCGATCTTGTCCTCACCAACCCGCCTTTCGGCAAGCGGCAGTCGTTTCGCATCGTGAACAGCCAGGGTGGGATCGAGACGGAGCGGCAGGACTATGTGCGCGACGACTTCACTGTCACGACGGGCAACAAGCAGCTGAACTTCCTCCAGCACATCATGACGATCGCGAAGCATTCCGCTGCGGTCGTGCTGCCCGACAATGTGCTGTTCGAGGGAGGGGCCGGTGAAGCGCTGCGGCGCAAGCTCCTCAAGGACTTCGACTTCCATACGCTGCTGCGGCTGCCCACCGGGATTTGGTATAGCCAAGGCGTAAAGGCGAATGTCCTTTTTTTCGACCGGGCACCCGCAAGCGAACGCATCGCGACGCAGGAGCTATGGGTCTATGACTTCCGCACCAACCAGCGCTTCACGCTGCGCGAGCGACCGCTCAAGCGCAGCGACCTCGACGACTTCGTGAAAGCTTACGGTGCGAAGAATCGTCGTAACGAGCGCGTCGAGAGCGAGCGCTTTCGTCGGTTCACCTATGAGGAGCTTGAGAAGCGCGACAAGCTGAACCTTGACATCTTCTGGCTCAAGGATGCCAGCGCGACAGACCCCGATAGCCTGCCACCGCCGGACGAGGTCGCGGCCGAGATCGTCAACAGCTTGGAGCTCGCGCTTGAGAAGTTCCGCAGCGTCGCAGCCAAGCTGCAGCCTGGAGTCTGACCGCGCTCGACGGAGCCCTTGCGTCGAATTAGCTTGTCAGAAAACGCCTTTACAAAAACATGCAAGGTTTGGAGGTCCTAGAGCTCGCGCGAGCACGTGACCCGGATGTCGGCAATCAGGCGGGTGGAAATGCATTCTGCCATCCACTTCATTGACCGCCCAACTCCGCGCTGCGTGGGCAATTCGACTTCGCCCAGGGCGCCAGCCGGAACAGCAAGCCGATCGGCAGCTACGAAATCTCAATTAAATTTCGGTTTGACGTGGAGCATAGGCAGTGCATGCTGCGCTCTGCTCGGCTTCTACTCTAAGGTTTCGGGGGAAATGGGGTTCGACGAGTATGCGGCGCGTATTGCCGCAGCCCAAGGGGACGCAGCGGAATTAACCCGCATTGCGGGAGAGTTGCAGGGCGTTCCCGGTCCGGTAGCAGCGACGTTGCGATTTCGGGCCATCGGAGCTCGATTGAAGCTCCGGCAAGCCGCCTCGCCCATTCCGCCGCAGAGGGTCCGGCCGATGTGGCTCACCAATCTTGGCATCGACGAAATCGATGGCCGTCCACTTTATCGCTACGGCGTGACCGAGGAGCAGTTCCTTACCCTGCAGGAATTGTTGAAGGCGCGAAGTCAGCAATTCGGACGGAGTGCTGGTCGTGAGCTTGCAGGTCAGTTCGTGCTTTGGGCCGCCGAATGGTTCCGTCGGCGCTACGATGGCACAGGGCAACGGTGGGATACGCTCGGCTCTGAATTGGGCGTGCACTGCTCGTGGTCTGACTGGCGGCATCTGGCCGACACAGGCATGCGTTACTGGCAGCTGGAGCCGCTCAAGCTCAATGGCATGCATCACCGGCTTGCAGCGATTGCTCGGCAGGGCGGCTTTCCTGTTGCGGCCATTGAGCGAGGAGGAGGTTGGGCGCCTCGCTTCCTCGAAGCGCTTGTTGGTCACCTTGCAGCTTTGCCAGCGCCTGATCTCGATACTGCCGATCCGATTGCGGAGCGGCTGATAGGCATGGTGCCGGACACCTGGCGCAGCCGCGAGATGCGTGTAGTTTCGGCCGAGCTCGCATTGGAAGTCGTGCGCCTGCGACGACTTGCTGAGGCTGATGGCGTTCCCGCCGGCGCACTAGTCAGCGCGTGGCTCGATCAGCACGAACCGGGTTGGCGAGATCAGCTGCCGCTTCCCATCGGATCGGAATCGGCGCGATCGCTGCTCGACGGATTGATGCGCGTTGTGACTTTGGCCGGCGGGCACGAGTCCATGAGCTGCAGTCGTTGGCTGGAGATTGGAGCCGACGGTCGCCGCGAGGGTGTTGAACTCAATCTGGCCGGACTGCTCAAGGACGCCTCGGGCAAAGCGCTGACCAGCAGGCTGGCCGAAGACTGGAGTAGGCTGCGCCTCTACCCTTCGAATGCGTTTTCTCAGCATATTGCCGGTGAGCTGGCGGCGGTTGACCCAGAGGAAGATGGTCACTGGCGTGCCCGTCCGTCGATCCTCCGAACTCGTTTCGACTTGGCGATGGATGTGCCGATCACTGCCGAACTACGCGGCGACGGGCGGCGTGTCGTGCCCCCCTTCATTCTACCTGGGGGTGAGGCGGTCACATCCAGTCTTCGCGTCTATGCACGCGACGGCGACGGCCAGGCCGAAAGCGCACTGACGCTGCGACTAATCGGAACATGCAGCGGCGGATTTCGCGAGGAGAAGATCTACGCCGACTTGCCGAGCGGCTGGTCAATCGCACCGCATGGGGAAGATGCCGAGTGCGATCGTTGGCCGGATGCGGCCCGCGGCGAGCGGTGCCTCTGGCAGCTGTTTGGCGCCGCGGTTGTAACGAGCGACCGGGGCGACCGTTTCTTACTTCGTGCTGGCCAAAAGTCCGGCGAGCGCGATCATCTTCTTCTCTTTGGTGACCGGGTTACCGGGTGTGAGCTCGGTGATGCCGGCTGCTCGTTGATTAAGGGCGCGGCAATTGCCCGACTGCACGAAGGTAGGCGGGAGCGTGCGGCGGCGGCGGACGAACTCTGGTGGCGACCAGCAGGCACGAGTGCTTGGCGCCGTGGCACCGAGCAAGCGGCCCCAGGGCGATGTGAGTTCGCCTGGCGTGACCGCCTGACGGGTCACATTCGCGATCGAAAGGACGCTGTCATCCTGCCCGCGAGTTTTGCCGTGAGCATCCGGCGTGTGGGCGATTGGCACGAGATTGCAATAACCGGCTGGTCGGGCCAAATCAGTGCGTCCTCAGGGTTGGTCCACTCGCCTGACAACTGGCGCCTGCAGGCAAAGGGAAACACCGCATCACGGCTGATCCTGACCCTGACCGGTGCCGAAGGCGGGCCTTTCGATCTCGTTGTGCCTCTTCATCATCAAGCGTGGATCGAGAGCTGGAAGGACGGGCCGCTGGGTCGCAATGCGCGGCTGTCGTTGTCGGCAATCACCCGCTTTGTCGCTCGCACAGATGGTCCGTGCTTGCTCATGGCCGACCTCCTCGACCGCGATCGTCGTGCGGTCGCTCAGGGGCAGGCGAGCTGGTTAGTTGATGGCGAGTTGCCACTTTCAGCCATTCGAGATGACCTCGCCGCGCTGCTCCGTTCCTGCGGAGATCTTCGGGCATCCGTGCGGCTGAATTTCAACGATGGCATTGACGACTATTGGTTCGTCGCCGAATTCGAGCACGAATTGAACGACGAACGGGGTGGACTGGTCCCCGACTCCGCTGTCGTTGAGGAAGCTGTGCGCGTCGTGCGGCGACCGCTCCACGATCCCGCGAAAGAGTATAACGACCTGGGTTCTTATGGTCTCGGGGACTGCCTGAATCACCGGCCGATCGCGCTCCCCGCGCTCCGAGGGGACAACCTCGTCTACCTACGCGCCGGCGACAGGGTCTTGAGCTGCCCTCGTGTCATTCTAGGCGAGCAGCCGGCGGCCTTGCCCTCCACGCCACTCGGCCGAGTCATGGTCTTGAGAAATTGGCACGAGCGAAGCGCAGCGCTGCAAGGCCTCTGTAGTGATGCGCTCTGCGATCCATCGGGCCAAACTTGCCGCCGCTTCGTCCGCCAAATCATTGACCTGGCGCTGTCGCTCGATGGCCTGCCGCCAGCGATATTCGATGCCCTTCGGCTCCTCTGCGATCAGCCGCTCCTGGCCGCTTTGCTGCTGTTTCAGGCTCGTCGCGAGGAGCTGGAGTCGCTGCTTCGGCTTGCGGAGGGCTTACCTTTCGCCTGGTGCCTAGTCGCGCAGCGTCATTGGTATTGCGCCGCTGGGGCCCAGGCAGATTATTTGTTCGCACGCATTCCTGATGAGCCAGGATTGGTTGCCGCCGCGATTGGGGAGACCCGCTCTGCCATCGCTGAACTTGAACCGTCGCTCGCTCCGTTGCTGGAACAGCTCGTTCGTCCCGAGCCGTTAGAAGATGCCGCGAACTCATTTCTCAATCGCTCAGGGGACCGGATCGAAACCTCGATGGTGAATCCGTTCAGACCCAGGCACGAGGGATTGCCCACCTGGCGGTTCAGCCAGGCTTTCTGGCGTGCGTTAGATGCTCCAGTCGTTGCCGCGTTGGCTGCGCACGAAAAGATTGAACTGACTGCAGCGGAGCTTGCCTGCACCAAAGACATTGCACGAAAGCACCCGCGCTGGTTTCGCGAGGCATTCGTCGCCGCGTTCAAGGAGATGTGAATGGCCGAGGCGGATCCGAACGTCGTCATACAGCCCACGCCGCTCGACATTGATGAACGATTGCGTGTGCGCGTCACGGAGGCCGTGCTTGCGCAAGCCGGCATCCGTCATCCTGCCCTCAATGCATTTCTCCGTGAGCGACTTGCTGACAGCGACATTACTGCAGGTGCTCTGTTCGCCGAGCCAACAGTCGAAGCCGCTGGTCCGTATGTGGGCTCTGGCAAGACCCCGCGTGACCTTTCTGGAACACTGCTTCACCCGCGGCTGGTCGAAGCGCTGACCTCTGGCAAGGAGGGAGACGACTATCGCTTCACTCACTCTGCTTACGCGCACCAGCTAGAGGCTTGGCGTCATTTGACGACCGACGAGGTCCGCTCGGTGCTTGTCTCCAGCGGAACGGGCTCCGGCAAAACAGAATGCTTCCTCGTGCCGTTGCTCAACGATCTGGCGCGCGAGACCGACACAGTCGGTCGGCTTACCGGCGTGCGAGCGTTGATGCTCTATCCGCTGAACGCACTGATCGCCAGTCAGGAGGAGCGGCTTCGGCGCTGGACTGCCCCGTTTCGCGGAGACCTCCGCTTCGCGCTCTACAACGGCCTAATGCAGGATCGGCGCAAGCTCGATCGCGATCGTGACGAGCGCGAGCGACCCGAGCAGGTTTTGTATCGGACGACGCTGCGCACTGATCCGCCGCCTATCCTGGTCACGAACAATACGATGTTAGAGTACATGACGATCCGCCGTGAGGATCGGCCCATTGTCGAAGCGTCTCAGGGCTTACTGCGCTGGATCATCATAGACGAGGCGCACAGCTATGTTGGTTCGGCAGCCGCAGAGGTCTCCCTACTGCTTCGGCGCGTTATGGAGACGTTTGGGGTAGAGCCGGGGCAGGTCCGTTTCGTCGCTACATCGGCAACCATAGGCAGCGAAGGCGACACGGCCAAAGCCGAGCTCAGGCGCTACCTCGCTGATCTCGCCGGCGTCCCCGAGGATCAGGTCCAGGTCGTGTTCGGGCACCGCGAGAAGGTTACCCTCGGAGCTCCTGGGCTTGCGTCCGATCCGGTCGCGCAACTCTTGGTGCGTGAGCTGGAGGAACGGCCCACCACAATCGCGGAAATTGAGAAGATGGCTGCTGCAGCAGGCAGGAGCGGGAGAGAACTTCTCCGAGCTTTGGCCTCGCCGCAATCGGGCAACGAGGGACCGCTCCTGCCCCTGAGGGTGCACCAGTTCATACGTGCAGTGCCTGGGCTCTGGTCGTGCTTGGATCCGGCGTGCAGGGGCGGCAGGCCAGACGGGTGGCCCTTCGGCGCAATTCTGTTCGAAGCGTTTGAAAGTTGCCCTCATTGCGAGGCGCCGGTTTTTGAGACGGTTTCATGCCGAGAATGCGGCGAACCCTGGCTGCAGGCATTCGACACCGGCAAAAAGCTTGAACCTTTGGCTACACCCCCCGATCGCGACGAATTCGCCGCTACGAGCTCGCGGGAAAACGACGCCGAGGAACCAGAAGCAGCCGATGAGCCAGTCGCTGAATTGCGGGACAAGCGCTACATCGCCACCCGGCATCTCGATGGCGAGTTGATCTCCCTAACCGTCGATCCGCGCACTGGCGCATTGCCCGATCGTCGAGATGCAGGACTTGCGGTGCAAGCCAGTCGAATTGGTGCGGACGACGCCTGCCCGAACTGCCATGCTGCCGCTCAACGCGATCGACCGCATCCAATCTGGGCCTTTCGCTTTGGCGCGCCATTCCTCATCCAGAACGCGACCCCGACGGTCCTTGAGGGAGTTACGCCTGCGAAACCCGGCGGTTTAGAACTGCCGGCTGAGGGTCGGCGCCTTCTATCGTTTACCGACAGCCGGCAGGGCACGGCCCGTTTCGCAGCGAATATCGAGACCATGGCCGAACGGGGGTTCGTTCGAGCATTCGTATATCATGCTGTTCAGCAGGCCGCCTCGACGGGCAGCTCGGTCGATGAGGCGACATGTTCAAGACTAGAGGAGCGCCTAGCCAAATTGAGGCCGCACGCAGGTGATCCGGCGTTTGACGACATGATCCGCGAGGCAGAAGAACAGATCGCTGGCGCGGATCGGGCGTCCGTAGCCGTTCCTTGGCGCGATGTAGTCCAAGGACTGTCTGCCGAACCGATGGTGAAGAACTGGATCGGCGCCGTGTGGGACGAGGACAGAGATGAACGCTTTAAACAGGATCGGGAAGCGCTCGCGAACTTTTTGCTCCTCCGCGAACTCGCACGCCGGCCGCGGCGCGCCAACGCAATTGAAACGTTGGGATTCGCCAAGCTGGTCTTTGAGCCAATTGAGAAGCTGAGCGACGCCAAGCTACCTGAGCCGTTTCGCCGCACTGGCCGGACGCTTGGCGATTGGCGCGACTATCTCTATTTCTTGATCGACAGCTTCGTCAGGAACAATTTCGCGCTCGCGATCAGCAATGCCGACGCTCGCTGGCTGCTGCCTCGCCGGGCCTTCTTACGCAACATCGCGGGTCCGCATGAGGAGCGCCGAAATCGTTCCGATCTTGTGTGGCCGGTAGCGGCCCGGATGGAGCAAGGCGCAAAGTCAAACGCCGTCTTAGCGTTAGAAGCCGGCCTCGACCTTGATTCAGCGGCGGGGGAAGATCGAGCCGAGATAGATGACATCCTGCAGGCAGCTTGGCATCAGCTTTCTCCTCTACTTGCAGGCACTGGATCGACCCACGCGCTAAACCTTGAACGAGCGAGCCTCGCTCCGGTGCGCGAGGCATGGCTGTGTCCGATCACGAACCGCGTGCTTCCGCGACTGCTGTTCGGTCGCTCTCCCTACGCGCTTCGTGGTGCAAATCGCCATGCTCCCCGGCCACAACCTGTGCTCATGCCGTGGTTGCCGCTGGCGTTCCCGAAGAACGATACGCGGCGGCACGAGCTTGCCTTGTTCGTCGAGTCGAGTGAGGACGTCGCCAATCTTCGCGCACGCGGCATCTGGGGCAACCTTCATACCCGTGCAGCGACCTTTGCTCCATTCATTCGAGCCGAGGAGCACTCGGCCCAGCAGCCGCCGCATCGACTTCGGCTGTTCGAAACCGAATTCAAGGACGGCAAGATCAACCTTCTCGCCTGTTCCACGACAATGGAAATGGGCGTGGACATCGGCTCGATCGAGGCAGTGCTGAACACCAATGTCCCGCCTTCGATCGCTAATTATCGTCAGAGAGTCGGTCGTGCGGGACGACGCGGGCAAAGTTTCGCGTCGTCGCTCACGTTCGCACGCGATACACCGCTGGAGCGCGAGACATTCCGCGATCCGCCGAACTACCTTCGCCGGGAAATCAGCGCACCTCGGGTGAAGCTCGATTCCAGCCGAATAGTTCAGCGCCACGTGAATGCATTGCTGTTGGCGAGCTGGTTCGCCGAGGCACAGGGCCAGCTTACGCGGGCGCGCGCCGGCGACTTCTTCGGCTTTCCCAAGGGTCTAAACCTGGAGCCGGACGGCGATCCCCCAGTTTCGCAATTCATCACCTGGCTCGCGCAGCCGAGCACAGCCAAGAATGTCGCGCCTGCCGTTGCGAGGCTAGTGCGCGGAACCGCGCTGGAGGGCGCCAACGATCTGCTTGCCCGGACACTCCAAATGTTTGGCGAGAGCGCGGACGACTTCGGTCGCCAGTGGCGCGCGCTACGAGAGCAGGTGAGCGCGCTCGCCGTGGATGCGCGCAGGGGCATTGAGATAATGATCAGTCGCATGACTCGCGAGTTCTTGCTGCGGGAACTGACGAACCGATCTTTGCTCCCTGGCCACGGCTTCCCGACGGCAGTCGTGCCCTTCATCACCGACTGTCGGGAAGCCCGAGCGCGAGAACGGCGCAGGGATAAAGAGGACGGCGGCGAAACACAGCGAAATCGCAGATACGATTATCCAAGTCGCAATGCGGACATAGCGATTCGCGAATACGCACCAGGTGCGGAGATCGTGGTGGACGGGCTCGTCTGGACTTCGGCGGGTGTGACCCTGAATTGGGAGCGCCCGGCGCATGACGAAGCCGCGCGGGAGATCCAAAGCATTCGCTGGTCTTGGCTGTGCAATGACTGCGGAGAGAGTGGCTGCGATCGCCAGATGGTGAATGAGTGCGCAGCGTGCGGCTCAACTGCCGTTGCGGCTGAGCAATTCCTCGAGCCGGCTGGGTTCCGCGTAGACTGGAACTGCCGACCGCACGCAGAAACGGATCAGGTCCGTTATATCGAACCTCAGGCACCGCGAGTCTCAGCTCATCAAGCGCGCTGGGAGCCTCTGCTCGATCCCGCTCTCGGACGATGCCGTGCGACAGACAGTGGCTCGGTCTTTCATCATTCACTTGGGGCGAGCGGCTCAGGTTATCGCATCTGCCTTGAGTGTGGGCGCGCTGCAGAGGACGGCGATGATGGTCTCGCCGACCATGTTGCCCTTTTGCCGGCTAAGGGCGAGCGCGGACGCTGTCCCGGCAATGACAAGCCCTTCGCCATCACCCGTCCACTCGCACTGGCTCATGAGATCGTGACCGACGTCGTTGAGGTCCAGCCGGCCGCTTTAAGCGATGCGACGGCCGCATGGGCATTAGTTTCGGCTCTCCGCGAAGTGCTTGCTCGCCGGTTGGGAATTGAGACGCGGGAATTGGGAACCTCCGTTGCATCACGGCCGGCAACGCTCGGCGGCGTGACACACTCGCTCTTCCTTTATGATCAGGCATCCGGCGGTGCGGGTTACGCTCCCCGGTTGCTCGATGATGTTGGGGGAGTTCTTCGAGAGGCTCGCGGCGTGCTCGACTGTGCGCGCAATTGCGAGTGCGGCTGTTCGTCGTGTGTGCTTACTGCCGACCTATACTCGCAACAGGGGTTCATCGACAGGAAGGCCGCGCTTGTCTTCCTTGAGCCATTGCTAAGTTCGCTTGCCACGCCTCACCCCGAAGACTTGGTCTCCAATGATGCGGTGCTCAGCCCGCCCGTTGCTGACGCGCTTGCTCGCCGGTTGAAGCCGAAGGGGATCGTATCCGTCCATACCGACGCGGAATTCGACCTAGTGCTTCTCGCCGATGAACCCTTCACGACGTTGTCTGCTGCGGCAGGTCGGGCTGGCTGCTCGATCAAGTTGGTGCTTCCGCGGGGACGGATAGGGCAGCTGGACGAAGCGCAGCGCATCGGCTTGCGGAATGCAGCCCTGCGTCATCGCTTCGAGCTCTGGGAAGGCGATGCGACGACGCTGGCAAACGGGGCCCTCTTGCTTGCAACTCTGACACAGGACGGCGCGACACGCGGCTGGTTCTCGCGTGATTTCGGTGCTGGAGCGATAGGGCCGGGTTGGGGCGTTGGTTGCCTGCATCCAATAGTGGAGGCACCGCTGGACGAACTGTCGGCGCAGCCAATTGCGCCAGAGATGCTCGAACGCGAGTTGAAGCCGGGGGACAAGGTTCGGATTATTGCGGCTGATTTCGGCCGACCGTTGCGACAATTCGGCTCCAGCATTGTCAGCCGCATTCTCAAGGAAGATCTTGAGTCAGCTGGACTTTGGAAGCCAGGCCGTCTGGCGCGGCTCGAATATTCAGACCGCTATCTCAAAGCCCCGCTGCCAGTTCTGCTCATGGTTCAAACCGTCACCGCTTTGCGAAACGCGCTTGCGCCGGCGGGAGCGAAGGTTCCGCTCACGATCGTTACCGAGCCGCTCCGCATGGACGGGTATGGCGGAGCACCGCGCTACTTATGGAATAACTGGCCGAACGACGATGACCGCGCTGATGTCATCCTTGCACTCGCAGAACTATACGGCTTCACAACCTCATATGACGACGCTGCCGCTCCCCACGGTCGCAAGCTGACGATAGAATATGATGACGGCACGCGCGCAGTGATTCTCTTCGACCAAGGCTTTGGTTACTGGCGTGCCCAAGGACCCGATCAGCACAACTTTCGAGATCCGCCGGCGCGCCAGGCGAAAGCGCTTCTCGATGCGCATGCGATGGTTGCCGGTCAGGGCGAGAGCTACATTGCTGTGACGCGAGGTTAGTTAGCCCCACTGCGCGCAGTGTTCGACTGGTGCAAATGCACCAGAAGCGTCCTGACTCAGTCTCAGTAATCAGGTTTAATATAGCCGAAATCCACGGTTAGGTTCCATTTCTCCGCTTCGACATCGAGAGCCTCTGGATCGTCACCATCTTCGCGAGCAACGGTCGCTTCGATGGTGACATCAAACTGCTCAAGCCGGGATGCTGTCGAGCGGTCGATTTGAACGTAATCGCGATCGATGCTGTCGCGGACCGAGAGCGTGAAATACGCCTCGAACTCCGCCCAAACGGAAACGTCGAATGATACCGTTAAGCTCTCATCGTCTGACGCCAATACATTGAACGCTGTGCCAGGTTTGACCTCCCAAGAGTCGATGGCCGAGAAGCCGGACTCTGAATCGAGGTAGAAGTCCGAGTGAGCTTCAACCTGCCATTCCTCGATAAAGCGCTCCAGCTCCCGGTTCACGGCGGCGCGCAGGCTTTGCGCAGCGTGACCTCGAAGGTTTGCCAGAAGTCGAGCTGCGAACACACCATCGTGTCGGTTAAACACGTTTAGCGCCGGGCCGATTTTCGGCACTACGACGAGGTGCGGCGATCCTTCGGCGAACCTTGCCCAATCGCCGTCAGAGCTTACCGCCAGGAGCATCCCCTGCTGTTGTTGTGCCCACCCTTGGAGCGAGAGCAGGGCCATTGCATCAGGGAACTCGTTCTTCTTCTCGGCTGACTGTGAAAAGGGCGCCTGCGCAGAGAAATACCGGTCGTGCAGCTCACGAATCTGCACGCTGCCGTTATCGACGGGCACGATCTCAGCGCCAATCTTCTGAACGAAGTCATCCGTGAGCTCCTTCGCCCTTGCGCTGGCATCCGCGCCGATCCCGACATGCGCGATGACATCCGCCAGCTCATGTTGCGAGCGCCATTCCTTGAGAAACTGGTTGATGCCGCTACGGGCCTTTTCGGCTGTCTCGGTCAGCTGGTCTCGGAGGTGCCCCTGCACCTCGTTGATAATGACCTCGGAGAAAAGAACCGAGATGTCTGTGCCGTTGAACTGGCCGAGGGCCGCGAGACCCTTGGACTCGAAATGATAGTTGAAGTGGTGGAACTCGGTGGTGTCGAGGGTGATCCCGCTGATGCGCCCAGCATCAACGAGTTCCTGTAGCTCATGTTCAGTTACAGCAGGCATTGTGCGCGCATAGGCGACACCTTGCCCCAACGGTAGTGCGATGAACGGGGTCGACATTCAGAACTGCAGCACGGCGAAGGGTCGACCTTCGTAAGCGTGACCTAGGAATTGCGGGATCCTCTGCATCTGCGCACCAACTGGCCATCACCGGCAGCCGTGATTTTGCGTATCGCCAGCGTATCGCAAACCGCGCGATTTTCGCGTCCGACGCAGCTTTCTGCCGTCGACAAATGACGCAAAACTGGGAAAAATCTCGCCAGATCATGCAATCGCACTGCAGAGGTCAGGGGTTCGATTCCCCTCAGCTCCACCAGCCTAACGACTTCCGCGTCGGTCAGGTCTTCTGCAGTCCGAAAGCCGCAACGCGAGCAATCGCCGAGTCTGCGCCCAGCATCCGCTTCGTGCAGCCATTAGACCGGTCCGCAACATCAACCGTCCAATGTGATTCGAAGATGCTATCGCGTCGGCTGCATATCGATGGGAATAGCGCAAGACGGGGAGCGGGGACTAGGTGCGTAGGGGAAGAAGTATTTGGCTTGGCGCCACGGTCGCTGCCGCCGCATTCGCTTTCAGCGCACCGATAGCGGCGCAGGCACCGGGCAAGTCCACGGCCGGCGATCAGTTGTTTGTCGGGACCTGCTACCAGCCCATAGACCGCTCGCCCGAGCAGATCCGGCAAGACATCGCCATAATGAAGAACGCTGGCTTCAACAGGGTGCGCATGGGTGATCTGTCGTGGGATTCCTTTGAGCCCGAAGAAGGGCATTTCACCTTCGACTGGTTCGACGAGGTGCTGAGCCAGATGCATGCCGCGGGGATCAAGGTGATCCTCGACATCCCCGGCCTTCCTGCACCGATGTGGCTGCACCAGCATTATCCGGGAGCCGACGTCGTCACCCAGGATGGAGTGCGGCTGCATCCGGCAACGCGATACCAGGACGATATCAGCGATCCCGACTATCGCCGCCTTGTTCATCAGCTCGCGGTCGAGATGCTGAAGCGTTACGCGCACAATCCCGCGGTTGTAGCGGTCGGCTATGACAATGAAGTCGGAAGCTCGCCGATGTCCTATTCGGAAGGCGACCGGGCGCGCTTCGTCGACTGGCTGAAGCAGAAGTACGGATCGATCGAGGCGCTCAACAAGGCTTGGGCGACGCAGCGCTGGTCGCGCCGGATCAACAACTGGGATCAGGT
>Ga0157369_10003316_pt1 | contig 19135 bp, 18 predicted proteins | sample C25metaG_FD_113461 | JGI IMG/M metagenome (GOLD analysis project Ga0157369, IMG submission 113461) | Corn rhizosphere microbial communities from Kellogg Biological Station, Michigan, USA - C2-5 metaG | ecosystem: Host-associated > Plants > Roots > Rhizosphere > Soil | place: USA: Michigan... | reverse complement strand
CGCACCGATACGGACGCCGGCCAATACGCGACGTCGGTGCTGCAGCCCGAGGGCGCGCGCCGCTCGTGGGACGTGCGGCCCGATTCGCTTCTCGCGGGACAGCTGACGGCGCGCTTCACGCGCGACCTCGGCTTCGTGGGGCAGCTCGTCGCGAACCGGCGCGCGCAGGACGATTTCACGCCGCACGTCGAATGGGCCTTCCTGCGCTATGCGGTCACGCCCGATTTCGCCGTGCGCGGCGGCGTGATGGCGGTGCCCATCCTGATGCTGTCCGAATCGCGCCTCGTCGGGCTCTCGTTCCCCTGGGTACGGCCGCCGACAGCCGTCTACTCGCAGGTGCCCATCACGAACTTCCGCGGCGCCGATGTCGTCTACCGCAAGCCGGTCGGCGACACGGTGCTCACGCTCCAACCGTACTTCGGCAAGGCTCCGACCGACGTCCCCAGCTCGACCGGCCCCGTCGTGCGCACGGATCTCGACCATGTGGCGGGGATCGCGGCGTCTGCGGCGTGGAGCGAGTGGACCGTTCGCGCGTCGTATTTCCAGTGCGACTTGACCTATCCGGGGCAGACGGCGGCATCGCTCGTCTCGCGCCTGCGCCAGCTTGCACCCACGGTCGCCGGTGCGGCCGATCTCGCGTCGCGCATCGATCCGACGCACAAGCGCCTGAGCTACGTGGCGGCCGGCGCCTCGTACGACGACGGCAGGCTCCTCGCGCAGGCCGAGGTCGGCCGCCTCGGCTCGAGCACGCTCATGTTGGCGGAGACGAACTCGTGGTACGCGACGCTGGGATATCGCTTCGGGAACGTGATGCCGCACGTGACCGTTTCGCGCACGCGCGTGACCAGCACGTTGACGCAGGACGTGCTCTCCGCGTCAGGCCCCTTCGCGGATCTCGCGGCCAACATCGATACGACCCTCGGCACCACCAACGTGTCCCAGCGCGTGGTGGCGGTGGGCGCGCGCTGGCAGGTCCTGCGCAACGTCGATCTCAAGGTGCAGTGGGATCACGTCCAGCTGCCGGACGGCGCGGTCGGGAACTTCAATGCCTCGCCCGGCTTCGCGCGTTCCGTGAACGTGTACAGCGCGGCCCTCGACTTCGTGTTCTGAGCGATGCCGCGACTTTTCCGCGCCCTGGTCGCCGCGGCCGCGCTGGTCGCCTGTCCGGCTTGCGCCGAGTTCGTCGTGGTGGTCAATCCGAAGAACCCGGTGTCGTCCCTCACCGCGCGGCAGGTGGCGCAGATCTACCTCGGACGCGTGGGCTCCTTCGCGGGGGGCGGGCAGGCCACGCCCATCGACCTTCCGGAGGGCACGCCGCTGCGCGACGAGTTCTACGCGAAGGTGGCGGAAAAGAACGCCGGCCAAGTGAAGGCCTACTGGTCGAAGCAGCTCTTCAGCGGCAACGGGACGCCGCCCCGCGAGGTGGCGAGCGTCGCCGAAGTGAAGCGCGCCGTGGCCGGCGATGCGACCGCGATCGGCTACATCGACCGTGCGGCGCTCGATGCCTCGGTGAAGGAGATCTTCTCGGTGCGGTGAAGCGGGGCGCCGCTCAGGACGAGCACTGCGCCTTCAGCGGCGAGAAGACCTGCCGCGTGATCTTCTCCTCGATGTCCGCGCCGTCGAGGCGGTACTTGAGGACACCTTCGGACGCTGAGGAGAACTTGAGCGACAGCGTGCCGACTTCCTCGATGGCGCCGCGGGCAGCGCGATAGAGCGTGCCGCCGAAGGCGCCCGCCGACTTCTCCAGGCCGCTCGCCATCACGACCCACGTGGGACGGCCCTTGGTGTCGTAGATGAAGAGCACGCCGAAGCTGTTCTCTCCCTGCTGCGACAGCGCCAGGCCCCAGCCGGGACGCGCGGGGCTCCACCAGAGGGAGGTGAAATTCGCACGCTCGAGCGTGGCCTTCTGCGGATCGTTGCTCCAGCGGCATTCGCGCAGCGCCGTGCTGAAGCGGAAGCGCTCGACGCTCTTGGTGGTCGTGACGCCGCCCACGATGTAGGTGAGGGTCCCCGCGTTCCCGTCGCCGGGCTCGAAGCGCATCATGCCGACGGACACCGTGTCGACGAGCCCCTCGGCGAGCGGGCCATTGGAGCGATAAAGGTCGCCCATGTACGCGCCGTCCGGCTGGCGCGCGCCGTCGGACATCACGAACCAGATCGGATTGCCCGCGGCGTCGTTCGTGAAGAGCGCGCCGAAGAGCTTGTCGCCCTGGTGATCCATGAAGACACCCCAACCGGGCTCGGACGGGTTGTGCCACATGTCGGTGAGGTTGGCCTGCGCCAAGGGCGCCTGCGATGCGACCGGCTTGCGCACGGCCACGTCGACCAGCTGGGCGCGGACCGTGACCGCGACGGCCGGCAATGCGAGCGCCAGGGCGAAGGCGGCCGCGAGCACGCGGGATGACATCTTGCTGAAGCCTCGTCGGAGCGGGGGCGTGCGCATCGATTCTTGTTCTGGGCAGTGCGCATCTTACAGGGAAGCCTTACGCGTGGCGAGCAGGCGCTCGAGCTCGTCGATGAACGGCCGCTGTCCGGGCAGGATCCGCGCGCGCGCCTCGTCGGGGCCGAACCACGCGGCGCGGTCGATCTCGGGAAACGACTGCATCCGACCCGAGCGCGGCGGCCACTCCATGGTGAAGTGCAGGCTGGTGAGGCTCGCCGGATCGCACTCGCCTTCGGCCGCCCACGCGAGCACCGTCTTGCCGCTGCGCTGTCGCTGGGGTGTGAGCGGCAGGAAGGGCGGGACCGCGATGAAGCCGGTCTCCTCGTTGAACTCGCGCCGTGCCGCATCGAGCGGCTCCTCGCCCTCGTCGATGCCGCCCTTGGGGATGGTCCACACGCCCGCATCGCGCGCGCGCCAGAAGGGCCCGCCCGGGTGCGCGAGCAGCACCTCGAGCGCATCCGCGCGCTCGCGGAAGAGCAGGATCCCGGCGCTGCGTTTCGTCGTTCCCTGTGGCATGGATTCGCGAGCTCGCGATGACACCGGGGCGCAACCGGCTGTCGCATAGCTTAGACCGTGTGCCGCCATCCCATCGCGCAGATGCGGCGCTGCCGCGTCCGGTTTCAATCGTATTGCTATGAGCGCGCGGAAAGGCCCGGGGATGTGAACTGCATCACAGGGACGGCACAGGTGCTTGGCTAGACTCGCTTTTCCGAGCAGCTACCGCACAACAACAAAGGCGTCGATGGAAAGAGCTCTGGCCTGGCCGAAGCGTGCCCTGAGCCGGCTCGCAGAGCCGCAGGCATTCTTCCCGCTCATCGGGTTCGTCCTCCTCGCCCTCGTGGCCGCCAACGTGCGCAGCCTGATCGGGGTGGAGCGCGAGGCGGCCGTGCGCGCCGCGGGCGCGTCGAGCCGCGAGCAGGCCGATACCTACGAAGCGCAGGTGGTGCGCGCGATCAAGGAAATCGACCAGACGCTCAAATTCGTCGCCTTCGCGCATCGCACCGGAGGCGGCCGTGTCACCCTGGCCGAGCTCAAGTCGCGCGGACTGCTCCTGCCCGACATCGTTTTCGCCATGAGCATCACCGACCGCGACGGGCGCGTCATCGCGAGCACGCGATCGGGCGGGCTCACCGACGTCTCCGGGATGGACTTCTTTCGCGTGCAACGGGATTCCGACGCTCTCTCGGTGAGCCGTCCCATCGAGGGCCGCGCGGGAGAATGGGACCTGCATTTCAGCCGGGCGCTGCGCGCTGCCGACGGTTCCTTCGACGGTGTGGCGATCGTGAGCGTGGCCTCGATGTATTTCGTCGCGAGCTACGAGCCCTCCCGGCTCGGCCAGCACGGCGTGCTCGCGGTCATCGGACGCGACGGCATCGTGCGCGCGGGCCGCAGCGGCGAGACGCTCTTCCAGGGCGGCTCGGTCGATTACGGGAAGGTGGTTTCGGCGCTGCCGGAGGACGGCTCCGCGCTCGCGACCAACCCGTGGGACGGCGAGCGCCGGTTCACCGCCGCGCGCGAGCTCTACGAGGCGCCCCTCGCGGTCGTGGCGGGCGTGTCCGAGGCCGAGCAGCTCGAGCCGGTGAGCGCGCGGGCGCGCGTGTACATGTGGCGCGCCGCGGGCGTGAGCGCGGGCCTGGTGCTCGTGCTCGGCTTCCTGTGGCGCATGTCGTGGACGCTCGCGCGCACCAAGTCGCAGGCGCACCGCGCGCTGCAGGACGAGATCTCCGTGCGCCGCCAGGCCGAGTCCGCCTTGAAGCTGCGCAACCGCGCGATCGAGTCGAGCGTGAACGCCATTGCCATCACCGACGTGACGCGCCCCGGCCACCCGATCGAATACGTGAACCCGGCCTTCGAGCGCATCACGGGATACGCGGCGGCCGACGTGATCGGCCGCGAGGCGGCGTTCCTGCTCGGCGCGGAGCTCGACCAGCCGGGCATGAAGGAGATCGGGCTCGCCATGCGCGAGCAGCGCGAGGGCCACGCGGTGCTGCGCGCTTACCGGCGCGACGGCACGCCCTTCTGGAACGAGTTCTTCGTGGCGCCGGTGCGCGACGAGTCGGGCACCGTCACGCACTTCGTCGAGGTCATGAACGACGTGACCGAGGCGCGCAACTACGAGGAGCAGCTCGCGCACCAGGCGAAGTTCGACCCGCTCACGGGGCTCGCGAACCGCAACCTGCTGCAGGACCGCCTCCAGCAGGCGATCGCCGCGGCGCGGCGCGAGGGCGGGGCGGTGGCGGCCGTGTTCCTCGACGTCGACCACTTCAAGGTCGTGAACGACAGCCTGGGCCACGGCGTGGGCGACGAGCTGCTGCGCCGCATCGGCGCGCGGCTGCAGGGGTCCGTGCGCGAGAGCGACACCGTCGCGCGCCACGGCGGCGACGAGTTCGTGCTCATCCTGCCGATGCGGGAGTCGGACCCGGTGGCGCTCGAGGGCGCCATCACGCGCCTCATGCACAAGATGCTCGTATCGATCGCGGAGCCGCTCATGCTGGGGGACCGCGAGCTGCGCCCGACGTGCAGCATCGGCGTGAGCCTCTATCCCCAGGACGGCGACACCTCCGAGCGCCTGCTGCGCAACGCGGACGCGGCGATGTACCGCGCGAAGGAGCTCGGCCGCAACCGCCTGCAGTTCTTCACCGCCGACGTGCACGAGCGCATCCACCGCCGCATGGAGCTCGAGTCGAGCCTGCGCCGCGCGCTCGAGCGCGGCGAGTTCCAGCTACGCTACCAGCCGCAGGTCGCGTTGCGACACGGCGGCATCGTGGGCATCGAGGCGCTGCTGCGCTGGCACCATCCGGAGCGCGGCATCGTGGGGCCCGCCGAGTTCATCAGCTTCGCGGAGGAAACGGGGCTCATCGTGCCCATCGGCACATGGGTGCTGAACGAGGCGTGCCGCCAGAACAAGGCGTGGCAGGACGCGGGACTGCCGTGCGTGCCGATCGCCGTCAACATGTCGGCGCTGCAGTGCGAGCAGCCCGACGTGGTCGAGGTTGTCCGGGCCGCGCTCGACGCCTCGGGGCTCGAGCCGCAATACCTCGAGCTCGAGATCACCGAGAGCATCTCGATGGCCAACCCCGCGCAGAGCGTGCCACTCATGCACCGCCTCAAGGAGACGGGTGTCACGCTCTCGATCGACGATTTCGGCACCGGCTTCTCGAACCTGAGCTACCTGCGCCGCTTCCCGGTGGATCGCCTGAAGATCGACCTTTCGTTCGTGCGCGAGATCACGACCGACCCGGGCAGCCTCGCGATCTCGGAGGCCATCATCACGATGTCGCACAGCCTGCGGCTGCAGGTCGTGGCCGAGGGCGTGGAGACCGAGGGCCAGCTCGACCTGCTCGAGTCGCGCGCGTGCGACACGATCCAGGGCTACTACTTCAGCCCGCCGCTCGACGCGCCGGGGCTCGCACAGCTGTTGAAGGAGGACCGGCGTCTGCAGCGGCGGCCGGCCAACGTGTTGCATGCCGCATCGCCGCTCGTGATGTAACGACCAGGACAGGCCAGGGAGAGAACATGTACCGACATATCGCCGCGATCGTCTTCGCCGTACCGCTCGCCGCCGCCGCGCAGGAGGCGCTTCCGTCCTTCAAGTTCAGCGGATACGGGACGGTGGGCGCCGCCCATTCGGACAACAACCAGGCCGACTACCTCGTCGACGAGTTCAAGCCGAACGGGCCGGGCTACACGCGGGCATGGAGCGCCGACGTGGACAGCCGGCTCGGCCTGCAATTCTCGGCGCAGCTCACCTCGACCATCTCGGCGGTCGTCCAGGTCCTCGCGATGCAGGACGAGAACAACTCGTACAGGCCGGAGCTCGAGTGGGCGAACGTACGCTGGCAGCCCACGCCGGAATTCAGCATCCGCGGCGGCCGCATCGTGCTTCCCGTCTTCATGGTGACGGACACGCGCCGCGTGGGCTACGCGACGCCGTGGGTGCGTCCGCCCGTCGAGATGTACGCGATGGTGCCCGTCTCGCACAACGACGGCGTCGACGCGAGCTACCGGCTCGAGCTTCCGTCCGCCGCGAATACCTTCCAGCTCACCGCCGGCACCTGGAAGCACGACTTCCCGACCGCCACCGGGTACGGCGGAGGCACCGCCAAGGCACGCGGCATCCTCGAGTTCATCGATACGTACGAGCAGGGCCCGCTCCTGCTGCGCGCGAGCGTGGGCCGGGCGCGCCTCGAGATCCCGCAGTTCAGCCAGGCCCGCGACGCGCTGCAGGTCTTCGGCCCGCCGGGCATGGAACTCGCGGACCGCTTCCTGCCGCCCACCATGGATCTCACGTACGTGGGCCTGGGAGCGACCTACGACCCCGGGCGCTGGTTCGCCATGGGAGAATGGGGCCGGTTCAACGCCCATTCGCTGCTCGGGACCAAGGTTGCCTGGTACTTGAGCGGCGGATATCGCCTCGGCAAGTTCACCCCGTATGTCACGTATGCGCGCGCCAGCGCCGACAGCCCCACGAGCGATCCGGGCATTCCGCTCGCCGGCCTGCCACCGCCGCTCGCCGCCGGCGCCGCCGCGTTGAACGCACAATTGAACATGCAGCTCAACCTGCTGCCGCGACAGCACACGATATCGATCGGCACGCGCTGGGATTTCGCGAAGAACGCCGCGCTCAAAGTCCAGTACGACCACGTGGATCTCGACGCCGGGTCGACCGGCACGTTCGGCAACATCCAGCCGGGATTCCAGCCCGGCAGCCGCGTCGGGATCTTCAGCGCGGTCGTGGACTTCGTGTTCTAGGAGGCCGACATGAACGCATTGCTCAAGCGTTTCCTGGCGGCCGCGATGATCGCGGCGACGCCGGCTTTCGGCTTCGCGCAGGACGTGGTCCCGGTGGTCTCCGCCAAGAGCCCCATCGCGCACCTCGACCCCGCGCAGGTCGCCGACATCTTCCTCGGCAAGACCAGCCGCTTCCCCGACGGCAGCATCGCGATGCCGGTGGACCAGAACGAGGATTCGCCCGTGCGCGACCGGTTCTACGCGCAGTTCACGGGCAAGTCGCCGGCGCAGGTGAAGGCGTACTGGTCGAAGATCATCTTCACCGGCCGCGGGCAGCCGCCGCGGCAGGCGGCCGACAGCACCGAGGTGAAGCGCATCGTCTCCGACAACCCGCATGCGATCGGATACATCGACGCGAGCCAGGTGGACTCGTCGGTGAGGGTGCTCGCGGCGCGCTGACCGGCAAGCCGCTACACTGCGCGGCATGGAACGCAAGCCCATGCCGCGCGAAAACACGCTCCTCGAGGCGCTCGGGATCGAGGTCACCCATGCCTCGCGCGACCGCGTCGAGGCCCGCATGCCGGTCGGCCCGCGCGTGCACCAGCCCTTCGGCCTCCTCCATGGCGGCGCCTCGGTGGCGCTTGCCGAGACCGTCGCCTCCGTGGGGGGCTACATGAACGTCGATCCCGAGCGCGAGCACGTCGTCGGACTCGAGATCAACGCGAACCACCTTCGCGCCAAGCGCGACGGCGAGGTGACGGCGGTCGCAACCCCGATCCACGTCGGCCGCCGCACGATGGTCTGGGACGTGCGCATCAGCGACGAGGAGGGCAAGCTCGTCTGCGTGTCGCGCTGCACGCTCGCCGTCGTGCCGGCGGCTTGATGTCACCCGGCGAAGGCCGGGGTCCGATTTCGCGTGTCACCCCGGCGAAGGCCGGGGTCCGATTTCATCGGGAGATATCGGCGTACAGATCCCGCCAGGACGGATTGAGTGACTGGATCAAGTTCACCTTCCAGTCGCGATGCCATTTCTTGATCCGCTTCTCACGCGTGATCGCCTCCACAACATCTTCGTGTTGCTCGAACCAAACCAACCGGTGAGTGCCTTGTTGCTTGCTGTATCCGTCGATGAGATCGTTCTTGTGTTCGAACACGCGGCGGGCGAGATCGTTGGTCACGCCGACATACAGAGTGCCGTAGGGGCCGTCCGAAAGAATGTAGACGTAGTAGTACCGCTGCATGACGTTTCCAACGCCGCGCGGAGTGGCTCGTTTACACAAATCGGACCCCGGCCTTCGCCGGGGTGACAAGGCATCGGACCCCGGCCTTCGCCGGGGTGACGGAATCACCAGACCCGGCAGACCTTCTTGCCCACCATCGGCTGCTCGGGCTTGCAGGCGAAGGCCTTCGCGAACTCGGGCATGTTGACCACGAGGCCGTTCACGCGGTACTTGCCGGGGGAGTGCGGATTGGTGAGGGCCTGCACGCGCTGGTTCTCGGGACGGTCGTTCTCACAGGCCCACTGCGCGTAGCCCACGAAGAAGCGCTGCTCGGGGGTGAGGGCGTCGCGGTCCTCGAGCTTCTGGCCTTCGGTCTGCACCTTCCAGGCCGCGTAGGCGAGGACGAGGCCGCCCAGGTCCGCGATGTCCTCGCCCAGCGTGAGCTTGCTGTTGATCCGGATGTCGTCGACGATCACGTACTGCGCGTACTGGTCGACGATGCACTGCGCGCGATCCTGGAACGCCTGCGCGTCCTGCTTGGTCCACCAGTCCTTGAGGTTGCCCTTCGCGTCGAAGTTGCGTCCCTCGTCGTCGAAGCCGTGGGTGAGCTCGTGGCCGATGGTGCCGCCCGTGTCGCCGTAGTTCGGCGCGTCGTCCATCTTCGCGTCGTAGAGCGGGGGCTGCAGCACGCCGGCCGGGAAGTTGATGTCGTTCATCTGCGGGCTGTAATACGCGTTCACGGTCGGCGGCGTCATGCCCCACTCGCCGCGGTCGAGCGGCTTGCCGATCTTCGCGAGCTCGCGCTTCGATTCGAAGCGGTCGGCCCGCTCGACGTTGCCGAAGAAGTCGTCGCGCCGGATCGTGACCGACGAATAGTCGCGCCACTTCTCGGGATAGCCGATCTTGTTCACCACCGCGTGCAGCTTCTCGAGCGCCTTCTGCTTCGTGCGATCGCTCATCCAGTCGAGCGCCTTGATGTCGGCGCCCATCGCGTCCTCGATCTGCCGCGTCATGTGCAGCGCCTTCGCCTTGAGCTCGGGGTTGAACGCGCGGCGCACGAATTCCTGTCCGAGCGCCTCGCCGAGTTGCTGGTCGACCAGGCGCACGCATCTCTTCCAGCGCGGCGGCTGCTCCTGGACGCCGCGCAACGTATGGCTGTAGAAGGCGAAGTTCTCGTCCACGAACGCCTTCGAGAGCGTCTGCGCCGCTTCGTGCACCACGTGCCAGCGCAGGTACGCCTTGATCTCGTCGAGGCTGCGGCGCGAGAGCTCGCCCTGCAGTCCCTGGAAGAACGCGGGCTCGGTCACGTTGAACGTGTCCACCTTCGCGAGGCCGAGAGGCTTTAGATACCCATTCCAGTCGAATGCCGGCGTGGTCGCGCGCAGCGCCTGGCGGTTGAACTTGTGGTAGAGGTTGTAGGGATCGCGTTTCTCGACGCGCGTGAGCGACACGCGCGCGAGCGCGGTCTCGAAGTCCAGCACCGTCGCCGCATCAGCTGCGGCCTGTTCCGTGCCCTCGCCGGCGAGCTCGAGCATCTTCGCCACGTGCGCCTGGTACTTCGCGCGCATGTCCCGCGAGCGCTCGTCGTCCTTCGTGTAGTAGTCGCGGTCCGGCAGGCCCAGGCCGCCCGCGACCGCGAATGCGATTACATCGTTCGAGTTGGCGAAGTCCTGGTCGGAGCCGAACCCGAAGAGCGTCGAGCCGGCGCCGTCGAGATGCAGCCGCGCGAGCAGCGGCGCCAGCTCCTTCTTCGAGCGCAGGTGCGCGACCTCGGCGAGGCGCGGCGCGAGCGGCTTGATGCCCTTGTGCTCGATCGCCTCCTCGTCCATGCACGAGGCGAAGTAGTCGCCGATCTTCTGTTGCGGCGGCGTGCGCCCCTGGCGCTTCGCCGCGAGGTCGCCGAGGATGCCCCACAGGAAGCGCTGGTTGTCGTGCGCGAGCTTCGCGTACACGTCCCAGCGCGCCTGGTCCGCCGGAATCGGGTTGTCGCGCATCCATCCGCCGCACGCGTACTGGTAGAAGTCCACGCAAGGATCGGCACCGGTGTCCATCGACTTGGGATCGAGCCCGGGGGAGTAGGGCAGCGACTGCAGCGGACCTTCCTGGGCGTGGGCGGCGAGGGCGGCGGCAAGGACGAGCGGCGTGACGAGCAGGCGCATGACGGCGGGACGAGAGCGAAAAGCCGCCAGTGTGCCGCAAACCGGGCGGTTCTTGTTTTCGCTGGCGCCACTTTGCTTTACGACGGGTGAGAGCGAGCGGGTGCGCGTTCGAGGTCGGCTTGTGGTCCTGCGCCGGGGAGAATAAGGGCAAATGACAGCGTCGTTCTCTCGGAGAACCACCTGTGCGGCGAGCACGCCGATCAAGCGCGCACCCGCTCGCCCTACCCGTCGATTAGTGCACGAGCGCAGCGAGCACTGAACCGCGATCTAGAGTGACCTAAGCCGCGAATGCGGCGAGCGCCAGCAGCTCGTCCTCGGTGGGCGGCAGGTGCTCCACGATCCACTCGGCGCGGTGGTACTGGTTGCGATGGATGTACACCGCGGTGCCCTCGGCGCGCGCGTTCACCTGTTCGTTGCGCAGCCAGACCGAGAGGCCGGCCGCGGCGCGCGGCTCATCGAACTTGCGGAACAGCATCCATTCTTCTTCGGCTCGCACGGTGTCCTCGCCGCTCAAGGTCTGACGACAAGTTAACGCGGCGCGCGCCCGGTCGAAGTGAAGGGGGTCACAGCGTGAACCACGGGAGCATTTCAGTTGCAACGCCGTTTGTTACGGTATATCGCCCCCGCGCGCCGGGGCGGTGGGCGTCCTTATACTCGACGCCATGCTCCGAGCCTTCCTCCCGCGCACCGCATGCCTCGCGGCGGCGCTTTTCCTCTCGGCGTGCGGCGGATCGGGTGGGGGCGGCAACGGCGCCGGCAGCCCGCCGCCGCAAACGCAGGCTTATACCGATCCCACTGTCTACTCCAGCGCCGCTACCGCGTCCCTGGCGCAGCCGGTGGACACCGCTTCGGTCACGCACCACACGCTCACGCTCGGCGCGAGCACGCTGCATTACACCGCGACCGCCGGGCACATGACCGCGACGGCGCCCGTTTCGGGCCTGGCGGAGGCGTCGTTCTTCTACGTCGCATACACGCTCGATGGCGCCGCCCCGGCAAGCCGCCCCGTGACTTTCTTCTACAACGGCGGGCCGGGCTCGGCGAGCGCCTGGCTGCACCTGGGATCGTACGGACCGCGCCGGCTCGCGACCGGAATGCCGCGGCTCGATGCGCCCGCGCCATTCCCGCTCGTCGACAACGCGGAGACGCTGCTCGACGTGAGCGACCTGGTCTTCGTCGACGCCGTGGGCAGCGGCTACTCGGAAGCGGTGGCGCCGAACACGAACCGCACGTTCTGGGGCGTGGATGCCGATGGCGCGGTGTTCCGCGACTTCGTCGTGCGCTACGTCGCGGCGAACCAGCGCCAGGCCTCGCCCAGGTTCCTCTTCGGCGAGTCGTACGGCACCACGCGAAGCGCGGTCCTCGCCGACCTGCTCGAGAGCGCCGGCGTCGAAGTGAGCGGCGTGGTGCTGCAGTCGGCCGTGCTCGACTACAACAGCAACTGCGCGCTCGTCGCACGCATCACGCAGCCCTGCACGGGCTACGTCCCGAGTTATGCGGCCACCGCGGCATGGTATGGATTGTCGCAACCCGTGCCCTCGGCCGATGCGCTGCCGGGTTTCCTCGACGACGCGCGCGCATTGGCACGGGACCGCTTCGATCCGGCGGTGCGGGCGCAGATGTCGTCGGGCACGCCGCCCGATGCCGCGCTGCTGTCGCAGCTCTCCGCCTTCACGGGGATGCCGCCGGCGAAATGGCAAGCGCAGTTCAACATGACGCCCGACTTCGTCCGCATGAACCTCGTGAGCGGCTCGACGCTCGGCCGCTACGACACGCGCGTCTCCGTCCCGGGGACCGCGCCGCCGAGCGGCGACGACGATCCGTCGAGCTACCTCATCACGCCTTCATTCGCATTCCGCATCGGCGAATACCTCGCCAACGAGCTCGGCTACACCACGCCGACGTCGTATACGTTGCTCAGCAACGCGATCCAGACCTGGAATTTCTCGCATGACGGACGTCCGCTGCCCGACACGGTGCCCGACCTCGCCGCCGCGTTCACGCAGAACCCGCGCCTCAAGGTGCTGGTCTTCGATGGATACGACGACCTCGCGACGCCGTTCTTCACGACCGAGCGCGACCTCGCGCGCCTGGGCACCGGCGCCGACGTGCAGGTGAAGAGCTACGTGGGAGGCCACATGCTCTATCTCGACGACGCCGCGCGCCCGCTCGCCAAGGCGGACCTGGCGGCCTTCTACCGGAGGGCCCTTGGCTCCTGATCCCATGGCACGCGCTCTCCTGCTCGCGGCTTGCCTTGCGCTCGCCGGGTCCGCCGCGGCGGCCGGCACGGCGAGCGTCGAGGTCCCGATGCGCGATCCATGGGTCCCGCCCGAGCTCGCCAAGCAGGCGCGCGTGGGGGCGCCTTCCAGCGGCGCCGAGCTGCAGGCGGAAGTCGATCGCAAGCTGCGTGGCCGCTTCGAGGCGGCCGCGGGCCCGCAAGGATTGCTCACTCGCGACGCAGCCCGTGCCGCCGGCCTGGGCTTCATCGACCGCCACTTCGAGGCCATCGACCGGCGCCATGCCGGCCGCGTGAGCTACGAGGATTACCGGCAGTTCCTTCGCTCGCGCGCCGCCACGGCGCGCTGATTCCGAACGGGCGTGCGGCCCGCGTGTCAGACCCGCATGGAAAATCCGCCGCTGGCGCTGGCCCCCCTCACGAGGGATGATGGGGTCGCGGGCGAGCGCGGCCGCCCGCTGCGGCGCGGCGATCCGGTGGGACCAGGGATGCCGACATCCTCCGGACTACGCGCATCCATTTACAACGTACCGCGGTACGGCCTCTATGCTTCGGCCAAGGATGCCAAGAAGAATCCGGGAGCGAGTCGAATGCAGCAGGGCATGACCATCGGACGGCTAGCGAAAGCCGCCGGGGTCCACGTCGAGACGATCCGCTACTACCAGCGTATCGGGCTCATCCCGGAGCCGCAGAAGCCCCAGGGCGGCCATCGCCGCTACCCACCGGCCGTGATGGAGCGCATCAATTTCATCCGGCGCGCGCAACAGCTCGGTTTCTCGCTCGAGGAAGTGAAGAAGCTCCTGTCGTACGGCGATGGCCGCAACCGCAAGGAAGTGCGCCAGATCGCCGAGGCGAAGTACGAATTGCTCGGCTCGCGCGTCGAGCAGCTGAACGAGATGCGCCGCAAGCTGAAGCGCCTCATCGACCTTTCGAAGGAGGCCGGGAGCACGGTGCCCAGCCCCATCATCGCCGCGCTCAAGGAACCGGAGTGACGCGGTAGTCCTGCCGGCTTAAGCCGCCATGCGCGGCTTTTCGCACGGTGCCCGGAAGATGGCTGCATGAGGCCGTTCTTCTTCGCCGGATTCCTCCTGCTCGCCGCCGCGGCTCATCCCGCCCATGCGGTCCTGCGCACCGCTCCCGAGATGCAGCCGGCGGCCGCCGTGGCGGTGCCCATCGTGAGCCGGAAGGTGGCGGCGCCCGGGGCGGTGCGCCTGCCGGAGCCGTTGCCCGGCGAGGTCGCGAGCGGTGCCGCCGGCAGGAGCCGGGCGCAGATCGGCTTCGCACGCGGCGTGCAGGCGCTGCGCACCGCAAGCGAAGTCTCGACCCATCTCGCATGGGCGCCGTCCGGCGCGGACCGCCAGGCCGCGGCGCTTGCGATCAGCTCGCCCGGTGCGTCCGCGTTACGCGTCGCGCTGAAGATAGGCAGCCTGCCGCGCGGCACCCGCTTCATCTTCGCCGGCGCGAGCGGCGCGGCGGTGCAGGTGGAGGCCGCCGATATCGAGGCGACCGTCGCGCGCAATCTCTACTACGGCGAGGATTCGCCCGCGGCGCACCTCTACTGGTCGCCCGTGCTCGAGGGCGATACCGCAATCGTCGAGGTCGACATGCCGGCGGGCGCATCGGCCGGGGAGCTGCACGTGGCCATTCCGCTCGTCTCGCACCTCGTCACCTCCGCGGCGCACGGATTCGCCGCCGCATGCGCGCCCGCGGCGTGCGACGACGAGGCCGGTCCGACCGATGGCGCTGCGGTGGCCCGCATCGTGTTCACGGAGGACGGCGTGACCTACGCCTGCAACGGCATGCTCGTCGCGGACCGCGACCCCGAGACGGTGATCCCGTTCTTCCTCACGTCGCGGCATTGCATCGCGACGCAATCGGCGGCTTCGACCGCGCAGCCCTACTGGCCGCACGAGGGCAGCGCATGCGGCTCCGTGGCCGCGCTGGATCCGGGAAGCGAGGGCGCCACGCTGTTGCATGCGGACGGGACGGCGGACCTTACGTTGCTGCGCCTGCAGCATGCGCCTCCAGCGGGTGCGGCCTACGCGGGCTGGATGGTGGGCGCCGCGTTACGCCCGGTCGCGGCGTCGCTCGGGCAGTGCGCGGCCGCGAGCGGCACCTCGGCGCGCTTCGAGGCGGCGTACAACGCGGGCCTGTACCAGTGGCTGGGCGGAATGCCGCAGGACGCGTCCGACGAGGAAACGAGCGCGGGCGGAGCCGGCTCATAGTCCAGCCGGCGCGGGGTCCTTGCGCCCCGGGCCGTGTCCAAGCAGGAAACCCCTCTGGAGACGATCATGAACCTGCTCAGACCCGCGACCTTCGCTGCCGCGACGCTGATGCTCGCCCTGTCCGCGACGGCCTTCGGGCAGACGGCGGGCGCGGCCCTGGCGCCCGGTGCGAAGGCGCCGGCGACGATGGCGCCCGCACCCACCACCGCGAGCGGCGCCACGACCAGCTCGATTTCCACCGGCACGAACAGCGGCACCGCCGGCACATCGACCCTTCGCACACGCGACGTGCCGAAACCTCCCGATACGAGCACGTCCGACACTTCGAACTCGAATAACAACAACACCACGGACACTGGCACCGGCAACAACAACAACACCACGAACACGACCACCGGCGCCGCGACGACCGACACCAGCGCGAGCTCCGCCGCGGTGAGCACCAGTCCCGCGCCGTCGACCACGTCTTCTTCGAACCCGACCACGGCCACGACGACGTCCACCGGCACCAATGGCAGCTCGGGAGAGACGAGCGGCATTTCCCAATCGGGCACGTCGAGCGGCGATGCTTTCTCCGGCGCGTCGCGCTCGCCCACCTTCGGCGAGACGAGCGGCGCATCGGTCTCCGGCACCTCGACCGGCGATGCGTTCTCGGGCGCGTCACGCGGCAACGTTCCCCCGGTCGGCTCCGCGGCCGTCAACGCGAACGGCGTCAACACGAGCGGCTTCGGCACCGGCATCGAGACGAACGGCACGGTGAGCACCAACGGCGGCGCGAACGGCGCGGCGAATGGCGTCGCGGGCACCGGCGCCAACGCTTCGACGGCCACGACCGGCAGCGGCACGTTGAGCAGCGACGTGGGCACCGGCGCGTTCTATGCGTATCCCGCGTATGGCGCCGACATGTCCGGCACGACGACAGGCAATGGCACGGGCTACGGCGCGAACGGCACCGGCAACGGCTCGGGCGGCACGATCGGCGGCGGCACTGGCGGCGTGAGCGCCGGTGCGACGAGCAGCGGCTACGCGGGCGCCGCGATCGCCACGCCGGAAGTCAATTCGGCCGAACGTCGCGAAGCGCGCAAGGAGCGGGCGACGGCCCGCCGGGGCGGCCAGATGCTCGAAAGCATCGCGCCGCGCACGAACGCGGACCTGAGCTGGCAGATGCCCGACGATCCGGTGAGTCCTGCCATCGCGACGCCGGCCCGTCCCGCGGTGCGCTATTGATGGAGCGACGCGCCCGCTCGGGTACCATGCGGGCGTGCGCAAGCTTCCCCGGGACTTCTACGACCGCGATACCATCGTCGTGGCGCAGGAGCTGCTGGGGAAGCACCTCGTGCACGTGGTCGACGGCGTTGCGCGCGTGGGCCGCATCGTCGAGACCGAGGCGTACCTGGGCCCCCACGACCTCGCGGCGCACTCGGCGAAGGGACTCACCAACCGCACGCGGGTGATGTTCGGGCCGCCGGGCCACGCTTACGTGTATCTCATCTACGGCATGCACTGGTGCATGAACGCGGTGACCCAGGCCGAGGGGACCGCGTCGGCGGTGCTCTTCCGCGCGCTCGAGCCGGTGCGCAATCTCGAGGGCCGCACGCAAGGTCCGGCGCTGCTCTGCAAGGCGCTCGGCATCGACAAGCGCCACAACGGGCACGACTTCCTGAGCGACGACCTGTACATCTCGGCGCCCGAGCGCGAGCCCCCGATCCGCATCGTGAAGCGGCCGCGCATCGGCGTGGATTACGCGGGCCACTGGGCGCGGCGGCTGCTGCGTTTCTACATCAAGGGCAACCTCTTCGTCTCCAGGCCCTGAGCTTGCGGCCTGCGCGCGTTCTGCGAGAATGCGCGCCATGACGGCCATCTCCGACTCGCTTCGGCGCGAATTCGCGCCCACTGGCACGCTGCGCGCGGGAATCAACCTCGGCAATCCCGTGATCGCCCAGAAGGATCCGCACGGCGGCGCGCCGCGCGGCGTGGGCCCGGAGCTCGCGCGGGAGCTGGCGAGGCGGCTCGGCGTGGGTATCACCTACGTCACGTACGAGACCGCGGGGAAGCTGGCCGACGGCGTGCGCGGCAACGCGTGGGACGTGGCTTTCCTCGCCGGCGAGCCCGAGCGCGCGCAGGAGATCGCGTTCTCGCCGCCTTACGTGCAGATCGAGGGCACGTACATGGTGCACGACGCTTCGCCGCTGCAACGCGCCGCGGACGTGGATCGCGCGGGCACGCGCGTCGCGGTGGGGAACAAGACCGCCTATGACCTCTTCCTCACGCGCAACCTGAAGAGTGCGGAGCTCGTGCGCTTTCCCACGTCGCTCGCGGCGATCGAGGCGTTCGGCAAGCAGTCCGAGAAGCTCGACGCCGTCGCGGGCGTGCGGCAGACGCTCATGATGGGCGCGGCGAAACAGCAGGGCCTGCGCGTGATGGGCGATGCGTTCCAGGTGATCCGGCAGGCGTCCGGCGTGCCGAAGGGCCGCGACGCGGCCGCGCGCTACCTCTCCGGGTTCATCGACGAGATGAAGGCCAACGGCTTCGTGGAGCGCGCGCTCGAAGCGAGCGGCAACGGCGACGTGACCGTGCCCAATTAGCCAATTAGGGACGTACCCTAATTTGGCAGGTTCGCCTCGATCAGCGCGCGGGAGATGGATTGCGGCGGCGGCAGCTCGGGCAGCTTGTCGCCCGGCCCGAAGAAGCGCGCCTCCGCGATCTCGACCGGATCGCAGCGAATGTCGCCGCCCGCATATTCGGCGGTGAACGCGATCATGAGGGAGCCGGGGAAGGGCCACGACTGGCTGCCGAAGTAGCGCAGGTCCTTCACCCGCAGGCCCACTTCCTCCATCACCTCGCGATGCACCGCATCCTCGACCGATTCGCCCGGGTCGAGGAAGCCCGCGAGCGCGCTCATGCGCCCACCCGGGGCGACGGCGGCGTTGCGCGCCAGCAGGATCGCCGGTCCGCGCTTGACGAGCACCATCATGGCCGGCGCGATGCGGGGGTAATTGGTGTGCCCGCATTCGCACCGCATCGCGCGCTCGCCGCCGGCCTTGTGCATGGGCTTGCCGCAGACGCCGCAGTAACGATGCGTGCGCGCCCATTCCGCCACCTGGAAGGCGCGGCCCGCGAGCGCGAGCATGTCGTCGTCGAAGCGTCCGAAGAGAGCGCGCAAGCCGCGGAACTCATGGGCGGCCGGCGGCTGCGCGTCGGCGTCGACCCATGCGCAGCGCACATAGGTCTCGTGGTAGCGGCCCACCGGAAGCGTGCGGTCGTTCGCGATGCGCATCGACGCGACGGCATCCGGCTGGGGCAGCGCGAGGCTGCCTTCGCGCAGGAGCAGCTGCGCGCCGCGGAACACGAACGTGAGCGCAGTGGGGTGCGGCTCGGGGGCGAAGAGCGGGACGAATCCCTGGGGCGTGACGATCAAGCGGCCGATCCTCGGAAGGCCGCCATCTTATCAAGCGCGCGATCAGCCCGGGCGCGCCGGCTCTCGCACTGGCGCCGCGCGCAGGTAGAGCTCGGGCCACGGCGTGTCGGCGGCTTCCACGTACCCCGCGATGGCGAGCGCATCGAGCATCGCCCGTGTCAGCGCGCTCCCGCCGCGGGCGCACGCCTGCATGCCGCCCGCGCGTTCTCGCGAGAAGGCGAAGAGCTCGCGCTCGTGCACGGCCTGCACGGTCCCGCGATGCACGACCGGGCCGGCGCCGGGAAAGCGCTCGCACGCCCAGCGCTCGAGCGCGAGGTAGCGGAACGCGGTGTGGTCGTCGTCACCCGGCGGGTCTTCTCCTCCCACGAGCAGCACTTCGCCGGCGCCCCGCCCATGGGAAAGCAGGCTCGCATCGATCGGAAACGCGCGTGCGTCGCGATAGAGCGCCTGCGGCAGCGCGCCGCGCGCGACGTGCACGCCCACGACGTGCGCGAGGTGCGGGGCGGTGACCGTTTCGAGGCGTCCGCCCGCATGGAGCGCATGCGCCGTCACGATGACGTCGGCCTCGATGCGCTGGCCCCCGGAAGTCGCGAGCGCGGCGCGATCGGAGGTGAGCGCCGCGGGGGCGGTACCCAGCAGGACGCGTCCGCCCGCCCGCGTGACGGCGTTCGCGAGGCCGAGGGCGAGCTTGAGCGGCTGCAGG
>Ga0157369_10003314_pt1 | contig 19138 bp, 24 predicted proteins | sample C25metaG_FD_113461 | JGI IMG/M metagenome (GOLD analysis project Ga0157369, IMG submission 113461) | Corn rhizosphere microbial communities from Kellogg Biological Station, Michigan, USA - C2-5 metaG | ecosystem: Host-associated > Plants > Roots > Rhizosphere > Soil | place: USA: Michigan... | reverse complement strand
CTTCGAGCGCTTCGTCTTCATCACCAGTGACGCGCCCTTCGATTTGAGCTCCGTCATGGACGCGGCGCGCGCGCTGGCCCAGAACCCGGACGAGGCCCGCACGGCGCCGCTCGCGCTGCCCGCCACGCGGGGCCTCTCCTACAGCGACGCCGCGCGCAAGGCGATCCCGTCGGTGGTGAACATCTCGGCCACCAAGCAGGTGAAGCGCCCGAACCCGTTGCTGGACGATCCGGCGCTGCAGCGCTTCTTCGGCGACCGCTTCAACCTGCCGCCGGAGACGCAGCTCTCGCTCGGCTCCGGCGTCATCGTGAGCCGCGAGGGCTACATCCTCACCAACGACCACGTGGTCGAGGGCGTGACCGACATCCAGGTGACGTTGCACGACGGGCGCATCGTCGCGGGCCGCATCGTGGGCTCCGATCCGGACACCGACCTCGCCGTCGTGCGGGTCGCGGCCGGGGGGCTGGTCCCGATCACCTTCGGCGACTCGGACCGCGCCCAGGTGGGCGACGTCGTGCTCGCGATCGGCGACCCCTTCAGCGTGGGGCAGACGGTCACCATGGGCATCGTGAGCGCCGTGGGGCGCGAGATCGGCGGCTCGGCCAACCCGTTCGCGAGCTTCATCCAGACCGACGCCGCCATCAACCCGGGAAACTCGGGCGGAGCGCTGGTCGACGCGAACGGCAACCTGGTCGGCATCAACACGCTCATCTTCTCCCGCTCCGGCGGCTACCAGGGCATCGGCTTCGCGATCCCGGTGAGCCTCGCCAAGAAGGTGATGGAGCAGATCATCCAGACGGGTGCCGTCACGCGCGGCTGGTTCGGCATCGAGGTGGCGCCGATCACGCCGGAGCTCGCCGAATCGTTCGGCCTGAAGAGCACCGAAGGCGCCATCGTCGGCGCGATCGAGCGCGGCAGCCCCGCGGACAAGGGCGGCATCAAGCTGGGCGACGTGCTCGTGTTCGTCGACGGCAAGGCGATCGGCGACCAGGTCGCGGCGCAGAACGCGATCGCCGAGGCGACGCCCGGCAAGAACGTGCCCGTGCGGGTGCGCCGGCACAACCAGGAGCTCGAGCTGCACGTGCTGGTGGGCAAGCGGCCGCCGCGCCCGCGCACCGGCGAGCAGGAGTGACCTACTCCGCGTGCGAGACGGCGGCCTCGCTCTTGCGCCGCTTCTCCACGATGCGCCCGAAGAAGATGCCCGCCTCGTAGAGCAGGCACATCGGGATCGCGAGCGAGATCTGCGAGACCACGTCGGGAGGCGTGACCACGGCGGCGACGATGAAGATCGCCACGATCACGTAGCCGCGCCACTCGCGCAGCTGCTGCGAGGAGACGAGCCCGGTCATCACGAGGACCACCACGACCACCGGCACCTCGAACGCGATGCCGAAGGCGAGGAACATGCCGAGCACGAAGTTGAAGTAGGCCTCGATGTCCGGGGCCACCGAGATGCTCTTGGGCGCGAACCGCGCGATGAACGCGAACACGCGGCCGAAGACGATGTAGTAGCAGAAGAGCATGCCGCAGAAGAAGAGCACCGTGCTGCTCACCACGAGGGGCAGGACGAGCTTCTTCTCGTGCGCGTAGAGGCCCGGTGCCACGAACGCCCACGCCTGGTAGAGGACGAAGGGCAGCGCCAGGAGCAGCGCCGCCATCATCGCGATCTTCATCGGGATCAGGAACGGCGTGATGACGCCGGTCGCGATCATGCGCGAGCCCTGCGGCAGGCTGTGCATCAGCGGCAGGGCGAGCAGGTCGTAGATCTCCGAGCTGAAGTAGAGCATCGGGATGCAGAAGACGCCCACGACGAGCAGCGAGCGCACCAGCCGCTCGCGCAGCTCGATCAGGTGCGAGAGGAAAGTCTCCTGCGCGTCTTCGTCGGCCATGGCGCGCGGCTCAAGGCTTCACGGGCGGCTTCGGCTCGCCCATGTCGAGCTCGAGCTGCGGCGAGGGCTCGAGCGGCGGCTCCGTCGCCGCGGCCACGAGCTCCTCGGGGGCCGCGATGGCGGCGGGCCCTTCCGCCGCGGCCGCTTCGCTCTTCGTCGCCAGGTCGCGCTCGATCTGTGATTGCGCCTCGCGGATCTCGCGCTCGACCTCCGCGCCCTTCGCCTCGACCTCGGCCTTGAAGGTGCGCGCCGCGCTCTCGAACTCCTGCTTCGCCTCCTTGAGGTCCGACATCTCGATCTCGCGGCCGATGTCGGCCTTCACCTGCGCCACGTAGCGCTGCATGCGCCCGAAGAGGATGCCCGCGGTCCGGGCGACCTTCGGCAGGCGTTCCGGCCCGATGACCACCAGGGCCACGATGCCGATCACGACAAGCTCGGAGAAGCCGACGTCGAACATGGCGGGCGGAGCGCGCGGCGCGTGCCGCGAGCGCGGCGGCGCTAGCCGCGCTGCTTGTCCTTGACCTCGCCGTCGATGGTGGTGCCGGCGTTGGTGCTGGAAGTGATCTGGCTGTCCGGCTTCGCCGCCTCGTCGCCGCGCATACCGTCCTTGAAGCCCTTGACCGCGCCGCCGAGGTCGGTGCCGATGTTGCGCAGCTTCTTCGTGCCGAAGATGAGCAGCACGATGACCAGCACGATCAACCAATGCCAGATGCTGAAGGAACCCATGCGAATTCTCCTGGAACGGCCCGGACGCTCAGCCGTTCCCGCTCGCGAGCATGCGCGGAAGCGGATCGGGGCCGCCGATGATGTGGATATGCAAATGATACACGTCCTGTCGCCCGATTCGCCCGGTGTTGATGATCGTGCGGAAGCCGTCGGGCGAGCCGGCTTGTGCGGCCAGCTCCGCGGCCTTGGCGAGCATGCGCCCCAGCACCGGAGCGTGCTCCTGGCCCACGTGCGCCAGCGAATCGACGTGCTCCTTCGGGATGATCATGAAATGCACGGGCGCCACCGGCTGGATGTCGTGGAAGGCGAGCATCTCGTCATCCTCGAAGAGCTTGCGGCTCGGGATCTTCCCCTCGACGATCTTGCAGAAGATGCAGTCGGTCATCGCTGGTCTCCGGGACGTGAATTCTTCTCGTCGATGCCGCTCGTGCCCTCGCGCCGCTCGAGCTCGGCCATGACCTCGGCGAGCGCGACGCCGCGATGGGAGAGCATGACCAGGCAATGGAACCAGAGGTCGGCGGTCTCGTGCACGAGCGCGCCGCGGTCGCCGCCCTTCGCGGCGATCACCGCCTCGGTCGCCTCCTCGCCCACCTTCTTGAGGATCGCATCGAGCCCCTTGCGCTCGAGCGAGGCGACATAGGACGTGCCCGCATTGCCCGAGCGGCGTTGCGCGATCACGGCCTCGAGCCGCTCGAGCACGTTCTTCTCAGCCATGGCGGGTCCCGGGCTCCAGCACCGGGTCCGTGGTGTTCCAGCCCACCTCGCCTGCGCGCTGCTCGAGCCTGCGGAAGAAGCAGCGCCGCCGTCCCGTGTGGCAGGCGACTCCGCCCGCCGACTCGACCGCGAGGAGGATGGTGTCGCCGTCGCAGTCCAGGCGCACCTCGCGCACCTTCTGCACGTGGCCCGAGGTCTCGCCCTTCTTCCAGAGCGCCTTGCGCGAGCGCGACCAGTACACCGCCTCCCCCGTGCGCACCGTGCGCTCGAGCGATTCGCGATTCATCCACGCGACCATCAGGACTTCGCCCGTGGACGCGTCCTGCGCCACCGCGGGCGCCAGCCCCTCGGGATTCCACGCGACCTCGTCGATCCAGCGGCTCACAGGCGCATCTCGATGCCGCGCGCGGCGAGGAAGCGCTTCGCGTCGGGGATGCGGATCTCGCCGAAGTGGAACACCGACGCGGCGAGCACGGCGTCCGCATGTCCCTGCTCGATGCCCTCGGCGAGGTGGACCAGGCTTCCCACGCCGCCGCTCGCGATGACCGGCACCTCGACCCCGTCGCTCACGGCGCGGGTGAGGCCGAGATCGAAGCCGCTCTTGGTGCCGTCGCGATCCATGCTCGTGAGCAGGATCTCGCCGGCGCCGCGGCGCGTCATCTCGCGCGCCCATTCGACGGCATCGAGGCCGCGCGCGCGGCGCCCGCCATGGGTGAACACTTCCCAGCGCCCGTCGCCGGACTGGCGTGCGTCGATCGCGACCACGATCGCCTGGGAGCCGAAGCGATGGGCGGCCTCGGCCACGAGCTCGGGCCGCTCCACCGCCGCCGTGTTGATGCTGACCTTGTCCGCCCCGGCGTTGAGCAGCTTCCTCACGTCGTCCACCGAGCGCACGCCGCCGCCCACGGTGAGCGGGATGAAGACCTCGTCGGCGACGCGCTCGATCACCTCGACGATCGTGTCGCGCTCGTCGCTCGAGGCGGTGATGTCCAGGAAGGTGAGCTCGTCGGCGCCCGCGGCGTCATAGCCGCGCGCGATCTCGACCGGGTCGCCCGCATCGCGGAGCTGGACGAAGTTCACGCCCTTCACCACGCGGCCGGCGTGCACGTCGAGGCAGGGTATGAGGCGCTTGGCGAGCGGCATGGATCGGGCGGCGGACGCGCGGTTCAGGCGTCGCCCGCGGCGACCTTGAGCGCCTGCGCGAAGTCGAGCTTGCCCTCGTAGATGGCGCGCCCCGCGATGCAGCCGGTGATGCCTTCGTTCTCGACCGCGCAGAGCCTGCGCACGTCGTCGACGCTGTTGAGGCCGCCGCTCGCGATCACCGGGACCGCCAGCGCCTGCGCGAGGCGCACCGTGGCCTCGATGTTGACGCCGGTCATCATGCCGTCGCGGCCGATGTCGGTGTAGATGACGGCCTCGACGCCGTAGTCCTGGAAGCGCCTGGCGAGGTCCACCACGTCGTGGCCGGTGAGCTTCGACCAGCCGTCGGTCGCGACCTTGCCGTCCTTCGCGTCGAGGCCGACCATGATGTGGCCCGGGAACGCATCGCACGCCTCGTGCAGGAAGCCCGGATTCTTCACCGCGGCCGTGCCGATGATCACGTAGGAGATGCCGTCGTCGAGGTAGCGCTCGATCGTGTCCAGGTCGCGGATGCCGCCCCCGAGCTGCACCGGGATGTCCGAATCGAGCGCGGCGATGATCTCCTTCACGGCCGCCTCGTTGCGCGGCTTGCCCGCCACGGCGCCGTTCAGGTCCACCACGTGCAGGCGCTGCGCGCCTTTCGCCGCCCATTGCGAGGCGGTCTCGCCCGGCTTGCCGGAGAACACGGTGGCCTTCTCCATGCGGCCCTGCTCGAGGCGCACGCATTGGCCATCCTTCAGGTCGATCGCGGGAATGATCAGCATGGCGGGTGGAATCAGGGATTCCAGGTGGCGAAGTTGCTGAGGAGCGTAAGCCCCGCGACGGCGCTCTTTTCCGGATGGAATTGCGTGGCGAAAATGTTATCGCGCGCAATCGCGGAGGTAAAGGCGTCGGGGTAACGCGTGGTCGCGGCGGCGAGCCCGGGCTCCCGCGGCTCGCAGTAGTAGCTGTGCACGAAGTAGAAGCGCGAACCGTCGGCGATTCCCTTCCACAGGGCATGGGGCTTCGCCTGCCAGACCTCGTTCCAGCCCATGTGGGGAATCTTGAGGCCGGGCACGCGCTTGAGCGCCTTCACCTCTCCGTGCAGCAGGGCGAGGCCGGGCGTATCGCCTTCGGCGCTCCTCTCGAAGAGCATTTGCTGGCCGATGCACAGCCCCAGGAAGGGCTTGCCGGCCGCACCCTCGGCGATCGCCTCCGCGAGCCCGGCCGCGTTCAGCGCGCTCATGCAATCGGGCATCGCGCCCTGGCCCGGGAAGACCACGCGATCGGAGCGCCGGATCACCTCCGGGTCGGCCGTGATCTCGACCCGCGCCGCGGGCGCGACATGCGCGAGCGCCTTCTGCACCGAGCGCAGGTTGCCCATTCCGTAGTCGACGATGGCGATGCGTTGCATGGGAGCGCCGGCGCTGCCGGGGCGATGGGGCCTAGAGGCTTCCCTTCGTGGACGGAACGGTTCCCGCCGCGCGCGGGTCGAGCTCGACCGCGGCGCGCAGCGCGCGCGCGAAGGCCTTGAACACCGTCTCGCACTGGTGGTGCGCGTTGTCGCCGCGCAGGTTGTCGATATGCACGGTGGCGAGCGCGTGGTTCGCGAGGCCCTGGAAGAATTCGTGGGTGAGGTCCACGTCGAAATCGCCCACGCGCGCGCGGGTGAAGGCCACGTGGAACTCGAGCCCGGGGCGGCCGGAGAAGTCGACGACGGCCCGCGACAGCGCCTCGTCCAGGGGCACGTAGGCGTGGCCGTAGCGGCGGATGCCCTTCTTGTCGCCCAGGGCCTTCGCGAGCGCCTGGCCGAGCGTGATGCCGATGTCCTCGACGGTGTGGTGCGCGTCGATCTCGAGGTCGCCCCTCGCGCGCACGGTGAGGTCGATCGCGCCGTGGCGCGCGACCTGGTCGAGCATGTGGTCGAGGAAGGGGATGCCGGAGGAGAGCTCCGCGCGCCCCGTGCCGTCGAGATCGAGGGCCACGAAGATCTGAGTCTCCTTCGTGTCGCGCTGGATTTCGGCCTTACGCATGGTGGGGTTGGAGGATCGAGGCGAGGGCCTCGAGGAGTCGGGCATTTTCCGACGGCGTGCCGACCGTGAGCCTCAGGCAGTTTGCGAGGAGCGGGGAGCCCTGGAAGGTCCGGACCAATATACCACGCCGCTTCAGCGCCTCGTACGCGCCGGCACCATCCGGCACGCGCACGAGCACGAAGTTGGCCGCGGAGGGGAAGCGCTCGACGCCCGGGATCGCATCGAGCCGCGCCTCGAGCTCGCCGCGGCTGCGCACGATGGCGCGCGTCTGCGCTTCGAGGACCTCGGAGCGCTCGAGCAGGAAGCGGGCCGCGCACATCGAGAGCGAGTTCACGTTGTAGGGCGGGCGCAGCTTCTCCAGCTCCCGCATCCAGGCGGCACTCCCGATGGCGACGCCCACGCGCAGGCCCGCGAGCCCCAGCTTGGACACGGTGCGCACGAGCACCAGGTTCGGCACGCGCGGCAGCGCGTCGAGGAGCGATGCCCCGCCCGAGAACGGGTAATACGCCTCGTCGACCACCACCAGGCCCGGGGAGGCGCGGGTGGCGGCGAGGATGGCCTCGCGCGGGAAGAGGTTGCCCGTCGGGTTGTTCGGGTAAGCGATCCACGTGATCGCGGGCTTCTCGCGCGCGATCGCGCCGAGCAGCGCCTCCTCGTCGAGCGAGAAGTCCGGGCGCAGGGCCACGCCCACGTAGCGCAGGTTGGCCACGATGGCGCCCATGCGATACATGACGAACGACGGCTCGAGCGCCACGACGCTCGCCCCGGGCCGGGCCACGGCGAGCGACAGCATCTGCAGCAGCTCGTCGGAGCCGTTGCCGAGCACGAGCTCGAGGTCCGCCGGGATTCCCATCGCATCGCGCAGGGCCTGCTTGAGCTCGGCCGCGGTGGGATCGGGATAGCGGTTCACCGCGACCTCGGCCAGCCGCTCGCCCATCTCGCGCGCGAGCTGCGCGGGGAGCCGGTACGGATTCTCCATCGCGTCGAGCTTCACCATGCCCGTGGCGGGCGCCACGTGGTACGCCTCCAGCGCGAGGATCTCCGGGCGCACCAGCGCCTGCGGCCCGCCGGGCTTCACCGCTTCTCCAGGCGCCACTCGGCGCTCTGCGCGTGGGCCTCGAGGCCCTCGGCCCGGGCGAGGGTGGCGGCGACCCTGCCGAGCGTTTGCGCGCCCGCGCGCGAGACGGCGATGAGGCTCGAGCGCTTCTGGAAGTCGTAGACGCCGAGCGCCGAGGAGAAACGCGCCGTGCGCGACGTGGGCAGCACGTGGTTGGGCCCGGCGCAGTAGTCCCCCAGCGATTCCGACGCGTGATGGCCGAGGAAGATCGCGCCGGCGTGGCGGATCCTGCCCAGGAGCGCCTGCGGATCGGCGACGGCGAGCTCCAGGTGCTCCGGGGCGATGCGGTTGGCGAGCGCGCACGCCTCGTCCAGGTCGCGCACCTGGATCAGCGCGCCGCGCGACGCGAGCGAGGCCTCGATGATGGCGCGGCGCGGCATCCGCTCGATCTGGCGGCGCATCGACTCGGCTACCGCGTCGGCGAGCCTCGCGTCGGGCGTAAGCAGGATCGCCTGCGCGATCTCGTCGTGCTCCGCCTGCGAGAAGAGATCCATCGCGACCCAGTCGGCATGGGCGCTCGAGTCCGCGATCACCAGCACTTCCGAGGGCCCCGCCACCATGTCGATGCCGACGCGGCCGAAGACCCGGCGCTTCGCCGCGGCGACGTACGCGTTGCCCGGCCCCACGATCTTGTCGACGGCGGGAACGGTCGCGGTGCCGAAGGCGAGCGCGCCGATCGCCTGCGCGCCGCCCACGCGCACGATGCGGTCCACGCCGGCGAGCACCGCGGCGGCGAGCACCGGCGCGTTCACTTCGCCATCGGGGGTCGGCGTCACCATCACCAGCTCGCGCACGCCGGCGACCTTCGCGGCGATGGCGCTCATGAGCACCGAGGACGGATAAGCCGCCTTGCCGCCGGGCACGTAGAGGCCCACGCGATCGATGGGCGTCACCTGCTGGCCGAGCATCGTGCCGTCGGCCTCGGTCACCTGCCACGACTCGAGCACCTGCCGCTCGTGATAGCGGCGGATGCGCGAGGCGGCGATCTCCAGCGCCTGCGATTGCGCCTTGGACAAGGATGCCGCCGCGGCGCGCGCCGCCTCCAGCGGGACTAGGAGCGCCGCCGCATCCGCCGGCGTCCAGCGATCGAAGCGTGCCGTGTATTCGAGGAGCGCCGCATCGCCGCGCCGGCGCACGTCCTCGAGGATGTCCGCGGTGGCGCGCTCCACGCGCTCGTCCTGCGCGGCCTCGAAGGCGAGGAGCGTGCCCAGCTCGCGCTCGAAGCCCGCGTCCGCGCTGGACAGGCGGCGCGGCCGCGCCGTGGGACGCTCAGCCATGGGATGCCTTCCGGAAGGCCTCGATCAGCGGCGCGATCGCGTCGCGCTGCAGCTTGAGCGAGGCGGGATTCACGATGAGCCGGCTCGACACCGGCATGATGTCCTCCACCACGCGCAGCTTGTTCGCGCGCAGCGTGTTGCCGGTGTCGACGAGGTCGACGATGGCATCGGCGAGGCCCACGAGGGGCGCCAGCTCCATCGAGCCGTAGAGGTGGATCAGGTCGACGTGCATGCCCTTCGCCGCGAAATGCTCGCGCGCGGTGCCCACGTACTTGGTCGCGACGCGCAGGCGCGCGCCCTGGCGCACCGCGGCGTTGTAGTCGAACGATTCGGGTGCCGCGACCACCATGCGGCAGCGCGCGATGGCGAGGTCGAGCGGCTGGTAGAGGCCCTGGCCGCCGTGCTCCGCGAGCAGATCGCGACCGGCGACCCCCAGGTCGGCGGCGCCGTACTGCACGTAGGTCGCCACGTCGGCGGCGCGCACGAGGATGAGCCGCAGGTCCGCGCGATTCGTGCCGAGGATCAGCTTGCGCGACTTCTCGGGGTCCTCCGCGGGCGCGATGCCGGCCGCCTCGAGCAGCGGGACCGTTTCCTCGAAGATGCGCCCCTTGGCGAGTGCCAGCGTGATCATGCGACCCTCTCGATGCGCGCGCCCAGGATGCCCAGGCGCTCCTCGATGCGCTCGTAGCCCCGATCGAGATGATAGATGCGATCGATGATCGTGGCGCCGTCCGCCACGAGGCCGGCGATGACGAGGCTCGCCGACGCGCGGAGGTCGGTCGCCATCACGGTCGCGCCGGCCAGCGCCTCGGTGCCCTGCACCACCGCGGTGTTGCCCTGGATCTCGATGTGCGCGCCGAGCCGGCGCAGCTCCTGCACGTGCATGAAGCGATTCTCGAAGATCGTCTCGGTCACGAGCGCCGTGCCCTCGGCGACCGTGTTCAACGCGATGAATTGCGCCTGCATGTCGGTCGGGAAGCCCGGATGCGGCGAGGTGCGCACGCTCACCGCCCTGGGACGCGCGGCCATCGCGAGGTGGATGGTGCCGTCGGCCACATCGACGCGCGCGCCGGCCTCGCGCAGCTTCTCGACGACCGCATCGAGGCTCGCGGTGGGCGCCCCGGTCAGCGTCACTTCACCGCGCGTCGCGGCGGCCGCTGCGAGGAAAGTGCCCGCCTCGATGCGATCGGCCATGACGTCGTGCTGCACGCCGAAGAGCGCGTCGACCCCCTGCACGGTGACCACGTCGCTGCCGTGGCCCTGGATCTTCGCGCCCATGGCGATGAGGCAGCGCGCGAGGTCGATCACCTCCGGCTCCCGCGCCGCGTTCTCGAGCACCGTGGTGCCCTGCGCGAGGCAGGCCGCCATCATGAGGTTCTCGGTGCCGGTGACGGTGACGGTATCCATGAAGATGCGCGTGCCCTTGAGGCGCCGGGCCTTCGCATGGATGTAGCCGGATTCGATGGCGACCTCCGCCCCCATGGCCACGAGCCCCTTGATATGCAGGTCGACGGGACGCTCGCCGATCGCGCAGCCGCCCGGCAGCGAGACGCGCGCCTCGCCGAAGCGGGCCACCAGCGGGCCCAGCGTGAGGATCGAGGCGCGCATGGTCTTCACGAGGTCGTAGGGGGCGAAGGGCTCGGTCACGTGCCGCGCGTCGAGCTTCACCTCGTGCGGCGTGGCCTCGACTTTCACGCCCATGCGCTCGAGCAGCTTCACCATGGTGCTCACGTCGTTCAGCTGCGGCACGTTGGTGAGGCGCACCGGGGCCGCCGTGAGGAGCGAGGCGGCGAGGATCGGGAGCGCCGCGTTCTTGGCGCCCGCGACGCGCACTTCGCCGGCGAGCCGGGTGCCGCCCTGGATGGAGAGTTTCTGCATGTTTGCGAAAGGGAGAAGGCGGAAGGACTGTGATCGTGGACCGCGAATGTGGCGAAAATCGGGCCGCGGCGCTCGATCCCGGCCGCCCGCGGCGGCCCCGGTTCATCTCAGCGTGCCGCCCACTCTTCCGGCGAGAACGTCTTCATGGACAGCGCGTGGATTTCCTCGCGCATGCGCTCGCCGAGCGCCGCATACACCAGCTGGTGCTGGCGCACTCGGTTCAGCCCCGCGAAGCTCGGGCTCACGATCACCGCCTCGAAATGGGCGCCGTCGCCGCGCACCTCGAGGTGGGTGACGGGCAGTCCGGCACGGATGGATTCTTCGATGGAAGCGGGTTCGACCATGGAAAGGCGCCTAGTGGCGAAGCTTGTATCCGCGGCGCAGCAGGAGGAGGGTCGTCCATGATAGGACAGCGAAGGCGCCCGCCGCAAACGCGAGGCTCGCCGCGGGATCGATGTCCGACTGCCCGAAGAAGCCGTAGCGGAAGCCGTCGATCGCGTAGAAGAACGGGTTCAGCCGCGAGACCGCCTGCCAGAAGGGCGGCAGCGTGTGCACCGAATAGAACACGCCCGCGAGGAACGTGAGCGGCATCACCAGGAAGTTCTGGAAGGCCGCGAGCTGGTCGAACTTCTCCGACCAGATGCCGGCGATGATGCCGAGCGTGCCGAGCATGCCGGCCCCGACGACCGCGAAGGCGAGCGTCCAGAGCGGATGCTGCATCGGGATCGGCACGATCCACAGGGTCGCCGCGAAGACGCCGAGCCCGACGGTGAGCGCGCGCACCATCGCGGCCAGCAGGTACGCGCCGAAGATCTCCAGCGCCGACAGCGGCGGCAGCAGGATGAAGACCATGTTGCCGGTGATCTTGGACTGGATGATCGACGAGGAGCTGTTGGCGAAGGCGTTCTGCAGCATCGCCATCATGGCAAGCCCGGGAATGAGGAAGTGCAGGTAAGGCACGCCGGGGAACGCCTGGACGTGCGCGGCGAGCGCGTGCGCGAACACCAGCAGGTAGAGGAGCGTGGTGAGGACGGGGGCGGCGACGGTCTGGAAGCTCACCTTCCAGAAGCGCAGCACCTCCTTGTAGAGCAGCGTCGGGAACCCGCTCATGGCCGCGGCTCGTGGGCGTGCATGATCTTCACGAACACCTCCTCGAGCTCCGGCTCGCCGACCTCCAGGCTCGCGACCACGCAGCCGGCTTCGCGCAGGCGCGCGAGCACGTCCTCGACGTGCGCCATGTCGTCGATCGCGATGCGCCAGGCGCCCGAGGGCTCCGCGCTCGAGCGCAACGCGATGGCCGGCGGCAGCTCGCCCTGCTCGAGCTTCACGCGCATCACGCGCTCGGAAAACGACGCGAGGAGGCGCGCGGTGGTGTCGAGGGCCACGATGCGCCCGTCCTTCATCATCGCGATGCGCGAGCAGAGCTGCTCCGCCTCCTCGAGGTAATGCGTGGTGAGCACGATGGTGTGTCCCGCGGCGTTGAGCGAGCGCACGAAGGCCCAGAGCGCCTGGCGCAGCTCCACGTCCACGCCCGCGGTGGGCTCGTCGAGCACGATCACGGGCGGGCGATGCACCAGGGCCTGCGCCACCATCACGCGCCGCTTCATGCCGCCGGAGAGGCTGCGCATGTTGGCGCGCGCCTTGGAGGCGAGGCCCAGCCGCTCGAGGAGCTCGTCGATCCAGGCGGCGTTGCGGCGCAGCCCGAAGTAGCCGCTCTGGATCTCGAGCGTCTCGCGCACGGTGAAGAAGGGATCGAACACGATCTCCTGCGGGACGATGCCCACGGCGCGGCGCGCGCCGCGGAAATCGCGTGCCACGTCGTGGCCCATGATGGCGAGGTGGCCGCTGTCGGGGCGCACGAGGCCGCCCAGCGCGGAAATCAGGGTCGTCTTCCCGGCCCCGTTGGGCCCGAGCAGCGCGAAGAACTCGCCTTCGGCCACCTCGAGGCTCACGCCGCCCAGCGCGCGCACCGCGCCGAAGCGCTTGTGCACGTCGCGGACCTCGACGGCCGCCACGAGGCTCAGGCCCGCGGCTGGATCAGGTCTGCGACACCGTAGAGGTTCGCGAGCGCCAGCAGGTTGGGCGGCAGGTTCACGTAGGCCAGGCGCTTGCCGAGCGCGGCGGCCTGCCGCCGCCACTCGAGGAGCAGGGCGACGGCGGAGGAGTCGATGTCGCCCACGCCCTTGAAGTCGATGGTGAGCGCGTCGGGCACGTCGGGGCGGCGCACGAATTGCGCCGTGCGCTCGAGGACTCCCGGCAGCGTCTCGAACGAGAGCGCGCCGGTGATCTCCAGCACTTCCGCCGTGCCGGTGTCGTTCACTTCTTCGCCGCCACCGCGCCGCCGCCGCCCGACTGGTTGCGTTCCTGCAGCGTCTTGATGAGCCCGTCGATCCCGTTCTTCTGGATCTGGTCGTTGAAGCTGCCGCGGTAGGTCGTCACGAGCGAGGCGCCGTCCACGATCACGTCGTAGACCTTCCACTGGTTGTCCTGCTTCTCCATCGCGTAGTCGATGGGAATGGGCGGGCCGCCCTGCTGGATCACCTGCGTGCGCACCGTGACGTCGGTGTCGGCCGGCGCCATCTTGAGCGGCTTCACCTCGATGGTCTGGTTGCGGTACTGCGAAAGCGACGTGGAGTACGTGCGCACGAGCATCGTGCGGAACGCACTCGTGAGCGCCTGGCGCTGCTCGGGGCTCGCCTGCCGCCAGCCGCGCCCGACCGCGAGCCGGGTCATGCGCTCGAAGTCGAAGTACGGCAGCACCTTCTGCTCGGCGAGCGCCACCACCTTCTGCGGGTTGCCCGCCTGCAGGTCCTTGTCCTGGCGCACGATGGCGAGGATCTCGTCGGCGGTGCGCTTCACCAGGGCGTCTGGGGCTTCCTGCGCGAGGGCCGCGGTGGCGGCGAGAACGCCCAGGAGCGAGAGAAAGAAGCGTCGAAGCATGGAAGTCGTCCTTGGAAAGGCCATGAGCCCTTGAGACTGCGGCGCGGAGTCGCGGTTTCGCGCCACGCTCACTTCTTTGCCGCCGCGCCGGCCGGTGCCGGCGCGGGTGCAGCTCCCGGCGCGGGCTCCTTGCCCGGCGTCTCCTCCTGCGCCTTGCTGAAGAGGAACTGGTTGATCAGCCGCTCGAGCACCACGGCCGACTGCGTGATCTGGATGCGATCGCCCGCGGCGAGCTTCTTGTCTTCGCCGCCGGCCTCCAGGCCGATGTAGGTCTCGCCCAGCAGGCCCGAGGTGAGGATCGCCGCACTCGTGTCCTTGGGAAATGCGTAGCGCTTGTCGAGCGCGAGCGTGACGTTGGCCTGGTAGCGCTCGTTGTCGAAGCGGATGTCGGCCACACGTCCCACGAGCACGCCGGCGCTGCGCACCGGGCCCCGCACCTTCAGGCCCCCGATGTTGTCGAAGCGCGCTTCCACGCGATACGTGTCCGTGGCTCGCTCCGAGCCGAGGTTGCCCACCTTGAGCGCCAGCACCAGCAGCGCCACGAATCCGGCCGTCACGAAGGCGCCGAACCAGAGGTCGATCGTCGTTCTTTCCATCGATGTTCTTCGGTCGTTTTTTCGGGGAGCGCCTTCAGGCCTGGCTTCTCAGCATGAAGGCCGTGAGCACGAGGTCGAGGGCGAGGATGGTGAGGGCGGAGCTCACGACGGTGCGCGTCGTGGCGCGCGAGACGCCCTCCGCGGTCGGCGGCGCATCGTAGCCTTCGAAGGTCGCGATGACGGTGACCGCGAAGCCGAACACGATGCTCTTCACCACGCCGTTGAGGACATCATACTGGAAGTCCACCACAGACTGCATTTGCGACCAGAATGCGCCGTTGTCGACGCCGAAGAGCACCACGGCGACCACGTAGCCGCCGAAGACGCCCATGGCGCTGAAGAGCGCCGCCAGCAGCGGCATCGAGATCACGCCGCCCCAGAAGCGCGGCGCGATCACGCGCGACATGGGAGACACCGCCATCATGTCCATCGCGGAGAGCTGCTCGGTCACCTTCATGAGCCCGATCTCCGCCGTGATGGCCGAGCCCGCGCGCGACGCGAAGAGCAGCCCCGCGACGACGGGCCCGAGCTCGCGCACCAGCGAGAGCGCCACCAGCACGCCGATCGACTCGGTCGCCCCGTACTTCTGCAGCGTCTCGAAGCCCTGCAACCCCAGCACCATGCCCACGAAGAGGCCCGAGACCACGATGATCACGAGCGAGAGCACGCCGCTGAAGTAGACCTCGCGCATCACGAGCCGGAAGCGCGCGAAGCTCGTGCCCGACGACCCGATCACGAGCGTGAAGAAGCGCGCGATGGTCCCGATGCGCCAGATGCCGTCGATCACGCGCCGGCCGAGGGTCGCGATGGGACGGCGCAGGCGGTTGCGCCTCTCGACGCGAGCTCTCGCGCTCATGCCGCGAGCCCCACGTCCTGGGCGTACGGCCGCGCCGGGTAGTGGAACGGCACCGGGCCCTCGGTCTCGCCGTGCACGAACTGGCGCACGTAGGGATGCTGCGAGTTGCGGACCTCCTCGGGGGTGCCGTGGCCCACGATCACGCCGTCGGAGATGAAATAGAGGTAATCGACGATGGCGAGGGACTCGATCACGTCGTGCGTCACGATGATCGAGGTCGAGCCGAGCGCGTCGTTCAGCGTGCGGATCAGCTGGCCGATCACCGCCATGGCGATCGGGTCGAGCCCCGCGAAGGGCTCGTCGTACATCACGAGCATCGGGTCGAGCACCACCGCGCGCGCGAGCGCCACGCGGCGTGCCATGCCGCCCGAAAGCTCCGCCGGGGTGAGCCGGTGCGCGCCGCGCATGCCCACCGCCTCGAGCTTCATGAGCACGAGGTCGCGGATCATCGCTTCGGGCAGCTGCGTGTGCTCGCGCAAGGGGAAGGCCACGTTCTCGAAGACGCTCATGTCGGTGAAGAGCGCGCCGAACTGGAAGAGCATGCTCATGCGGCGTCGCAGGCGGTAGAGCTCCTCGGTCGGGAGGTCCGGCACCGACTGGCCGGCGACGCTCACGCGCCCCTCGCCGGGCTTGAGCTGCCCGCCGATGATGCGCAGCATCGTCGTCTTCCCGCTGCCGGACGCCCCCATGAGCGCCACGATCTTGCCGCGGGGGATGCGCATGGAGATGCCCTTCAGGACGGGGCGCCGGTCGTACGTGAAGCCGACCGACTCGGCGTCGACCAGGATCTCGGGGGGCACTCGGAAGGGGAAATTACAGATGAAAGGGAGATCCATTTTATCAGCTTTGCCCGCGAGCCCGCCCCTATAATCCCTGCATGAAGGCGAGTGCTCGATGAAGAAGCCGCGGCTGCTCCTCGTGGACGACGATCCGCTGATCGTCGACAGCCTCGCTTTCGCGCTCGCCGCCGGCTACGACGTCATCACCGCCTCGAACCGCGCCGCCGCGGTGGCGCAGCTGCGTTCCGGCCTGCACCCCGACCTGGCCCTCGTGGACCTGGGGCTGCCGCCGGTGCCGCAACAGCCGAACGAGGGCTTCAAGCTGATCGCGGACCTGCTCGCGCACGCGCCGGCCGTTCGCATCGTGGTGCTCACGGGACAGCACGAGCAGTCGAACGGGCGGCGCGCCCGCGCGCTCGGCGCCGTGGACCTGGTGCCCAAGCCGTGCGAGCCCGAGCACCTGAAGCGCGTGCTCGAGCGCGCGCTCAAGGCCGGTGCGCCCGATGCGCGCGAGGACGAGGCGGAAGCCGCGCGCGCGCTCATCGGCGACAGCCCGCCGATGCGCCGGCTGCGCAGCCAGGTGGACCTCTATGCCGCCTCGTCCTTCCCCGCGTTGATCGAGGGCGAGTCGGGCAGCGGCAAGGAGCGCGTGGCCTATTCGCTGCATCACCTGAGCCCGCGCGCGGCGCAGCCTTTCCTCGCGCTCAACTGCGCGGCGATCTCGCCGACCCTCGTCGAGCCCACGCTCTTCGGCTACGCCAAGGGCGCCTTCACGGGTGCCAACCAGGCGCGCAGCGGCTACTTCGAGGATGCCGGCGAAGGCACGCTCTTCCTCGACGAGATCGGCGAGCTGCCCGCGGACCTGCAGCCCAAGCTGCTGCGCGTGCTCGAGAACGGCGAGTACCAGCGCGTGGGCGAAACCTCGACCCGCATCTCCACCGCGCGCATCGTCGCCGCCACCAACCGCGACCTGCGCGAGGAGGTGCGCCAGGGCCGCTTCCGCTCGGACCTCTACCACCGCCTCTCGGTGTTCGCGCTCGTGGTGCCGCCGCTGCGCGAGCTGGGCGACGACAAGCTGAAGCTCCTCGACTACTACCGCGCGATGTACGCGACGAAGACGGGCAGCGCGCCCTTCGCGTTCGACGAGGGCGCGCGCCGGCGCTGGATCGACTACGCCTTCCCCGGCAACGTGCGCGAGCTGAAGAACATCGTGATCCGCCTCACCGCCAAGTTCGCGGGCTACACGATCGGCGCCGACGAGCTCGAGGCGGAATTCGCGCCGCCGAACGAGGCGGCGCTCCAGGACCCGGTCTCGCGGGCGCGCACGGAGCTGCTCTCCGGGCGGCCTTTCGCGCTCGACCAGGCGCTCAAGTCGGTCGAGCAGGCCTACCTCGACGCGGCGCTGGAGATCGCGCGCGGCAACATCTCCCAGGCGGCCAAGCTGCTGGGCCTTTCGCGCACGACCCTCTATGGAAGACTGGAGGCGGCGGGAAAAACCGGTGCTAAACTCGCTCCCACCGACTCCGGCGAGACGCGCGGGTGAGCCTCACGACTCCATGACGATGTACCTGGCACATTTCGGGCTGCGCGAGGCGCCGTTCCGGATCACGCCGCACACGGAGTTCTTCTTCTCGGGCGCCAATCGCGGCTCGACGCTCGAGGCCCTCCTCTACGCCATCACGGCCGGCGAGGGCATGGTCAAGGTGACGGGCGAGGTGGGCAGCGGCAAGACGATGCTCTGCCGCGTCCTCATGGAGCGCCTGCCGCCCACCGTCGAGACGATCTACCTCGCCGTCCCCAGCCTCACGCGCGACGAGATGCTCGCGGCCATCGCCGCCGAGCTCGACATCGACACCGTCGGCGCCAACACCACGAAGCTCGTGCGCGCGCTGCAGGAGCGCCTGATCGAGATGCACGCCCGCGGCAAGCAGGTCGTGGCGCTGATCGACGAGGCGCATGCGATGCCGCTCGCGACCCTCGAGGAGATCCGGCTGCTGTCCAACCTCGAGACCGAGAAGGACAAGCTGCTGCAGATCGTGCTCTTCGGCCAGCCCGAGCTCGACCAGCATTTGGCGCTGCCGCACATGCGCCAGCTGAAGGAACGCATCACGCACAGCTTCCTGCTGGGACCGCTGCCCTCGCGCGACGTGCACGAGTACATCAACTTCCGCCTGCGCGCCGCCGGCTATCACGGCCCCGACCTCTTCGGGCCCGACGCGCTGCGGCTCATCGCGGAGGCCTCCGAAGGCCTCACGCGCCGCATCAACATCTACGCGGACAAGACCCTGCTCGCCGCCTTCGCCGCCGGGACCCACACGGTCACCGCGGATCACGTGCGCGCCGCCATCAGCGACACCCAGATCGTGATGACGCGGCGGGCATCTCCGCGCCGCACGGCATTGGTCGCCGCCGTGGGCACCGCCGCCGGCATCGCAATGGGTGCCGTGGGCGCGCATTACTTCATGGCGCCGGCCGCCGCACGCCCCGAAGCGGCGATGCCCGCCGCGGCAGCCGCCCCGCCCGCGGCCGCCCCCGCGGTGGACGTGGCCCGCGCGACGGAAAGTCCGAAGCCCGCGCCGGAGCTGCGTCGCGCCTCCGCGACGATGGTCGCCGCGCCGGCCGCCGCGACGCCGCCGGGGTCGGTCGACGCGCGCCTCGCCGCCGGGCGCAGCCTGATCGACGGCCAGGACGCGGGCTACTCCGTCCAGCTCATGGTCACGGACGCGCGCAGCCGCTCCTACCTCGAGCACTACCTCGCCGACGCGGCCCGTAGCGTCCAGCCCGACCAGTTCTACGTCGTGCCCGCCGGCAGCCCCGAGACGCCGCGATTGGGCGTGCTGCTGGGCAACTACCGCGAGCGCGCCGAGGCCGTCGCCGCGCTCGACGGACTGCCCGACGGGCTGCGCCAGTTCCGCCCGTACGTGCGCTCTCTCGACGCCGTGCGCGACGACGCGCGCCGCGCTTCCGCAGCGCACTGATCCCGCCTCCCGGCTCACACCCGTTAGTCCCTGAAATCGCGCGATTTCGCGAGGGGAATTTCATTGCGTTTCCCCCCTGAACACGCTATAAAGGATGCAAGGGCGGTTCTGATCAGAAAACAAACACTTACGGCACATTCCTGCATGCGCGTCGCAACAATCGCGCCGGGGCTCGCGCTGGCATTCCTGCTCGCGGCCTGCGGCGCGCGTCCTCTCGCGAAGTCGGAAGCGCACCT
>Ga0157369_10003313_pt1 | contig 19144 bp, 14 predicted proteins | sample C25metaG_FD_113461 | JGI IMG/M metagenome (GOLD analysis project Ga0157369, IMG submission 113461) | Corn rhizosphere microbial communities from Kellogg Biological Station, Michigan, USA - C2-5 metaG | ecosystem: Host-associated > Plants > Roots > Rhizosphere > Soil | place: USA: Michigan... | reverse complement strand
CATAGACCGCGAAGATCAGCACCAGCGACAGGATCGCGGCAGCCGGTTCGAGGAACGCGATGACTCCGAACAGGATCGCGAGAACGCCGCGGATGACGAATGCCCACCAATTGCGCGCGAGTGTAGCGATCATGGGTGCCTCCTTCGACTTAATAGAACTATAGCACCGTTTCGCGCTTGGCGGGAGAGGCTAGGCAGTCTTCTGCAAGGCGAGGCTCAACTCCCGGATCATCGTCTCGCGCATGGCGAATTTCTGGATTTTGCCCGTGACCGTTACCGGAAACGCGTCCACGAAGCGGACGATCTTGGGAATCTTGTAATGGGCAATCTTGCCTTTGCAGAACGCCTGGATCATTTCCGCATCCTCGGCCTCGCCCGGCTTCACCACAACCCAGGCACATAGCTCCTCGCCATACTTCGGATCGGGGATGCCGATGACCTGCACGTCCGCGATGGCGGGATGGCCATAGAGCAGTTCTTCAATTTCGCGCGGATAGATGTTCTCTCCGCCGCGGATCACCATGTCCTTGATACGGCCGACGATATTGCAGAACCCTTCATCGTCGAGCGTCGCCAGATCGCCCGTATGCATCCAGCCGGCGTCGTCGAGAACTTCCGCCGTGCGGGCCGTGTCATCCCAGTAGCCGCGCATCACCGAATAGCCTCGCGTGCAGAGTTCTCCCGATTGACCGCGCGGCACGATACGGCCTTGCTCATCGACGATCTTGACTTCGACATGGGGGTGAATGCGGCCGACCGTCGTGACGCGCCGCTCCAGACTGTCGCTGATGGAAGACTGGAAGCTGACGGGGCAGGTCTCAGTCATGCCGTAGCAGATGGTGATCTCCGGAATATGCATTTCCGAGACCACCTTGCGCATTACTTCGATGGGGCAGGGCGATCCCGCCATGACGCCCGTCCGCAACGATTGAAAATCGAACCGGGGAAACTCCGGATGGCCCAGCATGGCGATGAACATGGTCGGCACGCCATAGAGCGCGGTGCAGCCTTCGGCTTCGACCGCAGTCATGGTCGCGACCGGATCGAAGCCTTCCGCAGGATAGACCATCGTGGCGGCGTGGGTGAGGCAACCGAGATTTCCCATCACCATGCCGAAGCAATGATAAAGCGGCACGGGAATGCAGAGCTTGTCGCCCGGCCGCAGCGCCATCGCTTCGCCCACGAAGAACCCGTTGTTCAGGATGTTGTGGTGCGTGAGCGTGGCGCCTTTTGGCGCTCCGGTCGTTCCGCTGGTGAATTGAATGTTGACCGGATCGTCGAACTGCACGTCTTCCGCGATCTGATCCAAACGGATTCTATCGTCTTCCGTCGCGCGCTCCGGGATGCGGCAAAAGGGAATGCAGCCTTCATGTTCGCCATTGCCGAGCGTGATGGCGAATTCCAGCCCAAGCACGCGGCCCTCAACGCGAAGCGTCTTCAGCATCGGAAGATATTCGCTTGTCTTATGCCGGATCGCGAGAACCAGAGCCCGGCAACCGACTTTGTTCAGCGCATACTCGGCCTCCGCCAGCCGGTAACTCGGATTGATATTGACGAGCACGAGACCCGCCTTCGCCGTGGCGAATTGCACGATCGTCCACTCGGCGCAATTGGGCGCCCAGATGCCGACGCGGTCGCCACGCTGCAAGCCCAAACCCATGAGGCCGGCGGCAAACGCATCGACCCTGCGTTTCAATTCGCCGTAGGTCCAGCAAACTTGCTGATGCCGTACGATCAGCGCCAGGTGGTCCGGATAGGATGCGCAAACATCATCGAAGTATGCACCGATGGTTTTCCCGATCAGAGGCGCACCGCTCGTACCGCTGACGTAAGAGATTTCCACCACGCGCCCCTCTCGCCCCGGAACGTATCAAAGAACGAAAAATCGAGAAAGCGGCTCCCGATTTAGTGGATCTCCCAAGTGATCGATACGTTGGCCGACACACTTTCCTCACCGGACGCAATCGGCGTCGGCGCCTTGGCGGACATCAACAAGCGGCCCATGGGCTGTGGCGGCGCATAATCCGCGCCGCCTTCGCCGATCGAAAGGATCGGGCCGAGGGTCACGCCTGCGGCTGCGGCGAGTGTCTGTGCACGCGCGGTTGCGTCTTTCACCGCTTCCTCGCGCGCCTTGGTGAGCAGCGGCTTGGGATCAGCGATGGAGAAATTCGGTCCGTCGATCTGGTTGCTGCCGGCGGCGACCAGCGCGTCGAGCGCGGGCCCGACCTTGTCCAGCCCCACGACCATCACGGTGACGGTGTTGGAGACCTGATAGCCGGTGATGCGCTGGGCGCCGCCCGGCTTCGGGTTTCCGTATTGCGGCGAGACGGAGAAGTTGGAAGTCTGGATGTTTTTCTCGGCGATACCGGCGCGTTTCAGTGTGTCGAAGACGCCGTTCATCGCGCGCGAATTGGCCGCCAGCGCCGCCGCAGCCGTTGCGGCCTGGGTGACCACGCCGGTTGAGAGTTGCGCCTGATCGGGCGTCGCTTTCACTTCGCCCGTACCGCTGACGCTGAGCATGCGTGGCGGCGGCGCCGTCTGTGCACCGGCCTGGCTGGAGACAAAAAGCGCTGCCGCAACGACTGCGGCGGGCAATGAAGCTGATAGTGAAAAGCGCATAGCCAATTCCTTCCTCGAAAATCACCGCCAAAATGCCCGACCGCCAAGGCAAAACTGCGGCGGAATTGCGCGGCCAGGCCAAAAGCGGTTTTTGCGGCGGCGCAAATCCTGCTATCACCGAAACCGGGGCCTGTAGCTCAGTTGGTTAGAGCTGACCGCTCATAACGGTTAGGTCGCAGGTTCGAGTCCTGCCGGGCCCACCATTTTTTCGGTATTTTGGCGCAAAGCCCACCAACGATATAGAGATGCGCGTCACGCGTCGCTGCCAAAAGGGTTCCGTTTTGACATTCCGTAAGATACCCGCCGCCCTCGCCCGCGCACTGGCTGAACGCGACTACAATGAAGCAACGCCAGTGCAGGCCGCCGTGCTCGAAGCCACCGCGGAGGAGCGCGATCTTCTGGTCTCCGCACAGACAGGCTCGGGGAAAACCGTGGCTTTCGGCATTGCGATGTCGCAGACGCTGCTAGACAGCGCCGACAGGCTGGAGCCTGCGGGCGACCCGCTCGGTCTCGTCATCGCGCCGACGCGCGAGTTGGCGCTTCAGGTGCAACGCGAACTAACCTGGCTCTGTCAATATGCCGGAGCGCGGGTTGTCGCATGTGTTGGCGGCATGGACCCGGGGCGCGAGCGGCGTCAGCTGCAAGACGGCGTGCATATTGTCGTCGGCACGCCCGGACGTCTGCGTGATCATCTGGAGCGGCGGGCGTTGAAAGTCTCGGCGCTGAAAGTCGTTGTGCTCGACGAGGCGGACGAAATGCTCGACATGGGCTTTCGCGAGGATCTCCAATTCATCCTGGAGACCACGCCGGCGATGCGGCGCACATTGCTGTTCTCGGCGACCTTGCCCAAGACCATCGTCAATCTTGCGCAGCACTATCAGCGCGATGCGTTGCGCATCAAGACGGTGAGCGCGACGGAAGGCCATGCCGACATCGAATATCGTGCCATCCGCGTCGCCCACAACAAAGGCGAAAGTGTCGTCGTCAATCTCCTGCGCTTCATGGACCCACCGACCGCTTTGGTATTCTGCGCGACAAGACAAGCAGTGCGTCATCTCGAAGCGAGTTTGCGCGAGCATGGCTTCGCGGCCGTGTCGCTCTCTGGTGAGCTCAGTCAGAACGAGCGCAACCATGCGCTGCAGGCATTGCGTGATGGCCGCGCGCGTGTTTGCGTCGCGACAGATGTCGCGGCACGCGGCTTGGACCTTCCGAATCTGAGTTTGGTCATCCACGCCGATATGCCCAATGACGGGGAAGTTCTGCAGCATCGTAGCGGCCGAACCGGACGCGCGGGGCGCAAAGGCGTGAGTATCCTGCTGGTGCCCAATTCGCGCCGCCGCCGCGCGGAGGAGATGCTGGCGCGCGCGCGGGTGCAGTTCGTTTGGACTGAGGCGCCTTCCGCTGAAGACATTCGCAAGTTGGATCGGGATCGGCTGTTGCAGGATCCGATCCTTACCGAGCCCAGCAGCGATGATGAGCTTGCGATGGCGAACAGCCTTCTCGCCGCGCACAATCCGCGAGACATTGCAGCCGCGTTCGTGAAAATGTATCGCGCGAAATTGCCCGCGCCGGAGGAGATCGCGGAGGTTCAGGAGTCGCGACGCGAACCGCGAAATCGAAGCGAACGGCGCGCGGAGCAGTTCGGGTCAGGCAAGCGTACCCAGCGCGAGCGATCCGCTCCACCGCGTCGCGCCGGCGATATGGAGAACGGCGTGTGGTTTAAGGTCACCGTCGGGCGCGAGCGCAACGCCGACCCCAAATGGCTGCTGCCGGAAATCTGCCGCCAAGGCGAAGTTGCCAAGAAGGACATCGGTGCCATTCGCGTCTACGAACGCGAAACGCGGTTCGAGGTTTCTCCCGATGTCGCAGAAGCCTTCGCAACCAGAGTCGCAGCGCGCAAGAAGGGTGGCGTGCGAATCTTTGCGGCACCGGACGGTCCGGGTGCCGACACTATGTCCAGCGCCGCCGAGGTTTCGCCGCGCGGCCGCTCGGGCAAGCCGCCGCGCCCCAAAAAGCGAAGCTGATTCACGGGTTTATGCCTTGGCTGCGTGGCGTCTCACGAAGCGGCCATTCATCGAACTCGCTCTTTCTCTCTGGGCACAGAAACTCGGCGGGCCTTTGTTTCGGCTTTGGGCTTGGGCAGGAGCCGGAAACGTGTTTGGCACCACGCGAAATCGACGCCGATATCCAGCAGAGCATCGGAACGCCCGCACGGGCAGGCAAACTCCATGACCGCGAAGACACGGTAGGTCTCTCCCGCCCGCAGAGGCACCGGCCGACCCGTGACATGGTTCGGCGCGGCATTGACGCACAGAACGAGATCTCCAGGACCGACTGCATCACTCATAACTTCTATCCATTGTCGCGGGAAAGATTAGACCCTGATCTGCAAGACGCAAGACCGGGTGCTCATGGCGGTGCTCCTTTCAACCGCCCTTATCTCAAATCCAATTCTTGGGTACTATGAAAACATCGCCGACCCGCATTGCGAAAGCCGTAACAGATAATAGGCACAGTATGTGATGAGCGACCCCAAAGGGGCGGCTGCACCGCCTGAAGAGACTGCCTGGTCGAGTCTTGTGCGAAGACCCTTATGGCAGACAATTGCGCTCGTCGGTCTCGCTGCCGCAATGCTGGCAATTGTATTCCCACACAGCACTCTGACCGCGCCCATGCCCCATACGGTCGATATGACCGACATGACCTGGGTCGAGGTGCGCAGTGCCATCGAGCGTGGTTACACCGTGGCGATCGTGCCCTCCGGCGGGATCGAACAGAACGGTCCCCACATGGTGCTCGGCAAGCACGACTACATCGTACACGAGAACGCCAATCGCATCGCGCAGGCGCTCGGGCACACATTGGTGACACCGGTGGTGTCATTCGTGCCAGAGGGCGATTATCAGCCCGCCAGCGGCAATATGATATTCCCCGGCACCCTCGGCGTTCCGGAACCCGTATTCGCGCAGGTGCTCGAAGGCATTGCCCGTAGCCTCAAGTCGGCCGGCTTCAAGACCATTTGCTTTATCGGCGATCACGGCAGCGACCAGGCGTCTCAAGCGGCCATCGCGGCCAAGCTCAATCGTGAATGGGGCGGCCAAGTCACGGTATTGAATGTGTCCGACTATTATGCGGACGACGCGCAGATAAAATATTTGCGCGAACATGGCGAAACCGACGCGACCATCGGGAGCCATGCCGGGTTGATCGATACATCGGAGATGCTCGTCGTGCATCCGCAAGGCGTGGATCTGGCGCGGCTGGCGGCGCTACCGATGCGCTCTGAAGACACCGGGCATTCCGGCGCTCCGATGCGGGCGACGGCCGATTACGGCAAGGCACTGCTCGATATCCGGGTAAATGCAGCGATAAGGCAAATCAAAGCGGCGCTTCTGAAAGACAAACGGTAAAGTGAGTGCGAACAATGCGGGGTGTCGTTCGGCAAGGCGGCCCGGCGATGAGCGGTGGTTATCGTCTCGAGACTGAATTGCGCGCCTCTATTGCTCGCGTAATTGCTGGTTCGGCTTGGCGGCAAGCGTCTGCCAAGAACCGCCAAGACCCAATGCCAGCGTTGCAAGGCCACCTCCGATAACTGTGAGACCCGCGGCGCCAAAATCAAACGTGAAGGGAAGGTCGAAGACTGTTCTGGAGATCGTCCATGCTGCGCCCGTGCCGATGCCGATTGAAAGCAATCCAGATACGATGCCGAGCAACCCGTATTCCAGGGCGTAGATGATGGCGATCCTTCCGCGCGTCGCGCCTAAAACTTTCAGGACGGTCGCGTCGAACAGCCGCGCACGCTGGCTGGTCGCGATGGCACCGGACAGCACAAGCAAACCGGCAAGGATCGTCACCAGGCTCGCGGCGCTGACACCGGCGCTCAGCTGCTGCAGCAATGCGCTCACCTGCGCGATGGCATCCTTGACGCGGATGGCGGACACGCTTGGGAAGGCGTCGGTGACGGCCCGGTAGAGCGGCTCTTCGTCCTTGGGCGAGACGCGAACAGTGGCGAGGAAACTGTGCGGCGCCTTATCGATGATGCCCGGTGAAAGAATAAGCACGAAGTTCTGACGCCCGCTGCCGAAATTTACGTCGCGCAGATTGGCGATGCGCCCGTCGATCTCGCGGCCCAGTACGTTCAAACCGATGGTGTCGCCGATCCTAAGACCCATTCCGCGCGCCAGATCGGCGTCAAACGAGATTAGCGTTGGTCCCGCATAGTTCTGGGGCCACCACTTGCCTTCCACGATCTGTGTCCCCTTGGGCGGGGCTGCCGCATAGGTGATGCCGCGGTCGCCGGCGAGCGCCCAGCGTGAATCGGCGGAGACCTTCGCGTCGCGAGCCGCCACGCCTTTCAGCGATACGATCCGTCCTCGGATTATTGGCGTGCGGCGGTAGTCCTGTGCCGAGCGGACATGAGAGATGATGCGATCGAATTGCGCCGCCTGGTTGGGTTGGATGTCGAGGAAAAAGAAGCTGGGCGCGCTTGCGGGCAACTCATCGCTGACTTGTGTTGAAATCGTGTGGCCGAGAAGCGTGACGGTGGCGAGCAGGGTCAGCCCCAATCCCAGTGCCGTTACGACGCCTCCGGTGGCGGCACCTGGTCTTACGAGATTGGCAAGCGCCAGCCGCACGCTGGCGTTGCGCGGGCGCGGCAACCGTCTCGCGCACCAGCGCAGGATGCCAGCGAAAAGGCGCAGGATCACGAGGCCCGCCGCGATACCTGCAAGAAACTCCGCCGCAAACAATTTCGACGGCGCGATGGCGATTGCCAGAAGCAGAACCAGCAGCCCCGCAATCGCCGATGCGAGAAGATATGGCCAGCGGATTCGCGTGTGGCGGCGATCGACATGGTCACGAAACAACGCCGCCGGAGTGATCTCCCGAGCCCGCGCCAATGCTGGGATCGCAGTCGCCGCCGCGGCGAGCAAGCCGAATGCAGTGGCGAGCAGCAAGGGCAGCGGAAAGACTGCGAAGGACGCAGGGATGGGAAGGTCTTTGCCGTAGAGCCACTCAACAAGGAACGGCAGCTCGGCACCGGCGATGTCTCCCACGCCGACCGCCAGCGCTGCGATCGCCATGATCTGGATGAAGAACGCCGTGAAGATCAGCGCGCCATCCGCGCCAAGGCTCTTGAAGATTGCGATCTCCGCGCGCTTGCGGTCGAGGAAGGCCGAAATCGCCTGACTGGCCCCGACGCCGCCCACGGCGAGGATGGTTAGCGCCGTAAGCGTCAAGAACATTGCGACCTGATCAATGAAGCTGCGTGTGCCCGGTGCCGGGTTCTCGCGCGTACGAATTTCCCAACCTGCGTTCGGAAATCTGCGGTTCGCATCCCTACGAAACGCGTCAGTAGAGAATGATGCCGGCGCCTGAACGCGATAAGTGTATTCAATCAGACTGCCAAAGGTGACTAGGCCCGTACGATTCAGCGCCGTGTCGGAGATCAGTACATGCGGGCCGAGACTGAAGCCGCCGGAGATGCGGTCCGGTTCACGCAGCAGCACGGCTTCGATCCGAAAATTCTGCGTGCCGACGCGGATGATGCTTCCACGGCTGATGTGCAGGCGGCCGAGCAACGTCTCCTCGACAAGCGCGCCGCATGTCGAGTTGTTACACGCAAGAGCGTCCTTCAGCGCGACGTCCGGAGATGTTTCGACGTACCCGTAGAGTGGATAAAGCTTGTCAGTCGCTTTGAGTTCGATGAGCTGGCGTTCGCCTTCTGCGCCGTTCCTCATCGCGTAAGCCATAGCGCGCATGGACGCAGTTTCGGAGACGCGGCCTTGTGTTGCGAGATACGCGTGCTCTTCGTTGCCCGTCTCGCGATGCACCAGCCCGATCGATACATCGCCTCCCAGCAGCACGCGGCCCTGTTGCGCCAGACCGGTCAGAAACGCTTCCGACAGGGACCCAACGCCCGCAATCGCCATCACACCCAGAACGAGCGATGCGAAGAAGATGCGAAAACCGGAAAGGCCGCTGCGTGCCTGACGCGCCGCCAGCCGGAACGCGAGGGAAATGTTCATGTGCGCTCGTCGGTCACGATGCGCCCATCCTTGAGCTGCACCACGCGGCCGCAGCGTCGGGCGAGGGCCTGCTCGTGGGTCACCACGAACAACGTCGTGCGCGCTTGTGCGTGGAGCGCAAAAATGAGATCGGCGATTTCCTCACCTGTCTCGCCGTCGAGGTTGCCGGTCGGCTCGTCGGCGAACAGCACCTGCGGCTCCGGCGCCATCGCGCGGGCCAGCGCTACCCGCTGTTGTTCGCCGCCGGAGAGCTGGCTCGGATAGTGCTCGACGCGCGCACCAAGCCCTACGGCATCTAAAGCTTTCCTGGAACGGTCGAAAGCGTCGTGTACCCCGATCAGTTCGAGCGGTACCGCGACGTTTTCCAGCGCGGTCATCGTCGGGATCAGGTGGAATGATTGGAACACGATACCTACGCGCCCGCGGCGGAAGCGCGCCAACGCGTCCTCGGAGAGCCGCGTGATATCGGTTCCGGCGACGGTCACCCGGCCTGAGGTCGCGGCTTCCAACCCCGCCGCGATCATCATCAAAGAAGATTTGCCCGAACCTGAGGGGCCGAGGAGGGCCATGGTCTCACCGCTCGCAACGTTCAGCGATATGCCGTTCAGGATGTTGACCGGTCCCGCGGCGCTCGGCAGCCTCAGGCGTACATCTTCCAGATTGATCGAGGACGCGGGGGGCTGCATGAGGGATAATTCTCTCTATATAGGGCGCACTCTAGGCGATATGGCATGAGAAATAGTCGATTCAAGCAAGCCGTCGTCTTGGCTGCGGCCTTACTGACGCTGACTTCCGGGCCAGTGCGCGCCGCGCCCATCAAAATCCTGGCGTTCGGTACAAGCCTTACCCAAGGTTACGGTCTGCCGCCCGGCACCGAATACACGACTGTTTTGCAGGAAAGGCTAAAAGCCGCCGGGGTCGACGCCAAGATCATCAATGCCGGCGTCTCTGGCGATACCTCTGCCGACGGGCTTTCCCGGCTCGACTGGTCGCTCGCGGACAAGCCGCAGGCGGCGATCGTCGAGATGGGATCGAACGACGCGCTGAGAGGCTTGGCGCCCGCCCAGACCGAGAAAAATTTGAACGCGATCATCACAAAGCTGAAAGCGGCGCATGTCGCCGTCCTGCTTTGCGGAATGCACGCGCCGCGCAATCTCGGCCCGGAATACGCGGCCCAATTCGATGCGATCTATCCCAGGCTCGCAAAACAATACGGCGTGCTTTTCTATCCCTTCATTCTCGACGGTGTCGCTTTGAATCCGAAGCTCAACCAGGCCGATGGAATTCACCCAAATCCGGCGGGCGTGAAAATCATCGTGACTCGAATCTTGCCATACGTGAAACGACTGGTCGATGCGCGTCGTTGACGACAATTTTTTTGCCGACACCATTCAATCGCGCGCACCGGCGCGCTTCAAGCCGGCGAGATAGAATTCAAGCTGTTCGGCGCGCTTCAAGAAATACATCTTCCTGCGTGCGAAGCCGACGCTGAGGTCCGGCTGTTCGGCGATGGCGGCGTCGAGCGCGTGTTTGGCTTCCGCTTCCCGGCCGAGATAGGCGAGCGCGACGGCTTTGTGCGCCAGCGTCCAATATTGGCGGTTGGGGATTTCGCTCGCGCGCTCAGTCCATTCTAAGGCGCGCTCAAAATCCTTCTTCAGGATCAGCGCCAGCGCGCCATAGGTGAAGAACGCCCAGCGCTGCGGATCGTTGGTGCTGAGGCCGATCGCTTTTTCAAAACGTGCGATCGCTTCGTCATAGCGGCCGAGATAGGTGAGGGAGTCGGCGAACCCGCAATGCGCAGCGGCAAAGGAGGGGTTGAGCTCCACCGCGATCTTGTTGCCTTCGATGGCGCTTTCGTATTCGCCGCGCGCGAGCTGCACGCGCGCCTTCAGCGCATAGAAGACCGCGTTCTGGCCGTCGGTCTCGAGCGCCCGCTGCGTGGCAGCGAGGGCGCCTTCGAGAATCTCTGGCGACGCCTCAGTGTTCCAGTAGACTGTGCCGAGGACCACGGCATAGGCCCACCACGCATGGGCGTCGCCGAAATCCGGATCGGCCTCGCGTGCTTTCTGTAAAAGCTCTTGGGCTTTCAGATTGTCGGGGCCGGTGAATTTGAAGAAATGCGAGACGCCCAGATGGTAGTATTCCCAGGCCTGCAGATCGCGCGAGCCTGAGCCAATGACGGTCCTGCGCCGCTCCTCATTGCCAATCTCCGGCTCGATGCGCGCCGCAATCGTCTGGGTGATGTCGTCCTGGACGTCGAAGATGTCGCGCAACTCGCGCTCATAGCGTTCGGTCCAGAGACAGCTTCCGCTCTGCGCATCGATGAGCGCGACATTGACGCGGACGCGATCACTCGAGCGCCGGACACTACCTTCGACCATATAGTTGGCGCCAGTCTCGCGCGCGAGATCTGCGATACCGGTGGCGCGGCCCTTGAACTGCGTCATCGTGTTGCGCGCGACGAGGCTCAGCCACCGGTGCCGTGCGAGCCTCGCTACGATGTCGGCCGTCAGTCCGTCGGAGAAATACTCCTCGCGCGGATCGCCGGAGAGATTCTCGAAGGGCAGCACGGCCACGATGGGGCGTTCGCGCGGATGGCGCTCGGCCGCCATGGGCACGGCTGGGGCCTGATCCGTCGTGACGGACGCGATGAAGCGAAAGCCGCGGCCGTGCACGGTCTGGAGGACCGCCTGATGCTTGCCGTCGTCGCCGATGGCCTGCCGGACCGAGCTGATCCGGCTCGACAGCGCGGCTTCGGAGACGATGCGTCCGCCCCAGATGGCTGTGTTGATCTCATCCTTGGTCACGACCCGGTCGCGGTGTGACACCAGATAGGCAAGCAGATCAAAGACTTGGGGCTCCAGCGCCGCCACCGCGCCCGCCCGGCGCAGTTCGCGCCGCCCGATATCGAGTTCGCATTCGGCAAAACGAAAGATCATTGCGCGGGCCTCGGAACCCGGACGGATGTCTCAAGGATTCTCCAGACATTCTCAAGCCTTTCTCCAGCCCCCGTTCAAGCGTGGCCGGCCGGGCCGGCGTATCCCTTTACCCATGACGCGGCACGAACCGCGGACCAAAACCCGGAGGAGAAATACAATGTCTTTGCGCATCAACGATATGGCCCCCGATTTCGAAGCCGAAACCACTCAAGGCCGCATCCGCTTTCACGACTGGCTTGGCCAGTCCTGGGGCATCTTGTTCTCGCATCCGAAGGACTTCACCCCGATCTGCACCACCGAGCTTGGCTATATGGCCGGCATGAAGTCCGAATTCGACAAGCGCGGCGTCAAGATCATCGGCCTCAGCGTCGATCCGGTGGATCGCCACGAGATGTGGGCCAAAGACATCGAAGAGACCCAGGGCCACATGCCCAACTTTCCGATGATCGCCGACACCAATCTGATGGTGTCCAAGCTGTACGACATGCTGCCGGCGAGCGCGGGCGAGACGTCGGAAGGCCGCACGGCCGCGGACAACCAGACGGTGCGCAACGTCTATGTCATCGGCCCCGACAAGAAGATCAAGCTTGTGCTCGTTTACCCGATGACGACCGGGCGCAATTTCGACGAGGTGTTGCGCGTGATCGATTCGATGCAGCTCACCGCCAAATATCGCGTCGCGACGCCGGTCAACTGGATGCCCGGCCAGGACGTCATCATCGCCGGATCGGTGTCGAACGAGGAAGCGATGAAGATCTATCCGAATGGTTGGAAAGAGCCCAAGCCCTATATCCGAATCGTTTCACTACCGATGAGCAATTAGCGCATCGACCTACTGAACTCCCTCTCCCCCACATCGTGGGGGCGAGGGAGAAGTGACGGTCAAGGCTTCCAGATGAATCCGGTGACGATTCCGTTTGACTTGAACTCGCCGGCGATGTGGCCCTTGTCGTTGATGCTGTTGATCTCGGTGTCGCTGCCGTGAGGGACGTCGATGGTTGTGATCGTGCCGTCGGGGGTCCGAACAAACCCGCCCTGACGATTGCCCCGCATCTGGTAATACCCTGCGATGGCGCCATTCTTGTTGATGCTGAGCGGCCCCGTGCCCTGAACGCCTTTACCGGAAACGGCAAAGGTCGACAGCGTCCCATCGGCCGCGCGCACGAAGCCCGCACCGATGCCGGACGAAAGTTTGAAATATCCGATTGTGGTGCCCACGGCGTCGATGGCGCTGACAGTGGTATAAACGGAGCCAGCAGGATCGAATTGCGTGATCGTTCCGTCGGGCGTGCGCACGAAACCGTGCATCGACCCATTCGCGTAGAGACTCCCGGCCGTTGTGTGGCCGGCATTCGCGCACACCACCGTCAACTGCTCGCCGAACTCGATGTAATGGCCGTTCGGGCTTCTCAGGAAACCGAAGGCGTTGCCACGAGCGCCCTTCTTGCCCGTTCCGGAAACCCATCCCACGCGGCTCAGCGAACTCAAGGCGGTGAAGTCTGTGCCGTGGCGCGACACGACATCCGCGAACTGGCCGGCCGGCGAGCGGATGAACCCTCTTACGCGGCCGTCGCCATCGACATAATTGCCAGCGATCGTGCCATCTCTTTTCAGGGTAACAGGAATCGTACCCCTCCCTCCGGGCACATCGATCGTCGTGAACGTTCCATCGGGCGCGCGCATGAAGCCGTGCTGGCCCGTTGGATCGGTGAAGAAGCCGATGACAACGCCCTTGTTCGTGATTGTTCCTGGAACCGTCGCGGTTGCGCCCGGGACCTGAAAGGTTACGAACTTTGCACTCGCCTGCAGGGGCAGGCAGGCCAGCGCTATCGAAGCGCAGGCCGCGTATCGCAGGGAAATCGCCATCTTCGCTCTTTCATGCCGGGTTTTCGGCCCTTGGGGAGTTCAGGCATTAACCATGTGTAACACAATGGGACAAAAAAGGCTGCATTGCGGCAGGTAGTTTTCGCGGCGCTGCACAAACCGGACCGAACGTCTCTTTCCCAACTTCGTGGGGGGAGGGACGTTCACCCCGCGCGCATGAGAACGTCGATAAGGTATCGCGGCTCAGGCATATCCCTGAGCGCCGACGAGCAAATGCGTAATGCCGATAAGGCAGCAGATGAGCGTTTCGGCTTCGCGCTGGTAGTCGCCAGCCAGATCGTTGCCAGCGGCGGCGATCAGATCCTTAGTTCGAAAGTGATCTCAGGCGACGGTGTCGTTGCTTTTGGGTTATTGTCTCGCCCCGACCGGCGCCAAGGGGAACGATCCATGTCTCTCAGCCAAGCCGATTATGCGGCGTATCTGAGCAACACATCAAACGACGACCGTCTTTCCGGAGGGGTGCGCCGCATCCCCATAGCGACGGCACACGGGACATTCAGCGTGTGGACCAAACGGTTCGGGAACAATCCCCGCATCAAGCTTCTTCTGCTGCATGGCGGCCCCGGCTGTACGCACGAGTATTTCGAGCCTTGCGATTCCTATCTGCCGGAAGCGGGGATCGAGTACTTCTACTACGATCAGCTCGGCTCTTATTACTCAGACCAGCCCGATATTCCCGAATTGTGGGAGCTTCCGCGCTTTGTCGACGAAGTCGAGCAGGTACGTGTGGCTTTGGGTCTTGATGCATCCAACTTCTTTTTGCTCGGCCATTCCTGGGGCGGCATCCTCGCGCTCGAATACGCGCTGAAGCATCAGAGCCATGTGAAGGGGCTCATCATCTCGAACATGATGGCGAGCATCCCGGCTTACAACGACTACGCCGAGCGCGTCCTGATGCCCACGATGGATCCCGGCGTTCTTGCCGAGATCAAGGCCCTCGAGGCGGCGCAGGATTACCAAAATCCCCGCTACATGGAACTGCTCATGCAGCACCATTACATTTATCACGTGCTGCGGATGCCCGAAGCCGAGTGGCCCGACCCTGCGCAACGTTGTTTCAAGCACCTCAATCAGAGCGTTTATATTCCCCTGCAGGGGCCGAGCGAGCTGGGTGCCAGCGGAAAGCTTTTGACGTGGGACCGGACGGGCGACCTTGGACGGATATCGGTGCCCACGCTCGCCATCGGGGCACGCCACGACACGATGGATCCCGCGCACATGGCGGGCATGGCGCGTGCCGTTCAGAACGGCAGGTACCTCGACTGTCCCGATGGCAGTCACATGGCAATGTTCGACGATCAGCAGAGATATTTCGCGGGATTGATCAAATTCCTTGAGGACGTCGACCGCGAACGTTGATGGAATTGGCACGTTGTATCCCGGCGCGTGCGTCAAACGGTCCTGCATTGCAATGCAGGAGGTCTTCCCCTATGCCATCCCGCTGCCATCCAACCGGCCGCCAGCAGCCCTTTCGGAAGATGCATGACTCACGGAACCGTCAAGTTTTTCAACGCGGCTAAGGGCTTTGGATTCATCACGCCGGACAGCGGCGGCAAAGACATTTTCGTCTCGGCTGCATCGGTAACGTCGGCCGGCATCGGGGCGCTGAAGCCTGGGCAGCGCGTTTCGTTCGAGATAAAGCCGGATACAAGGGGGCCGATGGCCGTCGGCTTGACTCAACTCGCCGAGCCGCCCCGGCAACTGCCACCCCAGGACCGCGCCTCACACAATTCGAAGGCTGAAGAACGCCGCCAACTCGCGTTCTATTTCGATCCGGCCGATGACAACGCTCAAGACATATTGGAAAAGTTGCGCGCCGCCGGTCATGAACCAACGCTGATCGACTACATTGCAACGCCGTTGAAGCGCGAGGAACTCAAAGCGCTTTCCGCGGCCCTCGCTGCCAAATCCCAAAGCCTGGTGAAGAAGTACGCTCCCCTGTTTTACGATTTGCGCCTGGACGACAGGTTCCTCAGTCAAACCGAGTTCTGGGACGCGATCGCCGAACACCCTTCGCTGATAAATGGCCCGATCGCCGCAACCGCAAGCGATGCGAATCTTTGCAACGCCAAAAGTGGGCTCAAAGCATTTCTCACGGCAAATTTCCCGCACCTGGCGCCCACAAATCTTGAAAGTGCGGAAGCAGCCAAGCCGTCAAACAAAAAGCACGCTCCGCCGGCCTCGGAGGAAGAAACCCAGTTCGAGGAAGCCAGTCCGACCCCTGCCAAATCGAAAGCGCCCAAAGCGCGCGCCCCAAAAAAGGCCGTTGCACCCAAGACAAAGTCCAGCAGCGCGGCCAAACCAAAAGCGGCAGCAAGAAAAACCGTCGCAAGACCTGCGAAGAAAACCTCCGAGCCCAAAAAGGCAAAATCGCAGTCGAAGAAATAGATCGCGTGGCCTATGTGCGGGGCCGCGCCGCGTCCGGCTTCAGGTATCTCTCGTACCAATCGAGCAATCGCTGAAACATGTCGACGTTGTAGCTGCCCTTTCGGGGTGAGTGGCCTTCGTTCGGGTAGAGGACCAATTCGGTTTCCACGCCCACATGCTTCAGCGCGCGGTGAAGGCCCTTCGACTGGCCCACCGGATTTGCCTGATCATCGATGCCGTCGAAGATCAGCGTCGGCGTCCTGGCGTGGCCGATGAAGGTTGAGGGCGAATTGCGCGCGTAAATTTCCGGATGCTCCCACGGTGTGCCGAAATACCATTCGTCGCCGGCCGCGGATTCTTCGGTTTCGAATTCGGCCTGCTGGTCGTAAACGGGCGCACCCGCAACCGCTGCCTTGAAGCGGTTCGTCTGCGTGATCGCCCAAGCCGTCATCTCGCCGCCATAGGACCACCCGCCGATGCCCAGCCGTTCGGGATCGGTGCCGCCTTTCGCGATCACGACATCGAGCACAGCCATCAGGTCCTTATAATCTCCGCCGCCCCAATCGGCGCGATTGGCTTTCATGAAATCCTCGCTGTAACCGTCGGAGCCGCGTGGATTGACCATCAGCACTTCGTATCCGTGCGAGGCGAGAAGCTGCGCCCAGGCAGGTTCCCAGGTGTAGCCCGCGGTGAAGCGCGACGACGGCCCGCCATGCACGAGCAACACCAGCGGCAGCTTGCCCCCTGGTTTCGCGGGCCTGACGAGCGCGGATTCGATATCGGTGCCGTCGAAGCTCTTGGTGTGGAAGATCGTGGTGGGCGCAAGTTGGCCCACGACCGGTCCGGTCTGCAGGTGCGTGAGCTGTCGAATCGCGCCATTCGGCGCACGCAGATAGATCTCCTGCGGGTGGCTGTAGTCCTCACCCACGAAGGCGATGGCGCCATCGGGTCCAACATCGAACGAACCTGTGGAGAGCGGCAGTTTGATCGCTTCGGGCGCCACGCCATCCTTCATGCTGTAGAGCCGCGTGTAGAATCCGTCCGCGATGCTCATGTAGATGGTGGAGGGACCGTGCCATTGCATCTGCACCACGGAGCGATCGACGCTTTGCGAAACGTCGCGGAGATCGCTGCCGCCGATGGTGCCCACGAACAGATCGCGCGGCTCCGGCCCGTTCGCGCGCGTCGAATGGACGGCGAACTGTTTTCCATCCGGCGATGCCATCAGATATTCGAACGGCCTCGGCGGCTGGGCGATGTTCGTTAGCGCGCCGCCCGGGACCGAGAGCGCGTAGACGGCATCCCCGTGTTCCTCCACCCGCGGCGTTTCCGTCGCCGCGACGAGGATACGCGATGGCGATTGCCACTGGAACTCGTCGATGCGCAAGCCGGTCTTGCCGATCCGGTGCACGGCTTTCGATGCCACATCGACGACCCAGAGCCGTTCGAGCAGGCGTTCATCGTCCGCGAGCTGCGGGCCTTCATCTTCGGACGGCGCGGTATCGTCTTTCGCGAGATAGGCGACGGAGGCGCCGTCCGGCGACCAGTGAAAGCTCGAGACGCCGTTCTTCGCGGCCGTGAGCGCCGCCGCCGTCCCACCCGCGGCCGGCATCAGATAGACCTGTGTGCGGCCATCGCGGTTGGAGAGAAACGCCAGCGTCTTGCCGTCGGGCGACCATTGCGGCGCGCGCTCGCTCTTGCCCTTGGGGGTGATCTCGTTCGCAGCACCCGTCGCGACATTGAGGATGCGGATACGCGGCTTATAGTCCAGCGGATAGCTGACGGCGATAAAGGCGAGCTTCCTGCCATCCGGCGAGACGTGCAGATCGCCCGCGCGCTGGTAATCCAGCACCTCGGCCGGGGTAAAGCCTGCCGCCATGGCACATGACACGCCGTTATGCATCAGGGCGAGGAAAACCGCGAAGATGTGGCTCGGCTTCATCGGGCGCACCTTATATCGTTCGTTGGCCATAAAGCCGCCATGAGGAAAGGCTGTCTTTCACAATCCTAGCGGCGTTGCACGGGCCGAACGGCAAGGAGCAGGGGCATGCTTTCATCCGACAGTCTGCGCGTCAGCGACTATGCGCCCTTTGGCGCGATGAAGCCGCACACGCACGAAGACGCCTCCCTTGGTGTGGTTCTGGATGGGGACTTTGTCGAACAGCTCGGCTCATCCGAGCGCCGCTACGAGAGAGGCTGTGTGACCCTCAGCCCGGCTGGCGTGACGCATTCCCAGAATTTCGGCGCCAAGGGTGCGCGGCAGATCATCGTGAAGCCGGAAAGCGAATGGCTCGTGTATCTCGCCGATAGTGGCGTGAGATTGTGCGACGCCCCCTTCACGCATGGACTGCAGTTCTTCCAGCTTGGATGCAAATTGCTGGGGGAGCTTCATCGCGATGACGCCGTCGCGTCTCTGGCTCGCGAAAGCATTCTGCTCGAAATCGTTGCGCGTTTCGGCCGGGCAAGCGTCGCTGGCCCAGCGGCAAGACCGCCCGCGTGGCTTGTGGTGGCGCGTGACTATCTGCATGCCCATATGAGCACATCATTCAGTATGAAGGATGTTGCGCGCGCCGCAGGCCGCCACGAAATCCATCTGGCGCGAGAATTCAGGCGCTACTTCGGCCTGTCGGTTGGGTCCTATCTGAGGCAGGCACGAACCGAACGCGCGGCATATCTCCTGCGCAACAGCCGGTTCAGCGTCACTGTCATCGCGCTGCGTTGCGGCTTTGCCAGCCACGCCCACCTTTGCCGCGTGTTCAAGGCGCATTTCGGCGTATCGCCTTCGCACTATCGGACACGATGCTGAACAGCGTCATGCGCCCATTCGGGCGAGGATGGCGCGGGCGGCGAAGACGGCGGTCGAGAGGCAGGCCTGCAGCAGATAGCCGCCGGTGGGCGCCTCCCAGTCGAGCATTTCGCCGATGGCGTAGGTGTTGGGTAAGGCTTTAAGCATCAGCGTGTCGTCGAGCGCGTGGAACGAAATCCCGCCTGCGGTGGAGATGGCGCGGGAGAGAGGCTGGTGGCCGGTGAGCTTCACAGCAACGGATTTGAGACGGTCCGGTGGCATACCGGTCTCGCGAAGCAGGTTAGTTTCCATCGGTGAAAGCCCGAGGGATTTGCGCAAGTAGTTGGAGCGCGAGTCTTTGCCTTGCGGGCGGGCGAGACGGCCTTCGATCTGTTGCTGCGAGAGGTCGGGACGCAGGTCGATGTCGAGCGTAATCGGGTTCGCATGGGCGAGGGCTTCGCGTAGCGCGGAAGACAGTGCGTAGACGGCGCCGCCTTCGATGCCGTAGTGGGTGATCATGGCAT
>Ga0157369_10003312_pt1 | contig 19147 bp, 14 predicted proteins | sample C25metaG_FD_113461 | JGI IMG/M metagenome (GOLD analysis project Ga0157369, IMG submission 113461) | Corn rhizosphere microbial communities from Kellogg Biological Station, Michigan, USA - C2-5 metaG | ecosystem: Host-associated > Plants > Roots > Rhizosphere > Soil | place: USA: Michigan... | reverse complement strand
GCGGTAAGGATAATTTCCTTTTTTATCTCTTCTTTATGCCGCTGCCTGCGTTCTGCTATGCCCATTATATTTCCTAACAGTGTTAGCAAAGTTAACGACGTTTATTTTTCAATTCCAAATATTTCTTTTGTTTAGTGGGATGAAATTATTTTCGGATGACAAAAGGGCAGGGAAATGCGAGAATTATAGGCGTGTTGAAATATTAAAAACGTCTTTCAATGCTTTTTTTGCCGCCCAGTATCCGCACATACCGTGCACGCCGCCGCCCGGCGGAGTTGATGACGAACATATATATAATCCCTTAGCCGAAGTTTTGTATGGCGACCACCGCAGTGCGGGCCGGGTAAATAGTTGAGTAATGTTAATAACACCGCCGTTAATATCGCCGCCAATATAGTTGGGGTTATATTGTTGCATCTGATCGGTATTCATGCTGCTTCGGCCAATAATGCGGTCTTTAAAACCAGGCGCAAATCGTTCTACTTGTTGTTCTATGGCAGCGGTCATGTTCACCACAGAGCCGTTAGGTACATGGCAGTACGCCCAGGCTGTGTGTTTGCCTTGGGGCGCGCGGGTTGCGTCAAACAAACTTTGCTGGGCTAGCAACACAAAAGGGTTTTCGGGGTAGTGGCCATTCCAGGTTTGTTGTTCGCTCAAAGTTATTTCTGCCAGCGTGCCACCTAAATGTACCGTACCAGCATTTCTGCAGGCCTGGTTAGTAAAAGGTATAGGGCCGTCTAGCGCCCAGTCCATCTTAAATACGCCCATGCCATAGCGATAGCGTTCCAATTGCCATTTATAAACAGATGAAAACCGGTGCCCCGCAATTTCTAACAGTTGAACCGGCGTTACATCAAACAAAACGGCGCGGGCCGAGGGTAGCTTCTCTAGGGAGCTCACATAGGTATTAGTTTGAATTTTTCCACCTAGCGCGATAAAGTAGGCAGCCATTGCTTCGGCTATTTTTACTGACCCACCTTTGGGCAGCGGCCAGCCCTTGGTATGTGCGGCGGCCATCAGTACCATGGCTATTGCCGAAGTGGTCAGATTGTTTAAAGGCTGAATGCTGTGAGCGGCCATCCCCGCTAATAAACCCTTTGCTTGCGTTGTTTTAAACTTTTCGGCGAGTACCGTAACCGGGGGTAATGCCGTTAAGCCGAACTTTGCCATCTTTAAGGGATGTTGGGGGAGATGCAATGGCCCAAGAATGTCGGGCGCTATTAGCGGCCAGTCTTCTGCAATAGGCTGCATTAGCTTAATATATGCCTGCTCATCGATGCCTAAAGACGCGGCCGTTTCTGCGATAGACTTTTTTAAAATTGCGGCGGAGCCATCATCAAAGGGATGAGCAGCTGAAATTTCTGGATAAATATATTCCAATCCATATTGTTCCAAAGGCAGTGTTTGCAGAAAAGGCGAACCCACTGCCAGGGGATGGATAGCCGAACAAATGTCGTGATTAAAGCCGGGTAACGTGAGTTCCCCGGTTCGCAATCCGCCGCCTATTTTGTCTTTTCCCTCTATCAGTAAAACCGAGAGTCCGTTTTGTTGCAATAGAATGGCAGCAGACAACCCATTAGGTCCCGATCCTACAACTATTGCATCATAATCCCGTTTTTCCATACTCTACCCCTCCCGGCCTCCCCGAAGGGGGGAGTTTTGGATTTTTGTTTAATTTAACCTTTAGATAGATAAATATCTGTCTTTTTATATTTAAAGTTGAAGAACCCCTCCGGCCTCCCCGAAGGGGAGGAGTTTTTGATTTTTATATTAAGTTATCATACAAGCAGCTCCTCCTCGAAGGGGAGGCCGGGAGGGGTGAAGGGGTTATTTAATCAACATCCCCCTGAACTCCACACTATCACCATTAAAAACATCAAAATCAACAACATGATTGATACCGTTTACTTTGGCTTTGTCTGAGTGCTGCCAGAACGACCATTTTGATGAGTTTTTTAATTTCAGTTCAGGATGGTAATAATGGGCCAGCCAAAGGGGATAAGTATCATAAAAACCGCGCAGATAATCGTTATAAAAACTTAGTCCGGAATAGATCACCGGCTTTACTCGTGTTTTCCGTTTAACGTAAGCCAAAAAGCTGTTTAATTCTTCGCGCATTTTGGCCGGACTTGTGCCATCCAGCGTTTCTACGTCTACCATCATCGGTAAATCACCCCTTTCAACTCGTACCGTTTGCAAAAAAAACTTAGCCTGCCAGGCACCGCTTTTCTGCGGACGGAAAAAATGATAGGCACCGCAAATGATTCCGGCTTTGGGGCATTCGCGCCAGTTGCGCTGAAAATAGGGGTCAACCTGGGCAATGCCTTCAGTTGCTTTGATATAGGCGAAACTAATGTGTACGCTGTCTTCGCTCATGCTCTTCACCAATGACCAGTCGATCTTGCCCTGGTAGGCAGATACATCAATACCATGAACCGAATAGTTGCGTGGTATACGGATGCCAAAGCTTTCATAAATGCGGTAATTAGGGTTTGAGCCAATATCGCGTACCCATCGCCAGCTCGAGGCGAAAAACTTAATGACATAAGCATAGTAAAAAGGAGAAAGCAGGATGAGGGTAAGGCCGGCAAGCGCGATCTTCAATTGCGTCGGAAATCTCTTCCTGGTTGGAGCGGCCTTTTTCTTATTCGTTGCCGGTTTTCTGGCTGTGGTAGTGGCTTTTTTTTTCGGCGCTGCTTTTTTCGGCGCTGCTGTTTCTTTCTTTACCGTGGTCACGGGGTAAAGTTAATCATTAGTTTATTGGTTCAATAGTTCAGTTGTTCATTGGTTCATTAGTCACTGGTTGGTTGTTTATTGGTGCAGTTGTTCATTGGTTTATTCGTTCAAAATACTTGTGGCGTGCAGTTTAAAAGCATTGTATACAACCGATTATTTGTTTATTTTAACGTCAAATTCAACCTGAACTTATGAGGAAAAAAACCTTACTTATTCTCCTTTAAACCCTGCCATTTTCGGCTATTTATGCTCAAACCAAAGGTCCAGCCAATTTATTTCAAAAGAAGCTATCCAATGGCCTGGATGTGTTGGTAGTTGAAGATCATTCAGTGCCGTTAGTTACCCTGGTGGTGACTTTTAAAGCGGGTCCTTTTACTGAGTCGGAGGACAGTAACGGCCTCACCGGCATGTATATGGAGATGTTGCAACAAGGGAACCGCGACTATCCAAGTGCATCAGCGGTTGGATATAATGCTGGCGGATTGGGGACGGGGCTGAGAAACGCCGGCACTGTAGAAGAATATTCGCAATCTTATTTCACGTTGCCTGCAATTAATTTTGAGAAAGGAATGAATTTTCTGAATGTGGCTATCAGGTACCCCAGGTTTAACGCCTACGAGCTGGAGAACGTTAAGAAGGCTACAATTAACCAGCTTGATGTTAAAGAATCAAATCCATTTTATTTGCTCAACGAAGCTGTTGGAAAGTCTCTGTGGGGCAATTACAGTTATTGTAAAAAAGCTATTGGCAGTCGTGAGGTGGTTAATGAGGCAACGGTTGAGAAGCTAAAGGCAGTGGGCAATTTGTATTTTCAGCCTGATAAGGCGCAGTTAATTATTGCCGGAGATATTAGCCATGTACAGGCATTTGACGTAGCACAAAAAATTTATGGCGATTGGCAACCAAGTGCTGTTAGTAATATGAAAACCTTGCCGATAACAGCTATTAAACCGCTAAGCAAATCAACTTATGCAGTAGTTGAAAATGCACTGGTTAAAACCCCCACGATATTAATAGAATGGCAGGGGCCAGATACCCGTAACGACGCTGCATCTACCTATGCCGCTGATGTTTTCTCTTTTATTATCAACCAAAATTCCTCAAGATTAAATAAGGCCCTCGTTGAAACAGGTTTAGCGTCGGCGTTGAGTATCAATTATCACACACAGAAATATGTAGGCCCCATAGTTTTAACGGTTATACCCAATCCCACGAGGGTGAGGGAGTGTGTGGATGAATTGAAAAAGCAGATTAACCTGTTGGATAGCGACGACTATCTGACCAATGCACAGCTAACCAACGCGAAACGTATGCTGGAGATAAAGAAGATAAGGGACGAGGAGGTAACTACTACGTACGTCCATAGCCTGGCGTTCTGGTGGGCCTCGGCTTCTATGGATTATTACTTTAACTATGAGCGCAATCTCAGTAGTGTTACAGTGGATAATCTCAGGGCGTATTTGCGAAAATACATCAAGAACAAGCCCTTCAGTGCTGGGCTGCTGATCAACCCCGAATTGAAAGCGCAGTTAAATACAGATGATTTCTTTAAAACCGCCAACCTTAGCCATTAAGCAAATTATGAAAAAAGCAATCTTGTTGATCATTATATTTTGCACTGGTTTTGCAAGCGGGCACGCACAGACAAGCGGTACTACAGCCTTTGATGTAAATGGAATAAAAGTAATATTTAAACCGACCTCGAAGAACGTTGTGGATGTTAGGTTATACTTTAGAGGTGGGGTAACTAATTACCCACCTTCCCGTGCCGGAATAGAAGATCTGGCAATTTCATGCGCGGTGCAGTGCGGCACCAACAAATACCCCAGCAATACATTGAAGGATAGTTGCGATGCGTATGGAATATCGTTGTCTGGCGCGTCTGGTTATGATTATGGCTACGTTCAGCTCAACTGCATTTCCAAGTATTTTAATACCGGTTGGAATTTGTTTGCTGATGTAGTGCTAAATCCCGTGTTTGAGGAGAATAGAGTAATGTTGGCTAAAAATAAGCTAATAAACGCTTCAAAAACATACCTTTCCAGACCCGATAATCAGCTGCATGAACTCGTGATGCGAGATGCCTTTGTCAATACCTCTTATGCAGTGAACCCGGTGGGTACAGAAGAAACCTTGAGCAGCATTACCTCGGCTGATCTTAAAAACTATTATAGAACCCTGCTTAATAAAAATAAGCTATTTATAGTAGTGGTGGGCAACGTTACCAAGCAAGATCTGTATGAGAAGATACTCGCTAATTTTGATAATATCCCAGCAGCACCGTATGAAGCACCCGATTTAAAAGAGCCTGTATTTGACGGTAAAAGGCTAATTACCGAGGATCAGCAACTAAAAATTAATTACGTTGGTGCAATAATGAATGCGCCGCGATTTGGCAGTATGGATTATGTGCCTTTCAGACTTGCTACCTCAGGTTTGGGCGGAAACCTGTATCAATATCTCCGGTCAATGCGTAATTTGACTTATAATCCTTCAACAAGTATCTATTCGCTACGGATGCCTTATTTTTACATTAATGTAAGCACCAATAGCCCGCAGGAGGTGATGGATGGTATAGTAAATGTTTTGAGAAGAATACAGACAAACGGCTATGACGATGAGTGGCTCACGCACATCAAAAATACTTACATCACCAGCAGTTATATTAATGACCAAAGTGCTTCTGCAATTGCCTACAATCTTGGCCAGGCAGAGATTTTGGGCAACTGGCAATATGCTGATGATCTGCCGCAACTGGTTAACATGGTGACTGTTGAACAGATGAACAGGGTGATCAATACATATGTTGCCGGACTAAAATGGTATTATCTAGGTAATCAGGAAATGGCCCAAAGTCTTAAGATACCACAATAACTACGGCAATTGCTTTGCAAGGATAAAACCTGGGTGCATGAAATAGCGACGAAGGCAAAACGGGGTAATTAAATCGCAATTGGAATACTATTACCGGCTTTTTAGGGTTTAATATAAGTATACCGAGCGCTGTTCGGTAGGCTTTTTGCTTTGTTATCCATGTACCTAACGTTTAATATTTGCCGGAATGGAAGACAGTCAAATCATACATCATATTTACAAAGCGGTAAGGCAGGCCCTGATAGAAAAGCTGGGGCAGCAGGGCTATGTTGTGGTAGAGGAAAAGGAAAACGATCCTCTATACAACAGTCGCTTTGTTATCTGGTCCGATAATAGGGATCTCATCCGTTTTACCTGGGACGGAAAAGAGAATATGTTCCTTGTAGAGGTGTCGGAAGACCTGCCCATCAGGCCGTTAACCGCGTGGTCAAGCCTCAGTATTACCCCGTTTGAGCCATACCTGCACCCGGACCCGGGGCAATACATCTTTACCACAGCCGAAAAAATAGTAAACAGTCTTGACTGATGGATACTATTTAATGACTGCAGTTTCGCAGATATAGGTTGGCACTATTCCACTGGCGGTGATCCTTGTTTCGGCATCGTCTGGCAGGGTGTTGCCGGATAACACCAGCACCGTATCCAAACCGAATTTATTACCGCCGAGAATGTCGGTCTGCAGCGTATCGCCCACCATCAGGATGTCCCGCTTGGTAAGCGATCCATGCTCGCGCACAAGCTCATAAGCAAACATAAACATCTGCGAATCGGGCTTACCGAAGCGGATAAATTTTTTACCTACAATATGCTCAATCATATTAGCCAAGCCGCCAATGGCAATAGAAACATCGTGCATATTGAGCGGGTAGGCATGATCCGTATTGGCCACAATGGCTGGGATATTCCGTTTACGGAGCAGGTTTACAGTTGTATTGAGGTCCTTAAACCAGTCAAAGCCCTCATCATCAAGAAAAACGAGTGCGTTAACTGAGTTTATATTACTTTCTGTAACCTCAGATATAGGCAGGGTATGTAAGCCTGAACTTTCTATATAATGGGCGGAGTCTGGCGTACCTAAATAAGCCACAATGCCGTCGTGTACCTTAAGATCAAGATATTCTTTAGCGAGCATACCCGATGAGATAATTCTCTCGGGGGTGATCATATTAAGGCCCAGCCGGTGGAAGGATTGGGCGAGTTGCAGCGGGCTCCTTGAGGCATCGTTTGTTACGATATAGTATTCCTTGTTATCTGCATGCAGTTGTGCAAAGGTCTCCTGCATACCGGGAACAAGCCCCTTATAGTTCTTAATTACGCCGAATGCGTCAAAAAAAATTACTTTGTAATTTTCAATAATGTCTTTGAAGTTCTGGGTCTTAATCATTTCGCAGCTGCAATATTACGAAGTTTTTAATTGTAGCGCATCCAGTAATACATCGGCATTAAAATCGCGTTCAACCGAGGGCAGGTAAATGTCATAAGCCTCTCGCTGGAGTTTTACGGCGTATTGCTCATGGAAGAAGTGTTTGCCGTCTTTAACCACATAGTTGAGGATAAAGAAACGATAGGCTTCCTGTAAAAATCGCACCTCATTAACAGACAGTGGATTAACCTTGTGATATTCCTTAAGGAAGAAGATAAAACGCTCTTCCATCATTGTGGTGATCAGGTAACTGAACACCGTTCTGTCGCCCACGTTAGATACTACCCGGCTAAAGAAATAAAAGTCGAGCATGCGGGTGTTTGTCCTGAACCAGTCGTAATCCCAACGGGAATAGAGTTCGAGATCGGGCGTAACCGAAAAATTGCCGATGTTCCAGTCAACAAACACCGGAATTGGTTCAAAAGAGCCTGCATTGTGCTTGGCCCGGTTGCGCAAAAACTGGTAGCAGTGATACTTGATCAGGTCAGCTTGTGCCCGGGTTCCAAAATCGCTTTCATTGCGGCTCAAACGTTCCAGTAGGGAGTTAATGTCCGTTCGCATCGTTTTTGACGATTTGGGCAGAACCTTACTTGCCCTTGAACATGCCTTATGAAAGCGTGCGGTTTGCTGTGCAAATTTTTGAATATGATGATCTTCCAGCCTGCGCGGTAAACGCTCCATAATACGTGTAGGGTTATAAAAAACAACCCAAGCGTCTATTTTACCTTGCCGGTAACGGAAAACATAAACCCGGTTGTTTTTAAGCAGTGACTTTGCCAGAAAATTCTCAAACGGGTAAAGCAGGTTATTTGACAGGCTGTGAATAATGCGATGATCTTCTTTAAAATGCTCGTATTTGCCAAAGTAAGAAAGCTTGGCAATAATAATATCATCATCTTCAAAGGTGATTCTGAAAACGAGGTTGGTAGATACATTGGCGCTGATATCGTCGATGCTTTTGATGATTTTAGAAGCATCATATTCCTCCCACGCTTTCCTGATAACCAGCGTACTTAATTTATAATCCATAATAGGTAGTAAGCCTTCGGCTTAAATAATTTCAAAATAACGTTTCAATTCCCAGTCGGTAACGTGCTTGCTAAATTGCCGCCATTCCCAGATCCGTGTATTCGTAAAGTGCTCGGTAAAGGTTTCACCAAACAGCTCTTTTGCCACGGCAGAAGTTTTCATGTTTATGGCAGCTTCAAACAGATTTGATGCAATAGAACCATTGCTTTTATCCTGGTAACCATTGCCCGTTACTGGCGGAACAGTTAACGGAAGTTTGTTTTTTATGCCATACAAACCCGAGGCCAGGGCCGCAGCCATTGCCAGGTAGGGATTGCTGTCTGAGCCCGGTATCCGGGTTTCGAGCCTGGTGTAGTTTGCCGAGGTGTTTAGCACCCTAAGCGCTGCCGTTCGGTTATCCACGCCCCAGGTAATAGTGGTAGGCGCCCATGCCCCTTCAACCAGCCTTTTGTAGCTATTAATGGTTGGTGCATACATGGGCAAAATAAACGGAAGGCAGTACAACTGCCCCGCCACGTAGTGTTTCATCAGCTCACTCATTTTCAACTCGTCACTCTCGTCACGGAACAGGTTAGTCACTTTGCCTTTATCCCACAGGCTTTGGTGTACGTGACCGCTGCAACCCGGCAGTTTTTCTGTCCACTTGGCCATAAAGGAAGCCATAATACCATATTTAGCGGCAATTTCTTTGGTTGCGTTTTTAAACAGAGCGGCCATGTCTGCCGCTGCAATTACATGATCATGTGCTATGGCGGCCTCATAAACGCCCGGTCCGGTCTCGGTATGCAAGCCTTCCAACGGTATGTTAAACTGTTCCATTGAATTGGCCAGATCATAGTAAAACTCACTTAATTGCGACGGCCTTAAAACCGAATAGCCGAACATGCCCGGAGTGACCGTTTGTAACTGGGTGAAAGATTTTTGCTGTAACGAGTCTGGCGTTTCATTGAAATTGAACCACTCAAACTCCTGCGAAAATTCAGGGTGAAAACCTAAAGCTTCGCAGTCGGCAGTAATGCGCTTCAGTAACGTGCGCGGACATGGAACGTTTTCATTGCCCGGACCGCTAAAGTCGGCAATGAAGAATGGAATATTATCCTGCCACGGAATGGTACGAAATGTGGAAAGATCAATACGGCAAGGCTTATCCGGATAGCCGGTGTGCCAGCCGGTAACGCTTACATTATCATAACAGGTATCATTGCAGTCCCAGCCAAATACCACATCACAAAAGCCGTAGCCCTGGTCAAGGTTGTCAAAAAATTTCTTTTTATGGATAATCTTACCCCGCAGCACACCGTCGATATCTGTAAAAGCAAATTTGATATGATGAATATTGTTGCTTTCAATAAATTCATGAATTTGCTGTTTGTTCATAAATAGGTGATTAACTAAACGTAATTAAATATGCGTTGGGCAAGTTAACACTAAGTGTTAATATCGGCAAAAACAAAGTTTCTGTTGGTAGATTACATCGGCGTTTTAGAATATGTAATTGATACCAAGTGATGCACGTGATTCATTTAATGTATAAAACGGACTATAGGTCGTATTGGCAGGAAATACATATTGGCAATTGATATTCCACTTTTGATTTATGATAAAACCAGTCCCAATAACTTCGGTACTCTGGGTTTTGTTGAATAAAAAGGGATCGTTTTCTGATATAAAAGAACAGTGCCGAAACTGCAAAAGCAATAAATGGACGGCCGCTGTACGGGTGCATTGACCACTCCACCCGTTAAATGAGCATGGATAATAATCTGTTTTAACATTTTTTATATCTGCTGTTAACATTTCAGATAGCCGCCCTTTTAGGGTTTTTCTAACTTGCCGCCGTTTAAAAACCTGAAGTAATACACTCTTAATTATATGGTTAATTGTTTCTGGCTATTGAGGCGGGGCTCGGTGTTCCTGCTTTTTATCTTTTTCCTTGCTGCATTAAATACAGTCCATGCTGCCATTCGTGCCTATACAAAGGATGCTCGTGGTGTAACGTTTAAGCTGAATAAGGGACTGATGCGCATTGCGATTTGCAAGGACGATATTATTGAGGTAAAGTATACGATTTTTAATTCGTTCCCCGCTTTTCAGTCGCTTGTTGTTAATAACAGCTGGCCAGCCAAAACGCCATTTAGTGTAAGTGAAGCAGGGGGGAAGGTGTTGATCTCTACCAACAAGCTTAAAGTGCTGGTTGACAAAGCCACCAACGCAATCACTTATGAAACCAAAGATGGTAAGGTTATCACTTCCGAAGATCGGGCTGAAGGTAAAACTATCACACCGGCTACCATTGCCGGTATCAGCACCTATAATTGTGCCACCAGGTTTAACTCTCCTAAAGATGAAGCGCTGTTCGGGCTTGGGTGCCACCCAACAGATTCGCTCTCTATTAATTATAAAGGCCGCGACCAGGACATGCTCATTAAGTACATGACTGGCGCCATACCAGTATTATTGTCTACCAAAGGCTATGGTTTAATGTGGGACAACTATTCGGCCTCAAAATTTTATGGCGCCGAAGCCGGCAATACTAAATTTAGCTACGTATCAGAAAGCGGTAAGCAGGTAGACTACTACTTCTTTTACGGGCCGGACTTTGACCGTATCATCAACCTCTATCGTGTGGCAACAGGCAAAGCGCCCATGTTTCCTAAATGGGCATTCGGATTGTTCCAGTCACAGGACCGGTACATGAGCCAGGAAGAAATTATGCAGGTAAAGGATAACTACCGCAACAACCATATTCCGGTTGATGTGATTGTGCAGGATTGGTATTACTGGGATCCACTGCCCATCGGATCGCACATCATGAATCCGCAGCGCTACCCTGATCCTAAAAAGATGGTTGCTGAGTTACACAAAGCTCATATTCACGGCATGATCTCTATTTGGCCGGTATTTGGAAAAGGCACGCCGAACTATGATGCGTTAAAAAAGATGGGTGGACTTACCGATATTACCTGGGACAACGTAGTGACACATACTTTTGACACTTATTACGATGCACACAACCCTAAGGCAAGAGCATTATACTGGCAACAAGCTCGCGACAGCCTGGTAAAACGTTACGATTGGGATGCCTGGTGGGTTGACCAGTGCGAACCGGATAACGGTACCTTGCTTGATGAACGCCGCAAAAGTAATTTCTACACCGGCAAGGGCATCGATTTCTTCAACACGTATTCGCTCGAACATAGTAAAGGCATTTATAAAGGCTGGAGGGCTGATATGCCCGGAAAGCGGGCCTTTTTTCTGATCAGGCAGTCTTTTGCTGGTGAGCAGCGTAACGCGGCCACGTTATGGTCATCAGACATAACGTGTACCTGGCAGTCATTTAAAGACCAAGTACCACAGGGTATTAATGCCTGCGTCTCTGGTATTCCATACTGGACATCGGATATTGGCGGGTATCACTACCGCTGGGCCGCGCCGGACTGGTCAAAACCCGACAACCGGGAAATGTTTACACGCTGGTTTCAGTTTGGCGCATTTTGCCCCATATTCAGGATTCATGGTAAGGGTGAGCGAGCCATATACTCAAAAAACTGGGACGAGAAAACAAGAAGCATCTTGTTGAAATATGATAAGCTACGTTATCGTCTATTGCCATATATCTATTCTTTAGCAGGCAGAACCACGCAGGAGAATTATACCATGATGCGTTCGTTGGCGTTTGATTTTCGTAATGATCCAAAGATTCAAGGCATTCCTGATCAGTATATGTTTGGGCCGGCATTTTTGGTTAATCCTGTAACCGAACAATTGTACACAGGCGATGACGCTTCCGCTGGCAAAACAACACGCCAGGTGTATCTCCCTAAAGGAACATCCTGGTACGACTTCTGGACAGGCCTACAATACGGAGGAGGCCAACACCTGGCTGCGGCAGCGCCCATAGAAACTATGCCGCTTTATGTAAGAGCGGGATCAATTATCCCAATGGGTCCGGTAATGGAATATGCCACCCAAAAACCAGCTGACCATATCGAACTCCGCATCTATCCTGGCGCAAACGGACAGTTTACCTACTATGAGGATGAGAACGATAACTACGACTATGAAAAAGGTAAATTCGCCACCTTTAAAATTAGCTGGAACGATAAACTCCATCAGCTAACTATTTCGGACACCAAAGGCACTTATCCGGGCATGTTGAAGAAACACACTTTTGATATTGTATTAGTTAATGGTAAGCACGGGGCTGGTAGTGACGTTGCCGATAAATTTGATAAAACTGTAAAATACAAAGGAAAAGCCGTTACGATTAGATTATAAGCCGAAACCGCGTACCCCGGGGCTTGTTTAATATAATTAACAAACGTTCGGGGTTTTTATTTTCGTAATATCGCATAATCACCATCTGCCTATGTTACGACGAAATTTTATCAGAATATCTTCGGTTTCTGTTGCCAGCTTACTCTTCAGCCGCTTAACGTCATTTGCTGCTGATGGTAATAATATGATGAACGGTCCAGAGCAGGTGCTGGTTCGATTTGATCGGGACTGGATTAAGCTTCATTCATCTAACGGAAGAGAGTACACGTATAAGGATCTGCAGGTATCCCTTCGTAGGCAGTCGGGAGCGTTGTCGGTCTACCTCAGTTCACCGACCTTAAGTGTTAAAGGTGTAAGGCTGATTTGGCGGCATGGGCTTAAAGCACAAACGCAATGCCTCGGCGATCAATGGGAGCGAACCTACGGCGATGTGAACTGGCATCAACCCGCTCCCAATAAAAAAGAGCCATGGTATGTAATCTTTCATGATGATAAGTCTACCGCATGTTTTGGCGTAAAGACGGGTTGTAACGCGCTCTGCTATTGGAGTATCGACGGAGAGGAACTCTCGCTTATTATGGATACCCATTCAGCGGGAGTGGGCGTACGGTTGGGGCACCGGCAGTTGCACATGGCCGACGTGGTTACCACAGCAAATCTTGATTCGGAAAATGCATTTCAAACCGCGCGACGCTTCTGCACACTAATGTGCGACAAGCCTCGTTTGCCCAGGGAGCCGGTTTATGGCATTAATGACTGGTATTATGCCTATGGCAATAATTCGGCACAATTAATCCTGGAACAAACCAGATTGATGACCGATTTAGCCACAGACACCGCTAACAGGCCTTATTGTGTTATTGATGACGGCTGGGAGCAGCCCGACGATTTTTCAAAATGCAATGATAAGTTCAAAGACATGCACATGGTGGCAGAGGAGATCAAAAAGCTTGGTATGCGCCCCGGTTTATGGACTCGACCTTTGATTGCCAGACACGATGATAAGCCTTCGCTGCTTGCCCCTAAAATCAGCGGGAGAAGTCAAAACGCCAAAGAACTTATTCTTGATCCGACAATACCGGACACTATTGAACGGGTAAAGCACAATCTGCGTCTCTATAAAGAATGGGGCTATCAAATGGTGAAATTTGACTATAGCACCTATGATATTAGCGGACGTTTTGGATTTCAAATGAAAGACAGTTTTACAGAAGAAGGCTGGCAATACCACGATAATTCACGCACTACTGCGGAAATCATTAAACATCTGTATGAAGCGATACGGGAAGCAGCTGGGGATATGTATGTGATCGGCTGCAACACTTTAAGCCATCTTTCGGCAGGGTTATTTGAGCTTTGCCGAATAGGCGATGACACCAGCGGACGCGAATGGGAGCGTACGTGTAAAATGGGCGTTAACACGTTGGGTTTTCGCATTATTCAGCATAACACATTTTATGCTGCAGACGGAGATTGCGTTGGCCTGACCACCCAGATCCCGTGGGAAAAGAACAAGCAATGGATGCAGCTATTAACCGAAAGCAGTGCCCCGTTATTTATTTCGGCCCAACCAGACGCAATAGGGGCAGACCAAAAAGCATTTATCAAAGAATGCTTCGCCAAAGCCGCCAAGCCACAACCCGTTGGAGAACCGTTGGATTGGCTAACTAATCCCCTCCCGAAAAAATGGGAGCTCGACGGTAGGGAAGTGAATTTCAGTTGGTAGTGGGAGGTTAAAGAGGTTAGAGTAAGTTAAAAGGGTTAAAATAGTTAAAGGGGTTAGAGTAGGTTAAAAGGTTAAAATGAGGTTGATGAATAAAAAGCCAGAAAAAAGGCCTGTCAGGCGTAGGCTCTCGAAGCCTGCGCCGTGGCCTTAGCCGGGATTGGTGACCACACTCTGAGTCCTGATAATACATAGCCCCGGGTTTCAAACCCATGGCTATGTAGAGATTGGTCCTTTTATCTTCCTTAACCTAATCTAACAACTTTAACTTTTTTAACCTACTCTAACTTAATCTAACCCACCTCAAAACACCGGAAACTTATTCCCGTCAGTAATGCCTTTCCAGTCGTCGGTTCTGAAGGGGGCCACTGGGAGGCCCTGCTTATTGTAAAAGTTGTCGTTCAAAAACGTATCGGCCCAGGCATATCTTACCGCAACTGGTGTTGGTACCGATGGGCTTGATACTTTTACATGGTTATTGATGAGTTGAGCTTGCGCAGGGTAGAATTTGTGATCGATTCCGGCAATTTCAAAGCCGCGGATCTCGCCGGAATTGTCTTTTACCACCAAGCCAACCTCGGTATTGGTAAAGTTGATCAGGGCATAGCCTGGCTTAAAATCGGCCGATTTAAATTGTGGGCTTAAGCTATAGCCTGGAAGATGATAAACGCTGTTGAATGCGGTAATCGCTAGTCTGTTACCAACCGGTTGTTTCCTGGTATAATGCAAGTTTACCGGGTCGCCCTGGTCAATAGTGACCGCCATGGCGGTGTTGGGCAATTTTAAAGCGGAGGTTTGCGCCTCGCGTTGTTCGGCCCACATGCTGCCTTTATTGCTGTCCGTTGGTGGTCCCCATGAGGGTAATTGCACAAATACAAATGGAACGTTTTTATGCCACGCGTTCCGCCAGTCTTTGATCAGAAGTGGAAACACAGAACGATATTCATGAGCACGATCAGCGTTACTTTCGCCCTGATACCATGCGACACCGGCAATAGACAGGCCTGCCAACGGACTCACCATACTGTTGTACAGCGTACTTATGGTATTATCTGGCATTACCTCAATGTGATAGGGCTTGCTGAAATCGGCCATTAAGTGCCATTTATTATCAAACATGTTGATGGTGTAAGTACCGAAACTGAGATTGACATCTTTTGCAGTACCGTTAAGTCCGAGCCCAAACCATGAAGGATTTTTTTGGTCCGATAGGAGATCAATAATCAAACTATTCTCGCCGACTTTCCACGTTCCGGCAGGAAGCTTCAGCTCATGATCTGTGGGTAAGGTTCCTTTTAATATCAGTTTGCCGTTGATGTAAATAATAAGATCAGCATCGGTTTGCCCCAACTGCAAGGTTGAAGGCATATTGACATACTGCTGATCAACGTTGATGGTTCGTTGCATAAAGCCTGTTCCTCGAAACGGACCCCACAATGTTTGCCATTTCCAGGTACTGGCAATGCCCGTGCGCCAGCTATTGAAAAAGGAGGCTGGTTCTTTGGCTAACTGATCGGCTGTATAATTAACCACAGGCTGATTGTTATAGGCGTATGACCGTACCAGTTTGTCCACTTTTTTAGTGATGCCATCCCAATTATCAGGCTGAGCCTGGATAGCTGCTTTAAGTTCTGGAGAAGTTAAGAGTGCTTCTTTGCTGATCCAGCACTCTGCCTGGGTGCCACCATAAGTGCTGTTTACAATGCCTACAGTAACATGGAGCTTGGCAGCCAGCTCTTTAGCGAAGAAATAACCTACGGCAGTAAAACTGCCTATGGAGTTGGCATCAGCCTTGGCCCATTTGCCGCCCTCAATATTTTTTTCGTGTTGAAGGCTCATTTTTTTGGTAACAAAGAATTGGCGAACGGGAACTTCTGCTGCAATTTTTTGCTCTGCCTGATAACCCTCAGCATTTCTAAGCTCAAATTCCATGTTCGACTGCCCTGAGCAGATCCATACCTCGCCCAGCATCACATCCTTGTACTGGATATGCTCGTTGCCCGAGGAAATGTTCATTACGTAAGGGCCGCCTGCCTTCATGGGCTTTAAAAATACTTTCCATGCTCCATCGGCATTAGCTGCGCCATTGACGGTTTGACCATTAAGCGAAACGGTGATCTTACTAGCTGGCTTGCACCATCCCCAAACCGCTATGTTTTGGTTGCGTTGCAAAACCATATGATCACTGAACAGGGCAGAGGTTGTTAGGGTTGAAGGAATGTTTTGGCGGGCCTCACTATTGCAACTCGTTAACAAAAGCAGTGCTACCGCAAATACACATAGTAAGGGCATTGATGGTTTAGTGATCATTTTTTGTTGGGCCAATAAATTTTTAACGCTGGTAAAAAAAGTAAAAACGCTTTGATTACCTATAATAGTTCTTTAACCTTTTTTGTTCATTAAATGCTAACTTAATAAGTAAGAGCAGTGTCATGATAGACACATCAAGGTAAAAACTGATATAAAATAGTTATTTGTAAGGATATAGCATCTTTTTAACGTACTTTTGCGGCAAATTAAAGGTGCAGCATGATTTCGGTATCCAATTTATCCTTACGTTATGGAAAACGTACCCTTTTTGAGGAGGTAAACCTCAAATTTACGCCTGGCAACTGTTACGGCATTATTGGTGCTAACGGAGCAGGCAAATCTACTTTCTTGAAAATTCTTTCTGGTGAGGTTGATCAAACTACTGGTTCTGTGAGCTTTACCCCCGGCGAACGTATGGCCGTTTTAAAGCAAAATCACTATGAATTTGATGAGTTTTCGGTGATTGAGACTGTAATGATTGGTCACAAGGAGCTTTACGCCATCATGAAAGAAAAGGATGCCATCTACCTAAAGGAGGATTTTACCGATGCTGACGGCGAGCGCGCTGGCGAGCTGGAAAACCTTTTTGCTGAAATGGACGGCTGGAATGCCGAAAGTAATGCCGCTACCTTGCTGAGTAACCTCGGCATAACCGAAGATTTGCATTATAAACTACTGAAGGAGCTTGATGGTAACCAAAAAGTACGTGTGTTATTAGCCCAGGCGCTGTTTGGTAACCCCGATATTTTGCTGCTCGATGAGCCTACCAACGACCTGGACATCCATACAATTGCCTGGTTGGAGGATTTCCTGGCGGGATATGAAGCTATCGTACTGGTTGTATCGCACGATCGTCACTTCCTTGACGCCGTGTGTACGCACATTGTAGATATTGACTTTGGTAAGATGACCATCTATACCGGTAACTATTCATTCTGGTACCAATCAAGTCAGCTGGCATTGAAACAGCGCTCTGACCAGAATAAAAAGATGGAAGACAAGGTTAAGGAGCTGCAGGAGTTTATCCGCCGCTTCAGCGCCAATGCTTCTAAATCTAAACAGGCTACCAGCCGTAAGAAGGCCTTAGATAAGATCAATCTGGAAGAGATTAAACCTTCCAATCGTAAATATCCGGCTATCCTGTTCAATAACCTGGGCCGCGAAGCGGGTGACCAGATCTTACAGATAGAGAATTTGAGCAAAACGCTTAACGGCGAAGTGTTATTTGATAATATTAATCTGATGGTGAACAAGGGCGATAAGATTGCCGTATTGTCGCAAAATAGCTTAGCTACCAGTGCATTTTACGATATTCTTACCGGTCGTGATACCGACTACAAAGGCAGCTTTAAATGGGGCGTAACCATCAAAATTGCGGATATGCCGACTGATAACGCCGAGTACTTTGAAGGCAAGGATATGAACCTCATCGACTGGTTGCGTGAATATTCAGAAGGCGAAAAAGATGACCAGTTTATTCGTGGCTTTTTAGGCAGAATGCTTTTCTCCGGCGAAGAAGTTTTGAAGAAATGTTCAGTGCTTTCGGGAGGGGAGAAGATGCGTTGTATGTTTAGCCGTATGATGCTGCAAGCCGCCAATGTATTGCTGTTTGATGAGCCAACCAACCACCTTGACCTGGAGTCGATCACTGCCTTGAACAATGGTTTGCGTGATTTTAGAGGAACAATTTTATTTACCTCTCGCGACCACGAGCTTACCCAAACAGTTGCCAGCCGGATCATTGAACTTACACCGGGAGGCCTGATAGACAAGCTAATGAGTTACGACGAATACGTTGACAGCGATGCAGTTCAAAAACAACGCGACGAACTGTACGCGATGGCATAAAAAACATTTTAAAATTTTTGTTTCAGCATTTGGGGAGGTCAAATAAATTTCCTTTCTTTGCCCTCCCCAAAGCAAAGCAACCGACTCCGTAGCTCAGCTGGTAGAGCAACAGACTCTTAATCTGTGGGTCCTGAGTTCGATCCTCAGCGGGGTCACCAAGTTAAGCAGCCTCTTAGTTAACGCTAAGGGGCTTTTTTGTAGCCTTAAACTACTTCTGTAGCGTCCAAATGCGGATTTTCTAATCTGTTAATTGTCTCGTTGATTTTGTGGCTGCAATAGCTGATCAATCTTACTTGCCGTGCTGTTACCTCCTTTTAAGTTGTAATTTGGCGCATATTTGGCGCACTTTTAATGCGATTGGCGCATATCACTTTCAATTCTGTCGTAGTTAAGATGTGTCTTTCATAGCTGACTTTAAGTTAATGCATAAATTAATTATGGGGCCACAAACAGGCGAGGTTCTGAATTAAGCCAAGGAGGAACGGAATAAATGGACATCGGAGGGAAAGGTTGAGCGTTTATGCCGGGAATTCCTTGAAGCGTATTCAGACCGCAGCCTACCTTTGCTTGAATGATTAATGGATCCATCCGTATATGGTAACAGTACCGATTCAGCTTTTCTTAATTTTTACTCTTATAGGGGTTATACAAATGTTGAATTGACTTAAAGTGACTCAGCGGGTTGCGAAGCTAATTTAACTTTTAAGAGGCACACTGAAACTTCTTACGCCCACTGGAAGCCACAAAGAGAACCTGCTATTACTTCAGTTGCTCGAAGATAAAGTCCCTGCCAATTACATAACTTGTAAAAGTTGAGACATTGTCTGACAAATGAGTTTTCTCAGGCATTGCGATAAAAATGATTTTGAGGTAAAGCGGCTGGTGTGGAATCAGTCGCTTTATCATTTCCATCGGTCAGGTTATTC
>Ga0157369_10003311_pt1 | contig 19148 bp, 16 predicted proteins | sample C25metaG_FD_113461 | JGI IMG/M metagenome (GOLD analysis project Ga0157369, IMG submission 113461) | Corn rhizosphere microbial communities from Kellogg Biological Station, Michigan, USA - C2-5 metaG | ecosystem: Host-associated > Plants > Roots > Rhizosphere > Soil | place: USA: Michigan... | reverse complement strand
GACCTCGATCCGCATCGCCGAAGACCTCGGCTTCGAAGTCGGTATGTTCGGCGGGTCGGTGGCCTCGCTGGCGGTGTTGGGCGATCCCGACATTGCGCTGATCACGCTGACGGAGCTCTGCGAGCAGATGCGGCGGATGTCGCGCGCGGCGGCGTTGCCCGTGCTGGTCGATGCCGACCACGGCTACGGCAACGCGCTCAATGTCCGCCGCACCGTGCAGGAATTGGAAGCTGCGGGTGCCGGTGGCCTCACCATCGAGGACACGCTGCTGCCGCAGGCATTTGGCGAGAAGAAGACCCAACTGATCTCGCCGGGGGAGGGCGTCGGCAAGATGAAGGCCGCGGTCAGTGGCCGCAGCGATCCCTCGCTGGTGATCCTGGCGCGCACCGGCGCCATCTCCGTCACCTCGCTTGGCGATGCGATCGAGCGCGCGCGGGCCTATCAGGAAACCGGCGTCGACGGGTTGTTCTTCACCGGCATCAAGTCGCGCGCGGAAGTGGAGGCGATTTCGGAAGCGACGCGGCTGCCGATCGTGCTGGGCGGCGCGCCGGAGGAGATGATCGATCTCGACTGGCTCAAGGACAAGCGCGTCAAGATCGCGCTGCAAGGCCATGCGCCGTTCGCCGCCGCCACGCAGGCGGTCTATGAGACACTTAAAGCGTTGCGCGAGGGAACGCTGCCGAAGCAACTGAAAGGCCTCGCCTCGGCCGAGCTGACGGGCCGCGTCACCCGCGAGGCCGAAACCAAAGCGCGGCTCGCCGCGTTTCTCGGATTGAAATGAGCAAGGCACGCGCCATCCTTCATGTGACGATCCGGGGCCGGGTCCAGGGCGTCGGCTATCGCGCCTGGGTCGAATACCAGGCGAAGGCGAGCAAACTGGAGGGCTGGGTGCGTAACCGCCATGATGGCAGCGTCGAGGCGCTGTTCGCGGGATCGCCCAAGGCGGTTGCGGAGATGATCGCGCTGTGTCGGCACGGTCCGCCGTCGTCGAGGGTCGAGGCTGTGCTCAACCAGGCCGGCGGTGAGGAACTGCTCAGCCTGCGGCAGGCCAGCGAAGCCTTCTCGGTACTGCCGACGGTCTAGGCGGCTCTCGCCCGTAGCCAGCGGCGCAGCGCCACGATGGACCAGATCGCCTCGACCACGCCGAACGGCCAGGCACCTTGCAGGAAGCCGTAAGCCGAGCCGAGGCCGCAAGCGAAAGCAAAGCCGAGAATGGCGTAATGGCTGCGCTCTTCCAGCGCGTAGAACACCAGCATTGCCGTCACCGCGAACAGTCCGAAAAGCGTCAGCGCATCCATGCATCACCCGTTTGGCGAGATGGACTGTTCTTGGCGATTCGGAGCGTCTTGAAAATCGGCCGCCCTAGCGCGGCAGCTGGGCGATGGCCTGGCTCAGCTGATGGATCTCGTAGGGCTTGCGCAGGATGGGAAAATCGCCGCGTGCGCCGGCTGCGGCATCGCTGTAACCCGTCGCCAGCAGGATCGGCAGGTCTGGGCGGAGCTCGCGCAGGCGGCGGGCCAGGCTGAGGCCGTCGAACCGTCCGGGCATGACGATGTCGGAGAACACCAGATCGACCTCGCCGGTCTCGATGGCGCGCAGCGCCGCTTCCGCATCGGCAACCCGGCGGACATTGTAGCCGAGCTGCTCGAGGAGGCTCGAGCTGACGGACGCGACGTCGGGATTGTCTTCCACCAGCAGCACCGTTCCGCTGCCGCCGACTTCCGCGATATTGGTCTTGTCGGCGGACCGGGCGATCTCGTCCCGCGGCAGCAGGATCGTGACCTTGGTGCCGTGGCCGAGTTCGCTCACCACCGTCACCGTGCCACCGGCCTGGTGGGCGAAGCCATGGACCTGCGAAAGCCCAAGGCCGGTGCCCTTGCCGACCGGCTTGGTCGTGAAGAACGGATCGAAGATCTTGTCGAGCACATCGGGCGCCATGCCCTGGCCGGTGTCTGCCACGCTGACGGCGACGTAATCGGGCTCACCGGGATGAGCGGCGGCCGCGTTGCGGGCGGTGATGGTGATGGTGCCCCCCGAAGGCGTGGCGTCGCGCGCGTTGATCACGAGATTGACGAGCGCGGTTTCGAGCTCGGAGACGTCGACCGTGACCGGCCAGATTGGACGGTCGAGATCGAACGCGAGTCGAACTGAGCTGCCGGCGCCGGTGTCGAGCACTTCGCGGATCGCCTCGATCCGGTCGGAAAGATCGATCACCTGCGGATTGACGCTCTGGCGCCGCGCGAAGGTCAGGAGCTGACTGGTCAGAGCCGCGCCGCGCTTGGTTGCGGTCTCGATGGCCGAGACGGCCCGTTGCATCTTCGGGTCGGTGCCCGCGCTTTTCTTCAGGAAGTGCAGGCTGCCGGAGATGATCATCAGGATGTTGTTGAAGTCGTGCGCCACGCCGCCGGTCAACTGGCCGAGTGCGTCGAGCTTCTGGGATTCCGCCAGATGCTTCTGCATCTCTTCGAGCTTGAGTTGGGCGTCGCGGCGCTCGGTGATGTCGCGGGTGATCTTGGCGAAGCCGACGAGCCGGCCGTTCTCGTAGATCGGATCGATGACGACACTGGCCCAGAAGAAGGTGCCGTCCTTGCGGACCCGCCAGCCTTCCTCCTCGTAGCGGCCTTGCTCCCTGGCGATGCGGAGCGCGCGGGCGGGCCTGCCGTTGGCGCGGTCGGTCTCGGTGTAGAAGCGGGAAAAATGCTGACCGAGAATTTCTTCTGACGAATAGCCCTTGATGCGCTGGCCGCCGATATTCCAGCTCGTGATGACGCCGGTGGGGTCGAGCATATAGAGCGCATAGTCGGCGACGTTTTCGACAAGAAGCCGAAAACTCCGTTCGCTTTCGAACAGATCCCTCTGTTGGCTCTGCTTTTTTAAGATCATCGAGACCCGCCTCAGCGTTGGCAAACGTCCGTTGGCGGGTTCCGTTCCTGGCCGCGGGCATTACTTTCGTAGGGAGGCGGCTTATCTAGGCCGCCGCGTCAGACGGCTTTACCCGGGTAGGGCCGAAAATCTCCTCAAAGGACTGTCGGAGGACGATGTCGACGTCAGCCATGGTCACGGGATGGCCGAGATCGACCAGCGATGTCACCCCCAAGCGGGGATCGACGACGCCGCAGGGCACGATGGCCGAGAAGTGGGAGAGGTCAGGCTCGACATTGATGGCGATGCCGTGGAACGACACCCAGCGCTTCAGCCGGACGCCGATGGCGGCGATCTTGTCCTCAAAGGAGGCCCCCTTGTCCGGCCGGGCGACCCAGACGCCGACCCGGTCCTCGCGCCGCTCGCCGCGGACGTTGAAGGCGGCAAGGCTGCGGATGATCCATTCCTCGAGCGCGGCCACATAGGCGCGGACGTCGGGCCGGCGCCGCTTCAGGTCCAGCATCACATAGGCCACGCGCTGGCCGGGGCCATGATAGGTGACCTGGCCGCCGCGTCCGGTCGCAAACAGGGGAAAGCGGCGGTCGAGCAGGTCGCCTTCCTTGCCCGAGGTGCCCGACGTGTAGAGCGGGGGGTGTTCGAGCAACCAGACCAGTTCGCCAGCCTTGCCGTCCGCGATGGCGGCCGCGCGCGCCTCCATGGCGGCGACGGCCTCCAGGTAATCCACCGGGACGTCCGCGATTAGCCACTCCACGCCGGCCTCCGCGCTGCTCGCGAAGCTGGTCAGATCGAGGTTTTGCCGGGCATTAATCATTCGATAACCATAACGTGGTGATCTCTAGGCAAGATTTTTAGTCCAGTTCGGCGGTCAGGAAGTGCCAACCCTCGATAAAGTCACCGTCGATCTCATGGTGGTCCTCGGGACCACGACCATGCCCATCCATCAGGTGATGCGCCTTTCCCGTGGCGCCATCATCGAATTGGACGCCACCGAAGCCGACGAGGTCAAGGTGCTGGCCAATAACCTGCCGGTCGCGAGCGGGGTGGTGCTGGTCGACCGCAACCGGATCGCCGTCGAAGTCAAGCAGATGCTGCCGAAACTGCCGGGTAGCCGCTAAAGCGTGGCGATTCCGGAAGACCGCTTCACCCCCCGCGTCAGGTGCGGGAAAAGACGCTGCAAAACCCTGCATTTAGTCGCCATCGGGGTCTTGTCCCCCCGAAGTCGATTTGTTACATCGGCGGCCGTTGATCCGGCCCAATGCAAGCGGCCGGCTGATACCTTCGCGCTCGTGGCGGAATTGGTAGACGCGCTGCCTTGAGGTGGCAGTGAGTAACATCGTGGGGGTTCGAGTCCCTCCGAGCGCACCATGCCCGGCTTGCCAATCCCCGACCACCGATACGCAGCCACAGTTCAACAATATGTGGTAGAAGCATTGCCGCGGGGGTGGGGAAATGCGCGAAAAATTCTATTTTGGCGTAGTGTCGCTTTGCCTTGGCCTGTTTCCGGTATCGGAAGGCTGGGCCTGTTCCTGGGATCTCAACGGCGTCGGATACCCTCCAAGTTGCGGGTACCGGGGAGGTGGGGGCGGAGGCGGCCGTGCTGCACCGGCGCCCTACATTCCGCCACCGCCAAGTCCGGCGCAAATTGCCGCTCAACGAGCGCACGCGATCAACGCGAACGGACTCAGCGCGGAAAAGGCCGGCAATCTTGCCCTTGCCATTAGCCTCTACGAGCAGGCTTTGCGGTTGAGCCCGAGCGCTGACATCGCGAACAATCTGGGGCACGCGCGTGCCGCAGTGTTCGACAAGCAGGGTATCGGGGCGGAGAGGGCGGGAAATTCCGCGCTTGCCCTCAGATTTTTCGAGCAAGCACTGCAGGCGATGCCAGCTGACAGGTACTACGAGCCGGGGCGGGCCACGCTGAGAAAAAACATCGCACAGACGCGCGCCCATCTGGAGGAGCAACAAGGGCGCGAAAAGCAGCAGCAACAGGATAAGGTCGCAGCCGCCAACATGGAGCGATCCATCCAGAACCTGGCGCAATCATTCAAGACGACGGCGTCAACGGGCGGATTGGACTTCAATGACGGCGCTGACAACAACAAGCCCGACCAGTCCGGCGGATTGCAGTTCATGGCGGCCAAGCCCGCGGCTGCCGGCGATCCCGCCAAGGCCAACAATGGTGCGCCTCCCACCTCTGTCGTTCAATTCAATCCGGGAGCGAAGTTTGGAAAGGCGCCGGAGGTCCCGGTCGAAGGAGCCAAAGAGGCGAACTCGGCGAGGGAGCAGCTCTTCAACAGCCGCTTTGAATCGACCGGTCAATTGTTCGATGGCGGCCGGGGCCACGACGATGCATTGGTCGATGCTAAATTGCCCAACGTCGCTACGCCGCCGGCGCAAGCCGTCGAAGCGAGATTTGCCAGGAACAAGGACTATCAAGCCGCCGCATCGGAACTGGCCAGGACGCAGGCCACGGCCGATGCGTTGAACAAGAAAATGGCAGACCTCGTGAGCCAGCAGAGTGCAAGCCCGACGCCGGAGCGTCAGACGGAAATCTACAATCTCTCTGGTCAGGTGCATCAGGCGAGCGGCGCCGTGGCCGTTGCGACAGCCAACCTAGATACCGTGAAGAAGCAAATCATCAAGGACGGGCCGGCAATCATCGTCGACGATGGCGCGCCTCCCGCCGCGCAACCCGCCCCCGCCGGCAAATGAGGAAATCAGCTTGATTCACGGATTTCAGCGCGGAGCGATTGCGATAGTATTTTTGACGGCGCTCCTCGTCTGCACGAGCGGGCTCGCGCATGCAACCGATTGCCCGCCGGGAACGGTCAAGATCGGCGAGAAGAGAACCGAAACCGCCGACGCCATCATCGTGCAGCCGGTATGCAAGAAGGTCGCGGCCGTGCCGAAGGAATGTCCGCCGGGGTCGTCGGTCGTCGGTGCGGGCTGCATGCGCGATACAGCGATGCGGCCGGAGCCTTCGAAGAAAGAGAAAGTCGCCGCGCTACGGCGGCGGGCCTGGAAGGAACTGGATGAAATCCGCTACCACGGCGCGCTGGTTTCGTGGGAGGGAATATGGACGTTGCTCGGCAAGCCGCCGGTTGCCGAAGCGGGTCCGACCGCGGAGGACGAGTCCTACGAACTGCGCGACCACGTCAGGTCCTATCTCGAGATCGAAAAGCAAATCGAAGAAATCACGGGAATGAAGGCCGCCGCGCAGCGCGCGCTCGCCGAGCGCGAGAGCCATCTCTATTTCCGCGCCGACGGCAACTACAACGTCAATCAAAGCAAGACCACCGCGCCAGGGCAGAATTACATTCCCAATCCGCAGACGCCGTTGAAGGCAACGGGGCCGATATCTGCGAGGCCCTATGTGCCGGGCGATGCCGCCACCCCACCGCCGCTCACGGACAAGCGGCCGATCCCGCCGGGCGGGTACAAGCCTGGAGCCGATTTGAACGACCCGCACTGATTCATCGCTGTGTTCACGGATACGGCGGCAAGTTTCGCATCGTGTGATTTTTCAGCGGCACATGGGGGCATGATGTCAAAGCGAATGATCGTGGGGCTTGCAGCGGCATTCGCGCTGTTGATTGTGCCGGTGGTGGCGACGGCCGAGACGACCTCGCTGCCCGCGGATGCACAGCAAGCACTCGACAAGGGTCTCGCCGCCGCCAAGCAGCAGCAATGGGAAATCGCCATCCAGAATTTCCAGGATGCGCGCAAGATCGCCCCGGACGCGCCGGAGATTTTCTACGATCTCGGCCTTGCCGAGTCGAAGATCGCGGGGCGTGAACTGCGCGCCATCGCCTGGTTCGGCGCATATCTGGCAACCAGTCCAAATGCCCCCAACGCAGCAGCCGTGAAGGATTTCATCGCCGCACTTCGGATCAAGGTCAGAGGCAACATCGACAGTCTGATCAAGGCGACGGAGGTCGCGGACAACTCGCTCCCGGATACGCCCATCAGGCACGACGGGGGCATCACAGGCAAGCTCACCAATAAGCCCGATCAAGACAGAATCATGTCTCTCTATCGGGTCGCCACTCTCTGGGCGTCGGCGGGCAATTCAGCCAACGCCAACGCGACCGCTCACCGTATCGGCCGAGCGGGATACAACGAGGCCAGTTCCCTGTCGGATATCGTCGCGGCCCTGGCGAATTCCGGTTACATCGAAGACGCCATCAAGACCGCTGCCAGCATTGACGATAGCGTTTTTAGCAATAGCGCAAATCTGGCTATCGCCGCCGCGCAGGCCAAAGCGGGAGACCTCACATCCGCCCGGGCGACGCTGATGACTGCGCAAGCAAGACTCGGCAAGGAAAAATCAGTCTATTTGAGAAACTCGCAGGGCGGCGATCTCGCGCGGGCACAAGCGAATATCGGCGATATTGCGGGGGCCGAGAAAACCGCGGCGATGATGCCAAGTCCAATTGCGAAAGCGTGGGTGCATCTCGCGATCGCCGAGGCGCAAATCAAGGCAGGCGACCGTGCCGCCGCGCAGGCGAGCCTCGCCATCGCCCAGAAAGCCACCGATCTCTGGAATTCCCTATCGGCCGCGCAAAAGTCGACCCGATGCAATTGCACGCTGTCCGAGCCTCAGGATCAATCGACCCTCGATGTTGTGGAACGTCGCATCGGCGAACTGCTTGCCGATGCCGGTGATATCACCGGCGCGCGCTCGACCCTGCGTATTGCGCAGAAATACACCAGGCTGATTGCGGGCACACGAAAGAGCTCCGAGGCGGCCCTCCTCGCCTCGCGACAAGCCGATGTTGGAGATGTTGCTGGCGCTCAGGACACTGCCCGGTTGATTTCCGATAAGGTCGGAAAGGCCGATGCGGCGAGAGCCATCATGGCGGCGCAGGCCAGGGCCGGCGACGCCGCGGGCGCGCAAAAAACCGCCGACGCGGCCAAAGATGATCCGTATCTGGCGAAGATGGCGAAGTACATTATCGCCGATGGCCTGGCCCAACACGCCTCATCGACGCAAGCCGGGACGCCGCCCAAGGCCGCGGCAGCAGCTCCAACGCCTGCCGTCGTCTCGACCTCGGATTGGATCCGCGAACTCGACACGCTGAACACGCCCTTGTTTCTGGACCTTCCCGGCTCGGTGAAGGCACCACAACAGACCTACAAGATCATAGCTCCCGGAGCCTCCAGCGAGCCCACGGAAACGGACACCAAGAGGACCTTCAAGGCGCTCGTTGCCATCGCCCAGACCGTCATCGCGGCGAACGACACGGTCGACGCAATGCTGAAACAGCAGTTCGGTGGGGCCAAGCCATGACCTACGTACAACTCAGCCGGAGCGCCCTGTGTGCGGTCATTCTCCTGGTTTCAGCGGCCGGCTCGCGCGCCGAATTGGCGCCGGATGCGCAGCAGGCGATCAGCAAGGGGATCATTGCCGCCAGGCAGCAGGATTACCTGCTCGCAATCCGTTATTTTCAGGATGCGCGCAAGATCGCGCCCGATGCGCCGGAGATCTATTACGACCTCGGCCTCGCCGCATCGAAAATTCCCGGGCGCGAACTGCGCGCGATCGCGTGGTTCGGCGCCTATCTCGCGGCCAATCCGTCCGCGCCGAACGCCGCGGCCGTGAAGGGTGAGATCGACACGCTTGACGTAAGGGGCCAAAGCAACGTTTCACGGCTGATCAAGTCCGTGCAGGATGCCGCGAGCCAGGCGCGTGACGACCAGGAAGCCTATCTGGGCCAGGTTGCGGGTTTGTGGGCGGAAGCCGGTGATATGGCCGCGGCCACGAAGACGATCGATCGTATCCAGGTTGCATCCAGGAAAAGCGGCGCACGGGCAAGCATTGCGGAAGGGCAAACGGAGGCCGGAGATTTTGCGGGCGCGCTAAAAACGGCTGAGCAAATTCAGGAGCCGGATACGAAAAGCGGCACCTTGGTGACGATTGCACTCGCCCAAAACCGCGCTCACGATGTTGCGGGTGCGGTAGCGACGCTCGCGCTTGCGAGGAAGGCGGCCGATCAGATCAAGGACGCCCAGGTGAGACACGGTCGATTGGAAAGTATCGCCCACGAGCAGGCAGATTTCGATGACATAGCGGGCGCTCAGAATACGGTGGCGGCCGTGGGCTCGCCGCTAAAGAACTGGCCCGATGACAGCTATTACATCGATCTGGCCCGACAGCGTATCGTTCTCGCCCAGCTAAGAGCGGGTGACATTGCAGGGGCGCAAAAGACGGCTGGGCTTATTCCAGCCAAGGGGGCGCGGCTGAAGGAGGATGCGCAGAAGGCCATCGAGGAGGCGATCAAGAAAGGCGGCTCCTCCCGTCCCGTCGTCGTGGCGGCTTCGAAACCGGCAACCGTTCCAGCGATCGCCGCTTCCGATTGGCTTTCGCAGCTTGATTACGAACTGAGTGCCGACCCGTTTCTGGACCTCGCCGGTTATCTGAAAGGTCAGCACTCCGACAATCCCCAGGCGCTTCTTTCTGCACTTAAAATCACCGCCGAGAAAATCATCAAAGCTCAGAACGTCATCGACCGTATGCTGAAACAACAGACCACGCAGAAGATCGCGCCGTAAAGAGGAATGGCGCGGCCGGCATTCGAGGCCGCGCGGCGCAGGAGGCGAAGCCGACGCTGTGAAGCGAATTTCTACGGCGGCGAACAGGCGCTGCGGAAGAATGCCAAGGACGAAGCCATCGCGTTGCGCCATGACGAACGCGCGGGCGTTGTGGCCTTGGCTGCTCAAGCGAAGTCGGAATCGATGAGCTGGAAGCGGTCGAAGCTGACGTTGTGGGCATCGGCGCTGACATCGCGCAGTTGCACCAGGATCGGCCGCCGCAATCGTGCGGGCAGGGGCGCGCCCGGCAGCTTGGGCAGGCGGCTGTTGGCGCCGGCATAGACGAACATCGGCTGTCTCCAGTGGCGACAGGCGGCGCGGACCAATTCGTCGACGTCGTGCGCGGAGGGCCTGGTCGAGGAGCGGGCAAAGAACGCGCACAGCGCCGTGTAGCTCACGCCCCTGGTCCTGCGCGGCGCCGAGGCCAGGAGCAGGTTTGCCGTCGCGTGCACGGCGTAGTCGCGGGTCGGATCATCGAGCCGGTCGAACAGGGTCTTGGCGTCCCAGTGCGTGCCGTTTTCATCGGTAGGGCAGGTGAAGGGCGAAAACAGCTCGATCGCCTGATCGCGCCGCATCGATTTCAGCAAACCGGAATGGACGATAGCTGCCGAGGTCGGCCTTCGCAGCGACACGCCGGCGCGGATCGGCATCCACATGACCGGGAGCAGCTTCAGGAAGCGGGCATTGAGCGGCGCCGATTTGTCGTTCGGTAGCGCCAGCATGTAGCGAATGTTCTGGGTGGCGCAGGTCTTCTCGACCTCCGCGTAGAGCTTGCGCACGACGTGGGCCGAGCGGTAGGCCTTCAGGAGGAAGAGATCGACGAGCTGGACGGCCGGATGAATCTCGCCGGCGATGCAGATGCTCTGGCCGATCATCGCGATCTGTCCGACCTTCCGGCCGTCGTCGAGCGCGGCGAGCACCGTGGTGCCGCGGCCGAAAGCGCGTTCATATAGCCATTTGATGCGTTCGGCGGAGAAGTGCACGTCGGGGAGGGCAAATGCCTCGGTGGCAATCTTTGCGGTCAGCTCGTAGTCAGCCGCCGCCTCTTCCGAAACCGTAACCATGGGGTTTGCCTTGCCGCCTCTGGCGGACAGAATGTCGCACCGGCGCCGCAAGGCAACTTCAAATTCTACTCAATCTTAACAGATTTCTATTGCCGCTGGCGAAACGGCGCGGCCTCTAGCCATATTCGTCGCTGCTGATGCCGTACTCCCGGTAGATCTCGAGCCGGTCGAGATCGGGAAACAGCCGGCACTTGGCCTGCGCCAAATGCAGGCTGACAGCCGCGGGTTCGCGGCCATCGGCGAGCAGCTTGCGAATGTCCTCCATGTGAGCCAGCGGCTGGTGCTTTGGCGGAAGCTGCTCGAGCGCGACGAGCGCCGTCGCCAATGCTTCCGTGACGACCCATCCGTCGTGGCCGGTCACTCCCTTCTTCGGCATCAGCTTACCCCACATCCGTGGCGAGACGTATCCTATCGCGATCTCGCACCTGCCGCCACCGAGCGTTTGGCCAAAAGCTGCGCCTTGCGGCTACTCCACCTTGAGGCCGGCAAACTTCACGACCTTTGCCCACTTCTCGGTCTCGTCGGCAATCAACGTCCCAAATTGGGCAGGCGTTCCCTCGATCGGCTCGCCACTGATGGCTGCAAATCGCGCCTTCATTGCGGCGTCGGCAAAGGCGGCGTTGATCTCCTTGTTCAGCCGCTCGACGATATCCGCCGGTGTCCTGGCGGGCGCGGCGAGGCCGTACCACTGGCTTGCCTCATAACCGGGCAGGGCGCTCGCCACCGTCGGCAGCTCCTTGAGCACCTCGGCTTGCGTCGGGCTGGTCACCCCAAGCGCCCGCAGCTTCCCGCTTTTGATGAAGTCGACGGTTCCGGGCGCCGCGGCGAACAGGATCTGCACCTGGCCGCCGATGAGATCGGTCAAGGCCGGTCCCTGGCCGCGATAGGGGACGTGCACCATGTTGACGCCGGCCATCGAGTCGAACAGCTCGCCCGCCATGTGCGGGGCGCTGCCGGTGCCGGCGGAGGCCATGTTGATCTTGCCGGGATTTTCCTTGGCATAGGCGATCAGCTCGCCGAGCGATTTCACCGGCACCGAAGGATTCACCAGCACCACCATCGGCACGCGGATGACGCCGGCAACCGGCGCGATGTCGCGCAGGAACACGAAATTGAGCTTGGGATAGAGCGAGGCATTGACCGCGTTCGGCAGCGTCGCGAGCAGCAGCGTGTAGCCGTCGGCCGGCGCATGGATGACCGCTTCGGTCGCGATGTTGCCGTCCGCGCCGGTCCGGTTCTCGACGACAAAGGGCTGGCCGAGCCGCGCGTTGAGCCATTGGCCCATCAGGCGCGCGGTGATGTCGACGCCGCCGCCCGCAGCGAAACCGGCGACAATCCGCGCCGGCCGGCTCGGGTAATCGCCTTGCGCGGCAGCCGGCCGAGGCAGGACGGCAAAGCCGGCTGCGGCGCTGATGGATTGCAGGAATTGGCGCCGCTTCATCATCGTGCCCCCCAATTGGCGAACCATCGTAACGGCAACGACTCCGCGCCGGAAGAGGCGGCGTCGATGCCGCCCACGGAAGATCGGGGTTGAAACGCAAGCCGCGCACGTCTAAACGGTCGAAGCAATTTGCGGATCGAAGCGCGGCGCAAGGCGGCGCATCCGTTGCCTTCCTGTTACGACGTTGGCGTACACCATAGGCCTGCCGACCAACCCAAGGCACCCGAACCCGAGGCATCTCGGGCATGCGTGGGTCGGAAATCCGAAAGATGCGTTCGATCTAAACAAGGCCTGCGAAGGTCATCGATACGGGCACACGCATGAGATTCCTGAGCTTCGCCTACCGCTTCCTCACCAACTTCGGATTCCTGGCGACGGTCTATCTCAGCCTGAGCTACATTGAGAAATACAACAATCGCGCCATCCTCGCGATTGCGGTGCTGATTTATGCCGGCATGCGCGCGGCGTCGTCCTTGCGCACTTTCTATTTCTTTCAGCGCATCGAGCGGCTGGAGATCGAGTCTCGCCGCGTCATCGCGCTGGTGACACAAGGCGGCGCGCAATCGCCGATCAAGACCAAGACCGTCGCCGACGTCACCTTGCTGCGCCGGGACGGCGAGATCAAATCGTATATCGATCTGTTCTTTCTCGCAGCCGTTATGCTGCTCTGCGTTGCCAAGATCGTGAACGACTAGCGACAATGGTTGGGCGACGTCTGTCATCCGCGTTCGACGTTCACCGTTCTTTGATGAGCAGGAAGCTGAGTTGCGCTTCCGAGCGCGATGTGGAGTTTCTACATCTACTTCAGGTGTCGAGATAGACGGCGATGCGCGGTTGCGCGGACTTTACCTGATGCTGATCCGCGCGAGCGGATGTTCGGATTCCGCGTAACCCCGTAAAGTTCCGGATATGCGACGAAAAAGTCGGAGCACGATTTGAAACTTTTCCCAGTTCTGATCGCTTGTTGCGGATGAGATACATCCGCTTTGAAATCGCAAGGAGGTGCGCGCTTCGCACAGAAATTCAACACAAATGCACAGTTATCATCCTCGTGATGCCTGCGCTGCACATTGCGCACCGCGGTTGACCTGGTGCCCAATGGGCCATATGGCGCCGCTGATTCGTTCGCACGGATTAAACTGCAGCCTGCTGTGCAATGTATTCAGCTTAGCCGAGGAGATGGGGGAGCTGCATCATGTACAATGACTCTCTGTTCAATGCGTTCGCGCGGTCCTTCGAGGCAAGGACCGAGACCGACATGTCAATGACGGAGTACCTCGAATCCTGTCGAGGTGATCCGATGCGATATGCCAACGCGGCCGAACGGCTACTGGCGGCGATCGGCGAGCCTCAGATGATCGACACGGCCAAGGACGCGCGCCTTGGCCGTATTTTTTTCAACAGAACGATGCGGACCTATCCGGCCTTCGCCGGATTCCACGGCATGGAGGACACGATCGAGCGGATCGTCGGCTTCTTCCGGCACGCCGCGCAGGGATTGGAGGAGCGCAAGCAAATTCTCTATCTGCTCGGGCCCGTCGGCGGCGGCAAATCCTCGCTCGCCGAGCGACTGAAGTCGTTGATGGAAGTCCATCCGATCTATGTCCTGAAGGCCGGCGACCAACTCAGTCCCGTGTTCGAAAGCCCGCTCGGCCTGTTCGATCCCGAAACCTTCGGGCCCATGCTCGAAGAGAAGTACGAGATTCCCCGCCGTCGTCTGTCCGGTCCGATGAGCCCCTGGTGCTACAAACGGCTGGAATCTTTCGGCGGCGACATCTCGCGGTTTCGGGTTGCGAAGATTCAGCCCTCGCGATTGCGCCAGATCGCAATTGCGAAGACCGAGCCCGGCGACGAAAACAACCAGGATATTTCCTCGCTGGTCGGCAAGGTCGACATCCGCAAGCTGGAGACCTACGCTCAGAACGACCCCGACGCCTACAGCTATTCCGGCGGCCTGAACCGCGCCAACCAGGGCATCCTCGAATTTGTCGAGATGTTCAAGGCGCCGATCAAGATGCTGCATCCCCTGCTCACCGCGACGCAGGAGGGCAACTATATCGGCACCGAGAATATCGGCGCGATTCCGTTTGCGGGCGTCATCCTCGCGCACTCGAACGAAGCCGAATGGCAGAGCTTCAAGGCCAACAAGAACAACGAGGCCTTCATCGATAGGATCTGCGTCATCAAGGTGCCGTATTGCCTGCGGGTGACCGAGGAGCAGAAGATCTACACCAAGCTGATCCAGGGCTCCGAGCTCGCTTCCGCGCCCTGCGCACCGGCAACCTTGGAGACGCTCGCGCGCTTCTCGGTGATGTCTCGTCTGCGCAAGCACGAGAACTCGACCGTGTTTGCGAAGATGCGGGTCTATGACGGCGAAAGTCTCAAGGAGTCCGATCCCAAGGCGAGAAGCGTGCAGGAATATCGCGACGCTGCCGGGGTCGATGAGGGCATGGACGGCGCCTCGACGCGCTTTGCATTCAAGGTGCTGGCCGCGACCTACAATCACGACACCGCCGAGGTCGGCGCAGACGCCGTCCACCTGATGTATGTGCTCGAGCAGGCGATCCGGCGCGAGCAGTTGAATGAGGAAGTCGAGAAACGCTATCTCGAATTCATCAAGGCCGAGCTGGCGCCGCGCTATGCAGAGTTCATCGGCAACGAAATCCAGAAGGCCTATCTCGAATCCTATTCGGACTACGGTCAGAACCTTTTCGATCGCTACGTCGACTACGCCGACGCCTGGATCGAGGATCAGGACTTCAAGGACCACGACACCGGTCAATTGATGAACAGGGAGCTTCTCAACCAGGAGCTCACCAAGATCGAGAAGCCGGCCGGCATCGCCAACCCGAAGGACTTCCGCAACGAGGTCGTTAAATTTTCGCTGCGCTCGCGGGCGCACAACAACGGCAAGAATCCGACCTGGACCAGCTATGAGAAGATCCGGGAAGTGATCGAGAAGCGGATATTCTCGCAAGTGGAGGATCTGCTGCCGGTCATCTCGTTCGGGTCGAAGAAGGACGGCGAAACGGAAAAGAAGCACGGAGAGTTCGTCCAACGAATGGTGGAGCGCGGCTACACCGAGCGCCAGGTTCGGCGTCTGGTCGAATGGTACATGCGCGTCAAACAGGCCGGCTGAAGCCGCTGTAGTAAACATGGCCATGCACATCGTCGATAGGCGTTTGAATCCGGGCAGCAAGAGCCTGGAAAATCGACAGCGGTTCCTGCGCCGTGCCAAGGCGCAGGTCCAGGACGCGGTCAAGAACATGTCGAAGGACAGCGACATCAAGGATATCCTGGAGGGCGGTGAGATCAGCATTTCGCTCGAAGGGACGGGTGAACCGCACTTTTCCCGCCAGGGCGGCATTCGCGACATGGTGCTTCCCGGTAACAAGAAGTTCGTCGAAGGCGATATCCTGCCGCGCTCCGGAGAAGGTGGCGGCGGAAAGCCGTCCGGGGCCGGCGAGGGCGACAGCGAGGACGCGTTCAGGTTCGTTCTCAGCCGGGATGAGTTTGTCGACCTGTTCCTCGACGATCTCGAACTGCCGGATCTCGCCAAGCGAAAGTTGACGAGCGCGCAGAGCGAGAGCGTTCACCGCGCCGGCTATACCAATTCGGGCTCGCCGGCGAACCTCTCGGTCAGCCGGACGGTGCGCCTCGCCATGGCCCGGCGGGTCGCCTTGAGGCGCCCGCGGCGGGAAACCATCGCGCAACTCGAAGCCGACCTGGCCGATTGCGAGGACGAAGCGCGGCGCTGCGAGCTGATCGCGGAGATCGAAGCGCTGAAGAGGCGGTTTCGCCGGATCCCTTACATCGATCCGTTCGACATACGCTACCGGCGGTTCGAAGCCGTGCCGAAACCGGTAACCCAAGCCGTCATGTTCTGCCTGATGGATGTGTCCGGCTCGATGTCCGAGCACATGAAGGACCTCGCCAAGCGCTTCTACATGCTGCTCTACGTATTCCTGAAGCGGCGCTATCGTCACGTCGAGATCGTGTTCGTCCGCCACACCGATCGGGCCGAGGAAGTTGACGAAGACACCTTCTTCCACGACCCGGCATCGGGAGGCACGCTGGTTTCGAGCGCGCTGAAGGTGATGAGCGAGATTGTCCGCTCGCGCTTCCGTCCCGCCGACTGGAATATTTATGCGGCCCAGGCTTCCGATGGCGACAACGCTCATTCGGACGGAGAAGAAGTGAGCCGGCTGCTGACCGAGATGATCCTTCCGGTCACCCAATTCTTCGCCTATCTCGAGGTGGGCGAAGCCAATGGCAGCAGCTTCGAGATGCCCGATTCATCGCTGTGGACGTTGTACCAGCGGCTGCATGACAGCGGGGCGCCGCTCTCGATCCGCAAGGTCAACAGCCGTTCCGAGATTTTCCCGGTCTTTCGCGATCTCTTTCATCGTCGCCAAAGCCATGTAAAGGCGGTGCCATGAGTAAGAGTGCCGAACGCCTGTTCAATGGATCGGACTGGGACTTTGCCACGCTGCAGCGCATTCACGATGCTTGCGAGGAGATCGCACGATCTGAGCTCGGGCTTAACACCTATCCCAACCAGATCGAGGTCATCACGTCGGAGCAAATGCTGGATGCGTACGCCTCCGGCGGCTTGCCGCTGATGTACAAGCACTGGTCGTTCGGCAAGCATTTCGCGCATGAGGAGGCCTCCTACCGCAGGGGCTTGAAAGGCCTCGCCTACGAAATCGTCATCAACTCCTCGCCGTGCATTTCCTACCTGATGGAGGAAAACACCGCGACCATGCAAACGCTGGTGATTGCGCACGCGGCGTTCGGCCACAATCACTTCTTCAAGAACAATTATCTTTTCAAGCAATGGACGGATGCCGACGGCATTCTCGATTACCTCGAATTCGCCAAGGGCTATGTGACGCATTGCGAGGATCGTCACGGTAAGGCGCTGGTCGAGCACACGCTGGATTCCGCGCACGCCCTGATGTCGCATGGCATCGATCGTTATCCCGGCAAGAAGTCGCTCGACCTTCGTGCCGAAGAGCTGCGGGCGAAGGAGCGGCGCTCCTACGAGGAGCGTGCCTTCAACGATCTCTGGCGAACGGTTCCGAGCGGGCCGCACAAGAGCGCGGCGGTACTCACCGGCGAGCGGCGTCGGGCCTTGCTCATGCTGCCGCAGGAAAACCTGCTTTATTTTCTCGAGAAGACCGCGCCGCGGCTGCAACCCTGGCAGCGCGAGCTGCTGCGGATCGTGCGCAATCTCGCGCAATATTTCTACCCGCAGCGGCAGACCAAGGTCATGAACGAGGGCACGGCGACCTACGTGCACTACCGCATCATGTCGCGCCTGCACGAGCAGGGCCAGATTTCCGACGGCAACTTTCTCGAATTCCTGCAATCGCACACCAACGTGGTCTTCCAGCCCGACTTCGACAGTCCCTATTTCTCGGGCTTCAATCCATATGCGCTGGGCTTTGCGGTGATGCAGGATATCGAGCGCATCGTGACCAATCCCGACGAGGAGGATCGCGACTGGTTTCCGGACATTGCCGGGGCGGGAGACACGATCGGTGTCTTGCGCGATGTCTGGGCCAATTATCGCGACGAGAGTTTCCTCAGCCAGTTTGTCAGTCCGCGGCTGATCCGGCAGATGCGGCTGTTCCATGTGCACGACGATCCACAGGTGCGCGCCGGCGTCAGGGTGGATGCCATTCACAACGAGCGCGGCTATCGCCGTATTCGCCGGGAGCTGTCACGTCAGTTTGACGTCGGATTCCTCGATGCGAACATCGAGGTGATCGATGTCGATCTCGCCGGCGATCGCCGCCTGATGCTCCAACACACGGTCGTGGGCGGAGCCCAGCTGCATGAGAGGGACGCCAGACACGTCCTGCAACATCTCGCCGACCTCTGGGGCTATGACGTTTCGCTCGCCGAACTCGATGCGACGGGTGCACTCTTGAAGGAATATCTGGTCAAGCCGAGGCCGATCGCGGCGGTCGCGTAGTCGTCGGCGATCCCTGCGGGGCGCCTGCCGCTCGCGGCTTCAAGGCAGCAGGCGCTTTGAAAGCTCCTTGAACAGCACCCGGTTGCCGGCGGCGGAAAAATGGTCGTCGCCGAGGATGTAGAGGTGCTCATACCAGTCCTGGTCGCGATCGGCAGCGGCGAAGAACACCGGGAACAGATCGATGAAAGCCTTGCAGCGGTTGGGGCAGAAGTCCCGCCATAGCTTTTCCTGCCGGCTATCGCGGTCGTTCTGTGCGATCTGCTGCGCCCAGGGATAGACCACGATGGTGAGGGGAATGCCGCGGCTTGCGAGCAGGTCCGAAAGCTTCCCCATGTTTTCCAGCGACCGCGCGATCCCGCCATCGACCCCGAGCGGCTTGTATCTCGCCGGATCGGGACTCCTGGTGGTCCAGCCGATGCGATTATGGTCGCTGTCGATCGAGGCGCGGCGGTTGCCGAGCCTCCGCTGGATCCATCGCTTGACGGTGACGCGGACGCGGTTGGTGACGACGAAATGGTCGATGAAGAAGTCGCGCTTGATTGCGGGCTGCGGCACGGCGCCCGGCGGCGTCGTGCAGTACTGGTGATATTTCGGGTCGTCGTCGATGCAGAAATAGGAGGTGGCTTCATCCTCGACATCGGAGCTGTCGGAGAGCAGCACCACCTCGTCGAACTTCAGCCCGCGATCCAGAAGATATTTGATCTTCTTGTAGTAGATGCTCGGCGAATAGGAGGCGACGCCGGCATCGAGGAACTCGACCTTGTCGGGGCGGGACTGCCCGGCCTCGTTGAGCAGGCCCGCGAAGGTGCGCTCATAGGGAAGGCCGATTGCTTCCGCAAAGGAGTCGCCGATGATGAGAATGCGGCGTGCATCAGGTTTGAGCGGCACGTCGCGCGTCGACGCATCCTTGAAGCCGAGGCTGTCGGTGATCAGCCGATAGCGGGCTTCGCCCCAGACATCATAGCCATCGAATTTGGGCGCAAAGCCGTGGTCATACACGGGATCATAGATGCGAGCGGTGCGCACCTGCTCCTGTCCCCGCGTGAAGGTCGAATAGGCGAAATCAAAGGCCAGGAACAGCGCGAGGCAATACAACACCATCAGCGCGTTGAGCAGCACCCGCCGAGGCGCAAAGGCGGCCTTCCAGAAGCTCGCCTTTGGCTCCGGCGCCGGCCGGTCCGGCATCACT
>Ga0157369_10003310_pt1 | contig 19150 bp, 19 predicted proteins | sample C25metaG_FD_113461 | JGI IMG/M metagenome (GOLD analysis project Ga0157369, IMG submission 113461) | Corn rhizosphere microbial communities from Kellogg Biological Station, Michigan, USA - C2-5 metaG | ecosystem: Host-associated > Plants > Roots > Rhizosphere > Soil | place: USA: Michigan... | reverse complement strand
TTCCTCGGAACCGGCGTGCCGGTGATCGGCGTCAACTACGGCCGCGTCGGCTTCCTGACGGCGATCAAGGCCGACGAGCTGGAGACCGGGATCGCTCGCGTGTTCGCGGGCGAATACCGGCAGATCGAGCTCGCGACGGTCGATGTGACGGTCGGCGACACGCACGCCGTTGCGGTGAACGACGTCGTCATCGCCGGTGGAACGCTCGGGCGCATGGTCGAGCTGTCGTATGCGATCGGCGGGGAGGAGCTCGGCGTGCAGCCGTGCGACGGGTTGATCTGCGCGACGCCTGGTGGGTCGACCGCCTACAACCTGTCGAACGGCGGGCCGGTGCTCGTGTGGGGGATCGACGCGATGGTGCTCACATTCGTCGCGCCGCACACGCTGCACATCCGACCGTTGGTTGTGCCGCGCGGCGCGCAGGTGGACATCACGAACGAGACGCTCGGCATGGAGACGACCGTCCTCGTCGACGGCCATCGAGTCGCCGGCCTCGCGACAGGCGCGAAGGCGAGCGTCAAGATCGGCGACCAGCACAGCGTCCTGGCCACGCTGCCGGAAGTGACCTTCTTCCGCCGCTACGCCGCCGTTTTCGGCCGATGACGCCGACAGGCACCGTCCCTACGATGGGACCGTGCTGCGCCGCCTGGCGATCTCGAATCTCGTCCTGATCCGGGAGGCCGAGCTTGCGTTCGCGCCCGGGCTGAACGCGATCACGGGGGAGACGGGCGCCGGCAAGACGATCCTCTCGGGCGCGATCGGCCTGCTGCTCGGTTCGAAGGGCGACGCCGGGCAGATCGGCGCCGCGGGTGACGAGGCGTACGTCGAGGCGGAGTTCGACGGCATCGACGATGAGCAGCTCGGCGAGCTCGCAGACCTGCGGCCCGAAGGCGAGGAGGGGCTCGTCATCGCGCGGCGGATCTTCGCCGACGGCCGCACGCGCGCCTACGCATGGGGACGCGCCGCGGGGCGCGAGGACGTCGCAGCGGTCGCGGAGCGCGTCCTCGCGATGAGCGGCCAGTTCGAGCAGCGCCGCCTGGCGCGACCCTCCTACCAGCTGAGCGTGCTCGACGCGTACGCCGGCGTCGACACGCGCGAGGCGCGGCGCGCCTGGCGCGAGCTGCAGGCCGCCAAGCGCACGTACGAGGAGCTGACACGCGATGCGGCCGCTGCGCAGGCGCGACTCGACGAGCTGCGCGCGCTCGCGGAGGACACCACCGGTTTGGAGGCCGGCCGCGAAGACGACGTGAAGGTGGAGCGCGAAAGGCTGCGCCATCTATCGGAGCTGGTCGAAGCGGCGAGCGGCGCCGCCACGGCGCTCGCGCCGGACGAAGGCGATGGCGCAACCGATCTCGTTGCCGCCGCGGAGCGCGCCCTGGCGCCGGTCGAAGAGCTCGCACCCGAGCTGACGGCGGCAGGCGACGCGCTGCGCCAGGTCGAGTTGCAGCTACGGGAGGTCGCGTCGGACCTGAAGGCATTCCTGCTCTCGCTCGAAGCAGAGCCCGGACGGCTCGAAGAGCTGGAGGAAGAGCTCGAGCGCTACGCCGACCTGCGACGGCGTTTCCACGCCCAGACGTATGCCGAGCTGCTCGAAGCCGGGCATGCGGCGCGGGCGGAGCTGGCCGCGCTCGGTGAGGGCGGCGACCCCGCCGACGCGGCGAAGAAGGCGCTCGCGAAAGCACAAGCCGAGGTCGACCGCGTCCACAACGACTTGCGCACCGCCCGCACGAAGGCAGCCAAGCCGTTCGCCGACGCGGTTGCGGCCGAGCTGAACGGGATCGGCCTCGGCGACGGAGAGTTCCGCGCGGAGCTGAAAGAGCGCGAGCCCGGCCCGTCAGGCGCCGACGAGGTCGCCTTCCTGATCAAGCCGAACGCGGGCCGGCCGTTCGGCCCCGCCGCAGAGCAGGCCTCAGGCGGCGAGCTCTCGCGCATCGCGCTCGCGATCGCTGCAGTTGGCGGCGGCGAGACGATGGTCTTCGACGAGATCGACGCTGGCATCGGCGGCACGACCGCCCACGCGGTCGCGGAGACGCTCCAGCGGCTGGCCGGCCGGGCGCAGGTGATCACGATCACCCACTTGCCGCAGATCGCCACCGTGGCCGAGAAGCACTTCAGCGTCGAGAAGGTGCCCGGCGACCCGACCCACACCCGCATCGCGGCGCTCGACGACGCCCAGCGCCGCGACGAGCTCGAGCGCATGCTCGGCGGGGCCGAGTTTCTTGCCTCAGTCCGCGACTAGAGAGCTCCTCGCACCTCGGCGCGACGTCTGGGCTTTCCTGGCCGAGCCGTACCACCTGACCGACTGGTGGCCGGGGCTGACGGGCGTCGAGCCAGACCGGCGCGGGTTCGCGCCCGGCGCACGCTGGAAGGCGATCGCGACGGTGCGCAACGTGCTGCTCGGGTCGCGGAAGGTCGAGACGATGCTGCTCATCCGCGACATCGACCAGTACGAGCGGTGGTCGTGGCATCTGATGGCGGGCAAGGTCGACGTCGAGATCCGTTTGCGCGCGACGGCCGAGGATCGCACGGAGGTCACGGTGACGACGAACCGCGGCGGCGCGTCGCTGCCCCGGGTCGCAGTCAAGCGTCTCTACGACCTGGTTCAGACCGCGGCGACGATTTAGGGCTTGCGGCCGACGAAGATCGCCCAGCCGAGGTCGTGGCGGCGCACGCGGAGATGCCTGTCGACGTGCTCACGGTGGGTTGCCGCGAATTCCGGCTCGGCGCCTGCGGCGATCTCGTCGACTGCGGCCCGCCAGTGCAGGCTCTCGTAGCGATCCCAGTCGTCCGTCGATGCCGCGACGAGCCCGGTCAAGTCGAGCCCGGCGCCCTCGAACCGGGCGACGGTGCTCGGAAGATCGACGAAATCCTCCTCAGCCCGCCCCGGCTCGTGCCAGAACGGCTCGCCGATCGCGACACCGCCACCGGGTCTGACCGTCGACGTCAGCTGCTCGGCGGCGTCGCCGATGTGCCCCCAGACGAACGCCGCACCGATGCAGAGCGCGACGTCCCAGCCTTCCGGCTCGAGCGGCACCGTCGATGCGTCCCCGACCTCGATATCGACGAGCCCTTCGAGGCCGGCTGCAGCGATGCGCTCCCGCGCTGTCGCGGCAAACGACTCGAGCCGTTCGATCCCGTGGATCCGGCATCCGAAGCGTTGCGCCAGAACCAGCGCGGGCCCGCCCCGGCCGCTCGCGATGTCGAGTACGCGCATGCCGGGCGCAAGTCGCAGGTACTCGCCGGCGAGCTCGATTTTCTCGCGGCTCGTCGGGTTTTGCAGGTCGTGATCGCGCTCGACGATCTCGTGCCAGCTCATCCGAGCACCGTACAGCGGGACCCACTGCTACCCTGACACCCCGTGGATGAAATCCTCGGGAAGCCGCTTGTGAGTACGAAGTACGTTTTCGTTACCGGCGGCGTCGTTTCATCTCTCGGGAAGGGCATCACCGCCGCATCGCTCGGCCGGCTGCTGAAGGCGCGCGGGCTGAAGGTGCAGGTGCAGAAGTTCGACCCGTACATCAACGTCGACCCGGGAACGATGAGTCCGTTCCAACATGGGGAGGTGTTCGTCACCGAGGACGGCGCCGAGACGGACCTCGACATCGGGCATTACGAGCGCTTCATCGACGAGAACCTGTCGCGCACCGCGAACCACACGTCCGGCGCAGTGTGGGATCGCGTGCTGCGCAAGGAACGGAAGGGCGAATACCTCGGCTCGACCGTGCAGGTGATTCCGCACATCACCAACGAGATCAAGGCGCGGATCCGCTCCGCCGCCGACGCATCCGATACCGACGTCGTGATCACCGAGATCGGCGGCACGGTCGGCGACATCGAGTCGTTGCCGTTCCTCGAGGCGATCCGCCAGTTCCGGCGCGAGGTCGGTCCCGAGAACGTCATCTACCTGCACGTGACACTCGTGCCGTTCATCGACACGGCAGGCGAGTTGAAGACGAAGCCGACGCAGCATGCGGTGAACGAGCTGCGGCGCATCGGCATCCACCCCGACATTCTCGTCTGCCGGTCGACCGAGCCGCTGCAGCGCGACATTCGCGAAAAGATCGCGCTCTTCGCCGACGTCGATCTCGACGCCGTCATCACGAATCCCGACGTCGCAGACGTCTACCTCGTGCCGCTTGCGCTGCAGGAGCAGGGGCTCGACGATCTCGTCTGCCGCAAGCTCGGCCTCGATGCGCCGCAGCCGGATCTCACCGAGTGGATCGAGCTGACCGAGCGCATCAACGAGCGCAAGGAGTCGGTCGAGATCGCGCTCGTCGGAAAGTACGTCAAGCTGCACGACGCGTATCTCTCCGTGCACGAGGCGCTGAAGCACGCGGGCATTCACAACGGCTGTCGCGTGCACGTGCGCTGGGTCGACGCCGACGACATGACGCTGGACGAGGCGCGCGCGGAGCTGGCGGGTGTCGACGGCGTGCTCGTCCCGGGCGGCTTCGGCTCGCGCGGGTGGGAGGGCAAGATCCTCGCCTGCCGCGTCGCGCGTGAAGACCGCATTCCGTACCTCGGCATCTGTCTCGGCATGCACGTCGCGGTCTCGGAGTTCGCGCGGCATGTCGCAGGCCTCGACGGCGCCAATTCCACCGAGATGGATCCGGAGACGCCGTTCCCGGTGATCGACCTGCTGCCCGAGCAGAAGGAGATCGAGGATCTCGGCGGCACGATGCGCCTCGGCGCGCAGGCGGTCGAGCTCGCAGAAGGCTCGCGCACGCGTGACGTGTACGGCGGCTCCGAGCACGTCGGCGAGCGTCACCGCCATCGGTACGAGGTCAATAACGCCTACCGGCAGCAGATCGTCGACGCCGGTCTCGTCGTCAGCGGCACGTTCCAGGAAGGCAGGCTCGTCGAGATCATCGAGCTGCCGGACCACCCGTGGTTCGTGGCGTCGCAGTTCCATCCGGAGTTCAAGTCACGGCCCACGCGTCCTGCGCCGCTGTTCCGCGAGTTCGTTGCGGCGGCGCTCGACCGGTCGCGCGCCCGCGGCGGCGTCGAAGTCGTCTAAGTTCGCCTCCGTGTCGTCGACCTTGGAGCTATTCGTCGAGCTTGCCGCGGTCCAAAGCCCGCCGGGCGAGGAGGATGCGGTTGCCGCACGCGTGACGCAGTACTTGCGCGACTGCGGTATCGCCGTCGAGAAAGACGACTTCGGAAATCTCTATTCCCGTCTCGCGCCGACAGCAGAGGGCGAGCCGCTGTTGCTCTGCGCGCATCTCGACACCGTGCCGCCGACCGACGCCATCGAGCCGCAGGTCGTCGACGGCGTCGTCAGCAACGCGCGCAACACCATTCTCGGCGCCGACGACAAGTCGGCGGTCGTCGCGATGCTCGAAGCGACGCGAACGGTGCTTGCCGAGAACCGGCCGCATGCAGGCATCGAGTTGCTGTTCACCCTGCAGGAAGAGATCGGCCTGCGCGGCGCTTCCGCGTTCGACCGGACGAAGCTGCATGCCACGATCGGCTACGTCTACGACCAGGCTGCGCCGATCGGCACGGTGATTCTCGGAGCGCCGTACGCCGTGTCGATGGACGTGACCTTCCACGGCCGCGCATCACACTCCGGCATGTATCCCGACGAGGGCCGCTCCGCCATTGCCGCCGCGTCCCGCGCGATCGCCGAGATGCGGCTCGGCCGGGTCGACGAGGTCTCGACCGCGAACGTCGGCACGATCACCGGCGGCACCGCGACGAACATCATCCCCGAGTGGTGCACGTTCACCGCCGAGGCTCGCTCGCACGACGAAGGTCGGCTCGCCGGCCTCGTGCAGGAGATGCAGGACGCGATCACGTTCGCGGCGGGCGTCGCCGAGTGCGATGTCGAGACGAAGATCCAGCGCAGCTATCACGGCTACCGCTTTGCAAAGAGCGACAAGGCGGTCGAGATCGCGGCGGCGGCGTTGACGAAGACGGGTTACGAGGTCGTCTACGAGGTCTCGGGCGGTGCGGCCGACGCGAATGTCTTCAACGAGCGCGGGCTGAGCGTCGTGAATCTCGCGAACGGAATGACCGACATCCACACGCCGGACGAGCGGATTGCGGTCGACGACCTCGACGGAATGGTCGCTGTCACGCTTGCCCTGGTCGAGAGCGCGCTCGGGTAGGGTTCCGCCCGCCATGCGCATCGGCGTCGCCAAAGAGATCAAGTCCGACGAGTACCGCGTCGCGCTCACGCCCGCGGGCGCGCTCGAGCTGATCAACCACGGGCACGAAGTTTCGATCGAAGCCAACGCTGGTGCCGGCAGTTCGTTCGCCGACGACGCGTACACGCGTGTCGGCGCGAAGATCGCGTCGGTTGACGACATCTGGAACGGCTCCGACATGGTTCTCAAGGTCAAGGAGCCGGTCGCGTCCGAGTACCCGCGTCTGCGCGAAGGGCTGATCCTCTTCACGTATCTGCACATCGCAGCCGACGAGCCGCTCACACGCGCGCTGCTCGACTCCGGCATCACGGCAGTCGCCTACGAAACCGTCGAGGTAGGCAGATCGCTGCCGCTGCTCGCGCCGATGTCCGAGGTCGCGGGCCGTCTCGCGCCGCAGGCGGGCGCACACTTTCTGGAGAAGCCGAAAGGCGGGCGCGGCCTGCTGCTCGGCGGAATCCCCGGTGTTGCCCCCGGTCGCGTCGTCGTGGTCGGCGGCGGTGTCGTCGGCTACAACGCCGCGATCATCGCGCTCGGTCTCGGCGCGCAGGTGACGATTCTCGAGCGTTCGATCGACCGCATGCGCCATCTCGAAGAGATCCTCTCCGGCCGCGTGTCGCTGCTGATGAGCTCGAGCCTGCAGGTCGCCGCGTCCGTCGAGGAAGCGGACCTCGTCATCGGTGCGGTGCTGATTCCCGGTGCGCTCGCACCGAAGCTCGTGACGCGCGAGATGATCAGCGGCATGAAGGAAGGCGCCGTCGTCGTCGACGTCGCGATCGACCAGGGCGGCTGCTTCGAGACGTCACACGCGACGACGCACGCCGATCCGGTGTACGTCGTCGACGGCGTCACGCACTACTGCGTCGCGAACATGCCTGGCGCGGTGCCGATCACGTCGACGAAGGCGCTGACGAACGCGACGCTGCCGTACGTCGAGGCAATCGCCAACCACGGGCTCGAGGCAGCTGTTGCAAGCGACCCGGCGCTCGCGAAGGGTGTGAACGTGATCGGCGGAAAGCTGACCTACGCAGCGGTCGCCGAGGCTCATGGCCTCGACTACACGCCGCTCGCGGACGTTCTCTAGCTCTTCTTGCTGGGCGCCGGGCTGAGCTTCACCACGAGCCACGTGACCCCGGCGGCAAGCCCGACCACGCAGGGGATGAAGATCGCGACGCCAATGAGGCCCAGGACGGTTGCCATGTCCAAAGTAGGATAGCCGCGTGCCTCGTGCATGCATCATCGTGCTCGACGCGGTGGGTGCAGGCGAGCTTCCGGACGCTGCGGACTTCGGCGACGAAGGCTCGGACACCCTCGGCAACGTTGCCCGCGCTGTGGGTGGCCTCGACCTGCCGACGCTGGAGGCGCTTGGCCTCGGCAACATCGAGCCGCTCGAGGGCTGCGCACCGCAGCCGGGCGCGCCTGCGATCGCAGGGCGGCTGCTCGAGCGCTCGAAGGGCAAGGACACGACGACCGGCCACTGGGAGCTGATGGGCGTCATCACGCCGACGGCGATGCCGACCTATCCATATGGCTTCCCGGACGACGTGATCGACCCGTTCATGAACCGCACGGGTCGCGGCGTCATCGGCAACAAGGCGGCGAGCGGGACGGAGATCATCCAGGAGCTCGGCGAAGAGCATCAGCGCACCGGCAAGTGGATCGTCTACACGAGTGCGGACTCGGTCTTCCAGATCGCGGCGCACGAAGAGACGATTCCGCTGGAAGAGCTGTACGAGGCGTGCCGCGTCGCGCGCGAGATCCTCACCGGCAAGCACGCGGTTGGTCGTGTGATCGCGCGTCCGTTCGTCGGAACGCCCGGTCACTACGAGCGCACGCCGAACCGCCACGACTTCTCGCTCGTGCCGAAGCAGCCGAATTATCTGAGCCTGGCGCGCGAGGCCGGCCACAAGGTTTACGGCGTCGGGAAGATCCCGGACATCTTCGCCCACACCGACATGGACGAAGAGCTGCCGACGAAGTCGAACGTTGACGGCATCAACAAGACCGAAGAGCTGTTGCGCTCCGTCGACGACGGTCTCATCTTCACGAACCTCGTCGAGACCGACATGCTGTGGGGCCACCGTAACGACCCGGTCAACTTCCACCGCTGCCTGCAGGATTTCGACCGCCGGCTGCCCGATCTCTTGGATGCGCTGCGACCCGGCGACCTCATGATCATCACGTCCGACCACGGCTGTGACCCGACGACGCCGTCGACCGATCATTCGCGCGAGTACGCGTTGCTGCTTGCATACGTCGAGGGGCGAAACGCCGCGGGGAAGGTTCACGAAGACGGCGAGATGTCGGACGTCGGCGCAACGGTCAATGCGTGGCTCGGCGGCAAGTCGGGTGGCAAGAACCTGCCCGGCACGCCGATCGTCGCTCCGTGACGCGGCGGCTGAACGATCCCGAGCTCGTCCGCGAGCAGTACGCGAACGAGCAGAACCTGTACGCGCGCGCCGCGCTGTGGGCGGACCTCGAGGGGCCGAACCCGAAGGAGATCCTGCTCGAGACGATTGCCCGCGTGTCGCCGCGCCGGGTGCTCGAGGTCGGCGGGGGCGACGGGTGGCTTTCGGCGCACCTCCGCGACGAGCTCGGCTGCGACGTGACGCACGTCGACCAGTCGGAGCGCATGGTCGAGCTCGCTACGGAGCGTGGCCTCGACGCCCGAGTCGCGAACATCGAAGACCTGCCGTTCGAGGACGCCTCATTCGACACCGTCGTCGCGGCGTGGATGCTCTACCACGTGCACGACATCGACCGCGGTCTGTCGGAAGTCGCACGCGTGCTCGCGCCCGGCGGATGTTTCGTCGCGAACACCAGCTCGAGCCGTCACGCCGAGGAGGTGTTCGATCTCATCCAATACCCGGAAGAGCGGCGACGCTGGGTGTTCAGGGCCGAGAACGGCGAGGAGATTCTGCACCGACACTTCTCTCGGGTGCAGCGTCAAGACGTTGTCGCCGTCGCCACTGTGCGCGACCGGCAGACGCTCGTCGACTACCAGCAGTCGATGCTGACCGACACGCAGCCGGTTCCCGACGACGTGCCGCTGCCGCTGCGGGTGCACTCACGCGGGGTTGTCTTCGTGGCGACGAAATGATCAGGCCCGCCGAGCTCATCCAGCGCAAGCGTGACGGCGAGGAGCTGCCGTCCGGCGAGATCCGCGAGCTCGTGCTCGGCTACGCGCGCGGCGAAGTGCCCGACTACCAGATGGCCGCGTTCTGCATGGCGGTGTTCTTCCGCGGCATGACGCCACGCGAGACGTTCGCGCTGACGGAAGCGATGATCGCAAGCGGCGAGACGATCGACCTCGGCGCCGCGCTCGGGCGCAAGGTCGTCGACAAGCACTCGACCGGCGGCGTCGGCGACAAGACGTCACTCTCCGTCGGGCCGATCGTCGCGGCGTGCGGCGTGCCGCTCGGGAAGATGAGCGGCCGCGGCCTCGGTCACACCGGCGGCACGCTCGACAAGCTCGAGTCGATCCCAGGGTTCCGCACGGAGCTGACGCTCGACGAGTTCGTCGCGACGGTTCGCGACGTCGGCGTCGCGATCGTCGGCCAGACTGCCGACCTCGTCCCGGCTGACAAACTCCTCTACGCGTTGCGCGACGTGACCGCGACCGTCGACCAGATGTCACTGATCGCGGCATCGATCATGTCCAAGAAGCTGGCGACCGGCGCTCAGGCGATCGTGCTCGACGTCAAGGTCGGCGACGGCGGCTTCATGAAGACCCTCGAAGACGCGCGCGAGCTCGCGGAGACGATGATCGCGCTCGGCCGGGAAGCGGGGCGGACCGTCGTCTGCCTGCTCACCGACATGGATCAGCCTCTCGGCGCAGCCGTCGGCAACGCGCTCGAGGTGCGCGAGGCGCTCGCCACCGTGCGCGGCCAGGGCCCGCCGGACTTCACCGAGCTCGTCATCGACGCCTGTGCGAAGCTGCTCGCGCTCTCCGACCTCGGCATCGACGAAGCGGAGGGCCGGCGCCGCGCGGAAGCAGCCGTCAGCGACGGCACCGCCGAGGCGGCCTGGAACCGCTGGATCGCTGCGCAGGGCGGGACCGCCGACGAGAGCGCACTCCCGTCGGCGCCTGTCGTCCGCGAGGTCGCGGCGCCGGCAGACGGCGTCGTCACCCGCCTCGGTGCGATCGCCATCGGCAACGCAGCACTGCATCTCGGCGCTGGGCGCCGCACGAAGGACGACAGCATCGATCACGCCGTCGGCGTCGTCTGCCACGCGAAGCGCGGCGACGAAGTTCGCGCAGGGGACGTCCTCGCGGAGGTCCACGCACATGACGACGCGTCCGCCGGCGAAGGCGTCCAGGCCGTGCTCGCGGCCTACGAGCTCGGGCGTGCGCCGACGGCCGAGCGCGGCGTGCTGCTCGAAGTCGTCACCTAGACGTCTTCGTGCACAACCACGCAGCTACGGTGGCGTCGTGCCGGAGCTACCCGAGGTCGAGACCGTTCGCCGCAGCCTCGCGCCGGTGCTCGAGGGCCGGCGCTTCGCCCGCGTGCGCATCGACGATCCGCGCCTGACGCGCCCGCTCGACCGCGAGGAGGTCGCGCGCGAGCTGCAGGGGGAGACCGTCGACGTGGTCGATCGTCGCGGCAAGTATTTGATTGTTCGTTTCCGTTCTGGGCGCGCTCTCCTGATTCACCTCCGGATGACGGGGTCGGTGTTGCACGCACCCTCCGGAGAGCTCGCTGACGATCCTCACCGCCGTGCAGTTGTCAAGCTAGACGACGGGTCGGACGTCAGCTATCGCGACGTGCGCCGTTTCGGCACGTGGCTGCTGCTGGAGCCGGACGAGGTGGACGTCTACGTCGACGCGCGCGTCGGCCGTGAGCCGCTCGAAGAGGCGTACAAGGCGAAGCATCTCGCCGAGCGCCTGCACAACCGCAAGGCGCCGATCAAGGCGGCGATTCTCGACCAGAGAACCGTCGCCGGCGTGGGGAACATCTATGCCGACGAGGCGCTCTGGCGTGCGCGCATCCACCCGCTGAAACCGGCGAACGAGCTCGACGTGAAGGAGGTACAGGCGCTGCATCGCGCGATCAGGCGCGCGCTCGAAGCCGGCATCGCGCGCCAAGGCTCGACGCTGCGCGACTATCGCCTGCCCGACGGCGGCAGCGGCTCGATGCAGCACGAGTTCAAGGTGTACGGCCGCGGCGGCGAGCCATGCGGCAGGTGCGGTACGCCGATCGACAAGATCCGCGTCGCGGGGCGCGGCACCTGGTACTGCCCGGCATGCCAGGCTCTTTAGACAACTGCCTGTAGGCGGCCCTTCTAGACTGGCCGACAGTGGCCGGTCGCACCTACAAGACGGACGCGATCGTCCTGCGGTCGATGCGCTACTCGGAGGCCGACCGGATCCTGCACCTCTACACGAGCAACCGCGGCCGAATCGGTGCGATCGCGAAGGGCATCCGCAAGACCAAGTCGCGGTTCGGAGCGCGTCTCGAGCCGCTGTCGCACGTCGAGCTGATGCTCCACGAGGGCTCGGGCGAGTTGCAGACCGTGACCGGCGTGGACCTGAAGCAGTCGCATCGCGCCTCGCGTGAGCATCCGTACCGGCTAAGCGTCGGGCTGATCGGCGCCGAGGCGATGTTGCGGCTGTTCGGCGAGCCGGAGGCGAACGAGAAGGCGTTCACGGCGCTGGCGCGCTTCCTCGACGTGCTCGACGAGTTGCCGCCGGCCGAGACCGATGCGGCGCTCGAGCCGCTCGGCCTGTCGTTCCAGCTGAAGCTGCTGTGGGTTGCCGGCTATCTGCCGCACCTCACCGGCTGCGTCGAGTGCGGCGCGGCGGACGATCTCGTCGGCTACAACGCGCGCGCGGGTGGCGCGGTCTGTCGTGCGCACGCGCGCGACGTGCTGCGCCTTTCGCCGGAAGGGCTCGCGGGTGTCGAGAACCTGCTGTCGTCGCCGCTCGTGGATGCGCATGCGCAGAACCTCTCGCCGCGGGCGTGTCGCGACGCGCTGATGGTGATCACGTCGACGTACGAAGAGCACGGCGGCTTCCGCCTGCGCACGCTGTCGGCATGAGCGTCGTCGAACGCGTCGTCGCTGCGCTGTGCGCGCATGATGTCGACGCGTTCGTTGCGTGCTACGCCGCAGATGCGCTGATCGAGGAAGGAAACGACGGACTGGTGCTCGCGCACGGGCACGAGGCGATGCGCGTGCGCTACGGGCAGCTGTTGGCCGACAACCCGGAGGCGCAGTGGCGCGTTCTGCACCGGATGGAGGCAGGCGAGTTCGTGATCCAGCATGAAGAGGTCGTCGGAGTCGCCGTGCCGACGCGGCACGTGTGCGTGTATCGCGTGCGCGACGGGCTGATTCAGGAAGAGCGCGTGTTGCGTTGAAACGGCGACTCGCAGAGGGCATCGAGCTCGACGACGACAAGGCGCGCATCGACCGAGCCGAGGTTCATCGCTTTCTGTCGGAGGAGAGCTACTGGGCGCAGGGCCGCACGCGCGAGACGCAGGACGGCCTGATCGAAGGTGCGGTGCGCGTGGTGGGGCTCTACGCGGACGGGCGGCAGATCGGGTTCTGTCGTGCAGCGACCGACTGGGTGTCGTTTGTCTACCTCGCCGATGTCTACGTGCTGCCGGAGTTCCGCGGGCGCGGGCTCGGCGAGGAGCTCGTGCGCGAGATGGTCGAGCGCGGCCCGCTCGCCGATCGCAAGTGGCTCCTGCACACGAGCGATGCGCACGAGCTGTATCGCAAGGTCGGATTCGACACGCCCAGTTACAAGGTGATGGAGAGAGACCCGAGGAGGAACGCGAGCGAGAGCGGGTAGCGCCACCCGAGGCCGCGATGCCCGCCGGGGAAGAGCTCGAAGTGCAGACGGTCGTCCGGTAGCCCCGCCGCCGCGAACGCGCGCCGCAACGCAACCGCGGCGAGGTCGAGCGAATACGTGTCGCGGTCGCCGGCATCCAGCCACACGCCGCGCAATCGTGCGACAGCATCAGGCGAGGCGGCGACGACGCGCACCGGGTCGTGCTCGAGCCAGCGCGCGAAGACACCTCCATCGATCTCCGCCGTCTCCGTGTCGAACGGCACTGAGCCTTCAACACCGGTACCAAACGCGAGCGCAGCCGACTGGAGCTCGACCAGCACTGCGTCGTCGTGTGACTCGAGACCGGCGAAATCCTTGGCGAACCAGTCGGCCAGCGAGCGTCCGCGCAGCACGCGCGCCGCTGCTGCGAAGTCGGCAGGCATGGTCACGTCGAACAGCGCGGGACCCGGTGCGTGTGCAGCGAGCGCGTGGAAGAGGTCGGGCCGCCGCAGCGCGTTGACGATCGCGCCGTAGCCGCCTGACGACTTGCCCTGCAGAGCGCGCAGCCCGTTCGTCGGAAACCGGGAATCGACCATCGGAACGATCTCGTCGCACAGATACGTGGCGTAGAGGCCGATCCCGTCGGAGTCGATCCATTGCGCGCCGCCCACCGACGTCCAACCGTCGACCAGCACGACAACCGCCTTGGGTGCCTGCGAGTCGATGACGTCCGGATAGGACTGCTCGAACGGCTCGACGTTGAACCACCAGCGGGCCGCGCGCATGTGCGCGTGCAGGACGTAGACGGTGGGATACGGCCCGCCGCCGTCGGGCGCCCAGACGAAGACCGGCCGTTCGGCCGGGTCTCCCAGGGGATTGCCGCGCAGCGCCTCCGACGAGAGCGTCAGCTCGTGCCAGGGCATGGCTACTCCTCTGGCGACCAGGGCTGCTCGAGCTTGTCGAGCAGCAGGTCCTTCGCCCCGTCGATCGGGATCCGGTCCTGGTGAAGCGAGTCCCGGTCACGAATGGTGACGGTGCCGTCCGCGAGCGTCTGGTCGTCGATCGTCAACGCCCACGGCGTGCCGATCTCGTCCTGCCGGCGGTAACGCTTGCCGATCGCCGCGTCCTCGTCGTACTCCGCCGACATCGCGCGCCGCAGCTCCTCGTACAGCCGGCGCGCGTGCGAGACCATGTCGGCGTTCTTGCCGATCAGCGGCAGCACGGCTGCTTTCACCGGCGCCAGGCGCGGATGCAGACGGAGAACAGTGCGCTCTCGGCCTGCCACCTCTTCCTCGTGGTATGCGTCGCAGAGGAACGCGAGCATGAAGCGATCGACGCCGCCGGCCGGTTCGACGACATGCGGCACGTAGCGCTCCTCGTGGCCGATCCACTCGAGCTTCGTCCCGGAATGCTCCGAGTGCTGGTCGAGATCGAAGCTCGTGCGGTACGCGATGCCTTCGAGCTCCAGCCAGCCGATCGGAAACTCGTACTCGACGTCGCTCGTCGCCTCCGAATAGTGCGAAAGCTCGTCGCCCTCGTGTCGCCGCAACCGCACGCGCGACTCGCGCAGCCCGAGCGACACGTGCCAATTGCGCCGCTCCTCGATCCAGTACGCGTGCCAGGTCGGCCCCTCGGCAGGCGGCACGAAGAACTCCATCTCCATCTGCTCGAACTCGCGCAGCCGGAAGATGAAGTTTCCGGGCGTGATCTCGTTGCGGAAGCTCTTACCGATCTGCGCGATGCCGAACGGCGGCTTCACGCGCAGCGACGACGTGACGTTCTTGAAGTTGACGAAGATGCCCTGCGCGGTCTCCGGCCGGAGATACGCGACAGACGCGGAATCGCGTACCGGCCCGATGTGCGTCTCGAACATCAGGTTGAACGCGCGCGCCTCGGTGAGGTCGCAGTCCTGCGTCTCGCCCGGATGCTTCGACGGCTTGCGGCCGCAGCTCGCGTGGTCGAGGTCGTCGGCGCGGAAGCGCAGCTTGCAGGTGCGGCAGTCGACGAGCGGGTCGGTGAAGGTCGCGAGGTGGCCCGACGCCTCCCAGACCTTCGGATTCAAGATGATCGCGGAGTCCAGGGCGACCATGTCGTCGCGCTCCTGCACCATCGAGCGCCACCACTCGCCGCGGATGTTCTGTCGCATCAGAACGCCGTAGTGCCCGTAGTCGTAGGCCGAGCCGAGCCCGCCGTAGATGTCGGAAGACGGGTAGACGAAACCGCGGCGGCGGCAAAGCGCGGCGACCTTCTCGACGGTGACAGCCATGCGGAGGAAACTACCCGTAGACTCGCCGCCGTGACTGCACCGAGCGTCGAGCTTCATGTGGTGTCGGATGCCACAGGAGAGACGGCCGCCCGTCTCGTGCAGGCGCTCGAGGCGCAGTTTCCCGACCAGGAGTTCACCGAGATCCGGCATCCGCGCGTCGAGACCGTCGCCGACCTGCAGCTCGCGGTGAACCGAATGCGCGGGCGGTCGGCCGTGGTCGTCTACACGCTCGTCGAGCCGGAACTACGCGAGGCGATGCGCACGCTCTGCCGCAGCGCGCACCTGCACTACTGCGACCTGCTCGGCCATCCGATTCAGGCGGTCGCAAAAGTCTCCGGCCAGGCGGCGAAGATGACGCCGCGCGCACGGCCGCCGCTCAACGAGGCGTACTTTCGCCGCATGTCGGCGATCGAGTTCGCGGTGAAATACGACGACGGTGTCGGCCGCGGGCTCGGCGACGCGGACATCGTGCTCGTCGGTGTGTCGCGCACGTCGAAGACGCCGTTGTCCATCTACCTCGGCTACCTGGGCTACAAGGCCGCGAACGTCCCGCTCGTGAAAGGGATCGAGCCGCCGAAGGAGCTGTTCGAGATCGACCCGGCGAAGATCGTCGGGTTGACGATCGACGCACAGCGGCTGCAGGAGATCCGCGGCGAGCGCCTGCGCTGGATGCGCGGCGACGGCAACTACGCCGATCTTGCCGAGATCTACGAGGAGCTCGCCTACGCCTCTGAGATTCACAAGAGGTTGCGCTGTCCGGTGATCGAGGTGAGCGAGCTCTCGATCGAGGAGATCTCGCACCGGATCATCACCGTCGTCGAGCGGCGCCGCGCGGAAGCGGGTGCCGCATGAAGCCGAAGCCGCCGATCCCGCTCTGGCGCTGGGCGGCGTGGTGGGTGACGCTCTGCGCGGCACTGTTCCTCTTCTATGTGATCTTCACGCCGTTCTGGTTCACCTTGCGGGCGCTTGCGTGGACTGCCGAGTTCCGCGCAAGGCGGCGGCGGGCGGGTACGGACGCTTAACCGCCTCTGCGCATGGAAAGATGCGCGTCCGGTGGCGGAGAGATACGTCTTCGACTTCGACGAGCCCACGGAGGGTGGCCGCGCGCTTCTCGGCGGCAAGGGGATCGGGCTCGCGGAGATGACGCAGATGGGCGTCCCCGTTCCGGCGGGGTTCACGATCACGACCGACGCCTGCCGCGCGTACCTGCGCGCGGGCGAGCTGCCCGACGGGTTGCGCGAGGAGGTGGAGGAGCACGTCCGCAGCCTCGAGGTGACGGCGAGCAAGACCTTTGGCTCGCACGACGACCCGTTGCTCGTGTCGGTGCGCTCGGGCGCGGCGATCTCGATGCCCGGGATGATGGACACGATCCTCAACCTCGGCCTGAACGACGCCGCCGCCGAAGGGCTCGCGGCGCGCACCGGCAACGCGCGCTTCGCCTACGACTCGTACCGCCGGCTGATCCAGATGTTCGGCGAGACCGCCGAGGGCATCGACGGGCACGCCTTCGAAGAGGCGCTCACCGTGTTGAAGAAGGAGCGCGGCGTGCCGCAAGACACCGACTTGAGAGCCGACGACCTGCGCGCGCTCGTCGGCACGTTCAAGGAGATCTACCGCGCGCACGTCGGCAGCGACTTCCCCGACGACGCGCGCGACCAGCTGCTTCGCGCCGTCGTCGCCGTGTTTCGTTCGTGGAACACGCCGCGCGCCCAGGTCTACCGCCGCGCGCAGAACATCCCGGACGACATCGGCACCGCGGTGAACGTCGTGCAGATGGTGTTCGGCAACAAGGGCGACAGCTCAGGCACCGGCGTCGCCTTCACGCGCGACCCGTCGACCGGCGACGCGGGTGTCGTCGGCGAGTTCCTCGCGAACGCCCAGGGAGAGGATGTGGTCGCGGGTATCCGCACACCGCAGCCGCTCGAGGCGATGCGCGCGTCGATGCCGGATGCATATCGCCAGTTCATCGACACGGCGCAGCGCCTCGAGAGCCACTACCGCGACATGCAGGATGTCGAGTTCACCGTCGAGGACGGCAGGCTCTACCTCCTGCAGACGCGCGCGGCGAAGCGCACCGCGGCCGCCGCGCTCAAGGCCGCGTCGTCGATGGTCGAGGAAGGGCTGATCACGCGCGAAGAGGCGGTGCAGCGGATCGAGCCGGGCTCGCTCGACCAGCTGCTGCATCCGATGATCGACCCGAAGGCGACGCTCGAGATCGTCGCGCGCGGACTGAACGCATCGCCGGGCGCGGCGAGCGGCGGCATCGTCTTCGACGCGGACACGGCGGTCGAGCGCGCGAAGAGCGGTCCGGTGATCCTCGTGCGCTGGGAGACGACGCCGGACGACATCCACGGGATGATCGCGGCGGAGGGGATCCTCACGGTGCACGGCGGCATGACCTCGCACGCGGCGGTCGTCGCGCGCGGCATGGGCAAGCCGTGCGTCGCCGGCTGCGAGGAGCTGAACCTCGACGCGAAGAGCGGAACGGCGCGCATCGGCGGTCACGAGCTGCACGAGGGCGACGTGATCTCGATCGACGGCGGCACCGGCTCGGTCTACGTCGGCGAGGTACCGCTCGTGCCCCCGCAGCTGAACGAGGATTTCGAGACGATCCTGACCTGGGCCGACGAGCTGCGCCGCCTCGGCGTGCGCGCGAACGCCGACACGCCTGAGGACGCGGCGCGCGCACGCGAATTCGGCGCCCAGGGCATCGGGCTGACGCGCACGGAGCACATGTTCTTCGGCGATGAGCGTCTGCCGGTGATGCAGCAGATGATCCTCGCCGAGGACGAGCCGGGACGGCGCGCCGCGCTCGACAAGCTGCTGCCGTTCCAGCAGTCGGACTTCGAGGGGATCTTCGAGGCGATGGCAGGACTGCCGGTGACGATCCGGCTGCTCGACCCGCCGCTCCACGAGTTCCTGCCGGCAGAGAGCGAAGCGACCGACGAGCGCCTGCGCGCACGCATCCGTTCGCTGCACGAGCAGAACCCGATGCTCGGAACGCGAGGCTGCCGTCTCGGTTTGCTGTACCCGGAGATCTACGAGATGCAGATCCGTGCGATCGCGCGCGCTGCGCGAGCTGTTCAGGAACGCAGTGGCGACGCGCCGCTCGTGGAGGTGATGCATCCGCTCGTTGGCTTCGCCGAGGAGCTGAAGCGGTTGCGCGCGCTCACCGAGCACGTGTGGGCGGAAGAGGCGCCGGGCGTCGCGCACATCGTCGGAACGATGATCGAGGTTCCGCGCGCCGCGATTCGCGCAGACGAGATCGCCGAGTTCGCCGACTTCTTCTCGTTCGGCACGAACGACCTCACGCAGACGACGCTCGCGTTCTCGCGCGACGACGCCGAGGGCAAGTTCCTCACCCGCTACTTGCAGGACGGCGTGCTGGAGCGCAACCCGTTCGAGGCGATCGACCGTGACGGCGTAGGCGACCTGATGCGCATCGCCGTCGAGCGCGGCCGCGGCGCGAAGCCCGGCATCAAGCTCGGCATCTGCGGCGAGCACGGGGGAGAGGCAACCTCGATCGCGTTCTGCGACGAGCTCGGCCTCGACTACGTCTCGTGCTCGCCGTTTCGCGTGCCGCTCGCACGCCTCGCCGCGGCCCAGGCCGCGCTTGCCCACGCGGGCGCCGCGGCCTACGTGGCTGCGGGCGGCTGAGGCCACGGGGTCTGACCCGGGTCTGACCCCGTCGTCGGGCTGAAATCGCCCAAAACCGTCCGAGTTGCAGGGCTTTGCGCGTCCGAGGGTCTGGCACCGGCGGTACCGGATGGGCAGGCGCCGGGGTCAGGCCCGGGCCAGACCCCACACCGTCCGCTCGGCGCCGGATCATCAAGCGGACAGGGGGTCACTCCCAAGGAGGGGGCAGATGGGCAGCTGGTCCAAGGACAAGCAGGCTGCTGCGGGCGGAATCCTCGCGATGGTCCTGCTGATCGTCGGCAACTTCATGTACGGGTCGCCGCCGAAGTT
>Ga0157369_10003309_pt1 | contig 19155 bp, 7 predicted proteins | sample C25metaG_FD_113461 | JGI IMG/M metagenome (GOLD analysis project Ga0157369, IMG submission 113461) | Corn rhizosphere microbial communities from Kellogg Biological Station, Michigan, USA - C2-5 metaG | ecosystem: Host-associated > Plants > Roots > Rhizosphere > Soil | place: USA: Michigan... | reverse complement strand
CGCAGGCGATGACATCATCGTCGGGGGTGGCCAGTCCCTCGCGTTCGGGCGCGATACGGTTGGCTCTCAGGCCGGTACGGGCGGCGTGGCGATGGCGTTCGGCGTTGTCGCTGATCAGGTGGTCGTGTCGGAGGATGGGCAGGGCGGCGAGGATATCGTCCTCCAGGTCGAGCGGTTCATCCTCACGGATCATGACGACCAGGTGGTCATCCGCTCGGGCCCTGGCGGCGATCGGCACACCCTAGTTCGCGACCTTGATGTGGAATTCGGCGCAGGCTCGAACCTGCTCGCACTCGAGTCGTCCGCCTTTGAGGGCGCCGAGGGTGGCGGTCTCTTCGCGCGGGGCGTCGACTACAATTTCTCGACTCGAACACGCGACGGCGCGATCCAGGCTGAGGGGCAAACACAGACGATCCAGATCGCGGCAGGCTATGGGGCCGCCGAAGCCAATGCGTCGCGCATCGTGGTGGATGGCAAGGCGCTGAACGGCGGCGCATCCTTTGATTTCGATCTGCATGATCTCTTCGGCGGGAGCGACGACGTTTCGTTTCCTGCCCCCGCTCTAGGCGATGCAACCACCGTCGATCGCTTCTCGGAATGGGTCGGCATCGTTGGTGGCCAGATCGCCGACTTCGCCGGCCGGGTGGGTGGGGGTTTTGGCCTTGGCCTGGCCGCGATCTACCTCTCTCAACTCACGGCGATGATCGCCACCTGGTACGAGAACGCCACGTCCCGGATCATCGGCGCCCAAGGCGAGGTCTACTATCTGACCAAGACGGGCGAGAATGAAGAGGGTGACGTCTACCATCTTCGCATCCAGCTCAGGGATGAGGCGGCCGACGGCTCCCGACATGACATCGATATCCATGGCTGGCAGCAGGGTGATCTCGGCATCCGGATCAAACAGTTCGGTCTTGGCGGCGGGCTCGACAGTGGATTGAACAAGGACGCCAAATACAGTGGTCCGGCTGACCTCGAGTTGTCCGACATCCAAAAGGCCTTGGCGTCGCTCGGCTTTGACATTCCGCAACCCGAAACCCCCGATTCGCAGATGCGGATGTCGTCGTCGAGCGCCGAGGCGCCGGGTCGGGTTCGGTTCGGAACCGATCGCGCCGACGCCCTGGCGGGCAGCGAGGGCGCCGACCTGCTGCGGGGGTATGCCGGAGACGACCTGCTGGCGGGTGGGGCGGGACGTGACACCTATGTGTTCGCCTCGGGTGATGGCGACGATGTCATTGACGACCTGTCGGTCGAGGGTGGTGTCGTTCGCTTCGTTGCCGAGGAGACATCCGCTGCCCCAACCTATCTCTTGGTCGCCGGCGACAACGGCGTGCAGGATCTACAGGTGTCCTATGGGGCCTCCGACACTGTCCGGATCAAGGGTTGGTCAACACTTTCCGAGGCTCAAAAGGCGCTTTGGACATTCGAGACGATGTCGCCCGAACGCTCGCAGAGCGCTGAGGACACGCCAGATGCGAGCGCGCCGCTTCAGCATCTGGTGAAGCTCGTTGGCAGCGCTTCGGCAGATACCCTCATCGGGTCAGAAGGCGCGGATGCGATCTACGGGAATGACGGCGATGACCTCATCGAGGCGGGTTTTGGCGACGACTGGATCGACGGCGGTCGAGGCAAGGATCGAATCTATGGCGGCGGCGGGTCTGACGAAATTGACGGTGGGATCGGCGATGATCTGATCGTTGGCGGCAAGGGCGACGACGACCTTTCCGGCGGTCTCGACCGTGACACCTATGTGTTCAACGTCGGCGACGGCACGGATCGTATCTCGGACAACGAGTCGATCGGCAGCGTGTGGTGGGACGACACGCACTCTGGGAACATCCTTCGGTTAGGCGAGGGGATCGCGCCTGAAGACCTCCGCATCACCCGCCCGGACGGCCTCGGAGGAAATCTCCATTTCACGTTTGGACATGAGGGTGATGCCATCCACCTGTCCTCGCGCGAAATGACCGTCATCGGTCGTGTTGAGTTCGCCAACGGGGTGGTCTGGGACAAGCCGTTCCTGGAGACGCTCTACCTTCGGCAGGCGGAGACGTCGGGAGACGACCGGATCGAAGGTTTCTGGGGACGCGACGATGTCATTCGCGGTGGTCAGGGCGACGATACCCTCAGCGGCGGCGGCGGGCGCGACACTTTCGTTTGGGTTCGAGGGGACGGACACGACGTCGTTCACGACAACGCCGGCGGCGGATCGACCCGTCTCGTGTTCGGAGCCGGGATCGATCTTGACGACCTAAGCTTCAGTGTCTCGGAAGACTATCACATCGCCAAAATCACGGTCGGCGGTCTAGGCGGCGGTTCAATCGCGTTCCCGTCCTTCTTCTCCCAAGGCTCGATGCTCCAGCATATTGTGTTCGCGAATGGGGAAAGCCTCGATCGTGCTGCGATCGAAACCCTTGTGCTCGCAGCGCAGATTGACACGTCAATGATCGTCGGTGGCGCGGGAGCCGACGCTCTGTCTGCACACGGCGACGGCGCCCGCTTGATCGCCGGAGCCGGGGCCGACACCCTGGCCAGCGGAACAGGCAACGACGTCCTCGAGGGCGGCGCCGGCTCGGACACCTATCTATTCGGCGCCGGGTTTGGCCGCGACGTTGTCCGGGACTCCGTGTGGGCGAACGCTGACGTCAACAAGGCGGTCTTTTCCGCCTACGGGCTCGATGAGGTCTTGATTGAAGCGGATCGCGACAACGACGACGATCTGATCGTCTCCCACGCCTCAGGCGCGTCCCAGGCAACGTTCGAGAATGGGCTGTACGGCGACGGACTGCCCCTGCTCGTCTTTGGCGATGGCGCGGAGCTGAGTTCGCAGGACGTCAACGCTCTCCTGCCGACGATGCAGGCTCCGCTGGTCATCGGGACCTCCGGGTCGGACCAGCTCGTCGGCGGTCACCAAGCCGAGCGTCTCCAAGGCGGGGCCGGAGCGGATTTGCTTCTTGGCGGCGGTGCTGGAGACCTGTTGCTGGGCGGCGACGGCGGCGACGATCTTCGGGGAGAGGCGGGGGCTGACTATCTGTTCGGTGGGCGCGGCGACGACGAATTGGATGGGGGCGACGGCGATGATCATCTTTCCGGCGACCTTGGTGACGACCTTCTGTTCGGTGGGGCCGGGAACGATATCCTGCGGGGGGGCGCAGGCGCCGACCGCTTGTCGGGAGGAACCGGCGCCGACGAGTTGATCGGCGGCGCAGGCGATGATGTCTACATCTTCAACCGTGGCGACGGGTCCGACCGCGTGCTCGGCTCGGCAGGCCGCGAGGCGAGCGACAGCCGGACCCTCCAAATCTCGGGCTATACCCTCTCCCAAACCCAGGTGAGCCTCGCCGGACGGGATTTGCTGGTGGCCTTCCCGGGACAGGCGGGTGACAGCCTTCGCGTCGTGGATTTCGTAGGTTCGGGGGCGATCGACACCTTGATCATTGGCGGCGTGACCTACGCGTTCAAAGACATTCTTGCCTTGGCTGTCGGGAGTGATCGCGTCGCCTCTGCAAGTGGCCAGCCGGACATCTTCTATGGAGGTGACGGCGACGATGAATTCGTCTCCGGCGCTGATCCCGACATCTATGTCTACGGGCGGGGCGACGGAAACGACGTGATTTCGGACTGGGCAGGCCTGTTTGGTTGGGACCGCCCAGACGCGCTTGTCCTGAAAGGCGGCATCCGACCCGAGGATCTCTTGCTGACGGAGGTCGCCGGGGACCTTGTGATCAGCTTCCGCGATGGCCCGGGTACGGTCACGCTTAAGCGCCAGTTCAGCGACATCGACACGACGGGAGGCGTTGAGACCCTCAGCTTCGATGATGGAACGGTCTGGTCGAAGGCGGATATTGCGCAGGCTCTGCTTTCACGTCAGGCCACCAGCGGCGACGATCACATCGTAGGCTTCAATGGTCTCGCGACAGAGGGCGTCGATCAGCTTGACGGCGGGGCCGGCAACGATCTGCTCGAAGGCCGTGGGGGCAACGACATCTATCTGATCGGCGCAGACGCCGGTCACGACACCATAGTCGACACAGGCGGGGCTCGTGACCAAGTCCTCTTCGGCGCCGGAATACGGTCCTCAGACGTGTCGGTCACGCGGATTGGGGATGATGCGCGTCTGACGCTGTCCGCGAACGCCAGCGTCACCTTGACCGGTCTGTTTGCCGCGAATGCGTCCGGCGTGGAGGAACTGATTTTCGCGGACGGCGAAATCTGGACCCTGACGTCCGTGTCCCGCCGCTTGCTCGAAGGCAAGGCGACACAAGGCAACGATGAGATTGTCGGGACGGGCGGCGCGGACATCCTTCAGGGCGGCGCGGGCGACGATCGGCTAGACGGCCTGGGTGGCGACGACATCTATCTCTACAATCTCGGCGACGGAAACGACGTCATTGACGCCAATGGCGGGTCCGGCGTGCGTCAGCTCGAACTCGGCGCGGGCCTCAGCGCCGGCACGGCGACAGCCACCCGGTCGGGCGACACGCTTGTGCTGAGTTTCCCAAGCGGATCCATCACCATCGAGGGACAGTTCGATGGTCGAGGGGTCGAGTCGATCCGCTTCGCCGACGGGGTCACGTGGGGGACCCAGGACGTCTTGGCCCGTATTCTCGCCTCTGCGTCCGGAGCCGATGACGTCCTGCAAGGCACGCGCGGTGATGATATCGTGGACACAGGAGCAGGCGACGATGTCCTGATCGCCTCAGGCGGTCAGGACGCCTATCTGTTTGAATCCGGTCACGGCAACGATCGGCTTGTCCTGTCGTCCGCTGACTTCGGCGGGACAATCCTCCTGGGGGCGTCGCTCGACGAAAACGATCTGGAGTTCCGGCGCGGGTCCGGTGCTAACAGCCAAGATCTCGTTGTCACCACAGGGAGCGGGTCCGCGATTACGATCGCGGCCTACTTCACGACAACGGCCTCGGCTGTGCCAATGATCGTCACGGCGGGCGGCCTGGCGATTACGCGCGACCAAGTCGTGTCCCATATCGACAACGGCGTGGCGCTGACGGCGCGTGTGGCGCCCCCGCTCGCCGTCGTGACTGTCGATGAAGAGGCGAACCTCCAGTTCCAGATCCCGGCGGGCGTCTTCAGCGCAGGCGGGACGGTGAGCGCAACCTTGGCTTCCGGGGCTCCCTTGCCGGGCTGGCTCAGCTTCAATTCGGTGACCCGACAGTTCGAAGGCACGCCCGACGATCCTGACGTCGGCCCCCTGAAGATCGTGGTCTCAGGTGTCGCGGCGGGCGGTGGTCCGCTTGTCCGGGACCTTTGGGTCGTGGTGAAGAGCGTCAACGATGCGCCCGTGGCGGGTGCGGGTCTTGAAGACATTGAGGTCGCCCACGACGCGACCTTCGCCGTCCAGCTTCCAGCCGATTTTTTCCGAGACATCGACAGCGTCGGGCTCACATTGAGTGCGACCTTGGAAGGCGGGAACCCTCTGCCGAGCTGGCTGACCTTCGACCCCATCACCCAGTCGCTCTCCGGGAAGCCGAATTCATCTGCTGTGGGCGAACACGAGGGCCGTCGCACCCACGTCGTCGTCGTTCGAGCGCTCGACAGCGAAGGTGGATGGGCGGAACAAACGATCGAGATTACGGTGTTTGGCCCCAATCCTGGCGCAACGATCACAGGCACGTCCGGGAATGACACGCTCGAGGGCGGCGCCGGACCCGATCTGATGATCGGCGGCGGCGGCGACGACATCCTCCAAGGACGCGAGGGGCCGGACGTCTATCGGTTCGATCTGGGATGGGGGCATGACCGCATCACACGTGATTACTTCGATGGCCGCTATTCCCAGCCCACCGAAGACGATGTCGTGGAATTCGGCGTCGGCATAAATCCAGCGGATCTCGTCTTGACCCGTGTGTCGGGAACGGGCGGCGACTCGATCTACTATGACGACCAGGATCCGACGGTGATCAGCGGCTACTACAGCGAGAGCCTACGTCTCACCCATACGCCAACGGGCCATACCCTGATCATCCAGAGCCAGTTCGACGGCTCCCCGAATGATGGTCCGAGAGTGGCTGAAATTCGCTTCGCCGACGGTACGGTTTGGAGCGCCGACGCGATCCTCGACTGGATGCTCACCGCGACCTCAGGACCGGATTTTCTTGCTGGCGACCATCGGAACAATGAGATCTCCGGCGGGAGTGGCGATGATCGTCTCCTTGGAGACTACGGCGCGGATCGCCTGGATGGAGGCGCCGGCAACGACGACCTCTATGGCGGCGATGGCTCGGACACCTACGTCTTTGGCGTGGGCAGCGGACGGGATCGGATCATCGATCAGGACACCAGCGTCCTTCAAGCCGGGGATATCGATGTCCTCGAGTTCGGCGCTGGGATCACGATCGACGACCTCGACTTCACGTTCGACCCAGGCGACCCCTACCCTTGGAGTGCGCCTATCCTTGCGGGAAGCCTGACGATCGCGATCAAGGGCACCAACGACCGCATTGTCATCCACGACCAGTCGTATGTTTCAAACGGACGATCGAAGGGAATCGACCTGTTCCGGTTTTCAGATGGGACCGAGATCACCCCCGAGGCGCTCGACGCCCTGCTCGGACGCGGCGGACTTTGGCGGGGCACGAGCGCCGCCGAAACAATCGTCGGGAGCGCAGCTGCTGACATCATTGAGGGGCGGGGAGGAGCCGACATACTCCGCGGCCGCGAGGGGGATGATGTCTACCGCTGGAATCTCGGCGATGGCGATGACACCATCGTCGAATACGACAGCGAGAGCTTCGACATCCTGGAGTTCGGCGCGGACGTGCTCGCCAGCGAGGTGACGATCACCCGCAAACCGGGCGGTGACTATTTGAATGATCTGTTTCTGACCATCGAGACTACAGGCGAAACCATCCGCCTCGGCGGTCAGCTTTCCCACGACCTGTCATCCTATGACGCACCGCCTCAGCCGACCATCAATGAGGTGCGTTTCGCAGACGGCACGGTGTGGACCGCCAGCGACCTCCGTGCCTCTTTTGCACGCGGCACCCCAGGCGATGATGTTCTGCTCGGCACCTACCAGGGGCGCGAACGTCTGGATGGAGGCGCTGGGAACGACCTGCTCCAAGGCAACGGCCATCACGACACCTATGTCTTCGGCCGAGGCTATGGTCAGGACCGCATCATCGACACCATGGGCTTCCTTGAGTGGCAGGTCGGCCCTGGCGACGCCGTCGACTTCAAGTCCGATCTCGTTCAGGCCGACCTGGTCATCGGGCGCAACGCCTTGGCGAATGCGGGTGTCGATATCGTGATCTCGGTGATCGGCACCACCGATACCCTGTCCTTCGACGCCGCCTCATCGGTCGTGTCGTTCCTCTTCAACGGCTTCCCCCGTTGGACGATCGAAGACCTGCACCACCTCTACGCAGAGGCGCACCAAACCGCCGGCGCTGACACCTTCATTCGCTACCGCGACGACACGGTGACCACGCTCGGTGGCGACGACACGATCCGTGGGGTCATCGATGGCGCCGTCCTGGCTGGGGGCGACGGCTCCGACACCTACCTTTACGTCGGCGACGGACGAGGCCAGGACGTGATCGTCGACGGTGGCGGCGGGAATGATGTCGTTCACCTGGAGACCTACCTGGCGACGGAAGTCGCCGTCCTGAAGGCCTTCAACGGCGTCGATCTCGTTCTGGTGACGCCGGACGGCGGCCGCATCCTGCTCAGAGACTTTTTCCTCAATGCGGAATCCAGCGTTGATCTCGTCCGGTTCTCGGACGGCACGCAGTGGAACCGCGCCGCATTGCTCAGCCAAGCCGTCGACCTGACGGCGGGTCCGATGATCCTCGGCGGCGCAGGTGCGGATAGCCTCAGCGGCGAAGGGAGCTTCGACGGCGGCGCCGGAAATGACACCCTGCAAGGGGGAAGCAGCGAAGACCGTTACATCTTCCGCCAAGGGTCCGGCAACGACACGATCTTCGAGCGGTTCGGGAATGGTTCGGATACGATCCTGCTCGATGGCTTGACCCGGCAAGACGTCGACCTGCTTCGCGTTGACAGCGATCTGGTCGTTCGTGTTCGGGCGACGGGCGAGACCTTGACCGTCACGGCCCAGTTTAGCGACGCGCTGACCTATGGTGTCGAAGAGATCATTTTCGGCGACGGATCCGTCCTGAGATCTGCTGCCTTCCTGGATGCCCCACAGCCCGGTGACGACGACCCGACGTCGCTCGTCGGCACCGCAGGGGCCGATAGTTTGCTTGGCCAAGGCGGAGACGACACGCTGTTCGGACTCGGCGGTGATGACCTCCTTGTCGGGGGAGCGGGTGACGACCAGTTGCACGGCGGGGACGGTTCAGACCTCATTCGCGGCGGAGACGGCGAGGACACCGCCGTCTATACGGAAGGCAGCGCCGCGATCGTCTGGAAGCGGATGGCCAATGGCCAGATTGCGGCGACAAATCTGGTGACTGGCGCGGTCGATCTTATTGAGGACGTTGAAGGCGTCTACTTCGAAGGCGATCAGGTCTGGCGTGCGATGAACCTGCTGGTCGCCGATTACGGCGGCGCGGGCGATGATACGCTGGAGGGCACCGCTGGCGACGATTTCATCTATGGCAACGGCGGAGACGACCTCATCTACGGCGCCGGCGGTGATGATCTGATTGTCGGCGGCGCAGGCGAGGATCAGGTCTCGTATTCGGGCGCCATCGCCGACTACACGTTCGAGCGGCAGGAGAACGGTGACATTCGTCTTGCCGATCTCTTGAACCGGGACGGCGTCGATACTTTGCGCGGTGTCGAGACGGTCTATTTTGCAGGGGATCAGAACTGGCGCGTGATCGCCAACATCGTCGGCGACCACGGCACGAGCGGAGACGACGGCTGGATTTCAGGGACGGCCTACAACAACCATCTCTTCGGGCTCGCGGGCGACGATACGCTCGCCGGTCAGGCGGGCGATGACGTGATCGACGGGGGGGAGGGCTACGATCAGGCCAACTACTTCGGGGCGTTTACCAACTTCTCCATCGTTCGTCGGGCTGATGGCGCTGTCGTCGTGACCGATCATCTGGGCGACCAGGGTGTCGATGTCCTGTTCAACATCGAAGCCTTCTATTTCGACAACTACTGGACCTCGGCCGAGGTGGCTGTGGCAGGGTACGGCACGTCCGGGGATGACGACTGGGTCCAAGGCACCGAAGGCAAGGATGATGTCTATGGTCTGGCAGGCGACGACTCGCTCATTGGCCGAGGCGGCGACGACCGGCTATTCGGCGGCGAAGGGTACGACCAGGCCAACTACCTCGGCGTATCCACGGACTTCACCTTCAGCCAGAACGCGGATGGCACTGTCACCGTGACAGACGCGACGGGACTGGAGGGCGCGGATATTCTGGATGGCATGGAGGCGATCTATTTTGCGGGCGATCAGGTTTGGTCGTCCATCGAGGGCCTTTTCTCAGTCAATCGCGCCTCGGCCTCACAAGGCGACGAGAAGGCCGCAATCGTCGGCGACCATGGCTACTCGATGGTGATGGTAGAAGCCGTGAGTTCCGACTTCGTCCATGGGAGTGGTTGTGGCCATTCCATGATCAGGGGCGGAGAGCATCCGGGCGGTCCTGGTCGGGTCGACGACCTTTACGACCCGTCCCGCACGGCGCTCTGGCCAGATCAATCGAGGGAACTACCTCTGACCGATCCGGTCGCACCGACCCTGTGGACGGAGCCTATTCTGGGTTCGCAGGATTACTTTTTGGTCTAGGCCAAGGCAGCCGCGCCGGCAGGTTGCGCCCGTCTCGGATGGGAGCCGGCGCACACGCCTTTGACTGGAAGGAAGCAAGTGGCCTCTCGTGCGGTGAGGCATTCGTTTGCGCCATCGCCGCGTTGGCGGCGCGCTCGGCAATCGACAGGCGGTGTGTCTCAAGCGAGTCCTGATTTCGAAACAGGGTTCGCCTCACCGGCGGCGCAGTCGCCAGAGGCATTGTGGACCGCGCTTCCTAGCGGTTGAGCGAGGCGTTCAATGACGGCCTAGACCGGCCCAGGGAAGGACGCGAGGGTTGCGCGCGCTGGGTGTGCGTTGTAACGTCAAGGTTGGGCTGGTTCGCCGGTTCGCTCTAGCGGGGAGCTAAGGGCCGGCGGTTCCGCAAACGCCCCGGCCTATTCTTGGGGTAAACATGAGCATCAACCACTGGAAGGCGGCGCCACTTCTTGGCGGGCTGATGTCCTGGATTGCTGCTCTCGTCCTGGCGGGTGTGCCGCGGATTCGGTGATGTCGGTCCCTCCTGAACTGCGGTGGTCCGGCAAGGCCCGTGTGGCGGCTTTGATCATCGCCAGCGTCCTCGCCTGGGCCATGGTGGCTGCCGGTGTTTACCTCGTGACGCGCTGGTTTTCAGGTTAGATTCGGCGGGAGCCTCGTTAGGCCGAAGTCCCGTTCAAATCGATTCCTGACGATGCAAAGCGCGAAGACCCCGCCCGCCCAGGTGCTAACTCTTGCCCCGAGCCGGGGAATAGGGCGCTCGCCATGGCGGACATTTGGCGCTGTCGCACGGTTATTGGAAAGGCTAAGACGATGACGCTCCGGATACCGCATAGGTAGGCCGCCTCTTGCGCATCACCCGGACCGAGCCGTTGAGCGCCTGCCGCAATGACGGGCTCAGAGCTGGCTCGACGTGGGGACGCCGTCCCGGAATCGTCGCCGCGCGTGAATTCCCTGGACGCCAGTGATCGCGACGGCCAACCCGAACAAGCTGATGAAGTAGCCCGCTCCATGCCCATACAGGCCATAGGTTAGCGGGGGGATGAGTTCGATCAGCGACCAGGCCAAGGCCAGGTAGTACAACGGACGCGAGGGGGCGCGGAACGTGACCGCGGCCAAGCACAGGGCGACCAAGCCGACCAGGAGGTTCGCCGTCAGGACCGCCGATTTGTCGTAACCGAACAGCAGGGTGTCGCCGCGGATAGGGGAGATCCAGGCAGAAAAGGCCGAGAAACCGTGGGAGAGGGCGATGGCTACGAACGCCCCGGAGCCGGCTCGGAGAGCGGCGTTGATCTTCCAGGGTTGGTCCAACTTCTGAAAAGGGAGCCACTGGATGTAGGGTGTGCGCGTGGGGTGTCGAGCATCCCATCGCGGAGCTTCACGTGGCTTGAAGTTATCGGCGCTCATAGTCGGCCTTTCGTGCAAAGTTGCGAAACTCCTCATCTATCACAACGAGAAGTTGACAGGAGACCGAAGTCACCGTCCATCTAGGCAACCAAAAGTTCTCGGGGGGGTGGCGTCCATCCTTTCGAAGGCGAGCAGTTCTACTGACGGTTCGACGAGGGCGATTGCCAATAGCGAGCCACGACGCGCCTTGTAATCCAGACGACAGGCCTTGCAGGTGGCCGTCCTGCAGGATCCAGGTTTTATGAATCCTTTAGGCGAGGGGCCGGAAGTCACATCGCGCCATTATGCGTCTCCATGGTCTGTTCCCGCTCGAACTTGAGCGAGGAGGCCGGATTGGCCGATGTGACTTTTCTGGCGGTGGGTGCGGGGGCGTTCGCCTTCTTCGCCTTGCTGGCCACAGCGTTGAAACGGGTATGACGATGATCGCCATGCTCTGGGGGGCGGGGGCGCTGGTCGTCGCCGTTTACATGGTCGCGGCGCTGCTGCGGCCCGAGCGGTTCTGAGGAGCCGGGACGGATTTCATGAACATACAAGGATGGGGCGAGATCGCCCTGACCCTTGGGCTGGCCGTAATGCTCGGCTGGCCCATCGGCGTTTATATGTCGCGCGTCTGGAACGGCGAGCGGACCTGGCTGGATCCGGTGCTGAAGCCGGTCGAGGCCGTCTTCTATGGCGCCGCCGGCGTCGATCCGAAACGCAGCCAGGGCTGGCTGGGATACGCCGGCGCCCTGTTGGCCTTCAACCTGGCGGGCTTTGTCCTGCTGTATGCGATCCTGCGTCTGCAGGGCGTGCTGCCGCTGAACCCTCAAGGGTTCACAGGCGTGTCGCCGCATCTGGCCTTCAACACCGCCGTCAGCTTCGTGACCAACACTAACTGGCAGAGCTATGGCGGGGAGGCGACCCTGTCGACCTTCACCCAGATGGTCGGCCTGACGGTGCAGAACTTCGTCTCGGCGGCGACGGGCGCGACGATCGCGGCGGCCCTGGCGCGCGCCTTCGTGGCCAATCGCGGCGAGGGCGTGGGCAACTTCTGGGCCGATCTGACGCGCACGACCCTGTATGTCCTGCTGCCTGCCGCCCTGATCCTGGCCGTGGCCCTCTCGGGTCTCGGCATCGTTCAGAGCCTGGCGGCCCATGTGACGGCGACCGGCGTCGAGGGCGGATCGCAGACCTTGCCGCTGTTCCCGGCGGCCAGCCAGGTGGCGATCAAACAGCTGGGCATCAACGGCGGCGGCGTCTTCAACGTCAACGGCGCCCATCCGTTCGAGAACCCGAACGCCATCACCAATCTGCTGACCGCCGTGGCGATCAACGTCATGGGCTGGGCGGCCTTCTTCGCCTTCGGCCGCACCGCCATGGCGGGACGCGACATCCGCGCCCTGGCGGCGGCGGCCCTGATCCTGCTGAGCGCCGCCAGCGCGGCCATGTATGTGATTGAGACCCAGCCGGCCCCGGCCCTGGTCGCGGCCCAGGTGGACGCCTCGGTCAATATGGAGGGCAAGGAGGTCCGCTTCGGCGCGCCCGCCTCGACCGTCTGGTCCGTGGTCACGACCGGCGCCTCGAACGGCTCGGTCAACTCGATGCACGCCAGCTTCATGCCCTTGGGCGGCGGGTTGCAGATGTTCCTGATGCAGTTGGGCGAGATCCTGCCCGGCGGCGTCGGGTCGGGCATCGCCGTCATGGTGGTTATGGCCCTGCTGTCGGTCTTCGTCGCCGGCCTGATGGTCGGGCGCACCCCAGAATATCTGGGCAAGAAGATCGAGGCGCGCGAGATCCAGTTCGCCATGATCGCGGTGCTGATCCTGCCGCTGGCCATCCTGGGCTTCACCGCCGTGTCGGCCGTCTTCCCGACGGCGCTGGCGGGCCTGCTGAACAAGGGGCCGCACGGCCTGTCGGAGATCCTGTACGCCTACACCTCGGCGGCGGCGAACAACGGCTCGGCCTTTGCGGGTCTGACCGCCAACGCCCCCTGGTGGAACACGACCCTGGGTCTAGGGATGCTGTTCGGGCGGTTCATTCCGGCCGTCGCCGTCCTGGCCATCGCCGGCAGTCTTGTGGTCAAGCCCAAGCTGGCGCCCAGCCCCGGCACCCTGCCGACCGACAATGGCCTCTTCATTGGCCTGCTGATCGGCGTGATCCTCATCCTCGGCGGCCTGCAGTTCCTGCCCGCCCTCGCCCTGGGACCGATTGTCGAGCACTTCCAGGTGCTCGCGGCGGTCGCCGGCGCCTGATCCTTCGGACATCCTGACATGACACAAGTAACTCTGGATCCCCGCGAGGGCGGCCGTGCGTCGCCTCTTGCGGGCGGCCTCTCGGGACAGATGATCGGACGCGCGGTCGGCGACGCCTTCGTCAAGCTGAACCCCGCCAAGCTGATCAACAATCCGGTCATCTTCACCACCTGGATCGTGGCGCTTCTGTCCACGCTCTCGGCGGCTGCGGCCATCGCGGGCGGTCAGTCGTCGGGCTTTGCGGTGCAGCTGGCGCTGTGGCTGTGGGCCACGGTCCTGTTCGCCAATGTCGCCGAAAGCATCGCCGAAGGGCGGGGCAAGGCGGCGGCGGACAGCCTGCGCGCGACCCGCGTCACGACGAAGGCCAAGCTGATCGTCGATCCGAAGACTGGCAGCGTGGTCCCGACCAACGCTTCGGAGCTTGAAGTCGGGTCGATCATCCTGGTCGAGGCCGGGGATGTGATCGCCTCGGACGGCGAGATCGTCGAGGGCGTCGCCTCGGTCAACGAGGCCGCCATCACCGGCGAGAGCGCCCCGGTTATCCGCGAAAGCGGGGGCGACCGTTCGGCCGTGACCGGCGGCACCACCGTCGTCTCGGACTGGATCAAGGTGCGCATCACCGCCAAGCCCGGCTCGACCTTCCTCGATCGCATGATCGCCATGGTCGAGGGCGCGGACCGCAGGAAGACGCCGAACGAGCTGGCCCTGGCCGTGCTGCTGGCCGGCCTGACCCTGATCTTCCTGATCGCGGTCGTGACCCTGGTGGGCCTTGGCGCCTATTCCGGCGTCGATCTGGATCCGATGGTGCTGGGCGCCCTGTTCATCACCCTGATCCCGACCACGATCGGGGGCCTGCTGTCCGCCGTCGGCATCGCCGGCATGGACCGGTTGCTGAAGGTGAACGTGCTGGCCACCTCGGGCCGTGCGGTGGAGGCGGCAGGCGACGTCGACACCCTGCTGCTCGACAAGACCGGCACCATCACCTTCGGCAACCGCATGGCGACCGAGGTCATCCCGGTTCCGGGCGTGCGCCCCGAGGCCGCCTTGGCCGCCGCCGTCATGGCGTCGCTCGCCGACGAAACGCCCGAGGGCCGCTCCATCGTCGAGCTGGGCCGCAACGCCGGCGTCTCGGTCGATCAGCCCGCCGGCGCCGTCGCCATTCCCTTCACCGCCGTCACCCGCCAGTCGGGCCTGGACGTCGGCAAGGACAGCTGGAGGAAGGGCGCGGTCGATGCCGTGCTGAAGGATCTGAACCTGACCGACGGTTCGGCCCCGGCCGAGTTCCGCCAGGCCGTGGACCGGATCGCCCGTTCGGGCGGCACGCCCCTGGCCGTGACCCAGAACGGCGCCTTGGTCGGCGTCATCCACCTTAAGGATGTGGTCAAGCCGGGCGTGAAGGCGCGCTTCGCCGACCTGCGCCGCATGGGCCTGCGCACCGTGATGATCACCGGCGACAATCCGGTGACGGCCGCAGCCATCGCTTCGGAAGCCGGGGTGGACGACTACCTCGCCGAGGCGACGCCTGAGGACAAGATGCGCCTGATCAAGGCCGAACAGGCCAAGGGTCGTCTGGTCGCCATGTGCGGCGACGGCGCCAACGACGCCCCGGCCCTGGCCCAGGCCGATGTCGGGGTGGCCATGCAGACCGGCGCCCAGGCCGCACGCGAGGCCGGCAACATGGTCGATCTGGACAGCGACCCGACCAAGGTCATCGAGATCGTCGAGGTCGGCAAGCAGCTGCTGATCACGCGCGGCGCCTTGACGACCTTCTCGGTCGCCAACGACGTGGCCAAATATTTCGCCATCATCCCGGCGATGTTCGTGGTGGCCTTGCCGTCGCTCGGCGCGCTGAACGTCATGCGTCTGCACAGCCCCGAAAGCGCCATCCTGTCGGCGGTGATCTTCAACGCCCTGGTCATCGTCGCCCTGATCCCGCTGGCGCTGAAGGGCGTCAAATACCGGGCCATCGGCGCCGGCGCGCTTCTGGGTCGCAACCTGCTGATCTACGGCCTGGGCGGTCTGATCGCCCCGTTCGTCGGCATAAAGCTGATCGACCTGATCATCTCCGGCCTGGGTCTGGCGTGATGCGTCGGGAGGTCTCTCGCATCCTGCAAGTCGTCGTGGCGGTGCTCGTCATCGCCGTGATGTGGGGCGTGGCGACGCTGCAGCAGACCGACCCGCGCACACGCTCCAACCCCATGGCCATCCATCCTGTTCGAATAGAGAAACCCAATGCGTAAATCCTTCTCCAAGGCCTCGGGCCGCAACGACGCCTGGTTCGCCGCCGCCTGTATTCTCGGCCTCGCCGGTCTGGGCCTATGCAGCGAAGTCAAGGCCCAGGACATGTCGGCTAACGTCGCCGTCACCTCGGACTACGTCTTCCGCGGGGTCAGCCAGACCCAGGAAAACCCCGCCATCTCGGCCGGCGTCGATCTGACCAGGAACGGCTTCTACGCCGGCGGCTGGGCCTCCAACGTCGATTTCGGCGACGACACGGACGCCGAGGTCGATCTCTATGCCGGCTATCGGCCAGAGGTCGCCGACTATGCGCTGGACTTCGGCGTGATCGGCTATCTCTACGCCGGTCAGCCCGACGGCGCCGACTATGACTATGTCGAGTTCAAAGCCGCCGCCTCGCGCGCCGTCGGCCAGACACCCCTTGGATTGGCGACCCTGGGCGCCGCCGTCTACTATTCGCCCGACTTCTTCGGCGCGGCCGAGGACGAGGCGACCTATGCCGAGGTCAACGGCGCGGTCAGCCCGGCCGACAAATGGACCCTCTCGGGCGCCGTCGGCCGTCAATGGGTCTCGTCGGACCTGGACTACACCACCTGGAACCTCGGCGCGGCCTACCAGCTGACCGACAATCTGGCGCTGGACCTGCGCTATCACGACACCGACCAACACGACTTCGGCGACATCTACGGCTCACGCGCCGTAGCCACGCTGAAGGCGACCTTCTGAGGCGACGACCATGGTCAACCAACTTCGCCCGGCCCTCGTCATGACGGCCCTGTTCACCCTGCTGCTGGGCCTGGCCTATCCGCTGGCCGTCACCGGCGTGGCCCAGGTCGCCTTCCCGGATCAGGCCAACGGCAGCCTGGTGCGCGACGCCGGCGGTCAGGTGGTCGGTTCCTCCTTGATCGGTCAGCCGTTCGCGGGCGCGACCTATCTGCATCCGCGCCCCTCGGCGGCCGGCGACGGCTATGACGCCGCCGCCTCGTCAGGCTCCAACATGGGGCCGCTGAACCCGGACCTGATCGCTCGCGTCGCCGAAAGCGCCCAGACGATCCGCGCCGAGGATGGCCCCGGCGTCATCCCCGCCGATGCGGTGACGACCTCGGGTTCGGGCCTCGACCCGGACGTGTCCCCAGCCTACGCTCGGCTTCAGGCCGCGCGGATCGCCCGCGCCAGAGGCGTTCCCGTGCAACAGGTCCAGAGCATCATCGAGGCGCATATCGAGGGGGCCTTCCTGGGCTTCATCGGCCAGTCGCACGTCAATGTCCTGCTGACCAACCGCGCGCTGGACGCCCGCTTCGGGGCGGAGGGCTGATTGCCCGACACGGCGCCCGAAACGCCCGCGACTTCAGCCGTTCCGCGCCGCAAGCGCGGGCGGCTGAAGGTGTTTCTGGGCATGTCGCCCGGCGTGGGCAAGACCTATGAAATGCTGCGCGCCGCACGCCGTCGAAAGGCCGAGGGTCTGGACGTCGTCGTCGGCGTGGTCGAGACCCACGGCCGCAAGGAGACGATGAGCCTGCTGCGCGGGCTCGACGTCATGCCGCGCGCGCCGATCGAGCACCACGACCGCGCCTTGATGGAGTTCGACCTCGACGGCGCCCTGGCGCGACGGCCCGAACTGCTGCTGGTCGACGAATACGCCCACTCCAACGCGCCGGGTTCGCGCCATCCCAAGCGCTGGCAGGATGTGGAGGAACTGCGCGACGCAGGCATCGACGTCTGGACCACGCTGAACATCCAGCATCTGGAAAGCCTGTCCGACGTCATTTTGCGCATCACCGGCGTGCGCCAGCGCGAGGCGGTGCCCGACAGCGCCCTGACCGGCGCCGACGACATCGAGGTCATCGACATCACGCCCGAAGACCTGCGGGCGCGTCTGGCCGAGGGCAAGGTCTATGTGCCTGAGACGGCGCGGGTGGCGTCCGAGAACTTCTTCAAGATCGAGAACCTCACGGCGCTGCGCGAACTGGCCCTGCGCCGCGCGGCCCAGACGGTGGACGACCAGCTTCTGACCCACCTGCGCGAGCGGGGCGTGTCGGGGCCGTGGGCGGCGAACGAGCGGATCCTGGTGCTGGTCGGCGGCGACGCGATGACCGCCTCGCTGGTGCGGACCGGCCGGCGAATGTCCGACATGATGATGGACGCCCCCTGGTCGGTGGCCCATGTCGAACGGCCCAGCGGATCGCGCGCCGACGCCCGGTCGGCCGGCCGTCTGGCCGAGGCGTTCAAACTGACCGAACAGCTGGGCGGACGGCCGGTGACGATCAGCGGCGACGACGTGGTGCGCGCCGTGCTGGACCACGCCCACCGCAACAACGTCACCCAGATCGTCATCGGCAAGACGCGCGGCGGGCGGTTCGCCGAATGGACCGGCCGGGCGCTGGCGACCGAACTTCTGCGCAAGGCCCAGGGCGTCGCCGTCCACGTCGTGACCGAGGGCGATCCGGCCGCGCCGGAACCGGCGTCGAAGTCGGGCGTCAGGGCGGCGCTGGACTGGCGCGGCTATCCGGCGGGGGCGGGGTTCGTCCTGGCGGCGACGGGGGCGGCCCTGTTGCTCGACACCCGGTTCGAGCGCGTCGATCTGGGCGTAATCTATCTGGCGGCGGTGGTGGCGGCCGGGGTGCTGAACGGTCTGCGGCCTGCGCTTGCAGCGGCGACCCTGGCCTTTCTGACCTACAACTTCCTGTTCCTCCAGCCGCGCTACAGCTTCTTGATCGGCTCGCCGACCGATTTCCTCACGCTGGTCCTTTTCTGGGGCGTGGCCCTGGGCACGGGCGCCCTGGCGGGACGGGTGCGCGAACAGGCCAGAGCCGCCCAGCGGCGCGCCGCCGCCGTCTCGGCCCTGCTGGCCGCCAGCCAGACCCTGTCGGCGGGCCAGGATCGCGCGACCACGGCCCGCAGCCTGGCCGAACAGGCCTCGGCCGCCGCCGGCGCGGGCGCCGTCGTTTTGCTGCCCGACGGCGAGGACATTGTCCTGACCGCCGCCAGTCCCGAGGGCGTCGCCCTGGCCCCCGACGCCATGGCCGCCGCCCGCTGGGCCTGGGCCCACGGCGAGGTGACGGGCCATGGCACGGGCACCCTGCCGCAGACCCAATGGCGCTTTCAGCCTCTGCAAGGCGTGCGCGGTCGGGCCGGCGTGGCGGGCATCGACGCCTCGGCCGTGGCGGCGGGCTCGGACGAGGAACGCCTGGCCATGGCCCTGCTGGACCAGGGCGCCGTCGCGCTGGAGCGGGCGGATCTGGCCGGTCAGGCGCTGGAGACCGAGACCCTGCGTCGCGCCGACCGTTTCCGCGCCGCCCTGATGAACTCTGTCAGCCACGACCTGCGCACGCCCCTGTCCACCGTCCTGGGCTCGGCGACGACCCTGATCGACTATGGCGCGACCCTGAAGCCCGAGGTCCGCGACGACCTGCTGCTCAGCATCCGCGAAGAGGCCGAACGCCTGTCGCGCTATGTCGGCGACCTCTTGGACATGACGCGGCTGGAGGGCGGCGGACTGAACGTGCGCACCGACTGGACCGATGTGCGCGATATCTTGAACGCCGCCGCCGACCGGGT
>Ga0157369_10003307_pt1 | contig 19159 bp, 15 predicted proteins | sample C25metaG_FD_113461 | JGI IMG/M metagenome (GOLD analysis project Ga0157369, IMG submission 113461) | Corn rhizosphere microbial communities from Kellogg Biological Station, Michigan, USA - C2-5 metaG | ecosystem: Host-associated > Plants > Roots > Rhizosphere > Soil | place: USA: Michigan... | reverse complement strand
GCAACTGGAGGATCACGTCGACTCGCTGATCGTCGTTCTGAACGACAAGCTGTTCGAGGTGATGGGCGATGACGCCGAGATGGATAAGTGCTTCCAGTGCGCAGACGACGTTCTGAACAACGCTGTGGCCGGTATCGCCGAAATCATCAACGTCGACGGTCTCGTGAACGTCGACTTCGAAGACGTGAAGACGGTGATGGGCGAGCAAGGCAAGGCGATGATGGGCACGGCCACGGTGGCCGGCGTCGATCGCGCCCGGCTTGCGGCCGAGCAGGCCGTCGCGAGCCCGTTGCTCGAAGGCGTCGATCTGTCGGGTGCGCGCGGCGTGCTCGTGAACATCACGTCGAGCCGCTCGCTGCGCTTGTCGGAAACGCGCGAAGTGATGAACACGATCAAGAGCTACGCGGCGGACGACGCCACGGTCATCTTCGGCGCGGTCTACGACGATGCGATGGGCGATGCGTTGCGCGTGACGGTCGTGGCGACGGGTCTTGGCCGCACGGCAGCGAGCGCGGCGAAGAAGCAACAGCCGGCGCCGATGACGCTGCTGCGCACGGGCACGGATAATCAGCCCGTGATGCAGCACGGCTATACGCCGCAGTCGTCGCACGCGAACACGGCCGATTACGGCGCGCTGGATACGCCGGCCGTGTGGCGCAACTCGCGTGAGACGGCGGCCTCGCATGTGCAGGCGTTGCAGGAAAAGGGCGTCGACACGTACGACATCCCCGCGTTTTTGCGTAAGCAGGCGGACTGAAGCGCGGTGCATTCGTCGCGCGTGCGGCTACGTTCGCCGCCGCGCCGACGAAAGGACGGCATCATGAACGGCAACGGCGTCAGAAGGCTTCGTCCCGTCGGGCGAGCAGGCGCAGCTGCTTCGCACAGTGTTCAAGCGAAGCGGGTGCAGCGGGTGCAGCGGCTGTCGGCGCGCCCGAGATCGAGCAGCGTGTCGCGCGCGAGCGCATCGACTCACCAGCACGTGCCGGGTTCTGCTTGCGACAGACGGGTTTGGCAGAGGGCGGGTCGCTAAGCGCTCTATTAAGCGCTCCACGCAGCACTTTGGCGGCGCCAGCTTGGATTTTGGCTCGGCATTGCTGGAAGCAGCGTGCGCGGCGCGCGTACGGCGCGAGCGAATGATCGGCGCATCGCGGGCAAGATGCGCCAGGAACGCCTTTGGACCAGGCAAGCGATATGCGTGCTTGCCGGTGAGCGGCTGCGCCGCGTTCGCGCGTGGCACGCCCGCAACGACTGCGGCGCGGTTTTGTGACGGTCCGTTACGGGCCGGCGACTGGGAATGCCTCCGTTCCGGCCGCCGGCCGCGTTTCGCTTGCAGCAGGTAACTCGGCGAAACAGATGGATACGTCCGCGGAAATGAACGGTTTCGCTGGATAGAGTATACTCTGTGCTATGAACTAAAAGGGCCGATTGAGAATACCAATCGAACAGGACCATGTTGAAGCAACGCACCATCAAATCGATCGTCAAGACAGTCGGAATCGGCTTGCACTCCGGGCGCAAGGTCGAACTGACGCTGCGTCCCGCTGCCGCTAACACCGGCATCGTGTTCTCGCGCGTCGATTTGCCGACTCCGGTGGACATTCCCGCGTCCGCGTTGTCGATCGGCGATACGCGTCTCGCTTCGGTTCTGCAGAAAGACGGCGCGCGCGTCTCGACGGTCGAGCATCTGATGTCGGCCTGCGCCGGCTTGGGCATCGACAACTTGTATGTCGACGTCACGGCGGAAGAAATCCCGATCATGGACGGCAGCGCGGCTTCTTTCGTTTTCCTGATGCAATCGGCCGGAATCGAAGAGCAGAACGCGCCGAAGAAGTTCATCAAGGTGAACAAGCCTATCGAAGTGCGCGAGGGCGACAAGTTCGCGCGCCTCGATCCCTATTTCGGATTCAAGCTCAAGTTCACGATCGATTTCAGCCATCCGGCCGTCGACAAGACGGGGCAGGCCCTCGAGGTGGATTTCGCGACGACTTCATACGTGCGGGAAATCGCCCGTGCGCGTACCTTCGGTTTTGCGCACGAAGTGGAGATGATGCGCGAGCTCGGGTTGGCGCGCGGCGGCAGCATGGACAACGCGATCGTGCTCGACGAATACCGGATCTTGAACAACGATGGCTTGCGCTACGACGATGAATTCGTGAAGCACAAGATGCTCGATGCGATCGGCGATCTCTATGTCGTCGGCCATCCGCTGCTCGCCTCGTACACGGCGTACAAGTCGGGGCATGGTCTGAACAATGCGCTGTTGCGCGAGTTGCTCGCGCATGAAGACGCTTACGAAGTGCTGACGTTCGACGATCTCGAACATGCGCCCCGCGGCTTCGGCTACGACGCCCAGACCGCATTGGCCTGAGCGTGCGGTTCGCGCATGAGCGCGGGCGGCATGGTGCATTTTACAATTCACGATGAGCGGCTTTCGGGCCGCTCATTGCTTTTCGTCGGTCGATTTTCCGTGTCGCGCGGCCATGGTGGCGAGGGCGGCCTGCAGTGGCGAAGGGGGAAGCGAACGGCTCAGCGCTTGCAAGGCGGCGGCGCCGGCCGGCGTCATGCGTGCCTGCTTGGGCGCGGGCGGTTCTTCCACGGCGCGCAGCCGCACTTTGACGGCGAGCGTGCGCACCGGCCAGCCGCGCTGCTGCAACGACGAGAGCAGCCGGTCGTTGATTTGGCGCAGCCGTGCGGCCAAGGCGCCGTGCGCCGCGAACAGCGTGAGCGTGCCGTCTTTGATAAAACCCGGTTCGACGTTCTTCGCGAGGTAGTCGGGCAGCAGTTGTGCCAGATCGCGCTCGAGCGCGCTGATTTGCTCGACGCCGGCGCGCAGCGCCGCGAATGCATCGGTCCGTCCGAGCACTTCGGCGACAGGTTGCGGCCGGCGCGCCGAAGCAACCTTCGAAAAGGACGAAAAGCGTTTCATGGCGCGATTGTACCTGCCCGCGGGGCATTGCCGGTGCGGCGAGACCGCTGCCGTCCGACACGGTACGTTAAGGCTCGCGTGCTAAAATGCGCGATTCGAATTCACTCATGGAATAAGCCGCCGAGGCCCTTCGAATCCGGGCATCCGCCGTGACCGCATAGGCCGCGCCGGTACCTGGCCGAAGCCGCGACGCATACTCGACCCGATGACCACCGGTTTTCTCCAAAAGATCTTTGGCAGTCGCAATCAGCGTCTCGTCAAGCAGTATCAAAAGACCGTCGCGGTGATCAATGCGCTCGAGCCGCAAATCGAGCAATTGACGGACGACCAACTGCGCGCCAAGACGGACGAATTCCGGCAGCGCGTCGCGAGCGGGGAGTCACTCGACAAGCTCCTGCCCGAGGCGTTCGCGGTCTGCCGCGAGGCTAGCCGCCGCGTGCTCAAAATGCGCCATTTCGACGTGCAGCTGATCGGGGGCATGGTGCTGCATTACGGCAAGATCGCCGAAATGCGCACGGGCGAGGGCAAAACGCTCGTCGCCACGCTGGCTGCGTATCTGAACGCGCTATCGGGGCGGGGCGTTCACGTCGTGACCGTCAACGATTACCTCGCGCAGCGAGACGCCGAGTGGATGGGACGGCTCTATAACTTCCTCGGCTTGTCGGTCGGCATCAATCTGTCGCAGATGGACCACGAGTCGAAGCAGCAGGCGTATGCGTCCGATATCACCTACGGCACGAACAACGAGTTCGGCTTCGACTATCTGCGCGACAACATGGTCTACGAGACGCATGCGCGCGTGCAGCGGTCGCTGAACTTCGCGATCGTCGACGAGGTGGATTCGATTCTGATCGACGAAGCGCGCACGCCGCTCATCATCTCGGGCCAAGCCGAAGACCACACGGAGCTCTATGTCCGCATGAACGCGTTGCCGCCGCTTCTTGAGCGGCAGATCGGCGAAGAGCGGGCCGACGGCACCGGCGTCGAAAGGCCGGGCGATTACACGCTCGACGAAAAGGCGCGCCAGGTGTTCCTGACCGAGTCGGGGCACGAGAAGGCCGAGCGCCTGCTGGCCGAGTGGGGCTTGATCGGCGAAGGCGAAAGCCTGTACGCCGCCCAGAACATCACGCTGATGCACCACGTGTATGCCGCGCTGCGCGCGCATACGCTGTTTTTCCGCGATCAGCATTACGTCGTGCAGAACGGCGAAGTCGTCATCGTCGACGAATTCACGGGCCGGCTGATGGCGGGCCGCCGCTGGTCGGACGGGCTGCATCAGGCGGTGGAAGCAAAGGAGCACGTCAAGATCCAGAGCGAGAACCAAACGCTCGCCTCGATCACGTTCCAAAACTACTTCCGCATGTACGCGAAGCTCTCGGGCATGACCGGCACCGCCGATACCGAAGCGTACGAATTCAACGAAATCTACGGCCTGGAAACGGTCGTCATTCCGACCAACCGCCCGCCCAAGCGGATCGATAAGCAAGATCAGATCTACAAGACGGCCAAAGAGCGCTACGACGCCGTCATTCGCGACATTCGCGATTGCTACGAGCGCGGCCAGCCGGTGCTCGTCGGTACGACATCGATCGAAAACTCCGAATTGCTCTCGCACCTGCTGACGAAAGCCGGTTTGCCGCACGAGGTGCTCAACGCGAAGCAGCACGAGCGCGAGGCGGCGATCGTCGCGGAAGCGGGGCGGCCCAAGCGCATTACGATCGCCACGAACATGGCAGGCCGCGGGACCGACATCGTGCTCGGCGGCAATGCCGAAAAGCAGGCGTCGCTGCTCGAGCTGGACGAATCGATCCCCGCCGAAGAAAAGGCCAGCCGCATCCGTGTGCTGCACGACGAATGGCAGGCGTTGCACGATCAAGTCAAAGCAGCGGGCGGCTTGCACATCATCGGCACCGAGCGCCACGAATCGCGTCGTATCGACAACCAATTGCGCGGCCGCGCGGGCCGTCAGGGCGATCCGGGTTCCTCGCGCTTCTATCTGTCGCTCGAAGATCCGCTGCTGCGCATCTTCGCGGGCGATCGCGTGCGTGCGATCATGGACCGGCTGCGCATGCCCGAGGGCGAAGCGATCGAGGCCGGCATCGTCACGCGGTCGATCGAATCGGCGCAGCGTAAAGTCGAAGCCCGCAATTTCGACATCCGCAAGCAATTGCTCGAATACGACGACGTCGCCAACGATCAGCGCAAGGTCATTTACCAGCAGCGCAACGAGTTGCTCGAAGCGCACGACGTCACCGAGACGATCACGGCGATGCGCCATGCGGTCATCACCGATGTGGTGCACGAGTTCGTTCCGGCCGGCAGTATCGAAGAGCAATGGCACGCTCCGGAATTGGAAGAGGCGCTGCGCAAGGACTGGCAGCTCGATCTAGCCGTTCAGGAGATGATCAACGAGTCGCAATCGCTCGACGCCGACGATATTCTCGATGCGGTGATCGGCGCGGCCGACGAGGCGTACGAGGGCAAGGTCGCGCTCGTGGGCCGCGAGTCGTTCAGCGCGTTCGAGCGATCGGTCATGCTGCAAACGCTCGACCGTTGTTGGCGCGAGCATCTGGCCGCGCTGGATCATCTGCGCCAAGGCATCCATTTGCGCGGCTACGCCCAGCAAAACCCGAAGCAAGAGTACAAGCGCGAAGCGTTCGAGCTGTTCGAGACGCTGCTCAACATCGTGAAGACGGAAGTGACGCGTATCGTCATGAACGTTCAGATTCAGTCGCCCGAGCAACTCGAAGAGGCAGCCGAGCAGTACGAGGAGCAGGTCAGTCACGTTGAAAACGTCGAATTTCGTCACGCCGAATTCGCGGAAGCGGCAGCCGTTGCGGCAGCCGCGACGGACGCGACCGCCGAGATGGTCGGCCAGGCCATGAGTCATGGCACGCATGCACCGGCGGCGTCGGTGACTGCCGATGGCGTGCCGAAGGTCGGCCGCAACGATCCTTGCCCTTGCGGTAGCGGCAAGAAATACAAACAGTGTCACGGTAAGTTGGCTTAACCGGATTCGCGACCATGGCCGTCAATTTTCCTTCGATCGATCCCGCGCAACTTCATCCTGTCGCCGGTGTGACGCTCGGCTATGCCGAGGCGAATATCCGCAAGCCGAACCGCAAGGACGTGCTGCTCGTCTCGCTCGATGAGGGCGCGACGGTGGCGGGCGTGTTTACGTCCAACCGTTTTTGCGCCGCGCCCGTCACGGTGTGCCGTGAGCATCTGGCCAAGGTGCGTGAAGGCGGCAAGGGCATTCGCGCGCTCGTCGTCAATACGGGCAATGCCAATGCGGGCACCGGCGAGCCGGGCCTCGCGCACGCGCGTGAGACCTGCGTCGAACTCGCGCGCTTGGCGGGTATCGCGCCCGAGCAAGTGCTGCCGTTCTCGACGGGGGTCATTCTCGAGCCGTTGCCGATCGATCGGCTCAAAGCGGGCTTGCCTGCCGCGTTGGCGTGCCGCGCGCCCGCGCAGTGGTACGAGGCGGCGCAATCGATCATGACGACCGATACGCTGCCGAAGGCCGCGTCCCAGCAAGTGACGATCGACGGCCATACGGTCACGCTCACGGGTATCAGCAAGGGCGCCGGCATGATCAAGCCCAATATGGCGACGATGCTGGGCTTTCTCGCGTGCGACGCGGCCGTTGCCCAGGACGTGCTCGACACGCTTGTCAAAGATGTCGCCGATCGCTCGTTCAACTGCATCACGATCGATGGCGATACCTCGACGAACGACTCTTTCATGCTCATTGCCACGGGCAAGTCGAGCCTGCCGGCGGTGACATCGACGGGTACGCCTGCTTACGCCGCATTGCGCGACGCCGTGGCGTCGCTCGCGCAAACTCTCGCACAACTCATCGTGCGCGACGGCGAGGGTGCGACGAAGTTCATGACCGTGCAAGTCGAGGGTGGCGCAAACGTGAGCGAGTGCCGCCAAGTCGCCTATGCGATAGGGCATTCGCCGCTCGTGAAAACGGCCTTCTATGCATCGGATCCGAACCTTGGCCGTATTTTGGCCGCGATCGGCTATGCGGGCATTGCCGACCTGGACGTAGCGAAGATCGATCTCTACCTCGGCGACGTTCACGTCGCAACCGAGGGCGGGCGTCACCCCGCTTATCGCGAAGAGGATGGACAGCGGGTCATGAAGGAAAGCGAGATCACGATTCGCGTGATGCTCGGTCGCGGCACGGCCCAGGCGACGATCTGGACCTGCGATCTGTCGCACGACTACGTTTCCATCAACGCCGATTACCGCTCCTGACGCACGGCGGCGCCTCTAGGTCTAGGTGCGCCGCCATGCGTGTCGGATTTTCAATCGCGCCGTGTCGTGCGGCGCGTCGCATGACGCTTCAATACCGCTCATGGACAAACTCGAACAATTTCTGACTCGCGCCGAGGCCCTGCTCGGCCGTCTGGAAGCCATGCTGCCGCCGGCGGCGCTCAGCGTCGACTGGTCTGCGTCCATTGCGTTTCGCTGGCGCAAGCGGCAAGGGCGCGGCTATCTGCAGCCGGTGCCGGCGATCTCGTCGATCACGCTCGCGGACTTGCAGAATATCGAACGCCAAAAGGCGCTGATCGAGCAAAACACGCGGCAATTCGTCAATAAGCGCCCGGCGAACAACGTACTGCTCACCGGCGCGCGCGGCACGGGCAAATCGTCGCTGATCAAAGCGTGTCTGAACGCATACGCGAACGACGGATTGCGCCTGATCGAGGTCGACAAGGACGATTTGCACGATCTGGGCGATATCACCGAACTCATCGCTGCACGGCCCGAGCGGTTCATCGTGTTTTGCGACGACCTCTCTTTCGAAGAAGGCGAATCGGGCTATAAGGCGTTGAAGGTGGCCCTCGACGGCTCGGTCGCGGCACAATCGGACAATATCCTCATCTACGCGACATCGAACCGGCGCCATCTGCTGCCCGAGTATATGAGCGACAACGAGACGTACAAACATACGTCTGACGGCGAGATTCATCCGGGTGAGGTCGTCGAAGAAAAAATCTCGCTGTCCGAACGGTTTGGCTTGTGGGTGAGCTTCTACCCGTTCAAGCAAGACGATTACCTCGCGATCGTCGGGCATTGGCTGCGCCATTTCGGCTGTGGTGACGACGATATCGCCAATGCGCGCGGTGATGCGCTCGTTTGGGCGCTCGAGCGCGGTTCGCGTTCCGGCCGCGTGGCATGGCAGTTTGCTCGAGACTGGTCGGGCCGCGGGGCGCGCTTATGACATCGCCTCGGAGCGGCGCCGAAGCCGTCGATTTCTCTCCCACCGGCCGCCCCGTGACGGAAGTCGCGGTGGGGGTGCTCGTTCAGTCCGACGGCCGCTACCTACTCGCGCAGCGGCCGCCGGGCAAGCCGTACGAAGGTTATTGGGAGTTTCCAGGCGGTAAGCTCGAACGCGGCGAGACGGTCGAAACCGCGCTCGCGCGAGAGTTGCACGAGGAACTCGGCATCGTCATGACGCAGTGCCATCGCTGGCACACGCTCGAGCATGACTATCCGCACGCCTATGTGCGGCTTCACTTCTGCAAAGTGACGGGGTGGACGGGCGAGCCGCACGGACGCGAGGGCCAGGCCTTCAGTTGGCAGCGCCTACCGGTCGAAGTCGCACCGCTGTTGCCGGCAGCCATTCCGGTCCTGGAGCTGCTCGCCGCCGATTAGGGATCAAGCGGTAGCGGCGATGGCGCCGGTCGGCGCTATCGCGCGCACGGTATGCCCGAACGCATGGCCCGCTAGCGCTTGCCGATCGTCCCGCGCGAGCGCTTTCGCGCTGGCGCGAATCAATTCAGATCGCCGTGTTTGTCTTCATCCGATGGCGGCTCTTCGTCCGTGCCGCCGATCCGATATTTCTCATTCGCCCAAGCGCCTAAATCGATTTGCTTGCACCGCTCGGAGCAAAAGGGGCGGAAGCGATTTTCCGGCGTCCAGCGGACATCTTTGCCGCAAGTCGGGCATTTGACAACAGTCACCATCTTTCAAAGGCTGCAAAGCGTCAATTGGAACGGCACGTCGACATCGACGGCCCGCGGACGCAGATCACCGTCCTGGACCGTGAAGCGCACCCACAGCATGTACTTGTTGGCGCTGGCCTCGGGAATCACACGCGGTTCCGGCGAGACACGCACTTGCATCAGTTGGTACGTGCGGCCCGAGAGCATCTGCTGATAGCTGCCTTGCATGGCCATGACCTTCGATGCTTGCCCCGATTCTCGTGCTAGGCGCAACACGATGGACGCGGCATCGCGCAGCGGTAGAAGGGGCGTTATCCACTTGGCGATATCTTGGCGGCGCTGATCGGGATGCAATTGCTGCCACGCATAATAGGACGGCAAGTCGAATTCGCAGGTGCCGCCCGGAATGATGGCGCGGCTACGGATGCTGGCGAGCCATTCGTTGTCCGAGAGATGTTGGCCGGTTTTGCCTTGCATCTGCGCGAGGCCGGCAAGGGTCTGCTCGATTTCGCCGAGCACGGCTTCGAGCGCGTTCTGCTCGATGCCCGGATTGCCGCGGAACGGTGCGAGCGTCTGCCGTTGCCGCTCTAGCTCCTTCATCAGATCCGACTTCAAATCCGCCCGGCCCGTTACTTCGGCGATTTCGAACAGCGTTGTCAGTGCGACGTGATGCTCTCGCGCGTCGTCTTGGCTCAAGAAAAAGGTGAAGCGCTCGAATAAATCTTCGAGACGCAGCAGCGTGCGAATTCGCTCGTTGAACGGATACTCGTAAAGGATCAAGCGCGCTCGCCCCTGGGGTCGTGGGTGGTGGGATTGCAGGACATTCTAATGCCGCAGATTGGCCCCCGCAATCGCGGAATCGGGCACTTTTTACTGCGCTTTCCTGAAAAGGGACATTTTGGGGAAGCTATCGGCGGGTTGAGCGGCGTTCGTGGCCAACACAGGGGCGCAATGCGGCGCGGCGCGAGTGCGGTCCCGGCGGCGATCATGCAGCCGTGCCTGCGGCAAGCGTCAAATAGTGTCGATGCAAGCGCGACACCTCTTGCGCGAGCTGCGTGAGGGGAGCCTCGTCGTTGACGATGACGTCGTCGGCGGCCACGAGCCGCGCCTCGCGCGAAGCCTGCCGCGCCATGATGGCCAACACCTGTTCGCGCGAGAACGCATTTCGGCGCATGACGCGCGCGATCTGCGTTTCGGTGCTGCAGTCGACAACCAGCACACGGTCGACACGCGTTTTCCACGTGCCCGATTCGACCAGCAACGGTACGACGATCACGACATACGGTCCTGTCGCGGTTCTTCGCTGGCGTTCGGTCTCGGCGCGAATCAGCGGGTGCGTGATGGCTTCGAGGCGAACTCTCGCCGCATCGTCGGAGAACACTAGCGCACGCATCTTGGTACGATCGAGCGAGCCGTCGGATGCGATGAATGGTGAGCCGAACGCTTGCTCGATGAGCGGCATGGCCGCGCCGCCAGGAGCCGTGATGCGATGCGCGATGACGTCGGTGTCGACGATGAGGATGCCATGCTTCGCGAACAAATCGGCGACAGTGGTCTTGCCGCTGCCTATACCACCTGTGAGCCCAACGGCGAACATGACCTCAGCCTCCGAGCAGATGGAAGATCGACGTACCGGTGAACAGCGTCACGACGCCGCCGAGCGCAAGGAAAGGACCGAACGGCAGCGGCTCGTCGAACCGCAGGCGTCCCGACCACATGGCTGCGAGTCCCGCGATGGCGCCTGTGATGGCGGCAATGAGCACGACCTGGGGCAGCGCCGCCCAGCCGAGCCACGCACCGAGCGCGGCGAGGAGCTTGAAGTCGCCATAGCCCATGCCTTCCACCCCGCGCGCGAAACGAAATAGCCAGTAGACGCACCACAAGAATACGTAGCCGGCGATTGCGCCCGCGACGGCCGCATGCAGCGAGGCGAACGTATCGCCGAAATTGACGATGAGCCCGGCCCATAAGAGCGGCAGCGTGAGCGTATCGGGCAGCAGACGCGTCTCTGCGTCGATCGCGCTCATGGCGAGCAGCGCGGCGGTGAGACCGAATGCCGCGAGCCCTGTGCCGGTCGGCCCGAAAGCGGCCAGCGCGCCTGCGGCCAATGCCGCACTGGCAAGCTCGATGAGCGGGTAGCGCATGCCGATAGGGGCGCGGCAGGCAGAGCAGCGGCCACGCAGCAAGACGTAGCTGAGCAGGGGGATATTTTCGTAGGCGCGCAGCACGTGGCCGCAATGCGGGCAGGCGCTTCGCGGCAAGCAAAGATTGAAACGCGCCGGAAGGCTGTCGGCTCGCGCCGGTTCGCCCGTCGCTTCGCTGATTTCGAGACGCCAGGCGCGCTCGAGCATGATCGGCAACCGGTAGACCACGACGTTCACGAAGCTGCCGATGACGAGGCCGAAGACGATAGCGAAGGCGAACTGCCAGGCCGGCGGCAGCGCGCCGAAGGTGGCGCCGATGCCGAGCGATAGGCGCGAGAGAGGAGCGTCGATGAGCGAGGCGTACACGGATTGAGTCGCGATCGGGGCCGGTTGGTGAATGGGGGGCATGCTACACCACGTTGCCAAGTTCGATGACCGGCAAATAGAGCGCGACGATCAACGAGCCGATGACGAGGCCGAGCACCATGACGAGGAGCGGCTCCGTGCACGCTGAGGCGAACGCCAAGCGTTCATCGACCTCGCGTTCTGCCAGGGTGGACCAATCGAGCAACATGGCATCGAGCGCGCTCGATTCTTCGGCGATGGCCAGTGGTTCGACGAGCGCCGCGGGGAAGCAGCCGACGGCGCGCATCGCGTGCGCGAGTCGTTCACCGCGCCGCAGCCGCGCTTCGATGTAGGTGTTTGCAGCGTTGAAGACGGCGTTGCCCGTGACATTGGCCAGGACACCGAGCGCGTCCGCTAGGGGGATGCCGGCCGTGAGCAGCGTGCCGAGCGCACGCGACCAGCGCGCGGCGGCGATCGCCCGGGCGAGCGGGGCGACTGCGGGCGCGGCGAGTAGGAATCGATCGAAAGCCATGCGGGCGCTTGCTCGGCCGCGCACGAGGCGCGCGGCTACCAGGGCGATCGCGGCCGAGGCGGCGAGCGACAAAAGCCCCCAATCGGTCAGGAAGGTGGAAAGCGCCATCACGGCGCGCGTCGGCCCCGGCAGCGCCGCGCCGAAATTGTCGAACACCTGCTCGAACGTCGGTACGACGAATGCGAGGAGAGCGGCTGTGACGATGACCGCCAGCACCATGACGCCGCACGGATAGGCGAGCGCGGCACGCAGTTTCGCGCGCTGAGCGGCGGCGCGTTCACGCTGTTCGGCCAGGCGGGCAAGCGCGCTGCCCAGCGAGCCCGTCGCTTCGCCGATGGCGGCCAGTTCGCAGTAAAGCCGATCGAATTGCGAGGGGTAGGCAGCAAGCGCCGCCGCGAACCGTTGACCGGCCGTGATGCGGCGCGCGAGGCCGCTCGCCACGCGCGGCAGGGCGCTGCGCGGCGACGTGCGCGCGAGCAACTCGAGTGCCTGCACGAGCGCGAGCCCCGCGCGCAGCAGGTTGGCGAGTTGTCGCGTGAACGCCGTGACCTCTCGCGTGGTGGTACGGGCCGGAGCGGCCGGGCCCAGCGCATCGAGCTTGGCGGCGACGATGCCTTCTGCCTGGAGCCGTGCGTGAGCGGTCGCTAGATCGGGTGCGATGAGTGAACCGCGGCGCCGCGTGCCGTCGAGCTGGACGCCCTTCCAGCGAAAACGTGTTTCCGCGATGTGAGGCTCGGCCAATGACGGGTTGGCGCGCGGCGCTCCTCGCGCGGCTTGTGCGTGGGCTGTCGTGCGGCTTGGATTCATGTGCCGTCCGTCGCGGCGAGCGCTTCGTCGATGCTCGTTATGCCTTCGCGCACGCGCGCGAGCGCGGCTTCGCGCAGGGACGCCGCGCCATCGACTCGCGCTTGGCGCTTGATCGCATGCATGCTGGCGCCCGCGTTGATCAATTCGCAAACGGCTCGCGACACGGGCATGACCTGATGGATGCCGATGCGGCCGCGATAACCGGAGCCGTCGCAGGCCGTGCACCCTCGCGCGGCATACGAAGTTCGCAGCGCGGGCGCGTCGCAGCCCAACTGCGCCGCAACGAGCGCGGCGGGCGGCGCTTCGGCCTGGATTCGGCAATGTGGACACAAGCGGCGAACGAGTCTTTGCGCTGTGACGAGCCGAAGTGCGGCGGCCAGGTTATGGGGGGCGACACCGATGTCGAGCAATCGGGCGATCGCGCTCGGCGCATCGTTGGTATGCAGCGTCGAGAGCACGAGGTGCCCTGTTTGCGCAGCTTTGAGGGCGACATCGGCGGTTTCGGCGTCGCGAATTTCACCGATCATGATGACGTCCGGATCCTGGCGCAGTAGCGCCCGCAAAACAGTGGGGAACGTGAGGCCCGCTTTTTCTCGCACGCTGACCTGGTTGATGCCCTCGACCTGGATCTCGGCCGGATCTTCCACCGTGCAGATATTGCGCGAGGACACGTTGAGCATCTGCAGAAACGCGTAGAGCGATCGTGTCTTGCCGCTGCCGGTCGGCCCCGTGACGAGGATGAGCCCGTGCGGTGCGCGAATGGCCGCCTCGATCGGAGCGCGTTGTTGTGCATCGAAGCCCAGTGCCGCGAGCGACAAATCGGACGGCAGCGTTTCGAGACGCCGCAGCGCGAGCTTTTCCCCGTGCAGTGTCGGTAGCGTGCTGACGCGGTAGTTCTCGATTTCGTCCCGTACGAGTGCGAGTCGCAGGCGGCCGTCTTGCGGCACGCGCCGCTCTGCGATGTCCAGGCGTGCAAGGACCTTCACGCGTGTAACGAGCGCGTCGCGCAAATGCGCGGGCGGACTGGGCAACTCGTGCAGCACTCCGTCGACGCGCAGCCGGATGCGCCAGCCGTGCTCGGTGGGCTCGACATGAATGTCCGATGCCGAGCGATGGGCCGCTTGCTCGAGCACCTGTGCGAAAAGCCTGGCGGCTGGGCCGTCGTCATGAGCGGGGGCCGTCGCCAGGGAGGAAAACGACGAAGTGATAGACATCGGAGACCGGCATGACGCCGCTGTGGAACGCGATGCGGCAATCATCGCCCGTGCGGCGGCCGCGCGCCATTTAGCCTGTCGGCCAAGCGGCGCTGCGCGATCTCGCGCTACACGTTCGACGGCTTTGCCGTTGCGCGCGTGCGCGGTTTGAACAGCTTGACGGTTCGTACGGCTTGATCGTCGCTTTGCAGCACCTCGAGTTGGACATCGCCGATTTGCAGGCAAACGTCGCCCTCGGGGATTTCCTCGAGCGTTTCGAGAATCAGGCCGTTCAACGTTTTTGGCCCATTGGTGGGTAGCGTGATTTGCAGCCAGCGATTCAATTCGCGCAACGGCATGCTGCCGGCGACGATGCAGTCGCCGTTCTCAGTCCAGCCGGTGCGCGTGCCGGCACTGCGAGGAATGGACGTCGTGAATTCGCCGATCAACTCTTCGAGGATGTCTTCCGGCGTGACGAGCCCTTCCAGTTCCCCGTATTCGTTGACGACTAGAGCCGTGCGTTGCCGCGTTTCCTGGAAATACTGCAACTGCTGGAACACGGGCGTGCCCGACGGCACGAAGTAGGGATCGGTCAATAGCTCGTGCAGCGTCTCGCGCGTGAGTTCCTGATTGTGGAGCGCGGCGAGCGTCTTGCGCACGTGCAGGACGCCGAGCACGCGGTCGATGTCGCCTTGATAGACGATCAGCTTGTTGTGGTAGCAGGTTTCGAGCTGACGCAAGATGTCTTCGAACGGCGCGTCGAAATCGAGCGACTCGATCCGGCGACGCGGAATCATCACGTCGTCCACGGAAATGTTCTCGAGATCGAACAGGTTCAACAAGATGCTGCGGTGCTTGGTCGGCATGAAGCTGCCCGATTCGAGCACGATGGCGCGCAGTTCCTCCGTGCTCAGGCGCTGATCCCGGCCGCCCTTGGTGTTGATGCGCAATGCGAGCAGGATCGTATTCGAGAACAAGTTCACGAACCAGACGACGGGCTTCAGAATGCGCATGAGCGGCGCAATGACGACGCTCGCGGGCAGCGCGATCTTTTCGGGGTAGGTGGCGCCGACGATCTTCGGCGTGATTTCCGCGAAGACGATGATGAGGAAGGCGACGATGCCCGTCGCAATCGACAGCACGAGATTGTCGCGGCCGAACGTGCGCAGCGCGATCGATGTCGTCAGCACCGGAATGATCGTGTTGAGCAGATTGTTGCCGATGAGCACGACGCCGAGCAACTGATCGGGACGAGCCAGCAGACCCTGCGTGGTGCGCGCGCCGAATGCGCCTTTGCCGGCGAGATACTTCAGCCGATGGCGATTGAGCGCCATCATCGCCGTTTCCGAAATCGAGAAGAAGCCGGAGCAGAGCAGTAAAACGAAGACGGCGCCGATTTGCGCCCACAAGGGAAATTGTTCCACGCGTCGTGCGGTGTGGCCAAGAGAGGGGATGGCAAGAATATAGCAGAGCAGGATTGCTCAGCCGATCCATGGCGGCCGCGGCCGCACCCGGTCTTATGCCGTTTTCCGGATTTCTTTCGCCAACTCGGACTGGGCGATGTCTTCCAACTTTCGGAAAGCCCCTTCCAATTGGCTTATCAGATGGCCGTCGGCACCGTAGGCCTCGAAGGTGGTGCGCCACTCGCGCAGCTCGCGCCAGACGCGCCGGATGATGTTCAGGGCGCGCGCGCGCTCCGGGACGAACGCGGAAAAATAACTCAGCGCGTTGTCCAAGGTGGCCAGCTTGCCTTGAGCACCGACTTCCAGGTGGAGTTGGCGCTCGAAGGCCACTCCCGGCCGCGGCACCACATCGTACAACGGGCTCAACATCCACCCTGCCGACCGTGGGTCGCGCACGAAGGCGTGATTGCGCAGGTGGTCGTCATCGTTGCTCACGAAGATGTTGAACACCATGCGAGCGAACAACTCTTCGCTATTTGCGGTGATGGAATCGGCGTGGATGTACTTGCGGATGGCTGCGGCCAGGTCATGATAGCCCTTGGTTCGAGACTCGAACTCGGTGCAAGCCACGAGCGTCAAGCCACTGACCAGGGGAAGGCGGCCTTCGGCGAAGCCTTCCACTGGCCGGCTGTCGTGCAAGACGATGCTCGCATCGGGAAGCCGGCCCGGCAGCGCCCAGTACCGGTCGAAGCGGCGGATGAGCATGACGCTCTTCTGGCCCACCATGAGGTAGCGCACCTCGGGGACGGTCAGCCCACAGCGGCGAGCCAGCTCCAGCGTGCAGCTCTCCGCTCGGGCAACATCGAAAACATCGCCCTTGGCGGGAAATTTCGCTAGCCAAAGGGCTCCCTGGTCATCGCGTACCGACGCTTTAGGACGTGCGCCGCCGGCGGACGGGCCTGCCCCGAGGAACGGCTCCAAGCTTGCAGGCACGGGCATACCGCTTTCAACCGCTTCGGCAGCCTGCAATACGTATTCGAGGGACTGCAGGTTGCTTGCCGACGACGAATCGGGGCTTTTGATGTCTCGCCTGACATCCAGTGCGCCTACACGGTCGCCGCCGGCCGCCAACAAGTATTCCGCTTCGGATAGCGTATTGGCCGGGACCTTGCGACGGGCCTCGATTACCCGGCGGCCCCATGCGTCCGGGGCGGCATCGCGAATCCCGCCAAACTCCCCAAGACCATTCACGGGGAAGATCTCTTGGCCCTTGATGGCATCACGGTCAGCCAAGCTCAAGCTTACGGGGTCCACTTCGACCGACTCCGTGCGCGCCAGATAGCCCAAACCGTAGGCAAAGCGCGAGGTGAGTTCGCGATTTTGCGGGTTGGCGCCGACTGTTTCGGAAAGCGTCAAAAGCCCCGCCGGGGAAAATTCGCGGCCGGGCGTCCAGGCAAAAACGACGAGCTTGAAGTCTTTGTTCGTCATCAGAAATCCAGTTCGTCCAGCTCCGCCCTGCTCAATGGCCGAACACGCTGCGTCAGCTCGCGGGCTTTCAGGGCAGCGAGGGAGGGGTCGGATTCCTGCAGCAGGCTCAAGAGCGTGACACCGGGTGCGATGGCCTCCAGGTAGCGAAGGATTTGCGCTTGCGTGCGGCTCAAGTCGCCTTTCTCGATGAGGGCGGCCGTCGAGCGAGCCAGCCCGGCGCGTGTGGCCGCGTCAGCTTGCCGCAGACGGCGTGCCTTGCGCAGACGGGCGAGCTTTTCGCCAAGCTCGCGCGCTTCCATTGCTCTGGCGGGCGAGAGCAGGGGAGCTTCGTCTCGTTTCATGTCCGCAATCTCAGTCGTAAGGGGGATAGTGTCTGTGAATACGGACACTGTACCATATCTAGCATACTCGGAAAGTCCGTAAACGCAGACGCTAACGTCTTAAGGTCTGCGATTGCGGACATTTTATGACTGGGCGAGTGTCGGGGACGGACAAATTGGCGGGGCAGGGTTTGGGTCGAGGGTGTCTACCCGGCCTTGCCGGTAAGGACGGCTTGCGGAAACGGATTTGCTTTGCGGGCTTGTACTTCTGAGCTCTCGTCGGGGGGAGCGCTTTCCCGCGGGTATCAGACTGGAATGAGATTGGGGCGGGGCACCCCGATGCGTGAAGGTGGCGCGGTGGTACCCGGGATGATCGATGGACGCGATGGCTATGCCCTGCTTTGCACAGGGCGCGGCATTGCTCGAACGCGTGACCTGGATGAGCGGCTGAGCGCGTGGTCGGATGGGAAGTGCCGCAAACAATCGGCACTTTTTCGAGCGGCAAATTCAGCAGCATCTGCCACGGCAGATGCGCCACAAACAAAAACAGCGGGTTAGCTAACCCGCTGTTCTCTAGAAAAATTCTGGTCGGGGTGAGAGGATTCGAACCTCCGGCCTCTACGTCCCGAACGTAGCGCTCTACCAGGCTAAGCTACACCCCGAATTTGGACCTGCTTGGACTCTCGCTGCTGATCAGTCTTGTTCAAGACTGGCGCGCCGTCGAGTAAAAACATAATTCTAGCAGGCTTTCTTTGTAAAGGGAATCGGGAAACGCGGAAATCGCTTCCGCGGCGGCGTGGGCTTCGCGCCTTGCGCATTCGAGCGTGTGATCGAGCGCGCCCGAACGGGTGATGGCTTCGAAGATCGTATCGAAACGGTCCGTGCCCCCGTGTTCGATCACCTCGCGCGCGAGCGCCGATTGCTCCGGCGTGCCGCGCTCGATCAAGTAAATCAGCGGCAGCGTCGGCTTGCCTTCGCGCAGGTCGTCGCCGGCATTCTTTCCCATCGATTCGGCCGTGCCCGTGTAATCGAGCCAATCGTCCATGATCTGAAAGGCGGTGCCGATGCGGCGGCCAAACTCGGCGGCGGCAGCCTCGATGCGGGCGTCGGCGCCTGAGATAACGGCGCCCAGTTGCGCCGCCGCCTCGAACAGCTTCGCCGTCTTATAGCGGATGACCTGCATGTAACGCGCTTCGTCGACATCCGCATCGTGCATGTTCAGAAGCTGCAACACCTCGCCTTCGGAGATGATGTTCGTCGCTTCCGAGAGGATTTCCATGACGCGCATCTTGCCGATGCCGACCATCATTTGGAACGAGCGCGAATAGAGAAAATCGCCGACGAGCACACTCGCAGCGTTGCCGAACAAGGCGTTTGCCGTTTGGCGGCCGCGCCGCAGATCCGATTCGTCGACGACGTCGTCGTGCAGGAGCGTGGCCGTGTGAATGAACTCGACGATCGCCGCGAGCTCGTGCCGGTGGCCCGTCGTGTCGCCGAGCGCACGCGCGACCAGCAGCAGCAGCGCGGGGCGCAGCCGCTTGCCGCCGGCGCCGATGATGTATTCCGAGATCTGATTGATGAGCATCACCTCGGAGGCCAAACGTTGCCGAATGACGCGATTGACCTGCTCCATGTCTTCCGAGATGGGAGCGAGCAAGTTGGCGGCGCTGGGAGAGGAGGTGGCGGTCGACGACATGATCAAAAAAATGGGTGGTGCCGCGGATTATAAAGGGTTATGGGGCGCTCCGAGGGACCGTCGGCGCTCGCTGCGGCGCTGCCCGCAAGGGGACCGCCGGCAGCGTGCCGTAGGGGACTTTGACTGAGCGCCTAACCCCATGTATAATCACGCGTTTTCACGCACGGTGCGTGGGAAAAAGAAAAGCGAAGCAAACAAACCGAGCGATGGCGGCGAGCGAAAGTGTCGCGGCCGGCGGGTAAGTTTGTTTGGAAAAGGCGTCCACGAAAGTGGCGCACACAGAGTGAGGTTCTCAATGTACGCGGTCATAAAAACCGGCGGCAAGCAGTATAAGGTTGCTGTCGG
>Ga0157369_10003304_pt1 | contig 19175 bp, 12 predicted proteins | sample C25metaG_FD_113461 | JGI IMG/M metagenome (GOLD analysis project Ga0157369, IMG submission 113461) | Corn rhizosphere microbial communities from Kellogg Biological Station, Michigan, USA - C2-5 metaG | ecosystem: Host-associated > Plants > Roots > Rhizosphere > Soil | place: USA: Michigan... | reverse complement strand
CGCGCGCTCCTCGGCGCTGGTTGTGGACGATTGAGCGGCAAGTGCCGGCGACGCGCTTGTGACCGACAAGGCCACGAACAAAATATTCTTTCGATTCATCGAACTCTCCCCACCAAATTCATCTCTGCTCGACGCGCAAGAAACTTGACACTAATAGGAGCGAGCGTTGATTGGTAGCGCTACCACACGCTTCGCCGAGGGGTCTCTTAGTTTTTCATGCTTTCCACGGCTGCGATGCTTCCTGCCGACGCCGCTGACGCGACACTTGTTGGGCGGCTACTACTCGACGAGGGCCCGACTCCCGTCCTGATACGCGGCGGAGCCGTCGAGGACGTGTCGCGCGCAGCGCCGACCGTTTCGGACCTGATGGAGCTCGAAGATCCGGCAAGCGTCTGCGGCGAGCTCTTGTTCTCCGTAGAAGACCTGCCCGTCAGTCGGCTGCTCGCTCCGGTCGACCTGCAGGCAGTCAAAGCGGCGGGCGTGACTTTTGCCATTTCCGCAATCGAGCGAGTGATCGAGGAACGCGCTCGCGGCGACTATCGGCTTGCCGCTTCGATCCGCGACAAGCTCGAGGCACGCATCGGCGGAGGAATCCGCTCAGTGGTGCCTGGGAGCGAAGGCGCCGCGCGCCTTAAGGACGCGCTGATCGACGAAAATCTCTGGTCGCAATATCTCGAGGTTGCGATCGGTCCCGACGCGGAGATTTTCACCAAGACCGTTCCGCTTGCGAGTGTCGGCAGTGGTGCGAAGATTGGGGTCCGCTCCGACTCGACCTGGAATAACCCCGAGCCTGAAGTCGTGCTGGTTGTCAGCAGCCATGGCGAAATCCGCGGCGCGACGCTGGGCAACGACGTCAACCTGCGCGACTTCGAGGGGCGCAGCGCGCTGCTGCTGAGCAAGGCCAAGGACAATAACGCCTCCTGCGCGATCGGGCCGTTCATCCGCCTGTTCGACGCGAGCTTCACGCTCGACGACGTGCGTTCGGCGGAAGTGGAGCTCGACATCAACGGCCAGGACGGCTTCAGGCTTCGCGGCCAGAGCCGGATGAGCGAGATCAGCCGCGATCCCGAAGAGCTCGTCCGCCAGGCGATGAGCGAGCACCATTACCCCGACGGCTTCGTGCTGTTCCTCGGCACCTTGTTCGCGCCTACCCAGGACCGCGACGAGGAAGGCCGTGGCTTCACGCACAAGATCGGCGACGAAGTGCTGATCTCGACGCCCAGGCTCGGGATGTTGACTAATATTGTGACCACGTCGCGTGATGCGCCGGCGTGGACATTCGGAACGCGCGCGCTGATGCGCAATCTTGCGGAGCGGGGACTGGTGGCGGGAGCCCTGGAGAAAGCCTGATGTCTGATACCCTAAACCACCTCATCAACGGCGAATCGGTCGGCGGCGACGCCTCCGGCGAGAGCCTCAATCCGTCGAACCTCGACGATGTCGTTGCGCGCTACCCCAAAGCCGGCGAGGCCGAGGTCAACCAGGCTGTCGAGGCCGCGCGTGCCGCTTTTCCCGGCTGGTCGGACGCATCTCCCGAAGTCCGCTCGGACATGCTCGATAAGGCCGGATCGCTGATCATGGCCCGGGCCAAGGATCTCGGTACTTTGCTGTCACGGGAAGAGGGCAAGACCCTGCCTGAGGGGACCGGCGAGGTGATGCGCGCCGCGCGAATCTGCAAATATTTCGCCGGGGAAGCGCTGCGTCGTCATGGGCAGACGCTCGCCTCCACCCGTCCGCAAATCGACGTCGAAACCTATCGCGAACCCGTCGGCGTATTTGGCCTGATCACGCCGTGGAACTTCCCCATCGCCATCCCGGCGTGGAAGAGCGCGCCGGCGCTGGCATTCGGCAACACCGTGGTTCTCAAACCCGCGACCCCGACGCCGGCGATCGCGCATGCCTTCGGTGAGATCCTGATCGAGGCCGGAGCGCCTCCGGGGGTGTTCAACCTGGTCATCGGCGAAGGGAATGTTGGTCGAGCCATGGTCGCCCACGAAGGGATCGACGGCATCTCTTTTACAGGGTCGCAAACTGTCGGCGCTTCGGTCGCCGAAGGCGCGGCCAAACGGCAGGCGCGCGTGCAGCTCGAAATGGGCGGCAAGAACCCGCTGGTGGTGCTCGACGACGCCGACATCGACCGGGCGGTGATGTGCGCCATCGACGGCGCCTTCTTCGGCACGGGGCAACGCTGCACGGCCTCGTCGCGGATTATCGTCACCGAAGGCATCCACGACCGCTTTGTCGAAGCGCTCGCGGAGAAGGCACGATCGCTTCGGGTCGGCGATGCGCTCGACCCCAATTCGCAAATCGGCCCAGCAGTAAGCGAGTCACAGCTCGAGCAGAATCTCCGCTACGTGAAGATCGCGCAGGACGATGGCGGCAAGATCCTCACCGGCGGCCCCGAGCGGCTGAAGCTCGACAAGCGCGGCTGGTATATGACGCCGACCGTGATCTCGGACACTCAGCCGCAGCATCGGATTAATTGCGAAGAGGTGTTCGGCCCGGTCGCAAGCACGGTGAAGGTGCGCGACTATGAGGAAGCGCTGGAGATCGCCAACCGCGGACAGTTCGGCCTCTCCGCCGGGATCGTAACCAGCTCGCTGAAAAATGCCCGGCACTTCCGCCGCAACATCCGCGCGGGCATGGTGATGATCAACCTGCCGACCGCCGGCGTCGACTATCATGTGCCGTTCGGCGGCACGCGCAAATCGAGCTATGGCGCACGCGAACAGGGGTTCGCCGCCGTCGAATTCTACACGCAGACCAAGACCGCTTACATCTGGAGCTAAGCTATTGCCTGACGCGTCTCGCCCAAATGCCGTCTATCCGAGCCTTAAGGGCAAGCGCGTCCTCATCACCGGCGGCGGTTCGGGCATAGGCGCGGGAATCGTCAATGCGTTCGCGGCGCAGGGCTGCGAGGTTACGTTCATTGACATCAACGGTTCCGACTCCGACGAGCTGGCGCGGAGCACCGGCGCCCGCTTCCTCCGGATCGATCTCACCGACACCCAGGCGACCCAGCGCGCCATCCGCGAGTTGGCGGATGAGGGCGGGGCTTTCGACGTGCTGGTCAACAATGCCGCGAACGATGATCGGCACTCGATCGAAGACGTTACCGAGGAATATTGGAACGACCGCCTCAACGTGAACCTCAAGCACCAGTTCTTCTGTACCCAGGCGGTCCTTCCTGGAATGCGCGCCAATGGCGGCGGAGTCGTCATCAACATGGGCTCGATCAGCTGGCACCTGGGACTCCCGGACCTCGTGCTGTACGAAACCTGCAAGGCGGCGATCGAAGGCCTCACCCGCGCACTCGCGCGGGAACTGGGACCAGCCAACATCCGGGTAAATTGCGTTGTCCCCGGCAACGTGCGGACTCCGCGTCAGCTCAAATGGTACACGCCCGAGGGCGAAGCGGAGATCGTCAACGCGCAGTGCCTGAAGGGCCGGCTGGTGCCCGAAGACATCGCCGCGATGATCCTATTCCTCGCGTCCGACGATGCGCGCCTGATGACCGGCCACGAATATTTCGTCGACGCGGGCTGGCGCTAGATGAGCACGTCCCCTTCACCGGTCTGGCCGCTGGAGGCGGAACTCGGTGAAGGGCCGGTTTGGGTTGAGCGCGACAGCGCGCTTTGGTTCGTCGATATTAAGAAGCAGCTGGTCCACCGCTACGACCCTGCGACCGGCGAAAAGCGCAGCTGGGATTCGCCGGAGCAAGTCGGATTCATTTTCCCGGCGGAAAGCGGCGGATTCGTTGCAGGGCTTCAATCGGGCCTTTACCGATTCGATGAAACGAACGGCAGCTTCGACCTGATCGTCAAAGTCGAGGTCGACAAACCCCATAATCGCCTTAACGACGGTGTCGTCGATCCTGCCGGCCGATTGTGGTTCGGGACGATGGACAATCGCGAAAAGGACAAGACCGGCGCCTTCTACTGCTTCGCCGAAGCGCGGCTGATGCCCACAAACATCAGCGACATCTCGATCACCAACGGCCCGGCGGTCTCACCCGATGGTTCGCTGCTCTATTTCGTCGACACGCTGAAGGGAACGATCGAGGTTGCGGACATTGCTTCCGACGGCTCGCTCGCGGCGCGGCGGCCGTTCGTTCGGATCGACCCGCGCGACGGCCACCCGGACGGCCCGACGATCGACAGCGAAGGCTGCGTCTGGATTTCGCTTTACGCCGGATGGGAATCGCGCCGCTATTCGCCTTCGGGCGAGCTTCTGCAGCGCGTGCGCTTCCCCGTCGCGAACATCACCAAGCTTGCGTTCGGCGGTGACGCTCTAACCACCGCATACGCGACCACCGCACGCCAGATGCTGTCGCCGGACGTGATCGCCAAGCAGCTGCTGATCGGCGCCCTGTTCGAGTTTTCAGTCAGCGTTCCCGGAGTGCCATGCCCACTCGTGCGTCTCTGATCCTTCTCGCTTTTGCTTCGACCGCGGTCGCGGCGCCCGCGATCGATCCTCAGTTTGGCAGCCATGCCGTCATCCAGCGCGACAAGCCGATCATATTTTCCGGCACGGGGGCGCCCGGCGAGCGGATCACGCTCAGCTTCGCCGGTGCGACGGAGCAGGCGGTTGCCGGCCCTTCCGGCGCCTGGCGGGCCACCTTCGCTCCCCATACGGCGGGCGGCCCTTATGCGATCGGTATCGATGGTAACACGGTCGCAGACGACGTGATGGTCGGTGATGTCTGGCTCTGCTCCGGCCAATCGAACATGGAATTTCCGCTAAAGCGCGCGTTGAACGGCGAAGGTGAGGCGATGGGCGCCGACGACCCGCAGCTCCGGCTGATGAAGGTCGCGCAGCAGCTCTCGAGCACGCCGCAATCGACATTCGCCAAGCCTCCGGAGTGGAAGCCAGCGACCCCCGACAGCGCGCGGGATTTCTCGGCGGCCTGCTATTTCATGGTCCGCGACCTGCGCGCGACCGAAAAGGTGCCGATCGGCGCGATCGACGATACGTGGGGCGGGACGCCGATCCGCGCCTGGATGGACGAAGCGGCGGTGAGATCCAGCGGCGGCGACGATGCCACGGCGATTGTTGACCTCTATCACCGCGACCCCACCGCGGCCGTCCGTCAGTTCGGCAGCCAGTGGGCGGCATGGTGGAGGTCGAGGACCGCTGACTCGGCGGCCAAGGAGCCGTGGAACGACAGCGGTCGGCTGATGTGGAAGCCGGTGCCGTCGCTCACTTTCTGGGACAATTGGGGACCGGAATGGAAAACCTGGATCGGCTCGGTCTGGGCCCGTGAGCGCGTCACGCTGACGCCCGCGGAAGCCGCCCAACCGGCAACCCTCTCGCTCAGCGCGGTCGACGACATAGACCAGACGTTTGTCAACGGCGTTCCGGTCGGAGGCAAGAACGATCCGGCCAATCCGCGCAGCTATCCTGTGCCCAAGGGCGTCCTGAAGCCCGGCGTCAACGAAATCATGGTGTTCGTGCGGAACGTCTGGGGCGTCGGCGGCTTCGCCGGCCCTGCCAGCCGATTTGCGCTGGCATTCGCCGACGGCCGATCGAGGCCGCTCGCCAGCGGCTGGGCATATTCGCGCATCGCAGGGTCGGTCGGCGATCCGCCGGCTGCGCCGTGGGAAGGGCCTTCAGGTATTTCGACAATCTACGACGCGATGATAGCGCCGCTGGGGTCCGTCGGGATGAAGGGCGTGGCTTGGTACCAGGGTGAGGCCGACGTCGGAAAACCGGGATACGACCGTCGCCTCGCCGCCTGGATGGCGAACTTGCGCGGACAGTTCCGCGATCCGAACCTCCCCTTCCTGATCGTCGGTCTCGCCGGATGGGGCAAACCGGTCTCACACCCCGTCGAGAGCGGCTGGGCGAGCCTGATCAACGAGCAGAGGTTGGCGGTCGAACTCGATCCGCGCACGGCGCTCGCCAGCGCCATCGACCTGGGAGAACCAGCGGACATCCACCCGGCGAACAAGCAGGAGGTGGGCCGGCGCCTAGCGTTTGCGGCGCACGCGATCGTCTATGACGACGGGGGCACCGTCGGCCCGCTGCCCGTGGGCGCCGCCCGCAGCGGGGCAAATCTGATCGTCACCTTCACCAAGCCGCTGCAGATCCTGAGCGGCGCGAATGCGAACGCATTCGAGCTATGCGGGCCGGCAACCGGTTCATGCCGCTACGCCGATGCCCGGGTGAACGGAAACACGGTCAGAATTGCTGATGACGGACGGCCCGCAAGCCGGGTGCGTTATGCCTGGGCCGACTATCCGATCGTCAACCTCTACGATCTCGACATGCTGCCAGCGCCCGTGTTCGAGATGCCGATTCAGTGATTGTTACGCGGCACCTTATTCGAGGTGCCGCGATACTTAAGGGCGAACTCGAGCGCACCACCGGTCGATAGCTGGCCCGTCTTCTCACGGAAAAGTTCTTCCCAAGGCGTGTTGCTTGCGGGCACCGGTGGCGGGGCTTCGGCCTTACGGCGCGATATCTCGTCATCGTCGACCAGCGCATTGCACGCGCCGGCGTTTAGATCGATGCGGATCATGTCTCCGGTGCGCAGCCAGGCAAGTCCGCCGCCAGCGGCGCTTTCTGGCGAGGCGTTGAGGATCGACGGACTATCGGACGTTCCCGATTGCCGTCCGTCACCAAGCGTCGGCAGGCTGGCGATGCCGCGCTGCAGCAGTGCGTCGGGCGGCTGCATGTTGACCACTTCGGCCGAGCCCGGCCAGCCGATTGGCCCCGAGCCGCGGATGACCAGGATGCAATTCTCATCGACGTCGAGCGAAGGATCGTTGATCCGGTGATGGTAGTCGTCCGATCCGTCGAACACAATTGCACGTCCTTCGAACACCCCTTCGTCGCCTGGTCTCGACAAATAGCGTCGCCGGAATTCCTCGCTAATCACGCTTGTCTTCATAATCGCGAAGTCGAACAGGTTGCCGGAGAGGACGAGGAAGCCCGCCCGCTCCTTCAGCGGCCTCGAATAAGCGTAGATCACCTCCCGCTCGGTCGCTTCTCGCCCCTCCAGATTCTCGGCCTGAGTGCGCCCGGTACAGGTCAGCGCCGAACCGTCGAGCTTGCCGGCTTGAAGAAGCTCCCACATCACCGCAGGCACCCCACCCGCGCGGTGGAAGCGCTCGCTCAAATACTCGCCTGCCGGCTGCATGTTGACTAGCAGCGGGATGTCGTAGCCGTGCTCCATCCAGTCGTCGGCGCCGAGCTCAATCCCGGCGTGACGCGCCATCGCCACGATGTGTGGCTGGGCGTTGGTCGAGCCGCCGATCGCAGCGTTGAGCCGGATCGCATTCAGGAACGCTTCGCGGGTCAGGATCTTCGACGGGTGCAAATCCTCATACGCCATGTCGACGATGCGCCTGCCGGTCTCGTACGCCATGTGCGACCGTTCGCGGAACGGCGCCGGGATCATGGCCTGTCCCGGCAGCGACATGCCCAGCGCCTCGCTGATCGAATTCATCGTCGAGGCCGTGCCCATCGTGTTGCAATGGCCGAGTGACGGCGCCGAATCGCTCGCTCGGCGGATGAACTCTTCCTCGTCGATCTTGCCCGCACCGAGCAGCCGCCGCGACCTCCAGATAACCGTGCCCGATCCGACCAGTTCGCCGTCGTGCCAGCCGTCGAGCATCGGTCCGCCGTTCAAGGTGATCGCCGGAATATCCACTGTCGCGGCGGCCATGATCGAGGCGGGCGTGGTCTTGTCGCAGCCGGTGGTCAGCACCACCGCGTCGATCGGATAGCCGTTCAGGATTTCGACCAGCCCCAAATAGGCCAGGTTACGGTCCAGCGCCGCGGTCGGACGCCGACAATTCTCGAAGATCGGGTGCATCGGGAATTCCATTGGAATCCCCCCCGCGTCCCGAATACCGGCCTTGATCCGCTCGGCGAGCTTCAGGTGCACCCGGTTGCATGCGGCAAGATCCGATCCTGACTGCGAAATGCCGATGATCGGCTTCCCGCACCGCAGCTCTTCACGCGTGTACCCATCGGCGACATAGCGTTCCAGGTAGAGCGCAGTCATGTCCGGCCGCCCCGGCGCGTCGAACCATTCGCGCGAGCGGAAGGGGCGAGCTGGCTTACGTTCGGTCACAATGCTCGCCCCTGCTTGGTCAGCCTTCCATCTGCTCGAGCTCTTTGCCGCGAGTCTCCCGCACCATCGACTGGACGAGGAAGAAGCTGATCACCGCACAGGCGCCATAGAAGGTGTAGCTGATGGTCAGCCCCAGCTTCGCGGCCATTACCGGGAAGCTGAACGTGATCAGGAAGTTCGCGAACCACTGAACGAATCCCGAAACTGCCAACGCAGAGCCGCGGATCTGGTTCGGGAACATCTCGCCGAGCATCACCCACATCACCGGGCCCCAGCTAAAGTTGAAGAAGATCACGTAGAGGTTCGCGGCGACGACCGCGATCATTCCGAGGTCCTTCGATAGGACGAGATTGCCCTTAGGATCGAGCGAACCGTGGCTGAACGCATAGACCATCGTGAACAAGGTCACCGCCATGCCCGCCGAGCCGATCAGCAGCAGCGGCTTGCGGCCGATCTTGTCGATCACCGCGATGGTGCCAAAGCAGGCGGCGATCGAAACCGCCCCCGAGACGATGTTGATGGCCAGCGACTGGCTTTCCGTGAATCCAGCGAGCTGCCACAACGTCGCGCCGTAGTAGAAAATGACGTTGATGCCGACAAACTGCTGAAATGCGGCAAGCATGATTCCGACCCACACGATCGGACGGACGCCTCCGCTCGGCGCCATGATGTCACTCAACCGTGGCCGGTGGTCCTCACTGAACGTCGCGCGAATCTCGTCGAGCTTAGCCCCGGCGACGTCGGATCCGAACAGGCGGGTCAGCACACCGCGGGCCTGGTCAGTTCGGCCCTTCGATACGAGATACCGCGGGCTCTCCGGGATCATCAGCAGCGCCACGAGGAAAATCGCCGCCGGGATCGCCTGCATCAGAAACATCCAGCGCCAGGCCTCGATGCCGCCCCAGAAGCGGGCCGTCGAAACGCCAGCGGTCTTCGCCAGGAAATAGTTGACCACGAACGCGGCGGTCAGGCCGGTGATGATCATGATCTGCTGAACGGTCGTAAGCCGCCCGCGGATGTTCGCAGGAGCAACTTCGGAGATGTAAGCAGGCGAAAGAACGCTTGCCGCGCCGACGGCCATCCCGCCGCAGATTCGCGCGATCACGAAGATGATTTGTGACGAGGCAGAGCCCTGAACCAATGCACCCACCAGGAACAGTGCCGCAGCCACCATCAGCGTGTTGCGTCGCCCCATCCGGTCGGCGAGCCATCCCGCGACGAAGGCGCCAAAGAAGCAGCCGATGAGCAGCGAGGCGACGGTGAAGCCGAGACCATTGCTGGGCGAGAAGCTTCCGGGCACGAGATTGAATGTTGCAGTCAGCCCGTCCTGCGTGCCGTTTACGGCGCCGCTGTCATAGCCGAACAGGAAACCGCCGATCGTTGCCACCGCGACGATCGCGCCGATAAATCCCATGTTCGCTCGCTGCGAACTCGTATCCATATGCATCCCCTCCGATGCGTGAGCACGACTCGGCCCATGGCCTTGCCTTTCAGATGTTAGCGTTAACGTCGAACTCCAGAAGCGCAATGCGCGAGCGTCAACTTGCGGGGGGAGGCGGCCCGGACGACTTGCGGATGATCAACTCGTGCTTGAGCACAGCTTCCTGCGACAAGCCGCCGGCGCCGCGGCGGCGATGGCGAAGATCGGCAAGGAGCAGCTCGAGCGCCGCTGCGGCCATCTCGGATACCGGCTGGCGGATGGTCGTCAGCTCAGGCCAGACCGTCGTTGCCGGCGCCGTGTCGTCGAAGCCCACAACCGTTAGATCGCGTGGAACGTGCAGTCCGCGGCGGTGGGCGACGCTGATCACGGCTGCAGCCATGTCGTCGTTGCTGGCGAAGATGGCGGTCGGCGCATTGCGCCGCTTGAGCAGGCGCTCGGCCGCGTCGAGACCGGAGCGGAAGGTGAAATAGCCCTGCTCGATCGGCATGTCCTTGGGCTTCAGCCCAGCCTGTTCGATGGCAGCGAGAAACCCTCGCTCGCGCTCGAGGGTCGCGATATGCTGGGGATGCCCGGTAATGAGGCCGATGCGCCGATGGCCAAGACCGATCAGGTAATCGGTCATTTCCTTGGCCGCCCCGAAATCGTCGATGCGGACGTTGAGCGCGTTCGGGTAAAGCTTGCCCATCGCCACGGTTACCACCGGGGTCTTGGACAAAGCGAGCTCACTCAGGATCGGCACCGACTCCGATAGCGGCGGCGGCAAGATCACGCCCTTGGCATCGGCCTGGGCGAAACTGCGGGCGACGTCGCATTGCTCGGCCTCGTCTTCCGACTCGCACGGCTCGATGACCAGGTGAACGCCTGCGGCCCGCGCTGCGTCGAGCGCTCCAACCAGGAACTGGCTCAGGTAAGCAGCGCTGGGGTTTGAATAGAGGAGCCCGATATGCATCGCCTCGCCCGCGGCAAGGTTTCGGGCGGCGGTGTTGGGCGAATAGTTGAGCCGCTCGATCGTCTCGAGAACCGACAGCCTGGTCTCTTCCCGGACATTGCGTTCCTTGTTGATGACTCGTGACACGGTCATCGCCGACACGCCCGCAGCGCGAGCGACGTCCTCGATCGTCAATGTGCCGCGGCTGCGGCGGCTAGGCTTGGACATGGACCCCATCCCAGGGACTTTTCCTAGCAGCCGTGCGCGCCATTGCAACGAAGCACTGGCGGCTTATGGTAGCGCTATCATCCTTGGGAGATGGCTGAAATGAGATTGAATGTGCGCGCGCTCGCGGTTTTCGCGATCGCCGGCCTGGTCACGGCCGCCGTACCCTCCGTGGCGCAACCCGTCCCCGCGCCGCTTTACATGGATTCGACCCGGCCGATCGACGCGAGGGTTGACGACCTACTCCGGCGCATGACGCTGGATGAAAAGGTTGCCCAGCTGGAGACCGTCTGGGAGCACAAGGACAAGATCCAGACCCCCGACGGGACCTTCTCGCCCGCGGACGCCTCTCGTAATTTCCCGAACGGGATCGGCCAAATCGCTCGTCCGTCGGACCGGCGCGGCGTGACTCAAAGCAGCGGGGCCGCCGGTGCTTCCGCCGCGACTCATGGTCGCGACGCGGATGAAACCGCCCAATATATCGACGCGGCGCAGCATTGGGCAGTCGAGCATACACGCCTCAGCATTCCGATCCTGATGCACGAGGAGTCGCTGCACGGCTATGTGGCCCGGGACGCGACCAGCTTTCCGCAGGCGATTGCGCTGGCGAGCACGTGGGACCCCGCGCTGCTGACGCGCGTGTTCGGCGTTGCCGCGCGCGAGATGCGCGCCCGCGGAGCGCTGCTCGCCTTGGCACCGGTGGTCGACGTTGCGCGTGATCCACGCTGGGGTCGCATCGAGGAAACCTACGGTGAAGACCCGTATCTGGTCGGCGAGATGGGAGTCGCCGCGATCAAGGGCTTTCAGGGGACGACGCTTCCCCTCGCACCGGATAAGGTGTTCGTCACGCTGAAGCACCTCACCGGCCACGGCCAGCCGGAGAATGGGACGAACGTCGGCCCAGCCCCTTATGGCGAACGCGACCTGCGCGAGAATTTCTTCCCGCCGTTCGAAAAAGCGGTGAAGACCCTGCCGATCCGCTCGGTCATGGCGAGCTATAACGAGATCGACGGCATCCCCAGCCATGCCAACAAGTGGCTGCTGACCAACGTCCTGCGCGGCGAATGGGGTTTCCAGGGCGCGGTCGTCAGCGACTATTTCGCGATCCGCGAGCTGATGACCCGCCACAGGATGTTCGACAACCTCGCCGATGCGGCGGTCCGAGCTATGGACTCCGGAGTCGATGCCGAAACTCCGGATGGCGAAGCCTATGCGCTGCTCCCTCAGTTGGTCCGTTCCGGCCGGGTTCCGCAGGCTGAGGTGGATACGGCGGCGCGGCGGATCCTGAAGTTGAAGTTTGAAAGCGGCCTGTTCGAGCATCCCTATGTCGATGCAACTGCGGCCGACGCGAAGACTGCCACTCCGGACGCGATCGCGCTCGCCCGGCAGGCGGGCCGCGAAGCCATCGTGCTGCTCAAGAACGATCGCGACCTGCTGCCGCTCGACGCGTCCAGGATCCACCGGCTCGCGGTATTGGGCACGCACGCCAGGGACACGCCGATCGGCGGCTACAGCGACGAGCCGCGTCACGTCGTCAGCCTGCTCGAAGCGATGCAGGAGGAGGGCAAGGGCCGGTTCGCGGTCGATTATTCGGAAGGGGTGCGGATCACCGAAGGCCATTGCTGGTCGTGTGACGAGGTCAAGCTCACCCCAGCCGCGGTCAACCGCAAGTTGATCGCCGCCGCGGTCCAGACCGCGCGCCGGGCCGATGTGATCGTGATGGTCCTCGGCGGCAACGAGCAGACCAGCCGCGAGGCCTGGGCCGACACCCATCTCGGCGACCGCGACAGCCTCGACCTTGTCGGTCAGCAGAACGACCTCGCCAAGGCGATTTTCGCGCTCAACAAGCCAACCGTCGTCATCCTGCTCAACGGAAGGCCGTTGTCCGCGAACTATCTCGCCGAGCGCGCGCCAGCGCTGATCGAAGGCTGGTATCTGGGACAGGAAACCGGCCACGCCCTGACTGACGTCTTGTTCGGCCGGTACAACCCGGGCGGCAAGCTGCCGGTGTCGATCGCGCGCAGCGTCGGACAGCTGCCGATCTTCTACAATTACAAGCCGACCGCTCGGCGCGGTTATCTGTTCGACACCACCAAACCGCTTTACCCATTCGGCTATGGGCTCAGTTACACGACGTTCGACGTCGGCGCGCCGCGGTTCGCGACGCCAACTGTCTCAGTAGGCCAGAACGCACAGCTTAGCGTCGATGTCGAAAATACCGGCAGGCGATCTGGCGACGAAGTCGTGCAACTCTATGTTCGCGACGATGCCGCGTCGGTCACTCGCCCGGTCATCGAGCTGAAGCGCTTCCAACGCGTGACGCTGCAGCCGGGTGAACGCCGCACCGTGACCTTCCAGCTGACGCCCGAAGACCTGTCGTTGTGGAACCCACAGATGAAGCGGGTCGAAGAGCCGGGTACCTTCACCATCTCCGCCGGACCGAACTCGGTCGACCTCAAGTCGGCGACCCTTACGGTCAGGAGTTAGGCGCGGCGCAAATCTTGTCGAGTAGCGGCGCATAGTCGGTGTGCGGCGGAAGCTTGATGCCCCGCGCGATGGCCGTCCATTCGAGATTAACCGGTTCGGGCGGAAGCGACGGATCGATATCGCTGCGATAGAAAGGATCGCGCTCGGCCTCGGGCAGGCTTACGAACCGGAAGCCGGCCTGGCGATACGTGTCGAGCAATTGCGGCAGCATGTGCGAATCGAGAGCGCCGATGTGCATCAAGAGAACGTAAGGGATATCGCGTCCGTAAAGCGTCTTCGACAACGCGCGCTCGTAAGTCACGCTTTCTCGCGCCGACTGCAGGTAGAGCCGCTTGAGCTCGGCAATACCCCGATCGTCGTGCGCGGCAACGCAGCGCGCATAAGGCGCAGTCCACTGCCAATCGCCGAAATCGGCGGTTACGGCCGCGATTTTGTAACCGCGCGACGCCAGGAATTTGCGAATCTCGGCGCGCTTTGTCGCATCGTCGCCCTCCGCCAGGAACGGATATCGCAGCCACTTCCAATCGCCGTTCGGCTCGAGCTTCTGGAGTAGCGGCTCATTCTCGGCGATCTCCTGCTCGAACTGAGTCGTCGTGATTTGATTGAGGTTCGGGTGCGACCAGGTGTGATTGCCGAGCGGAAGGCCCGCCGCGCGCCACGCGCGGAGCGCCTCGATCGTGTCCGGCTGAGTCGTCGTCCAGCGCCCGTTGACCATGCCCATGACATTGATGAGACCGGCAACCTTCAACGCGGCCGTCACACGCGTGGCGATGGACAGCGGCGTCTCGCCTTCCGGAATCGGCCCGTGCAGCGGCAAATCGTCGAACGTGATCGCAAGCTTCGGACGGTTGTCGGGCGCATAGGCATAGAGCCCGAACACTGCGCCGACGAAACCACCCGCCCGCTTGGTGCTAAGTAACGTGCCGTCTTCGCCGAGCTTCAACGGCTGCCAGCGGTTCGGCCGATAGCTGAAATAGAAATCATAGGTGCCACCGTGAGCGGCGATCTTGAGGTATAGCGGCGCCCCGGCGCTTCCCTCGAGTGGGACCGAAGAGACCGTGCGCCCATCGACGGGATCGTCGGGACCGGCGCGGCGTTCCAAGGTGACGACCGCTCGGCCGTAGCGGCGCTCAACACCAATAAAATACCAGAAGGCGTCATTTTGCAACGCGGCGAGGCCGGCGCGGTCGCCGTCCTTCTCTGGCGTGAAGCGCACAACGGTCGAGACGGTCGCGTTCGCATGCTGCTGCCGACGTGCCAGGAAGGAAGGATTTCCACGCTCGCCGATGCCGCTCGGCCGCGCCTGCAGGACCAACGAGCCGCCCTGCAGACTATACCAGCGCTCATTCGGGGTTCTCAGCATCATCCAGTAAGGCGCGAGCTGCTTCTCGATGAAGTCGTCAACCACCCTGAACGAGCCGCTTGTCGGCATCGGTGGATGCGGCCGACACGGGAGATCGGGGCGCGGAAGAACGACGGGTGTCGGCCGACCCTGCGGCAGGATCTGCGGCCACCCGCCATGCCACGTCACCGGCAATAGAAACGTCTCTCGCCCGGTGTTGTAGAAATCGTCGGAATAGGGCCGCGTTGCCAGGAACGCCGCCCACCACTCGCCCTTCGGCGTAACAACGAACGAGGCATGGCCGGCGGAGGTGACCGGGGTCGGTCGATCCTTTGGCAAATCGCGCTGGGTCAGGATCGGATTGATCGGACCGGGAATGTACGGGCCGCTTACATTCCTGCTGCGCAGCACGACTTCGGAATGGTTCTCGGCCGTCCCACCTTCGGCAGCGATCAGATAATAGAAGCCGTCCTTTTTGAAGATGTGCGGCCCCTCGATCCACACCGGCTTCGCTTCGGGGTGAATACCGCCGTTGACGAGCAATGTTCGCGGGCTCATCGTTTGCCCGGTCGCGGGCTCGAACCGCTGCAGCCAGATCGCCCGGTGCCCATCATAAAGGGGCTGGCCCGGCGGAAGCCCGTTGTAGACGATCCACGCGCGGCCATCGTCGTCGAAGAACAGCGACGGGTCGATGGCGCCCTCGAGTCCACGAATGAAAATGGGCTTGGACCAGGGGCCCCGCGGCTCCTTGGCGGTCAGGAGGAAATTGCCGCCGCAATTCACGCAGATGTTGACGAGGTACCACGTGCCGTCGTGCTCGCTGATCGACGGCGCAAACAGCCCCTCGGAAACGCCCAGTCCATTGAATTGGAACTGATCGGCCCGGTCGACCGCGTTCGCGATCTGCGTCCAGTGGACGAGATCGCGGCTGTGGAAGATCGGGAGGCCCGGGAAGTAAGCGAAGGTCGAGTTCGCCAGATAATAATCGCGACCGACTCGGATCAAGCTCGGGTCGGGATAGAATCCCTGAAGGATCGGGTTGTGATAGTCATTCGTCCCCGGCGCGGCCTGAGCCTCTGTGCCCTCATATGAGAACCAGTCGAAACGGGCGGACGCCGCAACGGCTTGCGGGCCGGTTGCAAGCGCCGCCCATCCCGTCAGGAAGCGGGTGACCCGGCGCAGCCGCCGCATCAACTATGGGGCACCGCGGTGATCGCAATGATCCTGCATTCCGGGAAAGACCGCGGTCCGGTCGCCTTCGCTTCCACCGGATCATAGATTCGAACGCGGTCGTCCCGGCACAAGTGAGTCGTCTGGGTCTCGGTCTGAACGATCTCCGAGCCGTTCACCTGTGCTCGCGCAGCGCAACGGCCTTCGAGCTCAGCGCGATAGGAGACGGGGCCGGGCACGTCGAACAGCACGGCCGACGGCGGCAGCACGCGTCGTCCCGTGACCTGCCTCAGATCGATGCAGCTCGCTCCCCCTTGCGCCACGATCGGCGCGCGTGGCGGTTGGGCCGTGCATGCGGCGAGCGCGATAAGCGGCAATGCAGACATCCATTTCATTCCGACCTCCATCAGCTGGCGTGACGTGATGATGCTGAACCGAATGCTGCGGCCATTGACGCACGGAGCGGCTTGGGCCGGAAATCGCGATCGTAAGGCGTCCCGCGCTTGAGCGATCCATCGCTGCGCGGGTCGAACCGGTTCAGCCAGCTGTAGCGGTCGGTCATGCCCCAGGCGAGCACGTCGCCGAGCTGCGGATAGCTGAGCATCAGATCGAGATAGGCGCGCCCATAGTCCTCAACCATCTGATCGCGGGTGCGAATGTCCTTTGGGGCGGCATGGTCGTTCACATCGAACTCCGTAATCAGCAGCTTATAGCCCATGCCGACCACCTCGTTGATGAACAGGCGCCACGGGCGCTCGGATTCCCGAACCAGACCGGCGACCGGCAGCGGCTTCAGCAACCGGATATGAGACTGAACTCCAAGCGCGTCCACCGGTGTCCCGCGCTTGCGGAACCCCTCAAGCAACTTGAGCACGCCCGCCATGTGACGCTCGTCCGCGCCGGTGCGCTCCCAGCTCATATAATCGTTATAGACGAGCTGGGCGTGTGGCGCCTCGGCGCGGGCGGTGTGGTACATGAGGTCGAGGAACGCCTCGCCGCCGAGCGCCCGGGTCACATTGGTGTCCCGGATCTCGCCCGTTTCCGGCTGCACCGCTTCATTGACCACGTCGTATGAATAGATGCGCGTGCCGTACCGCCGGCAAATTGTGCGGACATGATCGACCAGCAGCTTCTCGGCAGATGCCGCCGGCCGTGGACCGAAGTCGTAATCGGCAAGCCACTTCGGATACCATTTGGTCGGGGTCCAGAAGAGCGTGTGCCCGCGGAGCTTGAAATTGCGCGCCGCGGCATAATCGGCAATGGCATCGAACGCCCGGAAATCGAATGCGGCAGGCGATCGTCGAACCCACTGCCATTTCAGCTGGTTTTCGGGAACCAGAAGCGAGCATTCGCGCTCGAGCAGGGCGGCATAGGCAGGATTAGTGAAGCTGCCGGCATCCGTGCCTGGCGGAGTCCACATTACCGCCGATCCGAAGCGGCGCCCGCTGCGTTCCGCCAGCTGGTTGAGCGAGGCCGACGAGCCCGCTCCAAGAACAGGAGTCGCCGCCGCGGCAATCAACGCGCCGCCTCCTGCAAGGCTTTCCCGCCGAGTCAGCCGCATGGTCCCTCCTCTTACGATGATAGCGCTAACAAGCTAAGACGAAACGGACAATGACCAAGGTCGCGCCACTGCCGAAAATCGTCGCTACGGCGCTGCTGCTGCTCATCGCGACGCCGGCCGAGGCCGAAGACGGCTATCGGCTCTGGTTGCGCTACTATCCGGTCGAAGCGCCGCTGCGGCAACGCTACGCAGACTGCGCGACTGAATTGATAGTCGACGCGCGCGGAGCGATGGCGAAGACCGCTGCATCTGAGCTCAGGCGCGGTCTTTCGGGACTGCTCGCCGAACCGATTCGCGCCGCGCCGCGCGTGGATCGGAACGGGGCCGTGCTGCTGGCGCTCGGCAGCGCTCCCGAACTCCGACCTCTTCGCCTGCAGATCGGTGGTCTGGGCCCGGAAGGCTTCCTGCTTCGGAGCGCCCGCATCAACGGGCGCGAGACTACGATCGTCGCGGCCAACACCGACCGCGGCCTTCTTTACGGCGCTTTTGCGCTGTTGCGACGGATCCAGACCCGGCAGCCGATAGATAAGCTAAATCTGCATGATCGGCCTGCGCGGCCGCTGCGATTGCTCGATCATTGGGACAATCCCGACGGGTTCATTGAACGCGGCTATGCCGGCAGGTCGCTTTGGGACTGGCAAGCGCTGCCGGGGCGGATCGACCCCCGCTACATTGATTATGCGCGCGCCAATGCGTCGATCGGGGTCAACGGCGCCGTGCTGAACAACGTGAACGCCAAGTCGGAAATTCTGACCGCCTCCTATCTCACGAAGGTCAAAGCACTCGCCGACGTCTTCCGGCCGTGGGGCATCCGGGTCTATCTCTCGGCCCGCTTCACCGCGCCGATGGAGCTTGGCGGACTCAAGACCGGCGATCCGCTCGATCCCGCGGTCCGTGCATGGTGGCGCTCCAAGGCCGACGAGATTTACCGCCTCATTCCCGACTTCGGCGGCTTCCTGGTCAAGGCCAATTCGGAGGGGCAGCCGGGGCCGCAGGATTATCACAGAACCCATGCCGACGGAGCCAACGTGCTCGCCGAGGCGCTGCGACCGCATGGCGGTGTCGTGCTGTGGCGCGCGTTCGTCTATTCGTCGACCGACGAGGACCGCGCCAGGCAGGCGTACGACGAATTCAAGCCGCTCGATGGCAAGTTCGCGCGCAACGTGATCGTCCAGATCAAGAACGGCCCGATCGATTTCCAGCCGCGCGAGCCGTTCTCGCCATTGTTCGGAGCGATGCCGCACACGCAGCTCGCGATGGAAGTCGAGATCACCAAGGAATATCTCGGCTTCAACACCCATCTCGCTTACCTCGGCACGATGTGGGAGGAGGCGCTGAAGAGCCGCACCTTCCGGCCCTCGCCCAGATCCACGGTTGCCGATTCGATCGACGCAATGGCCGGAGTCGCCAATACGGGCACCGACCGCAATTGGAGTGGGTCGCACTTCGACCAGGCGAACTGGTACGCGTTCGGCCGGCTGGCATGGAACCCGGAGGCCGGGGCGCGACCGATCGCCGAGGAATGGACCAGAATGACCTGGGGCAATGACCCGCGCCTGGTCGGGCCGGTCGTCGAGATGATGATGGACTCGCGCCAGGCGGTGGTGGATTACATGACTCCGCTCGGGCTCGCCCATCAGATGGGGACGGGACACCATTACGGTCCGGCACCCTGGGTCAGCGACCAGAAGCGGCCCGAATGGAACCCGACTTACTATAATCGCGCCGACCCCAACGGGATCGGTTTCGATCGGACCGCGACTGGAAGCAACGCTGTCGCGCAATATGCGCCGCCGGTGGCGCGACGCTTCGGCCGCCTCGACACGGTCGGCGACGATTATCTCTTGTGGTTCCACCACGTACCCTGGGACATGCGCCTCGATACCGGGCGGACCGTCTGGGATGAGCTGGTGGTTCGCTACACGCGCGGCGTCGCCGAGG
>Ga0157369_10003302_pt1 | contig 19179 bp, 13 predicted proteins | sample C25metaG_FD_113461 | JGI IMG/M metagenome (GOLD analysis project Ga0157369, IMG submission 113461) | Corn rhizosphere microbial communities from Kellogg Biological Station, Michigan, USA - C2-5 metaG | ecosystem: Host-associated > Plants > Roots > Rhizosphere > Soil | place: USA: Michigan... | reverse complement strand
CCGCCGAGCGTGCCGTCGCCGCCGCTATCGCGTGCAGTGCCGCCGTCGAACGCGGGTGCGTGCACGAACGCGCGGCCGTCGGCGCACAAGAGGAGATAGCCGGCGCCGCCCCAAGCGGCTTCGACGCCGGCGGCCTGGCACGAGCTCGGCAGCCCGTCTCCCGCTGTTCGCGGCGGAGCGAACGCCGACAAAACGTAGGGCCGGCCAGCCGCGATGCCGACCGCCTCCGCGTGACTGTTGTCCGCGGGCGCGAGCGAGGTGATGGCGCGGCTGCCCGTGTTGAGCGCGGTGAAGTTCGCTCCGCCGTCGCCACTGACCGCGGCGCCGAACGTGCCCGCCACATACAACGCCGGCTCGCCGCCGCCGAAGACCGAGGCATGTCCGAAGACGATGTCGGTGACCTCGCCAGTAGCGGGCAGGGTGAGCGTCTGCCAGGAGTGGCCGCCGTCGGCCGACGTGAACAGTTGCGGGCCGGCGGCGGCGCCGGTCGTTTCCGCGGTCGAGGTGTTGACGACGAGGCGGGCCGGGTCCGCCGGGTCGACTCCCAACGCCGACGCGGTGACGACGTACGGCGTCGCCTGCGGTTGGGCGGCGAACGTCGCCCCACCGTCGGTGCTCGACAGCAGCGTGACCGTGGCGGGGCCTGACCCGGACGATTTCGCCAGCAGGTAGACCGCGTGCGCGCCGGCGGCCCGCGCGCCGGCCGCGTCGACGACGCTGTCGAATTGCGTGCCGGCGGGCAACGACGCGTTGCGGAAGGTCGCTCCGAGGTCTGGCGAGGTGTAGAGGGATGGGGCGAGGGCCGTGACGCCGCGTTGGGTCGCGACGACGACGTCGCCGGCCCCGAGGCCGGCGCTCCAGACCGAGGCGATCGAGCCGTCGAACATGCGGGTCGCGCCCACCGCTCCGTTCCCGCGCCGTAGCTGCGGGCCGTGGCCGAGGAACACTGCGCAGGAGCTGCCGTTGGCCAATTCGGCGGCGACCGCCGAGCCCGAGCCGGCGACCGGCTGCCACGAGTCGCCCTGGCAGCCGGAGCTGCCTGCCTGCGCGCCCCATCCGGGCAGCGCGACGAGGACGACGAGAAGCCCGGCAGCGAGCAGGCGGAGCCGGGTGTGCGCCCGTCGGCGGCGGCCGGGACGCCCGACTGACATCGATCGCACCCGACCTCCCGGCGCCCACTGCTGTTGCCTGTTGAGTACGACGCCGGCGAACCCGAACCTTGTCACGGGGCTGGCGAGTTCACGACAAGACGTAAACTCGCCAACGCGCGGCGGGAATATCCGGTCACAGCCAGCCGTGATCTTTGGCCTTCAGCCCGGCCTGGAACCGGGTCTGCGCGCCCAGCAGGTCGAGCAATTCCCCGATCCGGCGGGACACCGTTCGCAGGCTCAGCCCAAGGTGGCGCGCGATCGCCTCGTCCTTCAATCCCGCGCCGAGCAGCGTGAGGATCTCTTGGACCTCGGGCGGGAGCGCCTCCACCGCCTCGCCGGTCGGGATCAGGTCGCGCGCTGCCGCCCACAGGTGCTCGAACAGGAACGTCAGCGCGTTCAGCAGCGCCGACGTGTGAATGACCGCGGTCGCGGCGAGCGGCGCGCCTGCGACCGACATCGGCAGCAGGCCCCATTCCCGATCGACGATCAGCAGCTTCAGCGGCAGGTTCGCGGCAACGCGGGCCTGCTCACCCAGATCGTGGAACCGGTGCGCGTTGTCGAGCGAGCCGGGGAGGTGCAACGACTCCACGTCGTAGATGACCCGAACGGTGACGCCGCGGCGGAGCGCGTGTTCCATCTCGCTGAAGTCGCCGGGGGTCTGCGCGTACGGCGGCTTGTCCAGCAGCAGGATCTCTTTGGCCGCGCCTTCGACGAGTTGCACGAACCGTCGGGCCAGGGCCTCCTGGCCGTGCACCACGTCGATGAGGTCCGCTGCGCTCTCGCGGGTCGCGTTCTGGAACTGCTGGCTGAGGTCGTCGATCGCGGCCCGCGCGTCGTCGAGCCGGCGTTGGCTCTCGCCGATCTCGCGCAACCGCACCTTGAGCAGCGCCGACAACGCGATGCCGGGCGGCGCCGGCACCGGCTCTGAGGTCGACGCCGAGCGGGCGACGAGGCCGAGTTGCTCGAGTTCGTGTAGCACGCGCGTGACGTCCCGGGCACTGAGCTGCAGGCCGCCCGCGCCGGGTCGGGCCACGCCGTCGCGTAGCAACGCGAGGTAGACGGCTTCTTGCGCTGCGGTGAGGCCGAGCGCAAGCAGGGCTCCGGTCTCTGCGTTCGCGTCGGTCATCGTCGAGCGTGCCTCCAGCCTGAAGTACGCGCGCTGCACCCGGTAGCAACAAAGAGATTGGACGTGCGCGGTTGGTTCGCCAGCGGACGACCGAGCCGAACGGCGGCGGCGCCGCCCTGGTTACGCGCTCTCGCGGTCGGCGTACTCCCAGCCGACGATGCCCGCATTGGAGGGAGTCGACATGGTCAACGCTCAGGTGCTCGGCGTCAATCGGAGGGTCGTCGTCCTGCTGCTGGCGGCCGCGACGATCCCGTCGTTGGCGATCACCGCGAGCTCGTCGCCTTCGGTCGGCGTACGTCATGTCGCTGCTGGCAACGTGACGCGGCCGGCGTCCTTGACCGGCCGGGCCTGCGTCGACGGGCTGCGCGTGGCCCTGCCGGCGGTGCTGTCGACGCCATGTCGGGGCGCTGCCCTCGGCGGCGGCGCGGCCGGGCCGCTCGGATCTCCGTTGGCCCCGGCGCCTGGTGCTGACCAGACCGCGTGCGGGCCCGTGGCCGCCGGCGTCAACGATGAGTGCCCCGAGTGGGTGTCTGGCCGGGTGCCTGACGTGGCGTCAGCCGGCTATCTGCAGGCCGCGGCGGCTGGCGCCGGAAGCCAGGTGCAGGACGCCGTCCTCGGCGACGGCTACTTTGCCACCCGACCCGCGACGACGAGCCCCGACGGCGCGACGCTGTACGCCGTCGGGAGCTGCGATGGCGGCGACTGCGGCCCGACGGCGGATCTGACCGGACAGGACAAGAGCAGAGCCGGCGCCTGGGGGTTCTTGACTGCGGCGTACGACGCGCGGACGGGCGCGTTGAAGTGGGTGCGCGGGTTCAACTCCGGCGGGCAATATGAGGACGCGGCTTCAGTCGCGGCCTCGGCGACGACCGTGTTCTCGCTCGCGTACCACGGGAGTTGTGCCACGTGCGACGTCGAGTCGCACCTGCTCGCCACCGCGACGAACGGGCAGCGGCGGTGGCGGCTGACGTTGCCGCACGTCATCGCGTACGCCGAAGCGCTGTCCGCCGACGGGCGCATGGTCTACGTCGCGGGCAGCAGCTTCACCCGCCCCGGCCAGACCGGGTGCCGTCTCGACGCGACATTGTCGGCCGTCGACGCGGGCGCCGGCCGGATTCGCTGGACCCGTGTTCTGCGTGGCCAGACTGGCGATTGCTCGCGATCGCAGGGGGCGCCGCGTGGCTCGCTCCTCGCGACCGACGTGGCGTTCGGCGGCGGGAGGGTCGGCCTCGCCTATGGAATCTTCGGCGCTCCCGGCGACGTGGATCACCTGGGCGCTGCGGTGTTCGACGCACGCACCGGGCGCCCGGTGAGCCGAGGCGAATACACGCCGCCACCGTCGGGCGAGGACATGTGCGGCGACGGCACGACACCTGGCGTGTGCGTGTTCCACCCGGGGCACCTCAACACGCCGAACCTGGTGATGTCCCGCGACGGGCGCCGTCTCGTCGTCACGACGTGGTGCATCTGCCGCGAGGCGGACGGCTACGGGCATGGAGCCGCGGCCGTGGTGTCGTTCGACGCGTCCACCGGGAAGATCAGGTGGCAGCACGTGGACGACGGTGGGGGAGCGGCGCGCTACATGGCGCCGTGGGTCGACCAGCCGTTGGCGTTGAGCGCCGACGGTCGAGAGGTCGTCGTCACCGGGCTGAGCGTCACCGCGACGAAGTCGTCGGACGCCGACGGGTTGGTGACCAGCGCGTACGCGACCGACTCCGGGCGGCGCCTCTGGACCGAGCGCTACGCGTACTCGGCCGCGACTCATGCCACCGGTTGCATGCTGTGTGGCCCGTCGATCGGCGTGGTCGGCGGGACCGTCGTCACATCCGGCTACATCAACGGCGGATACAACGGCGGCCAAGCATGGCTCGCCCACCCCTGGAACGCGATGGTGGGCTACGACCTCAAGACCGGTCGGCAAAAGTGGGTGGCGCTGGATCAACCGTGGGATCGAAGTTGTTCGTGGACCTACCCGGACTCGGCGCTCGTCGCGGATGCTCGCAATAGCCGCGCGTATTCAGTGATGACGCTCTCGCCGGACTGCGATCATCCCTACATCCAAGCGATGGGGTACGCCGTCAAGAGCCAGTAAGTCTGCGCCGGTCGACGGTCGTGGCAAACAGGCTGGTCGTGGCCGCAGTTTCATATGTCCAGAGATCGCGCAGGTCGACTCGTTGTCCGCCGAGCAGCTGCTGCGGCACCGCGGCGACCACAGCGTCGCTGACGGTTCCGTACCCGCCGCGAAGGCTCGCCAGACGAGACCATCCGGTCGCCGTCTTGACGAAGAGTTCGAACGTCGGCGCGGCGGAGGCGCGGGCGATGCGCACGTCATAGTCGTGACGGCCGGAGCTGAACCGCAACCCGTAGGTCACGGCGCCGGCTGCCGACGGCGGGCTGCGTAGATCGATCCGCACGGCAAGGTCGGCGCCGGCCGGGCGCCAAGCGACGCTGGCGCCGGTGATGTCGCCGCCGACGCCCAGGACGGAGACCGTCGCGGTCGGCGACGTCAACGTCGCGCCCTGCGGGTCGCCGCGGTCGCGGACGTACGTCTGCCATTGCGTGAACGCGCCTTTGTCGCCCGACGCGAGGCCTGGGATGTTGGAGGTGAACGCGAGGTACCGGCCGTTCGCGCTGATCGTCGGGCCGTCGGCGGCCTGCCCGGACTGCGGCGCCGCCCGCTGCCCGTCGGCGGTCATGGTGGCGACGTCGGTTTGGCCGGTCAGGCAGTCGTGCACCCAGACGATCTCGCCGGCGCACAAGCCGCACGGGACGCGTGTCGTCGCGCCGAAATCTTGGAACGTGGCGTAACTCACGAAGCGGCCGTTGGAACTCAGTGCCGCATCGCCGAGCGTTCCTCCGTCGCGTTCCTCGCCGGCGCTCGTGATGGTGACCCGTTCGGTGATCCCAGTGCGCAGGTCGCGCCGATACACCTCGTAACCCGGGGCGCCCGCGACGTTGGACATCGTCGTCTTCGCCGGCACGTAGGCGTCGACGCTGGAGAACAACAGGTAACGGCCGTCGGCGCTGAGCCCGTGGTTCATCACGAAGGAGCCGCCGATGAGCGGCGTCGCCGTCGCTTGGCCGTGGGAGTCGAGGTCGCCGCGCGCGAGCTTCCCGGTCTTCAGATCGCGGATCCACACCTGTTGGGTCTGGCCGGTGCTCGGCTGGCTCGCGGTCGACGGTGACATCGGGAACGCGACGTAACGTCCGTCGGCGCTGATCGCCACGCGGCCGCCGCCGACCCCCGACGCGTTGTCGGTGACCCGCGTGGTGGCTCCGGTGCGCCGGTCGTGCACGAACAGGTCCTTCGCGCCGTTGGTGTCGCCCGCCACGAGGTTGGTCGCGTCGCTCACGAAGATGACGTAGCGTCCGTCGCCGCTGATCCCGATCCGCGGCCCGGACGCGTTGTTCGCCTGCATGCCGCCGGCTCCGACCGAGACTCGCTCGGTCGTGCCGGTGACGCGGTCGTGCACGAAGATGTCGCTGACGAGGTTCGTGTCGCCGGGCACCAGATTGACGTCGTCGCTGTTGAACGCGACGTAGCGGCCCGACGACGAGATGGCCGGCTCGAACGAGCCTTTGGGCAAATTGTTCGGGCTGACGTCCTTCGACGCGGAGAGGCCTTGGCTCCCGTCGCTGGCGACGGACACGCGGGTCGTCGCCTTGCTCACGCGGTCGAACTCGAACACGTCGTTCACCAGATTGGTGTCGCCGCGGACGAGGTCGGTGGCGGTGCTGTCGAATGCGACGAACCTGCCGTCGTCACTGAGGTCGGCGTACCCCGTGCCGCCGGTGGCCGACGGCGCCTTGGTGACGATCGACCGGCTGGCGAGCGTGTTGGTCCCCGGCGGCGTGTACGCCTGAGACGGAGTCGCGACGAAGATTGCCGCGACCGACAACATCGCGAGTGCTGCCGCCGTACGTCGTCCGCCCACTGCCGCCTCCAGCCGCCGTCACCCTGGAGTACGCAAGCGCCGTCGAGCGGCAACCCGGCTGCGGGCTAGATGTTGTGTCAGATTTTGCGGCTTGGGCCGTTCTCTCCTCGTGAGACCCGACGAATGGAGGACGCCTGATGGCCCGGAGAAACCGACGCCGTGAGCCGACGGGGAGCTCGTGTGCCCTGATCGCGATGGCGCTGGTCGCCCTGGCGAGACCCATCGGCACTGCCGTGCCTGCCTTGCCGAGCCGCGGACCTGATCCCGCGCCGCATACCTGCCTTGCGGAACCTTTCATCGTCAGCGACGCTGGTAATGGATCATCCAGGGAGGGACAATGACGTTGCCCTTCGTCCTCGATGTCGACCTTGACCGCCTCGAGGCTGCCGCGAAGCGCGGCGCGCGCGCCGCCCGCGTGCGCGTCGAGGACATCGAGGAGTGCGTCGCCGAGGCGATCGCGCGGTACCTCGAACAGGCCCCCGGGACGGTAATTCCGGATCCGTATGCGTGGGTCTGCACAGTGGCGCGTAACTGCGGTCGGGACATTCACCGCAGGGAGCGGAAGTTACGACCACCGCTTGAGGACGATGACGAGTGTGCTCGGCGCGCGGACTCGGCGGAGGCGAGGTACTTCGCCAACGATCCGCTTCGACGCCTTGGACGGGTGTGGCCGAGGCTGTCCCGGCCCGACCAGGAGATTCTCGAACTTCGCGTGTTGGATGACCTGCCATCAAGAGAGGTCGCCGGGCGTCTCGGAATCACCATCGCCGCTGTCGATCAGCGCCTCTCGCGTGCTCGCGCGAGATTGCGCGAACTGTATGGGCGCTGCTCCAACGCGTTCGACACTGGTCTCGCATTCGTCCTACGCACGCTAGGCCCCCACGCACGGAACGCCGGTGAGATCATCGCCGTGATCATCACGGTGACGGTGCCCGCGCTTCTCGGGGGAGCGCACGCCGGCGCTACCCCGCGGCCGGCCATGTCTACGCCAGTGTCTTCGAACTTGGCGCACCAGATGCCGAAGAAGTCGGCCGTTGCACCGATGCATCACCCGAAGCCAGGGACGGGCGACCGCGGCCATCTGAAGCCGCACCAGGCGCCAAGAGCCGCGCCAGCCGTGCCGCCATCGGCTTGGACGAGCAACGTTCAGGGCACCGAGCAAGCGTCATGTGAGCAGCCGAGCGCTGGCGCCGACGGCAACGCGGGCACCGGAGCGGGTGGCACCCAGTCCATGGACTGCACGCTCAGCGGGTCGACTGAGTGCGTCAGCCCGAGCGCTAGTGCGGCGGATCCTCAACATTGCAGCGCCGGATTTCGGAACCTCCCGATCGGAGTCGAGATCACGGGCGTGTCGACCCTCGGTCATTCGGCATGGGTGTGTAGCCCGAACCAGGGAGGGATGTGGTCGCAGTCAGTTCACAGTGATGACGTGGACGTCAGCCCCGACAGACCCCACTCCTTCCAACGTGCACGCTTTGACTGGATGCCGGGAGTCGGCACCGCCTCCGCCTTGGCTGACATCACACTGAAAGTGGACCAGATCAGCGAAACGGGCCAGAGATCGTCTAACGAAGGCACGTACGTCGTGAGCCTCCAGGTCACCCTGCCCTGCCACCCAGGACTAAGCACGGGGCTCGTCGTCGGCGAGCTCACGTTCGAGCCGCCACCCACCGGTAAGGAGCAGTCCGCCCGCTAAATGTCGTAGTAGAGCGCGAACTCGTAGGGGTGGGGGCGCAGGCGGATCGCGTCGACTTCGTGCTCGCGCTTGTAGTCGATCCACGTCTCGATGACATCCGGCGTGAACACGCCGCCTTCGAGCAGGAACGCGTGGTCGGCTTCGAGCTCGTTGAGCACGGCCTCCAGCGAACCCGGCACCTGCGGCACCGCGGCCAACTCGTCCGGCGGCAACTCGTAGAGGTCCTTGTCGACCGGCGTCGGCGGCTCGATCTTGTTGCGCACGCCGTCGAGCCCGGCCATCAGCATCGCCGCGAACGCGAGGTACGGGTTGCATGACGGGTCCGGCACGCGGAACTCCAGCCGCTTCGCCTTCGGGTTCGATCCGGTGATCGGGATCCGGCAGCACGCGGAACGGTTGCGCTGCGAGTACACGAGGTTGACCGGCGCCTCGTAACCCGGCACCAAGCGGCGGTAGGAGTTGGTCGTCGGGTTGGTGAACGCGAGCAACGACGGCGCGTGCTTGAGCAGCCCGCCGATGTAGTGCCGTGCCATGTCCGAGAGGCCGGCGTAACCCAGCTCGTCGTAGAACAGCGGCACGCCGTCTTTCCAAAGCGACTGGTGGCAGTGCATGCCGGAGCCGTTGTCTTGGAAGATCGGCTTCGGCATGAACGTCACCGTGCGTCCGTGCGCGCGCGCGACGTTCTTCACGACGTACTTGAAGTTCATCAAGTTGTCGGCGGTCTTGAGCAGCGTGCCGAAGCGGAAGTCGATCTCCGCCTGCCCGGCGGTGCCGACCTCGTGGTGCTGCATCTCGACGTCGATGCCGATCTCGAGCAGCACGCGCACCATTTCGGAGCGCAGGTCGGTGAAGTGGTCGGTCGGCGGGACCGGGAAGTAACCGCCCTTGTAACGCGGCTTGTAGCCCTTGTTGCCGCCCGGCTCCTCGCGGCCGGTGTTCCACGCCGCCTCGACCGAGTCGATGTAGTGGTAGGCCGAGTGCGGCGTCTGGTCGTAGCGCACGTCGTCGAAGATGTAGAACTCGGCTTCGGGGCCGAAGTAGGTCGTGTCCGCGACGCCCGAGCCGCGCAGGTAATCCTCGGCCTTCTTGGCGATGTTGCGCGGGTCGCGGGAGTAGGCCTCGCCGGTCAGCGGGTCGTGAATGAAGAAGTTCATGATCAGCGTCGGGTGCTGCCGGAACGGGTCCATGTAGGCCGTCGACGGGTCCGGCAACAGCAGCATGTCCGACTCATGGATTTGCTGGAAGCCGCGGATCGATGAGCCGTCGAACATCAACCCGTCGGAGAACACGCTCTCGCCGAAATTCGACGCCGGGAAGGTGAAGTGCTGCATCACCCCCGGCAGGTCACAGAACCTCACGTCGATGAACTGCACGTCGTTCTTGCTGATGTAGCTCAGGACCTCGCCGGCGTTGTCGAACACGGGGTGCAGCCTCCTCGAGAACGGTTCCGGGGGAAACAGTAGGCGAGGGGCGTTGATCGGCCGTTACCCGGGTGTTTCGTACGGGTTACACAGCGCGTCGCCGTAGGATTTAGGGGCGGTGACGCAGTCGGAGAAGACCGAGCCATCGGACCTGCCCGAACCTCGCGAGGCGCCGTCGGGCGCGCCCGGTGCCGCCTCGCTGCCCTCCGCCGCCGGGGCGCTGCCTTCTGTCGCCGAGCGGTTGCGCCGGCTGGAGGCGATGAGCCGCGAGCTGGTCAGCGCGGTGTCGGTTGACCAAGTCGCGGCGGTGCTCGTCGAGCGCTGCCTGACCCTCATCGGCGCGATCGCCGGCAGCTTCTGGGAGCCCGACGGCGACGTCCTCCGCCTTCGCGGCGTCGTCGGCTATCCCGACGAGGTCGTACGGCGGTGGACCGACCTGCCGATCGACGCGGTCGCGCCGGCCGCGGAGGCGGCGCAGACCGGGCGGCAGATCGTGCTGCGCTCGATCGCCGAGCGCGACGAGCGCTATCCGTCTCTCGCCGGCCGCGCGAGCGTTGGCGCCGGATTCGTCGCGGCGCCGATCGTCGTCGACGACCAGCTGCTCGGCGTCCTCGGCCTCGGCTTCGACGACGCCGACGTGTTGGACAGCGAAGGGCTCGCGTTCCTCGACGTCGCGCTGGCGCAATGCGCGCAGGCGCTCGATCGCTCGCGCTTGGTCGCGGTCGAGTCGGCGTCGCGGGAGCGGTTGGAGTTGCTCGCCGAGGCCGGCCGGATCTTTTCCGCGCCCCTCGACGTGCGGTTGACGTCGTTGGAGTTCGCCCGGCTCGTCGTCGGGCGGATCGGTGACGCCGTGAGCGTGCATCTGCGCCAGCCGGATGGCCGTTACCTGCTCGCGGCGGCCGAGCACGTCGACCCGCGGCAGGCCCGGGCCGCCCGGTTGCTGTCGGCCGATCTGCCGCAGATGGTGCAGGCCGGCTACGACCATGTCCTCGACACCGCGACGGCGGTGCTGACGACCGAGGTCCCGACCGAGCTGTTCCTCGCCTCGGTTGGCGACGCCGAGATCCGTGACGTGCTCGCCGAGCAGCCGGTACGCACGAACATCCTGCTGCCGTTGATCGCCGGCGGGCATGCGCTCGGCGTGCTGTCGATCTCGACGGTCGAGGGCGGCCGCCCGCCGCTCACCCGCGACGACATCGACCGGTTCGAGGAGATCGCCGGCCGGCTTGCGCTCGCGTTGGACGGCGCGAGGTTGCTCCGGCAGCAGATCGAGATTGCCCATACGTTGCAACGATCTTTGCTGCCGTCGGCGTTGCCGCACGTGCCCGGCGCCGAGGTCGCCGTGCGCTACCTGCCCGGCGCGGAAGGCGTCGACGTCGGCGGCGACTTCTACGACGTGATCCCGCTGCCGAGCGGCCGCGTCGGCCTCGTCGTCGGCGACGTCATGGGCCGCGGCGTGCGGGCGGCCGCCGTCATGGGGCAACTGCGCGCCGCCGTGCGCGCGTACAGCCTCGAAGGACATCAACCGGCCGCGTTGCTCGCCCGCCTCGACCGGCTCGTCGGCACCCTCGAAGAGGGCTTGCTCGTCACCGCGTTGTACGCGGAGTGGGACCCGAGCCGCGACACCGTCGTGTGCGCGTCCGCCGGACACTTGCCGCCGCTGGTGCGGCTGCCGGGCCACGAGCCCGCGTACGTCGAGATCGAGCCCGGCGTTCCGCTCGGCGTCGGCGTGCAGTCGTACGTCGAAACCGACCTGGCGCTGCCACCGGGTTGGTTGTGGCTCGCGTTCACCGACGGCCTCGTCGAAGGGCCGGAGCTGCCGGTCGAGCACGGCATGGATCGGCTCGCCGCCGCCGTACATTCGTCGGTCAACGCGATGGACGCGTGCGACGACGCGTTGCGTGCGTTGCGTCCGCTGACCGACACCCGACGGTACGACGACGACACCGCGCTGCTCGCGTTGGTGACGCATCCGACCGGTGGCGCGATGGCGGTGCCGCCGATGTCGGACAGCCAGCACATGCTCGAGCTGCCCGCCGATCTGACGTCACCGGCCCGGGCGCGGGCGTTCGTGTCGAATTCGCTGGAGGCATGGGGATTGGAACGCGCGATCGACACCGCGACGTTGCTCACCAGCGAGCTCGTGACGAACGGCGTCCGGCACGCCGGCACCGGCATGCGCCTTATGGTGAGCCGTGTCGGCGAGCGCGGCGTGCGGATCGCGGTGACGGATCACGCGCCGACGGTCGGCGTGCGAATCGGTCAGTCCGACGACAATGCGGAAGGCGGTCGGGGCTTGTTCCTCGTCGAGCACATGTCCAGCGGGTGGGGCTCGGTCGCTGACGACACCGGCAAGACCGTGTGGTTCGAGCTGCAGGCTTGATGGCTTGATGGCTTGATGGCGAACATGTCGGCCGGCTCGATCGCCGGCTTCGGGTCCCGGTTGCTCGCGTTCCTCGTCGACGCCGTCGTGTGCGATCTGCTCGCGTTGTTCAGCGGCCGCCGGCCCGGCGATCCGGTCTACGGCTACATCGTGTTCGCCGCGTTCCTGGCGATCGAGTTCTTGTTCGTCGGGTTGGCCGGGCAGACGCCGGGCATGCGCGTTGTCGGCCTCGCTGTCGTCCGCGCGAACGATGGGGCCCGCCAGTCGCTGCGCTGGGTGTTGGCCCGCACCGTGTTGCTCGCGTTCGTCGTGCCGGCGTTGATCCCCGACGCGTCGGGCCGCCCCCTCCACGACCGCGCCGCCGGCACCTCAACGATCCGCCTGCGCTAGCGGATCTGCGAGACACCGACCCGCCGACGAGTTGGTAGCGTCCGCTCGCGCACTTCGGAGGGCTGGTGACCACGACACGCGGCAAATCGGGCGCGGATCTGGTCACCAGCCCTCCGAAGTGACGCCCGCGTGGTGAGACTGCGCGTTTCGGGGTCCCTATTAGCCCCGCCCTGGCCGGAGTCGCGCCGCCACGGCGACATCTATGCCGACGTGACGGCGATGATCATCGCGACTTATGCCGCCCAGGACCGGCCTAACTCGCCAATCTCACGGCGCTTCAACATCACGACACCGTGCGCAAATGTCTTACTTGGCGCGTAGAAACGACCGGTTCTTGCGCACGGTGTTGGAGCGCTCCGCGTTCGCCGACCATCCGCCTGCGCTAGCGGCTCAGCGCATCTTGCCGCGGGGGATCTTTGCCGACTTGGGCATCGGGCCCTTCGGCAGCGGCACGTTCGTGCCACCGAGCGCACGCATCCGCGACTCGACCGCGCCGATGTCTTTACGGCTCAAGTTGCGCGGCAGCTTCACCATCTCGCGTTGCAGCCGGCGCAGCGGCACCTGGCCGTCTTCGTCGCCGATCACGAGGTCGTAGATCGGCGTGTCCGGGGCAACCCGGGCGACCCGGCGCTTCTGATCGGTGATCAGCTGTCGCAGTTGCGTCGCGGAGTTGCCCTCGCCGATCAGCACGACACCTGGCCGGCCTACGACGCGGTGCACGAGATCCATGTTGCGGTTGAACGCGACCGCCGGCGTCACCCGCCACTCGCCGCGCATCGTCTGCAAGACCGACGCCGCGGCCCCCGCCTGACCTTCGACTTGCTTGTACATCGACCGGGTCGCGCGCCGGCCGAAGACCGTTGTGCCGGCCAGCATCGCGCCGAGCACGCCGATGATCGCGAAGTAGATCGGATGGCCGATGACGATGCCGATGACGACGAACACGGCCAGCGCGACCAACGCGGACCCGAGCACGATGAGCGGCAGCCGCGGGTCGGACTTGCGGGTCAGCGACCAGACGGCTCGCATTTGCGCGACCCGACCGGAACGGTCGGTGTCAGCGGGGGAGTCCTTGGGTGCGCGAGCCATCGCCCCAGCTTAGTTGCTCGATCGCGGCCGCCACTTCGGCGCGTTCACGCGAGCGGCGCGAATCCGCGACCATCGCCGCCCACGCATTGCGCTTAGCCTGCCGTTGACCGCCGTCCCGCCAGAGCGCGAGGTCGGCGAGACTGCCGATGCCACGAAGCGTCTCCCGCATGGTGCTGACGGTGCCGGTCTTGTGTGTCCGCAAGGTTGCGCGGTCGTGAAAGCTGCGGAAATCAGTGCTGCGGCGAACGTGCCGCGATCGCTTGCGCGTAGAGCCGGCCAGCCCGGTACGACGACCGCACCAGCGGCCCGCTCATCACGCCGACGAACCCGGCCGCGAGCGCTTCCGCTTCGAGCTCGACGAATTCGTCGGGATGCACCCAGCGCTCGACCGGATGATGCCGCGACGACGGGCGAAGGTATTGGGTGATCGTGAGCAGGTCGCAGCCCGCGTCACGCAGATCCCGCAGCGCCGCGCTGACCTCGCCGCGCGTCTCGCCCATGCCGAGGATCAGATTGGACTTCGTCACCAGCCCGGCGGCGCGACCCTGGCTGAGCACATCAAGCGAACGGTCGTAGCGGAACGCCGGGCGGATCCGCTTGAAAATCCGTGGCACCGTCTCGACGTTGTGCGCGAACACTTCCGGCGCGGCGTCGAACACCTGCCCCAACAACTCGGCGTGCCCGGAGAAGTCCGGCACCAGGATCTCGACGCCGGTGCCGGGATTGAGCGCGTGAATCTGCCGGATCGTCTCCGCGTACAGCCACGCGCCTTCGTCGTCGAGGTCGTCGCGCGCGACGCCGGTGACGGTCGCGTAACGCAAGCCCATCGCCTGCACCGACTCGGCGACCCGGCGCGGTTCGTCGCGGTCGAGCGGCGCCGGCTTGCCGGTGTCGATCTGGCAGAAGTCACACCGGCGGGTGCACTGCTCGCCGCCGATGAGGAACGTCGCTTCGCGGTCTTCCCAGCACTCGAAGATGTTCGGGCAGCCGGCTTCCTCGCAAACCGTGTGCAGCCCTTCCCGCCGTACCAGCGATTTGAGCTCGGTGTATTCCGGCCCGGTCCGCAACCGCGTCTTGATCCACTCAGGCTTTCTCTCGATCGGCACTGCGGCGTTGCGCACTTCGAGACGCAACAGCTTGCGCCCGCCCGGATCGATCGCCGTCATGACATCAAGGGTACGGCGGCGAGCGCGCGGTCGAGTTCGAGTTCGACGACCGGCAACACGTCGGCAACGGTGATCGGGCGGCCGGCTTCGTTGGTGAGCGAGGTGACGCCGGCGTCGGTGATGCCGCACGGCACGATCGCCGCGAACGCGGCCAAGTCGCAGTCGCAGTTGAGCGCGAACCCGTGCATCGTCACGCCGCGCGCCACCCGGATGCCGATCGCGGCCACCTTGCGCGCGCCGTCCGTCGTCCAGACGCCGCTGCGCCCGTCGACTCGTCGGGTCGCGACGTCGAAGGCGGCGCAGACCTCGATGAGCGCGCCTTCGAGCCGCCGCACGTAAGCGACGACGTCGACGGGATCGGGGAGCGCGACGATCGGGTAGCCGGTGAGCTGGCCCGGGCCGTGCCACGTGATCCGGCCGCCGCGATCGACGTCGATCACCGGTGTGCCGGCGCCGTCGCCGGGCCGTTCCCAGACCTCGGTCCGCTTGCCGGCGGTGTAGACGGGGTCGTGTTCGAGCAGCAGCACCGTGTCGGCGACTTCGCCGGCGACCCGCTGCGCGTGCAGTCGCCGCTGCCAATCCCAGGCTGACGCGTAGTCGACCCGGCCGGCCCGCACGACCTCGATCACGCCTTCGAGGGTACGCCGCCGCAGGCTGTGGACGGCCTTCGTCGCGAGCGCGCGAATTCTGCTGCGATGTGTCGTTGTGGGCGATGACCGGCTGTCCGACGTGCTGTCCCGGCGCGGGGTGCTCGCGCCGGCCGAGGTCGTCACGCTCGTCGTCGCGCTGGCGCTCGATCTCGCCGACATGCACGCGGCCGGGCGAGCGCATGGCTGCGTGTGCGCGCAGATGGTCCGGTTCGATCCGGACGGCCGCCCTCGGCTGGTCGGCGCCAGGTTGCCGGCCGACGCGGCGGGCTGCCGCGGCGATGTCCGAGACCTCTCCGCCCTTGGCTTGCTTGCGCTGCCCGACCGCCCGGCGGCCGCTCTGGTCGAGGCGCTCGACGCCGGGTTGGCCGAGACTTGCGACGCGGCCGAGTTAGCCGAGCGCGTCCTTGCCTCCGGCCCGGCCGCGCCGTTGCGGCTGCCCCGGCAGCATCAGCAACCAGCGAACGTCGTCGAGCCTCGGCCATCGGCGCCGTCCAATCGACGCTGGCTCGCGCTCGTCGCGGTGATCGTGGGCGCCGTGACCGTCGGTGCTATGGCGTTCTGGCTGAAGCCGGCCGGGCCGGCGCCGGATCGTTGGGACGACGTCCTCGCCCATCTCGACCACGCGCGGCTGGCCGCGGTCACCGATCGAAGCCCGAGCGAGTTGCGCGCCGTCTACGCGCCGGGCAGCGCGCCGTTGGCCCGCGACGCCGCGCTAATCCGGCGGCTCGAGCAACGCGGATGGGTGTTGAGCGGGAAGCTCGCGGTGTTGACGCATGCTCGACAGCTCAGTCGCGCGACGAACAGCGCGACGCTGGACGCGCTCGAACAACCGGCGGCATACGTCCTGCTCGACGCGCACGGTCGCGCGGTGTTCCGGGTCGTCGGACATGCCCGCCACGTCGTCGTCCACCTGCGCAAGGAGCGAGCGGGATGGCGCGTGACGAGCGTTGACTGAGACGGTCAACGAGCGAGCATTGCCGTCAACGCGGCGTCGATGTCGTCGAAGGTGAAGTCGAACCCGGCGGCCTCGAGCCGAGCGGGCACGACGCGCTGGCTGGCGAGCGGTCCCTCGTCGGCGAACCCGCCGAACACCGCGCGCAACGCCGGCGGCGGCACTGGCAACACGGCCGGCCGCCGTACGGCGTGGGCGAGCGCTTTGGTGAACTCGCGATTGCGGACCGGCTCGGGCGCGGTCAGGTTGACCGGCCCGTCGATGTCGTCGCGCGCAGCCAGGAAGCGGATCGCGGCGACCTCGTCGGCGAGTGCGATCCATGACATCCACTGCCGGCCGGATCCGAGCTTGCCGCCGACGCCGAACCTGAACAACGGCAACAACCTTCCGAGCGTCGCGCCGTCCGGGGAGAGCACGATGCCGCTACGGAAATTGACGACGCGCACCCCGGCTTCGCGCGCCGCCGCAGTCGACGCTTCCCACTGCCGTACGACGTCGGCGGCGAACCCGGCGCCCGACGGCGCCGACTCGTCGACGGTCTCCTCGCCGGTGTCGCCGTAATAGCCGATCGCTGACGCGCACAGCCACACGCGCGGGCGGTCGTCGCGCCGCGCGATCTCGTCGGCGAGTGTCGTCGTCGAGTCGACCCGGCTGGAAAGGATCGACTGCTTGCGCGCGTCGGTCCAGCGCTTGTCGCCGATGCCGGCCCCGGACAGGTGCACGACGACGTCGGCGCCGTCGAGGGCGTTCGCATCTATCTCGTGCCGGGCCGGATCCCAGCGGCGTTCGTCCGCCGACGCCGGCGCCCGCCGCACCAATCGGACGACGTCCTCGCCGTCAGCGAGCAACGACCGAACGAGAGCCGAGCCGATGAACCCGGACCCGCCGGAGACGACCCATCGCATCGCGATTACGCGCCTAGCTCGGCCTCGAACTCGCCTTCTTCGAGCCGCGTCTTGACGGATGTGAGGAATCTCGCCGCGTCGGCGCCGTCGACCATCCGGTGGTCGTAGGTTAACGCGAGGTAGACCATGTGCCGCACCGCGATGACCTCGCCCACATCGGGATCGTCGACGACGACGGCGCGCTTCACGACCGCGCCGGTGCCGAGGATGCCGACTTGCGGCTGGTTGATGATCGGGGTGTCGAACAACGCGCCGCGCGAGCCGGTGTTCGTCAGCGTGAACGTGCCGCCGCCGAGCTCGTCCGGCGTGATGTGGTTGCCCCGAGTGCGGTCGGCGAGGTCGGCGATCTTGCGGGCAAGCCCGCTCAGATTGAGATCGCTCGCGTCCTTGATGACCGGCACCAGCAGGCCGCGCGGCGTGTCGACAGCGATGCCGAGATGGACGCTGTCGTGGTAGGTCGCGGTGCCGGCGTCGAGATCGATCGAGGCGTTGACCGCGGGGTGCTCGCGCAACGCCTCGCAGGTCGCGAGCGCGAAGAACGGCAGGTACGACAGCTTCACGCCCTCGCGCGCCTCGAACTCGCGCTTGACCCGGTCGCGCAGCCGCGCGACGCGGGTGAGATCGACTTCGAGCACGGTCGTCAGTTGCGCGGAGGTCTGCAGCGACTCGACCATCCGGGTCGCGATGACCGTGCGCAGCCGCGACAGCTTCTCGGTCTTGCCGCGGACCGACGAGTCCGGGCCGGTCGGCCGGGCCTTGGCCGCCGGCGCCTCCGCCTGCGCTGGCCGTTGTGCAGCCGTCGCCGGCGCCTGCGCAGTGCTCGTGGTGGGCGCGGCGCCGGCCGCGTCGAGCACGTCCTGCTTGCGGATCCGGCCGCCGACGCCGGTGCCGTGCACGTCGGCGAGATTGACGCCGTGCTCGGCCGCGAGCCGCCGTACCAGCGGAGTGACGTACGACGGGCCACCGCCCTCGTCGTCGTCGGCCGCGGTGTCGTGCGCCGCGGTGTCCTGCGCGGACGCCGACGAATCGCCGTCTGACCGCCCTCTAGGGCGGTTATCCGGCGATTGTTCCGGCTGCCGCGCCTGCTCAGGCTCGGGCTCGGCTTGGGCGACCGGTTGTTCCGGCTCGGGCCCGGGCTCCGGTTGCGCCGGCTCGGCGGCCGGCTGCTCCGGATCGGGCTCGGGCTGTGTCTTCTCGGCGGCCGCGGGTTGATCCTGCGCGGCCGCGGGCTCGCCGCCGCCCGCGCCGTCGTCGATGACGGCGAGCTCGGAGCCGACCTCGACCGTCTCGTCCTCGCCGACCTTGATGGAGGTCAGCACGCCGGCCGCCGGCGACGGGATCTCGGTGTCGACCTTGTCGGTCGAGACTTCGAGCAGCGGCTCGTCGGCTTCGACCCGTTCGCCCTCCTGCTTCAGCCAGCGCGTAACGGTGCCCTCGGAGACGCTCTCGCCGAGGCGCGGCATGGTGACGGAGACGGACATGGGGCTCCTTCGATCAGCCGTGCACGTGCAACGGCTTGCCGGCGAGCGCGAGGTGAGCCTCGCCGACGGCCTCCGACAGCGTCGGGTGCGGATGGATGAGTTGCGCGACCTCGACCGGCAGCGCCTCCCAGTTGGTGATGAGCTGCGCCTCCGCGATCAGGTCCCCGACCCGCGACCCGACCATGTGCACGCCGACGACCGGGCCGTCCTTGACCGCGACGACCTTGCACGCCCCGGCGGTCTGCAAGATCTGCGCGCGGCCGTTGCCGGCGAGGTCGTAGGTGAACTCGGTGACGTCGAGCCCGCGCTCCTTGGCCTGCGCCGTCGTGATGCCGACGCTCGCGACCTCCGGCTCGGAGTAGGTGATCCGCGGCACGCCGTCGTAATCGATCGCGGGCGGGTTCAGCCCGGCAAGGCGTTCGGCGACCATGATTCCCTCGGCGAACCCGACGTGCGCGAGCTGCAAGCCGGGGCGCAGATCGCCGATCGCGTAGATGCCGGGCACGTTCGTCTGGCAGTGCGCGTCGACCGGCACGAAGCCGCGGTCGACGGTGACGCCGACCTCCTCGAACCCGAGGCCGTCGGACACCGGGCCGCGGCCGACGGCGACGAGCAGGATCTCCCCGTCGTACGTCGTGCCGTCTTCGAGGGTGACGGTGACGCCGGCGTCGGTGGTCTTCGCGTCGGTGAACTTCTTGCCGAGTGAGAACGTGATGCCGCGCTTGCGGAACGCGCGTTCGAGCAGCTTCGAGCTCGACTCTTCTTCGAGCGGCAGCAGGTGGGGGAGCGCTTCGACGATCGTGACGTCGGCGCCGAACGACTTCCAGACGCTGG